>Ga0209253_10002079_pt1 | contig 17644 bp, 15 predicted proteins | sample FrelakmetBRP12BR_FD_187145 | JGI IMG/M metagenome (GOLD analysis project Ga0209253, IMG submission 187145) | Freshwater lake sediment microbial communities from the University of Notre Dame, USA, for methane emissions studies - BRP12 BR (SPAdes)... | ecosystem: Environmental > Aquatic >... | reverse complement strand
CGCTCACTTCGTTCGCTCCGGTCGGATGGCCGGGGAGCTAGAGGCAATACCCTGAGCCAAAGCCCAAGAGAGGGATCTCCCGGAATCGGGAGAAGAACCAAATAAAAGGTCCCCGCTCAGGCCCGGCGGGCCGTGATGACCCGCGGCTTTCCGGCCAGGTCCCAGGCCGTCTCGATCTCGGTCCAGCGCTTCCCGAAGAGCCCCAACACCTTGTCCCGCTGGCCCTCGCCGATCTCGAAGATGAGGTACCCGCCGGGTTTCAGGAAGGTCCCGGCCCGACGGACCAGGCGCTCGATGAGCTCGAGCCCGGATTCGCCGGCGAGGAGGGCCCGGCGCGGCTCGAAGTCGCGCACGTCGGGCGGCAGGCCGTCCCACTCGGACCGTGAAACGTAGGGCGGGTTGGAAACGATGAAGTCGAACCGGACGCCCGTCCCCCGGAAGGCCGCGAGCAGGTCGCTTCTCCGGAACTCGACGTGTTTCGCCCGGTGTCGGGCGGCGTTCCTGCGGGCCACCCGGAGGGCCCGCTCGGAGACGTCCACGGCCCAGATGCGGGCCCGCGGCAGCTCCTTGGCCAGGGCGACGGCGATGCAGCCGCTGCCCGTCCCGACGTCGACGATGTCCTCATCCTCGCGCGTCGAGAGCTCGAGGACCTTCCCGACCAGGGCCTCGGTCTCCGGCCTCGGGACGAGGACCGACGGCGAGACCTCGAAGGGGATGGACCAGAACTCCTTCGTCCCGGTGAGATAGGCCAGCGGCACGCCGTCGAGCCGCCGCGCGACGAGCCGCCGGAAGAAGGCCTCGGTCCTGGCCGAGCAGGGGCTCTCGGGGGCCGCGAGAAAGCGCTCCTCGCTGCAGGCGGCGGCGCGGAGGAGGAGGACCTTGGCTTCGAGGGGGGCCTGGGGCCGGTCGCCCAAAAGGGCGGCGCCGTCCCGGAAGAGCTCGAGCAGGGTCGTGTTAGGTTCCAACGTCCTTGGCTTGCGAGGCGTCGCGCGGCGTCTCGCCGAGCGCCTGGGCCTGCGACTGGAGGATGAGACGGGCCAGAATGTCGTCGATGCCGCCGTCGAGGATGCCTTCCATATTGTGGAAGCTCTCGTTCAGCCGGTGGTCGGTTATCCGGGACTGGGGGAAGTTGTAGGTCCGGATCTTCTCGCTCCTCTCCCCCGTTCCGACCTGGGTGCGCCGGTCCTGGGCGATCTTGGCCTGGCGCTCCCGCGTGGCGATGTCCATGAGCCGCGAGCGCAGGACCCGCATGGCCTTCTCCTTGTTCCGGTGCTGGGACTTCTCGTCCTGGCAGGAGACGACGAGCCCCGAGGGCTTGTGGGTGACGCGGATGGCGGTGTAGTTGCGGTTGACGTTCTGGCCGCCGGGCCCCGACGAGCCGAAGGCCTCGATCTTGATGTCCTTGGGGTCGATCTTGAGGTCGATCTCCTCGGCCTCGGGCAGCACGGCCACAGTCGCCGTCGACGTGTGGATGCGGCCGGACGCTTCGGTCTTGGGCACGCGCTGGACGCGGTGGACGCCGCTCTCGTACTTGAGGAGCGAGTAGGCCCCCTGGCCGCGGATCTCGGCGATCGCCTCTTTGAGGCCGCCGATCGGCGAGAGGCTCGTGTCGACGACCTCGAGCTTCCAGCCCTTTTTCTCGGCGAACCGGGAGTACATCCGGAAGAGGTCCTGGGCGAAGAGCGAGGCCTCGTCCCCGCCCGCGCCGGCCCGGATCTCGAGGATGACGTCCTTCTCGTCGTTGGGGTCCTTGGGGATGAGCATCGTCCGGAGCTCGGCGGCGAGGGCCTGTTCCCTCGTCTCGAGCTCCTCGGCCTCGGCCATGGCCATGTGCCGGAGGTCGGGCTCGGTCCGGGGATCGTCGACGAGGTGGCGGGCCTCGTCGCGGTCCTTGCGGACCCGCTTCCACTCCTCGAATTTGCGGTAGACGGGCTCGAGCTCGGCCCGTTCCTTGGCCAGTTCTCGGATCTTCTGGGGATTGGCGCCGATCGCGGGGTCGGAAAGGGCTTCGGTCAGCTGGCGATACTTTTCCTCGATCGCCAGGAGTTCCTGGATCATCGCGACGATTTTTTCTTCTTCGCCAGGCTCTTGACGTCCCTCGAGGCCCGGAGGTCCTTGGCGGCCTTGATGTCCTTGGCGTCACCGAATTTCTTCTTGAACTTCTCGACCCGGCCGGCGCTGTCGATGAACTTCTGCTTGCCCGTGAAGAAGGGATGGCACGCGGAGCAGATCTCGACCCGGATCTCTTTCTTGGTCGATCTCGTCTTGAACGTGTTGCCGCAGGCGCAGGTCACGACGCATTCCTGGTATTCGGGATGGACGTCTTTCTTCATGGGAAGATCTCCTTGAGCGCGGTATTATAGCAGAATCTAGGGGCCGCCGCAAAAGTCCGGGATCTCGGGCGACCGCCGCTCGAACTCGGCCTCATCGATGGTGAACGCGGCCCCTCTCAAGCCCGCCCTGACGAGCTCCCGGTAACCCCGGGAATCGAGATATTCCTTGAGCGGCCGGGTCAGGGGATGGAGCTGCTCCTCGGCCGTCCACTCGTAGGGCGAGCCGTCGGGGCGCCTGAGGCAGTTCAGGTGGACCGCCCAGGCCAGATGGCGGAACGGCATATGGCTGAAGGCCCCGCGGATGGCCAGGACCTCGGCCTCCTTGCGCGGGTTCCAGAAATGGAAATACCGGGAGAAGAGCACGGCGTTGTGGAAATAGGCCGGGAAGGCCAGCAGGCAGTCCTTGCGGATCAGCCGGGCCAGGTAGACGAACAGGTCCAGGATCTTCGCGCGCATGCGCAGGCCGGGGCGGGTCTGCCCGGGCAGCGGCCAGAACGGCTCGCCGAACTTGACCAGGGGGTTCTGGAGGGTCAGCCACTCGAAGGCCAGGGCCTTCTGCGGCGGCAGGACGGGCAGTCCCTCGAGGGTCTCCCGGGGGACGAAGTCGCACTCTCTGAGCTTGACGTCGACGATGAGGTTCTCGGGGCCGGGCTCACGCAGGAAGATCTGAAGCCTCTGCAGGGGATGCCCGGACGAATCGAGCTTGACCGCGAGCGGCCAGAGAAAGCGCTTGCGGGCCTCTCTGAGGAAGCTCCTCTTGTCGAGGACGGCCAGGACCTCGCTCAACGAATAGCGTCCGAGGAAGAGGGAGCTGCCCGACTTGTCGGCGAGCTCGGTGAAGATCTCGCGCTCGTCGATGAGCGGCGCGTTCGTCCAGAACGGATCGGCCGGGCCCCCGGATCTCTTCATGGCCTCATTTTAGGAGAACGCGGGGCCCGGGGCAAGCGCGCTTTCGGCGTCTTGGCCGCGCCGGCCGCGGCTTCGCCGGGGCCGGGCGCCGCGGTGGCGGCGTCCTCGCGGACGAAGAGGGCGATGACGTCATCGCCGAGCTTCGTCCGGCGCGCCAGCTTGAAATCGCCGAGGCGGGGCTTGATCCGGTAGTAGTGACGCAGGACGACGAGGCCGCCCGGCTTGACGGCGTCCCGCTTGCGGAGCACCCGGAGGGGGTTCCGCTCCTCGAGGAGCCGGTAGGGCGGGTCGAGGAAGACGACGTCGAAACGGACGCCCTTATGGGCCAGGTCGATGACGGCCCGGTTGAACTCGCGATGCAGGATGACCGACCGCTCGTCGGCCCCGCAGGCCGCGACGTTCTGGCGGATGGTCTTGACCGACGGATAGAACTCGTCGACGAAGACGCAGCGCTCGGCGCCGCGGCTGAGGGCCTCGAGGCCGATCGAGCCCGTGCCGGCGAAGCCGTCGAGACAGACCGCGCCCTTGATGCGGTCGCCGAGGATGTTGAAGAGCGCCCCCTTGACCTTGTCCTGCATCGGCCGGACGGCCGTGCTGGGGACGAGCTTCAGGCGCCGCCCCTTATAGATGCCGCTGATGACCCGGATCATGTCAGTAGATGACGACGACGCGTCCCGGGCTCGTCTCGAGCCTCAGGACGCCGGCCGGGAGGTCGTACCAGTCCTTGAGCGTTGTCGGCTCGACGCCCTGCAGGCGCGAGACGACGCCGATGACGATGTCGACGAAGGCCGGCGAGATCGGCTGGGCGCCGAGGTAGAGCTTGTCCATGTTGATGCGGATCTTCCCCTCCCGGGTCTCGAAGCCGGCGGCGAAGAGCAGGTCCTGCTTCTGCGGCAGGACGCCCGCCGCTTGGGGCTTACCGAGGTCGATGGTGATGCGGCCCTCGACCCGGTCGGCGGCCAGGAGCTTGAACTCGGCCGCCTTGACGTAGGCCTCGTTCTCATCGGCGAGACGGCAGGCTAGCCAGGCGTTGAACTCGGCCTCGGAGAAGGTCAGGCTTCGCGAACCGGGGGCCGCGGCGGGCGCCTGCGGGGACGGAGGGATGCGGGTCGGGGTCGGCCGCCTGGACTCCGCCTCGATCTTCTCCAGGGCCGCAAAGATGGCGGCGGCCTTGGCCCGGACCTCGGGCGGCACTTCGGCCGCGGCTAGGGCGAAGCAGGCCGTCGAGGCGAAGGCCGCGGCAAGCGCGGCGGTCCGGCGGGCGATCGTCCTTCTCATGTCGATAAGGCTACCGCAGACATGTTACCAGATTGCTCCGAAAAATTCCCGGAGCACAGGAATTCCGGGGGCTATCCTTCTCTCGGGCTTTGGCTCAGGGTATTGCCTCTAGCTCCCCGGTCATCCGACCGGAGCGAACGAAGTGAGCGGAGGGCAGAAATCCGGCGGCGAGACACAGAGCCGGTTTCTGCGAAATATCATGAAAGAGTGCTTTCTCAAGATATCTCTCAGAAGCGCTCCCTCCGAGCCGCTCCGTCGCGCTTCTGATGGTCGCTCCGAGGACTCCGCTCCCCGCCGGTCCCCCCTCCACGGACGGGGATCTTCGAGGCAACACCCATCGCCGCCTCGAGAAAGATATCCCGGGTTCGTCAGAAGGAAGAAGATCCCCGAATGGGGACTAGTAGTGAGACAGCGTCCCGTCCCGCTTGGCCTTGCGAACGGCCAGGCGGAAGGCGACGAGGCTCAGCGGAAGGAGGACGGCGGCGAACGCCGCGAGGGCCGCGACGTCGGGCAGGACATCGGCTAAGGACGCCGAAGCGAGGAGGCTCTTTCTCATCCCGTCGAGCGCGTAGGTCACGGGGAGGAGCGAGGAGATCCAGCGGATCCAGGGCGGGAGGAGCGAGACGGGGAACACGACCCCGCCGAGGAGCCCCGAGACCGTTCCCAGGACCCAGCTGAAGGGATTGCCGGTCTTGTAGACGAGGATGAAGCTCGCCGAGAGAACGCCGACGCTGAGGAAGCAGAGGACGGTCAGGACGCCGACCGCGAGGACGCCGGGGACGTTGACGCGGCCGAGGGCCAAGCCGAAGAGAGCCATGGCCACGCCGAGGTGGACGGCCGTCCGGGCGACCTGGAAGGCGAGCGAATAGAGGGACGAGCCGAAGAGGATGACCGGGACCGGGACCGGGGTGACGAGCAGGGCCTCGAGCGTCCCGGAGAGCTGGGCGCTCCGGACGACCGCCGCGAGGCCTTCCTGGAACATGCCGAGGAGGCCGGCGAAGGCGACCCCGACGACGGCGAAGGAGAAATAATCGCCGCCGAAAGGCCCGAGTGACGGGGCGCCGGACGGGACGAGCTTGGCGACGAAGTAGAATGTCGCCGACGACAGGAGGATCCCCGTGATGGAAGAGACGAACGAGAACTTGTAGGTCAGGGCCTCGCGGAGGTCGCGGCGCAGGAACGCCCGGAAGACCCCCGCGCCCGACGTCCTGTCCGGCCCCGCGGACCCGCTCACGGCTTGGCCTCCGATTCTTCGACGGCCTGCTCGTAGGTCCGGCGGAGAGCCGCCCGCCCGCCGGCGGCGAGGGACGCGGCCGGACCGGAGAGGCGGATGCTCCCCCGGCTGATGACGGCGATATCGTCGGCGAAGTCGGCGGCCTCGCCGAGGTCGTGGGTGGCCCAAAGGACCGTCTTCCCCTGCCTTCCGGCGAGCTCGCCGCGGAGGAACGACCGGATCCTGTCCGCGGCCAGGGGATCGAGCGACCGGGTCGGCTCGTCGACGAGGAGGATCGAGGCCTCGGCGAGGAGGGCCCGGGCGAAGGCCAGCATCTGCCGCATGCCGGTCGAATAGGCGTTGAAGCGCAGATCGGCCGAGGCCTCGAGCCCGACGAGGTCGAGAAGATCGGCGATCCGGCGGGACCGGGCCGGCCCGCGCAGGCCGTAGAGGGCGGCGAAGAACTCGAGGTTCTCCCGGCCGGTCAGGCGCCAGTAGAAGCTCCGCTCTTCGCCGACGGCGTAGCCGACAGCGCCCTTGGCCCGGGCCGGATCGCGGGCGACGTCGTGGCCGTCGACCGCGGCCCGGCCGCCGTCGGGGAGGACGAGCGTAGCCAGGATCTTGATCAGGGTCGTCTTGCCCGCCCCGTTCGGGCCGAGGAGGCAGAAGACGCGGCCGGGGTCGACCCGGAGATCGAGCCCGTCGAGGGCCGTCACGGTCCGCCGGTCGAAAGGCCTGCGGACGAGGTCCCGGAAGCCGCGGAACACGGGATACCTCTTGACGAGGCATTCGGCGAGGATGGCCGGGGTTGCGCTCATTTCGTTCGGAGGAGCCGGCGGGCCGCCGTCACGGCCGGCCGGAAGAGCCGCCCAAGATAACGGCCGTAGAGCCGGGGCGAGCCCGCGGGGACGCCGGTCGCCGAGGCCAGCCAGGCTCTAGGCGGGAAGAGGATCTCGCTGAGGGTCCGCACGGCCAGGACCGGGTCCCGCCTCTCCCACAAGGAGAAGAGGGAGGGCATATAGTAAGGCCAATCCGGGGCCGGGGCGCGGGACGCGGTCGCGGCCTCGGGCCAGAGCAGGCGGAGCCCGGCCGCTTCGATGAGACCGGGCCGGAGCGACGCGAGCCCCTCCGCCGGGACCGAGCCAGGCCAGAGCGCCCCCGCGAGATGGAGGCCGTGATGGACCGGGCCTTTGATCCGGGAGTCGCGGGCGATGCGGGCGATCCAGTCCCAGTCGAGGCCCGGGCGCCCGGCCATGAGGGCGATATCGGCGAGCCAGACGAGACGGTGATAAGAATGCTGCTGGGCGTGGACCGCGAGATAGCACATCTCGTTCTCGGCCGGCAGGACCAGGGCCTCCGTCCCCCGGACCTTAAGCCGCCCGGCCGAGGACCAGAAGCCGTCCGCGTCGCGGCTCGGGAAATGGAGGCCGAGCGGATGGGCGTGGAGCTCGATGAAAAGCGGCCCTTTCCGGAAGTAGGGAGAATAGGTCCAGTCGATCCCGCCCCGGCCGTCGCCCGCCCGGGCCGGGGCGGCCGCAGGGGTCTCGGCGAACCCAAGGCCGGCCAGGACCCGCGTCAGGCGGGCCCGGTCGGCGGGGTGGACGACGAAGTCGATGTCCCAGAAGGGCCGCAGGGCGACGTCGGGGTAAACGTCCAGGGCCAGCCGGCCGCCCTTGGTCAGCGCGGCCCGGAGTCCGGCCCGGCGGACGGCCTCGAGGAAGGGCTCGAGCTCCCGGTAGGCCTGGGTGTTCCTGGCCAGGTTCCTCAGGAACGCGAAGCGGAGGGTGTCCATGACCGCGGCGGGGACGGGGCCGGGATCGTCACGGAGGTTCCAATATAGAAGAGGAAGGAGGCCTTCGCCTTCGGCTTTCGCCAGGGCCCTGTCCCAGTCCCTGACCGATCCGGCGATGCGCGCGGCCTCCGCTTTCGCCGCCGGACCCGGGCTCGGCAAAGCGCATGAAATAAGCAGTCGCGCGAGCATTATTGAGCTTAGGATTCATCTCCCACTTCCAGGAATCCATCTCGAGGCGGCGAGGGGTGTTGCCTCGAAGATCCCCGTCCGTGGAGGGGGGACCCACGCAGTGGGGGGAACCGGACGACTGGTTCCCGGGGGGCCGGGGAGCTAGAGGCAATACCCTGAGCAAAAAGCCTAAGAGAGGGATCTCCCGGAAATCGGAAGAGCCTTATTTAATGCGATACTGGGAGATATCTTCCTCGTAGGTCGCGCTGAGCGGCACGGCCCCGGCCACGATGGCCGCGACCCCGAGGGGGGCGAGGAAGAACGGCGGAACGCCGCGCTTGCAGACGATGTAGACGAAATCGCCCGGCTCGCACGGCGACGACGCCTTGAAGACCGCGGGGTGACCGGAGAGGACGCGCCCGGCCTTGGCCCCGTAGGCCTTCAAGGTCCGCAGGTCCTGGTAGAAGTCCGTTACGACGCCTTTGACATGGATCCGGTCCTCGTCCTGGATAAGGCCGATCTCGACCAGGACCTCGGCCTCCTTGGTCTCGGGAAGGTATCTCAGGACCTTGCCGATAAAGGCCTCCCCCTTCTCGCGCTGGTCCTTGATGACCGCCTCCGCGGCCGAAGCGGCGGCGGGATCATAGGGCTTCAGTGCGATCGAGATCTTGGCCGTCTTCTCGGGCGTGACGCCGAAGAAGTCCTGGGAGTTGTAGTTCCCCTTGTCGGACCTCACTCCGAGGGCGTAGAGCCCCGCGTCGAGGCCCGAAAAGCGGAAAACGCCCAGATCGTCGGACACCTTCCCTTCGGTGACGGCCCCCGTGGACACATTCTTGACCACGACGACCGCGCCGGCGACCGGGGTGGAGCCGTCTTTCTCGAAGATGAATCCGATCAAATTGCCCTTCGCGGACCCCTGGGATATCAGGGCGGAAGGGACTAGACAGAGGATCAGAGCTAGCGCCGATCCCCAAGAGACTACGACCTTGGCACCGCGCCTCATGGGCTTCCTCCTTGGCGAGACATATGATAGGCGTCCTTGCCCGCGTTTGTCAAGCTAATTATTTCATTACCAGCCAGATAGGGGGGTGCTCTCACGAGTGACCGAGAGCAGCACCACGGCCCCGCCGACGGCCTCGATCTCGAGGGAGCTCCGGCCGGCCGGGAGGCTCGCCGGAAAGACCGCCGGTCCGGCGGCGGCGTCCCCTTCCCAGACGACCTGCCCGTTAAGGAAGACCGCCACGAGGGACCCTCCCTCCGGCCGCTCGGGCGCGAAGCCGATCCGCAGAGTCGCCGGCCTTCCGTCCGCCGCGAGATCGAGCGCCAGGATCTCCCCTTTCCCGAGGCGTTTCCCACCGAGGTCGATCGCGGCGGGGCCGATCAGGCGATCGATCTCCCGCCGGACCTCCGCGGCCTTGGCCTCGTCGCTCAGCCGGCCATAACATCTCTCGAGGCCCAGGAGGGCTTCCAGGCTTTCCGGCTCGACCCCGAGGGCCATCCGGAAGTACCTCTCGGCCTCATAAATGTAATCGAGCTTGAGGTCCGCCTCGCCGATGAAACGGAGGATCCGGACGTAGCTCGGCCGGCCGGAGGGGGCGACGACGACGGAGCTCGAGGCCAGGAGATCGCCGACCCTGACGATGTCCCTGTAGCGGTTCATCTGGAAATCGAGGGCCATCCGGAAGGCCAGCGTCGGGAAGTCCTTGAAGGGAGCGGCCGCGGTCGGGCCCTCGCCGAGCAGGCCGCGCTCCTTGAGGAAGCGCTCGAACTCGCCGAGGCCCGTGAAGTCATCGCCCGAAGCGAGGTATGCGGCGATCGCGCCGTCCTCGTCCACGAGAGAGCGCGTCTCCTCAACGCGGTTCATGGCCAGCAGGCGGAGGGCCGACCTCCGGAGCCGGTCGAATTCGGCGGGATCGACGAGCTCCAGGCCGGCCAGCGCCTGGTAGCGGCGGATCCCGCCAAGGGCGGCGAGCGCCGTTCGATAGCGGGCCGAGGCCTCGGGCAGCCGGAAGGCTTCGGCGTCGCGCCGGCCTTCGTCGAGCTCTCCCGCGGCCCGCAGGAATTCGAGGCGCTCGGCCCGGGCCAGCGCGGCCTGCCGCTCCTCCCGCGAGAGCGCCCGCTCGCCGAGGAAGCGGGCGTAGGTCCGGAGCGACGCGGCGTCCTCGGGCAGGATCCGTCCGACGAGGCTGTAATCGAGGACCTCGATCCGCCACGTCTCGAGGATCTCGCCGAGCCGCCCCTCGTTCCGGCCGGACAGGGACCGGCTCAGGATGTCGACCGCGAATTCCCTTTCCTCCCGCGAGAGATCGGGCCAGCGTCCGAGGAGGACCTTGCCCACGTCGAAGAAGATCTGGGTGTTATGGCCGGTCAGCCGGGCCGCTCTCTTATACTCCTCGAAATACGGCAGCGGCGCAGGGAGCGAGAGGTAGCTCATATAAAGGAGCGTCTGGGCCAGGTGGAAGTGGACGGCGGCGCGGCCGGGATCGAGGCGCAGGGACCGGAGGAAGGCCTCGACGGCGAGACCGAACGAGCGGTCCCGCTCCGCGGGCTCGCTCAGCGCGTCCGACCCGCGCTCGAAATGGGCCTTGCCGAGCTCGAAAGCGACTTCCTCGTTCCAGGGAAAGACCGCCTCGGCCCGGCCGAGGACGCGGATCTTCTCGCCGGGGGCGGACGCCGCGTCCTGGCCTTTCCATAAGAGCCGCCCGTTCCACGCGATAGCGCCCTGGAGGGCGACGAGCGCGGCGAGCCCGGCGAGTGGGAGGATCTTCGTCTTCACGGGAGGACCTCAGCTTTTCCGGTAATAGGACATGACCAAGGTTAGGCACAGGACGACGGTGAAGAGGACGGCGTTGGCCGCGACGTGCAGGTTGAAATCGGTCGCGGCGTGGAGGCCTATCCCGGCCAGCGAGACGAGGCCTCCCAGGGCGAGCCCCCTCGCCTGGGCGTTCCGCCTGTCCCTCCAGGCGAGGAAGGCCCGGACGGCGATGAAGAGAACAATGGCCAGGAGAAGGGCCGTTCCGACGACTCCGAGCTCGGCGACCGACTCCAGATAATCGTTATGGGCGTGCCTCAGCTCCCTATCGGAGGAGGTCCCCTTCTCATAGGCGCCGTAGGACGAGGCGAAGGTGCCCAGCCCCGTCCCGAAGAGAGGGAAGTCGCCGACGATCGCGAGCGTGTTCGCCCAGTAGAGCGGCCGGTCCTCGTGGAGCACGTCGTCGAGGGCGAAGCGGCGGATGGTCGACCCGACCCCGACGAAGACGGCCAGCGCGACGACGGCGAGGAAGGTCGCCCGGATGGATTTCCCGACCCAGGGCTGGCGGAAGCCGGTCCGGCTGTACGAATAGACGGTCAGGCCGAGGAACAGGAAGACGGAGAAAGCGAGGACGACGACGCCCGACCGGGAGCGGGACAGGATGATGCCCAGGGACATGACGACGACCCCGGCGAGGATGAGGACGTTCGTCAGGACGCCCTTGGAGGTCCAGAGGAGGAACTTCTGCCGGAACCCCTTGACCCCGAAGGTCAGCAGGTTCATCCTGGCCGCGGCCAATCCGAGGGCCAGCGGCACGATCATCTCGAGATAGCCCGAAAGGTGGTTGCGGTTGACGAAGGTCCCGGTCACGGAATCGAGGCTGAGGATCTTCGGATAGAAGAGGAGGCGCGGGTTCGCCCGGGTGAGCTCGAACAGGCCGTACAGGGCCTGGAAGGCGCCCGAGCCGATGAGGACGGCGATGATCGCCCGGATGCCGCGGCCGCGGACGACGGTCTTGAGGACGAGAAAGCCCAGGAGAAAGAGAGCGGCGAAGAAGAGGCCCTCGCGCAAGGTCGCCCCCGGGGCGATCGACAGGCTCATGAGCTTCATCCGGGGGAAGGCCGGGGAATAGAGCCTGTGGAATCCGTAGGTCCCGGGCGCGACGAGCTTGACCAGGCCGGCCGGGAGCGGGACGATCTGGAGCGCCAGGTAGCCGAAGAACGCCGCGACGAGCGGCCTCAGGGACTTCAGGACGGGCGGGAGGCGCGGATTGACGGACGGCCTCTCGCCGAGGAGGACGTAGGCCGCGGCCATGACGGCGACGGCGAGCTCGACGACGAAGATCGACCACTCCTCGACCGACGCGGCCGGCAGCGGGCTCCAGATAAGGAGGGCCAGGAGCCCGTATTCGAGGACCGTCCGTTTCATGACTTGGACCCGGACCCGGGGCTCGCGGGCCGCTTCTCCTCGGACGGCTTCGTCGCGCCCGGCTCGGAGGATTCGTACTCGTACTGGTAGTAGTGATAGAAGGGCGTCCCGATCCCCTGCCGGCCGAGGCGGACCTCGTTGAAAACGACGCCGATGATGTCCGCCTTGGATTTGCGGATCTCCTCGACGGCCCGGACGAGCGGGCGGCGCGTCGTCTTTCCGGCCCGGACGACGAAGACGGTCGAGTCGGCGAGCGAGCAGACGATGACCGGATCGATGACGGCCAGGACCGGCGGCGTATCGAGAAGGACGACGGTGAACCTCTCCTTGGCTTCGGCCAGGAGGTCTTTCATGCGCTTCGAGTTCAAGAGCTCGGCCGGATTCGGCGGGTGGGGCCCGCTCGGGATGGTCCAGATGTTCTCGATGGAGGTCTTCTGGACGACCTCGTCGAAGGCATGCTTGCCGGCCAGATAGCTGCTCAGGCCGCTGACGTTGCGGAGGTTGAAGACCTTGCTCAGGCGCGGCTTGCGCAGGTCGGCGTCGACGAGGAGGACCTTGCCCTCGAGCTGGGCGAAGGAGACGGCCAGGTTGGAGACCGTCGCGGTCTTCCCTTCCTGGGGCAGGGTGCTGGTGAAGGCGATCGTCTTCGGGGTCGCGTCGGCGTGCGAGAAGAGGATCGAGGTCCGGACGGTCCGGTAGTCCTCGGCGATCGAGAACTTGGGGTAGAGATGGTTGATGAGCTCGATCTCCCGGACCTCGGGCGGGGCCTGGCCGGGCTTGTCCGGCTCCGTCCCGTAGGAACGATAGCTGCCGTAGGGATCCCCTTTTTTCCGCCCCCCGTCGGCCGTGAGGAAGGGGATGACGCCGAGGGACGGCAGCTTGACGAGCTTCTCGACGTCCTCGGGCCCCTTGACGGTGTTGTCGAGATACTCGACGAGGAAGACGAGCCCGAGCCCGCCGAAAAGGCCGGCGATCAGGGCCATGAGGAGGTTCCGCCGGATGTTCGGGGTGAAGGGCGCCCGGGGCACGAGGGCCCGGTCGACGACCTTGATGTTGCTCGTCCTGAGGCCCCCGAGCTGGCTCGAGACCTGGATCTCGTTCTGCTTGGCGACGAGGGTGCTGAGGAGGGTCCGCATGTTCTCGACCTCGGTCCTCAGCGTGTGGTAGAAGATGGCGTTCTTGTTCATCCGGGTGACGTCGCCGCGCTGCTCATCGAGGAGTCCCTGGAGCGAGGCCTCCTTCTTCAAGGCGGCCCGGTACTCGGCCTCGGCGGAGTCGACCGCCTTGCGGATCTCCTCCTGGAGCGTGTTCCGGGTGGCGTCGAGCCGGGCCCGGAGCTGGACCATCTCGGGATATTCCGGCCGGTAGATCCGGCCCTTCTCGTCGTAATCGGACTTGACCTGGCTGTATGTCGTCTTCAGGGCCTGGATGGTCGGGTTGCTGACGGACTCAGGCAGGGCGTCGACGTCGAGGTTGCGGAGCTCGCGGTAGACGGACTCCTTGGTGTACCGTTCGATCTGGGCCGTCGTCAGCGCCGTGTTGACGGACGAAAAGTTGTTGACGACGGTGCTCTCGTTGTCGCTGAGATAGAGGAGGTTCTTCTCCTGGCCGTACTTCTGGAGGTCCTCCTCCTTCCTCTTGAGGTCCTCCCGCAGGAGGGCCACCTGCTCGGTCAGGAACTCGGAGGTCTGCTTCGTCGCCTCGTAGCGCGTCTCGACGGAGAAGTCGACGAACTCCTCGACCAGGGCGTTGACGACGTCGGCGGCCAGGGGGGCGTGGGGCGAGACGTAGCTGACGTAGACGAGGCGGGTCTCGGGGATGGGGGCGATGCTCAATCCGCCGAGGATGTCGAAGGCGTGGCTCGCGTCGGCGGCTTCCGGGGACCGGCGGGAGTCGCGGAACTCGGGCCGCGCCCCGAGGTTGAGCCTTTTCGAGACGCGCTCGGCCAGCGACCGGCTGGTGATGAGGCGGAGCTGCGTGTTGAAGTAGGTCCCGAGGAAATCGCTGCGGTAGAGGGCGCCGGCGTTGAGGACGTCCTGGATGTTGAGGAGGGACGCCCCCGGCTCGTCGATGAGCAGGGTGGCCGTGGCCCGGTAGAGCGGCCTCTTGGTGAAGGAGAGGACGGCCGCGAGGGCGACGAGCACCGCGGCGAAGGTCACCAGGACCGCTTTGCGCTTGAGGACGACCCGGGCGTACTCGAGGAGGTCGATCTCTTTCTTGTCCCTCGGACTGGCGAAGCCTTTCATGGGGGTTCTCCCGACGGCCCGGTCAGAGGAGGCTCTCCGGGACGTAGATCGTATCGTTGACCTGGAGGGGGAAGTCCTTGAGCTTCCCCTTGAGGATGTCGCGGACGTTGACGACGATCTCGAGCTCCTTGCCGGAGGCGTCCTTCCGCCGGATCTGGACCCTCTTCCGGTTGGCCCGGTCGGTGAATCCGCCGGCCTGGGCGATGGCCTGGGTCAGACTCGGCAGGCTCGACCTCTTGACCTGCAGGGCGCCGGGATTGCGGACCTGGCCGAAGACGTAGATCGGGACGGGCTTGTCGACCGGGACGTTGACGACGTCGCCCGGCTCGAGGACGACGTTGAGCTTGGGATCGCCTCGGATGAACAGCCCGTCGATGGGGATGTGGATCGCGGTGCTCTCCCCGGCCGGGAGCTGACGGAGGATGATGATCTCCTCGCCCGCGTCGCGCGTCAGGCCGCCCGCTTCGGACAGGGCGGCGAGGACCGTTTGTCGCCCGAGGAGCTCGAACGGACCCGGCTTCTCCACCGCTCCGATGACCTGGACGCGACGGCTCAGGTATTCGAGGATGTGGACGGTCACCTGGGGATTGAGGACGATCTTCTCGCCGGCGAGCCCGGCCAGCTTCTTCTCGACCTCGAACTTGGTCAGGTTGCCGACGGCGACCTCGCCGAGGAGCGGCAGGGTGATCCGGCCCTCCTCGGAGACGCGGACGACGATCTTGCTGATCTCCTGGACGCCGATGACGGAGATCTCGAGGAGGTCCTTGGGACCGATCTTGTACTCGGCGCCGGTCTCCTGCGCGACGGCGGCGGCGGCGCCGGCGGCGGCGATGAGGGCCAGCAGGGCGAACCCGGCGATCCTCGCGGTCTTGTTCATGGTCGGCTCCTTTGGCCGGAGGCTTGCCTGGCTAATTCACGAGCCGAGGCGGCTGCAGATGCGAGGCGTCAAAGGGTGAAGCTGTACTCAGAGTACTGCGAACCCTTTGTAACGAAGCAGATGCGGCCGGATCGGCTTGCCCGAAGGGTGAAAACGCCGGTCTTAGCCTTTTCTGTGTGATCGAGAAATGCGGCGTTTTCATGAGTAGCCAGGCTAGAACGAATAGGTGATAAAAGCCCCGACGAAGTTCCGGCGGATGTTGAAGCCCGGGGCGTTGGACGTCCGCCGGTAGACATTGTAGGTCAGGCCGAGCCCGACCGTTCCGGAGATCCGGACGACCGGCCCGACCGACCAGGTCCGCTGGGCGTCCTCGCGGCGCTCGACGATGACGGGGACGCCGTCGACCCAGATCTCCTGCGGCTCGGGATAGGCCATCGTCTCGTAGACGACGCCCGCGTCGAGCCGGAAGGACCGGAACAGATACAGGGAGAGACCGGCCCGGACGGCGGTGTCGACATAATAATAGGCGCTCTCGATGTAGGAGAAAGCGTTGTCGCGGGCAAGCCCCAGGCTGAGGGCGACGCGTCCCAGGCGCAGGGAGACGTCCGTCCCGGCGACCAGGCCCGCGAACGGCTTCTCGTCCGGGGAGTCGGGCCGAAAGGACTTCCAGCCGAGGCGGACCGTCCCCCGGGCCGAGCCCGCGAGGGGGAAACGGACGCCGCCCGACGCCTCGATCGAAGAGGCGTCGCGCCAGGCCGATTCCGGGTAGCGGAAATCGTAGCTCCTCCATGTGACGGTCGAGAAGAAATGGCTCTGGGAGAAGATCCGGTAGTAGACCTCCAGGCCGGCCGTGGTCTCGCGGCGGTCGAGGGACCGGCCGTAGATATCGTCGGGATCGCCCGAGGCGACGTCGAGGTAGCGGAAATCGTCCACCCCGCCGCGGACCCCGATGGCGGTGCCGCGGGGCGTCTCGAAGAAAAGCGAGCCCGTCGCGCCCGACACCGTGTCCCGGATCCGCCGGCCGAGCTCGCTCAGGGAGCGGCGGACGTGGCTCAGGTCGTGATATTCGGCCGAAAGCGAGAATCGCCGCAGGGCCAATCCTCGCAGGGACGCGGAGAAGCTGTTGGAGAAGGACCGCAGGGCCGTCTCCCGGGCATGGGCCAGGAATTCGGGGTTCTCCGTCGCGGACAGGATGATCGAGCGTCCGACGAGCCAGGTGCCGCGGAGCTCCGGGGACAGCGTCGCCGTGGCGTCAGCGACGGCCGGGCTGCCCTCGTCGGCGAAATAGACGTTCGAGTCGTAGCCGACGTCGGTGATGCGGATGACGGGCACGAGCCGGAGCGGGCCGATGCGGAGCTTCGTCTGCCGGATGGCATCGAACTCCTCGCGGAAGCTCCGGTAGGACTGCCCGGAGAGGCGGGCGCCGGCGAGAAGCGCCATCAGCGCCGCGGCGAGGAGGAAGGGCCTTTTCATCGGGGTCCGTCGTCTTCTGTCATCGGTGGCGGCGGGGGCCGCCGGTCCGTCAGGACGAGCTGAAGGGCTCGATACGGTCCTTGACGTCGCGGAAGAACCTCATGAAGGACAGTCTTTGCAGGAGGGCGAAGATGAGCCCGCTGTGCCGGTCGAATTCGGCCGTGTCGCGGATGATGGGCACGATGCCGTCGGTCCGGGCCAGCTGGAAGAGGCTCTCGATACGGGCGTCGCTCAGGCGGGCGCACATCCGCCGGGTGCGGTGGCCGACGAGGATCTCCTTGCGGAGAAGGTCCTTCCAGCGCCGCTCGTAGCCGGAGAGATCGGCAGGGCCGAAGGAGGACCGGGCGAAGCACCGGAGGACGGCGTCGGCCGCGAGGTCGGCGCAGGCCAGCCCGTAGCTGATGCCGCCGCCCGTCGTGGTCTTGGTCTGGCCGGCCGCCTCGCCGACCGACAGGACGCGGTCGCCGAAGGTCCTGGCGAGAAGGCCCTGGGCGACGGGCCTGGTCCGGACCGGGCCCTCTTCGCGGACGCCGTTTCCGCCGAGGCTGCGGTCGATGAGGTTCCGGAGGCGGGTCCGGGGGTCCTTCCGGGTCAGAATACCCACCCGGGCCCGGCCGGGGCCGGCGGGGACCGACCAGGCGAACGCGCCCGGCGCGACGTCTCGTCCGAAGAAGAGCGTCGTCGTCCCGGCGCCGGGGAAGGAGCATTCGACCTGGGCGCCGCTGAGGAAGTCCCGAGGCGCCGACAGGCCGAGCCTTTTCTGGAGAGCGTAATCGACGCCGGTGGCCAGGACGGCCAGGCGCGCGGATTCTCTCCCGGGGCGTCCGTCGGCGCTCCTGACCGCGACCTCGACGCCGTCGGAGCCGACGGCGATGGCGTCGACGCGGGTGTCGCAGACGACCGTCGCTCCCGCCGCGACCGCCGCCTCGGCCAGCCGCCCGTCGAACCTCTCCCGGTCGACGACGCAGGCGAACGGCCGCGGGTGGGTGTAGACGAGCTCGGTCGCGAACGGGGAGACCAGCCGGACCGTCCGCATCTCCTCGACGACCGTGCCGCGGTCGAGGCCGAAGTCGTCGAAGACCTCGCGGCCGACGATGCCGGTGCAGACGACGTCCGTTCCGACGCGGGCCTTCTTCTCCAGCACGCGCACGTCGAGCCCGGCGCCCGCGAGCCGC
>Ga0209253_10002078_pt1 | contig 17646 bp, 16 predicted proteins | sample FrelakmetBRP12BR_FD_187145 | JGI IMG/M metagenome (GOLD analysis project Ga0209253, IMG submission 187145) | Freshwater lake sediment microbial communities from the University of Notre Dame, USA, for methane emissions studies - BRP12 BR (SPAdes)... | ecosystem: Environmental > Aquatic >... | reverse complement strand
GTCGTACTTCAGGAGGTGGGCCAGGGTCTTCGCGTCGGTGATGTCGTTGACGGCCACGATCTGGAGCGAGGGATCCTTGTACGCGGCGCGGAAGAAGTTCCGACCGATCCGCCCGAACCCGTTGATGCCGACTTTGACGGCCATATCGTCAACCTCCTGCACGGTAATAGGATGATCCGACCGAAAGAGGAAGATTATACCCCCTGTGGGCCTTCTGTCAATTATTTCGGGTATATAATGATAACCCCTCAGGGGGGGGAATCTCACCGGGGGGAGGAGGATCATGGGGCGGCCGGCGATCGTGGTGACGCGGCACCTGCCCGGGGTGCCGTGGGACGATCTGGCGAAGCGGTTCCGGGCGGGGGACCCGCCACCGGAGGGTACGATGCCGCGCGAGGAGCTCCTTGCGCGCGCACGGGGAGCGTCGGGGATCCTCAGCACGCTGGCGGACCGTGTGGACGAGGAGCTGATGGACGCCGCCGGCCCCTCTCTTTCGGTCGTGTCGAACTTCGCCGTCGGGGTGAATAACGTCGATGTGGCCGGTGCGACCCGACGGGGGATCCGGGTCTGCAACACGCCGGACGTCCTGACGGACGCGACCGCGGACCTCGGGTTCGCCCTCCTACTTTCCGCGGCGAGGAAGGTGTCGGACGCCGACCGGTTTTTACGGGAGGGGGGCTGGACCGGGTGGGACCCGTTTGGGTTCCTCGGGGTCCCGGTCGCCGGGAAGACGCTCGGAATCGTCGGGATGGGGAAGATCGGCGCCGCGGTGGCTCGCCGGTCCCGCGGCTTCTCGATGAAGATCCTCTACCGGAACCGGCGTCGTCTGCCCCCGTCGGCGGAAGCGGAACTCGCGGCGTCGTACCGCGATCTGGATCCCCTTCTCGAAGAGAGCGACTTCGTCGTGTTGTGCGTTCCCCTGACCCCGGAGACCCGGGGGCTGATCTCCAGGGAGCGTCTCGGGAGGATGAAGCGGAGCGCGGTCCTGGTGAACATCTCCCGGGGAGAAGTCGTGGACGAGGAGGCGGTGGCGACGGCGTTGGCGGAAGGCCGGCTGTTCGGCGCGGGGCTCGACGTGTTCGAGAAGGAGCCGCGAGTCCACCCGCTCCTTCTGTCGGCACCGTCGGCGGTGCTCCTCCCGCACCTCGGGAGCGCGACCGGGGAAACGCGGGAGGCGATGGGACGGCTGGCGACGGAGAACCTGCTCGCCGTGCTCGACGGCCGGGATCCGCCGTGCCCCGTCAATTGAAGCCGATCCCCTTCCGGCGGAGGAGATCCATCGGATCGATCGTCCCGGTTCGGGAGAAGGGGACGCGGATCACGCCGGCGAGCGGGGCGACCACCCCCACCGAGCCGTTGAACTCGTAGGAAAGCGCGCGGGCCTCCAGCACCTCCTGCAGCGCGGCGGCGAACTCCTCCGTCTGAAGCCGGACGGGCACCGTGACGACCGTTTCCACGGATGGCTCGATGCGGATCTCCTCGTTCCGCTCCCCTTCCGCCACCCGCCGGGTCCCCACCGTCGCGGTGTAGGCGATGCCGGCCACGGTCACGGCGTACGAATTCGGGTTGATCACGGCGAGGTGAAGGATCGCCTCCACCGGGCCCCGGGACACGAAGGGGTTGCCGGCGAGGCCGATGTTGACCACCCGCACCTTCGGGGCCTTGAAGACCTCTTTCAGGAGAGGGCGGCACGAGGAGGCGGGCAGGCAGAGCGCGCCGAACAGCAGCAGGAGGATCCACCGCTTGACGATCCGCATCTCCGACGTCCGCGTCGACCCGTCGCTGCCGGAACGGTTCCTGCTCGCGCGCATAGCGACGATTATAGGCGTTCCCCCCGGGGAGGTGGAGCGGTTTTCCGTGGTCCGGCGCGGGTACGACGCGCGCCGGAAGGGGGATGTTCGCCGTGTCTACACGGTGGAATGCTCCCTCGGCTCCCCTGCACTGGAGGAGGCGGCCTGCGCGCGGGTCCCCGGCGCAAGGCGGTACGAAACGCCCCCCGACCCGTTCCCGAAGACCCGCGTGCGGCCGCCGGAGCTTCCCCCGGTCGTCGTGGGGGCGGGGCCGGCGGGGCTCTTCGCCGCCCTCACGCTCGCGCGGTTCGGCGCTCCCCCCGTCGTCCTCGAACGCGGCCGGCCGGTGGAGGAGCGCGCCGGGGACGTCGCCCGGTTCTGGCGCGACGGGACCCTTCTCCCCGAGAGCAACGCGCAGTTCGGGGAAGGGGGCGCGGGAACGTTTTCGGACGGGAAGCTCACCACGCGGATCGGCGACCGCCTCGTTGAGCACGTGGTGTCGGTCTTCGCGGAGTTCGCGGGGATACCGGGGCTCGTGAAGGACGCGAAGCCGCACGTCGGCACCGACCGGCTACGGCACTTCTGCCGGCGGATGCGCGGGGAGCTCGTTTCCCTGGGCGCCACGGTCCGGTTCGGCGCGCGGGTCGAGGAGTTGTCGGCGACGGAGGGGGAGGTGCGCGGGGTTCGCCTGGCCGGGGGCGAGGAGGTGCGTTCCCCGGTCGTCCTCCTGGCGACGGGCCACTCGGCCCGCGACACGGTGCGGCGGCTCTTCGCGCAAGGCGTCGGGATGTCGGGGAAGGCGTTCGCCGTCGGGTTCCGGGTAGAGCATCCGCAGGCGCTGATCGACCGGATCCAGTACGGGGCGAGGGCGGGAAAGGGCCTCCCCCCGGCGGAATACCGCCTTGCGGCGCGCTCCCCGTCGGGCCGCGGGGTCTACTCCTTCTGCATGTGCCCCGGCGGTGAGGTGATGAACGCGGCGTCGGGGGAGGGGCAGTCGCCCGTGAACGGGATGAGCGTCCGGGCGCGCAACTCCGGGTTCGGGAACAGCGGGATCGTGGCGGCGGTCGCGCCTGCGGAATTCGGGGATGCGGGAAGGGGCGAGGCCGCCCCCCTCGCGGGGATCGCCTTCCAGGAGGAGATCGAGCGCCGGGCGTTCGAGCGGGGCGGCGGCGGATACGGCGTGCCGGCCGCGAACCTTCTCGCCTTCCTTCGCGGGAAGGAGTTCTCCCCGTCTCCCGGCCGGGTTCTCGCCCCGCGGATCGTCCCGGACTCCTTGCGCGGCATCCTCCCGGGTCCGGTGGAGGAGGATCTCCGTTCCGGGCTGCTCCGGTTCGGAGGGACGATGCGGGGGTTCCTCACCCGCGAGGCGACGTTGTACGCCGTCGAGTCCCGGACCTCTTCGCCCGTGCGGATCGAGCGGGTAAATTACGAGTCCGTGACGCATAAAGGGTTGTATCCTGTGGGGGAGGGCGCGGGGCACGCCGGCGGGATCGTCTCCTCCGCCGTGGACGGGATCCGCGCCGCCCTCCGCATCCTTGAAACCTATTCCTAAGTAGAAAGCGGGAGTGCCGATGCAGAAGACGCGTTTCGTGAAGGACCTGAAGGAGGGGGAGCCGGTCCGCGACCTGTTCCTCGTCGCGAACAAGGCGCTGTTGACCAGCAACGCCGGGAAGCCGTACCTGACCTTGCAGCTGCGCGACCGGACCGGACAGATCGAGGGGAGGGTGTGGGACCGGGCCGAGGAGATCGGGAAGCGCTTCGACCGGGACGACGTGGTCGAGGTGAGCGGCACCGCCATCGCCTACCAGGGGCGCGTCCAGCTCAAGGTCCACGATGTCCGGCGGGAAGAAGGGGGAGCGAAAGACCTCTCCGAGTACCTCCCGGTGACGAGGAAGGGGATCGAGCCGCTCTGGAAGACGCTCCAGGGGTACATCGCGGGGGTGAACGACAAGGACCTGGCCCGGCTCCTCGCGGCGGTCTTTCCGGATCCGCCGGAAACGGACGTGGCGCGCCGCTTCCGGCAGGCGCCCGGGGGGAAGACGATGCACCACGACTACATCGGGGGTCTGCTGGAGCACACGGTCTCCGTCGCGGGGATCTGCCTCATGCTGTCGGCCCACTACGAGGGGGTGAACGCCGACCTGCTGCTCGCCGGGGCGCTGCTGCACGACGTCGGGAAGGTGCACGAGCTTTCCTACGAGGGGGCGTTCGACTACACGGACGAGGGCCGCCTGCTGGGGCACCTCTACATGGGGACGGAGTACGTCGGCCGCGTCTGCGCCGCCCTCCCCGGCTTTCCGCCGGAGAAAACGATGCTCCTGAAGCACATCGTTCTTTCCCACCACGGGGAGCTCGAGTACGGATCGCCCAAGCGTCCCAAGACGCTGGAGGCGATCCTGCTCCACCACGTGGAGAACATGGACGCCAAGGCGACCGCGTTCAACGACGCCATCGCGGAGCTGCGCGAGGGGGCCCGCTGGACCGACTACCAGCGGATGTTCGAGCGGTACCTCTTCTCCGGGAAGTTCCCGAAGGAGACTGCGGAAGGACCGTGATGGAGGATTGGATCGACTTTCTCGAGGAGCGTGAGCGGCGTCAGCTGCTGCGGCGCTTGGTCCCGTCGTCCGGGCGCGCCCCCGCCCTCGCGGTGCGGGACGGCCGGGAGTACGTCGACTTCTCCTCCAACGACTACCTCGGGCTGTCGTCCCACCCGGCGCTGGTCGCGGCGGCGCGGGAGGCCCTCGATCGGTACGGGGTCGGATCCGGGGCGTCCCGACTGATGAGCGGGGATCTCGCGATCCACCACGAGCTGGAGGAGGAGACGGCGGCCTTCAAGGGGACCGAGGCGGCCCTGGTGTTCAACTCCGGCTACCAGGCGAACATCGGGATCGTCCCCGCCCTGTTCGGGCGCCGCGACGCCGTCTTCGCCGACCAGCTTTGCCACGCGAGCCAGCTGGACGGTGCGCTCCTCTCCCGCGCGAAGCTTCTGCGCTTCCGGCACAACGACCCGGAGCATCTGGACCGGATGCTCGAAAAACACCGCGGGGCGTTCGAACGGGCACTGGTGATGACGGAGAGCGTCTTCAGCATGGACGGAGACCTTGCCCCCCTCGCCGCCCTCTTCGAGGTTTCCCGCCGGCACCGGTCCCTGTTGATGGTGGACGAAGCGCACGCCACGGGGGTGTTCGGCCCGCAGGGACGCGGGTGCGTCGAGGCTTCGGACCTCGCCGGTCAGGTGGACCTCGTGATGGGGACGTTCAGCAAGGCGCTGGGCGGGTTCGGCGCGTACCTTGCGGCGTCTCGGACGGTGATCGACTACCTGGTCAACACGGCCCGAAGCTTCATCTACTCCACCGCGCTTCCGCCCCCGGTGATCGCCGCCGCCCTCGCCGCCCTCAGGCTCTGCCGGTCCGGGGAGACGCGGGGGGGGGAGCTTCTGCGCAGAGCCGGTGCGTTCCGGGGTGCGCTTCGCGGGAACGGGTGGACCGTCGGCGGGGAGAGCCAGATCGTCCCCGTCGTCGTCGGGGAAAGCGCCCGCGCCGTTTCCCTCTCGACATCGCTCGCCGACCGCGGGTTCCTCGCGCTGCCGGTGCGCCCGCCCACGGTCCCGGAAGGGTCGGCCCGCCTCCGCTTCTCCCTGACCGCCGCGCATACCGGCCGGCAGGTCGCCGCCGTCGTGGAGGCCCTCGGTGCCGCCTGACGAATTTACCGTGGTCGGGGGCGGCGATCCGTCGATGGTCCTGCTCCCGGGGTGGGCGACGGACGGACGGATCTTCGAAGGAGTCCTCCCTGGCGTAACCGCGGTGACGACCGGGCCGCTCCGTCCGGACCGGTTCCCGCGGCGTCTCGCGTCGTTCCTCGATCGGTCGGTGCGCGGCCCCGTGACCGTCGTCGGGTGGTCCCTCGGCGGTTTCCTCGCGGCGGAGTTCGCGCGGGAATATCCGGACCGGGTACGGCGGGTCGTCCTCGTCGGGATCCGGCGGGAGTACCCGGAAGGCGACGTGGGTGCGGTCCTGCGATCGCTCTCGGCGGATCCCGGGGCGTGCCTGTCGGCGTTCTACGCGCGATGTTTCTACCCGTCGCAGATGCCGGCGTACCGCCGGTTCCGCGGCGGGCTGCAGGCGGCGTACCTGCGGGAGATGGATCAAGGCGTACTCCGCGAAGGGCTTTCGTACCTGGCGAACGCGAGGCTTTCCGGCGATGCGCTTCCGACGTGCCCCGTGGCGATCGTCCACGGCGAGAAAGACGTGGTGGCGCCGCTCGCGGAGGCGGAAGGGGTGGCCCGTGGGATCGGGAACGCGACGTTCCACCCGCTGCGGGGCGCGGCGCACGCCGCCTTCCTCGCGGACGGTTTTCGCCCGGTCGTCGCCGATGGTTGACCCGGTCGTCCTGCGCCGCTTCTCGGCCGGCGCGGCCCGGTACGAGGCGCACGCGCACACGCAGCGGCTCTCCGCCCGCGACCTGCTGGCGTACACCCGGGAGTGGCTCGCTCCCTTCCTGCGGACGGACGACGGCATTGTCGAGCCTGCCCCCGACAGGGAGAGGGCCTTCAGGATCCTCGAGCCTGGTTGCGGGACGGGACTCTACACGTGCATGCTCCTGGACGCCTTCCGCGGCGCGTCCGTCTTCGGGGTGGACATCTCGGAGGCGATGGTGCGCGTCGCGAAACGGCGCATCGACGATCCGCGCGCCCGCTTCGCCGTCGCCGACGCGGAGGAGATCGCCACGGGGAGGTACGACCTCGTCACCTCGAACGCCACCTTCCAGTGGTTTCTCTCCCTTCCCCGCACGCTGGCGCGGATGGCGTCCCTCCTCTCCGGCGGCGGGGTCCTCACCTTCTCCTTCTTTGGGCCGGAGACGTACGCGGAGCTCGACGACGCCATGCGCGCTGCGGCGGTCCGCCGGGGGGCGGAGGGGCGGGTCGCGGCGGCCGACGGCCCTGGAAGGAGTAGTGTCGGGGCAGGCAGGGATGCCCCGGGTTTTGTCGCCGCGACCGGTTTCCACTCCCGGGAAGAGATCGCCGAATCGATGGCGGCCGCCTTCCCCCGGTGGGAGATCGACGAGCGGCGGTACCGCCAGGAGTTTCCGACCGTCGCGGACCTGTTGCGGAGCATCCGTTACACGGGAACGGGCGGGGGCGGAGCGGGGTACTCGTGGAGCCCGGGGAGGCTGGCGCGGGTCGAGGAGGCGTACCGGGGGCGGCACGGCCGGATCCGCGCGACGTACCAGGTCTTCCTTTGCCGGGGCGTGATCCCGGAAGGGGGTGGGCGGTGAGGGGGGTCTTCGTCACCGGAACCGGAACCGGCGTCGGGAAGACGGTGGTGTCCGGTCTCCTGGGCGCCTTCCTCCGCGCGCGGGGGATGCGGGTGGCGACGCAGAAGTGGGTCGAGACGGGGATTGCGGGCGGTCCGTCGGACATCGATGTCCACCGCCGCCTGATGGGGCTCCCCGGGCCGGTCCCGGAGACCTTGCGGGCGGACCTTTCCCCCTACCGGTTCTCCCTCCCCGCCTCTCCCCATCTTGCGGCGGCGCGCGCCGGGCGGAGGGTGGAGCCGGCCGTGATCGAGGCGGCGTACCGGCGCCTCGCGGAGAGCCATGACGCCGTGCTGGTGGAGGGGGCGGGCGGCTTCCTCGTCCCCCTTTCGGAGGTGCTGCTGACCGGCGACCTCGTCGCGCGAATCGGCCTCCCGGTCCTCGTGGTGGTGCCGAACCGGCTCGGTTGCGTCAACGATGCGTTGCTCACCGTGGAGGCGGTGCGCCGCCGCGATGTCCCTCTGCTGGGACTCGTCTTCAACCGCCTCCCGGCGGAAGGGGACGGGACGCCGGCGGAGGTGATCTCCGACAATCCGCGGATCGTCGCGGAGATCACGCGGGCGCCGCTGCTGGGCGAGCTTCCCCTGCTGTCCGACCCTGCCCGCGCCGCGGAGGCGTTCTCCCCCGTGGGCGTCGCGTTTCTCGAACGGTGGAGGTCGGCCTGATGGACCGGAAAGAGTGGCTTCGGAAGGATCTGCGGCACAACTGGCATCCGTACACCCAGATGAGCACCCTCGCGACGGAACCGCCGCTCCTCATCGACCGCGCGGAGGGGCTCTTCCTCTTCGACGAGGAAGGGAACCGGTACTACGACGCCATCTCGAGCTGGTGGTGCGTCGTGCACGGGCATGGGCACCCGAGGATCCGTGAGGCGGTCGCCCGGCAGATGGAGCGGCTGGACCACGTGCTGTTCGCCGGCGTCACCCACGTCCCCGCGGTGCGCCTCGCCTCGCGGCTCGCCGCGATCGCCCCGGGGGGGCTTTCCCGCGTCTTCTTCTCGGACAACGGCTCCACGGCGGTGGAGGTGGCGCTCAAGATGTCGCTGCAGTGCTGGCGGAATCTCGGGCGGGTGGAGCGGACCCGATTCGTCTCCCTCGACCGCGGGTACCACGGGGACACGACCGGGTGCATGAGCGTCAGCGGCGTGGAGGCGTTCCTGCGCGCGTTCCGGCCGATCCTGTTCCCCGTCCGCCGCGTTCCCGCGCCGTACTGCTACCGGTGCCCGGAGGGGAAGACGTACCCGGAGTGCGGGGTCTCGTGCGTCGACGCCCTCGGCGCCGCGCTGCGGGAAGGCGGGGAAACGGTCGCGGCGGTGATCCTGGAGCCGCTGCTGCTGGGCGCCGGCGGGATGATCGTCTATCCGGCGGAATACCTTTCCCGGGCGGCGGCCCTCGCGCGCGACCACGGGGTCCATCTCATCCTCGACGAGGTGGCGACGGGATTCGGTCGCACGGGGACGATGTTCGCCTGCGAGCAGTCCGGCGTCTCCCCCGATTTCCTCTGTCTCTCGAAAGGGTTGACCGGCGGCACGATGCCGCTGGCCGCGACCCTTACCACCGCGGAAGTGTACAACTCCTTTCTCGGCGACCCGGACGGCGGGAAGACGTTCTACCACGGCCACACCTACACGGCGAACCCGGTCGGGTGCGCCGCGGCGCTCGCCTCCCTCGACCTGTTCGAGGAGGAAGAGGTGGTCGACCGGGTGGCGCGCCTCGCTCCCCGGCTCGCGGAAGGGGTGCGTGCGTTCGCGGAGCTGCCGATGGTGGGGGACGTGCGCGGCATCGGGACGGTGGCCGCGCTCGAACTGGTGCTGGACAAGGGGACGAAGGAGCCGCTGCCCGGGACCGCGCCGGTGTTCCGCGAGATCCGCCGGGAGGGGCTGCGCCGCGGGCTCTTCCTGCGTCCGCTCGGGAACGTGGCCTACCTGTTTCTCCCCCAGTGCACGACCACGGGAGAGCTGGACGACATATTGGACCGCTTCGGGGCGACGTTGCGGGCGGTCCTGCGGTAATGGGCACCCTGGAGGTTGCTCGCGGGTGGGTGCGTTCGAGCCGCTCCCTGTGCGTCCTCACCGGCGCGGGCGTCTCCGCGGAGAGCGGCGTGCCTACGTTTCGCGGGCCGGAGGGGTTGTGGAAGCAACGGGACCCGATGTCGCTGGCGACCCCCGAGGCGTTCGCGGAGGACCCGAAGGAGGTCTGGGAGTGGTACCAGTGGCGCCGGCGGAAGATCCGCGGGTGTGCTCCCAATCCGGGGCACGCGGCCATCGCCGCCGTGGAGGCGGCCAAGTCCGACTTCCTCCTCGTGACGCAGAACGTGGACGGCCTTCACCGGGTCGCGGGGTCGCGGCGGCTTGCGGAGATCCACGGGAATATCTGGATCGTGCGGTGCGCGACGTGCGGTGCAGAGCGGGAGGAATTCGGTGATTTTCCGGAGCTTCCGCCCCGCTGCGGCGCCTGCGGGGGGATCCTGCGCCCCGGGGTGGTCTGGTTCGGCGAGAGGCTCCCGGCCGACGTCTCCGACGCGGCGATGGGGATCCTCTCCCGCTGCGAGGTGCTGGTCGTCGCCGGGACCTCGGCGGTCGTCGCCCCCGCATCGGGGTACGCCGCCGTGGCGAAGCGGCGAGGCGCGCGGGTGATCGAGGTGAACCCCGACGAGACGCCGGTGAGCGGGATCTGCGACGCGGCGTTCCGGGGGAAATCGGGCGAGGTGCTCCCGGCGCTGCTCGGCTGATCCTGCACCATCGGGCATGGGTCGCGCTCGACGCCGGCCGCGGAGGGCGGTTGCCGGAAAGGATGATCTACTTGTACCGGTTCTTGTACATGATGTTGACCCCCTGATAATAGGCCAGGGTCTCCTCGACCTGCCGGTTCATGTCCGCTGCCGGAGTCAAATCGCCATCCTCCCGCCGGTAGGCGTACGATTCGACCTTCTTCCTCGGCTCGAGGACGACCAGGCTATTGCCGTCGATGTACCCGAGCATCTGGTAGGTCGAAAGAAACGCCCTCTCCCGTGGGGGGCCCGGGGCGAGGATATCCCGCCCGAAGAACTTCGTCCGGTAGCTGGTGTTCAGAAGGCCGAGAATGGTCGGGGCGACATCGATCTGGCTGGCGAGCCGGTCGACGCGTTGCGGCCGCACATGCGACGGGGCGTAGACCATCATCGGTATCTCGTATTTCTTCACGGGGAGCGCCGTTTTCCCCGCGCTGCCCGCGCAATGATCCGCAATGATCACGAATAGCGTTTCCTGGAACCAGGCCTCCTTGGCCGCCCGCTCGAGGAACCGGCCGATGGCGTAGTCGGCGTACTTTACCCCACCCTCGCGTCCGGTGTGCGAGGGGATGTCGATCTTCCCTTCCGGGTAGGTGAACGGGCGGTGGTTCGAGGTGGTCATCACCATGCTGAAGAAGGGGCGTCCCGCGGCGTGGGATTTTCCCGCCTCGCGAATCGTCTTCGAGAACAGGTCCTCGTCGCAGACCCCCCATACGTTCGCGAACGAGATCTCGTCCTGGGCGAAGTCCGTCCGGTCGACGATGTCGAATCCGTTGTTGGCGAAGAAACGGTTCATGTCGTCGAAGTAGCCGTACCCGGCGTAGATGAATTTCGTGTCGTACCCCTTCTCCCGCATGAGAGAGCCCCAGGAGAAGAAATCCCCGTTCCGCGGGCGCTTCACGATGGATGCCCCGGGAAGCGGCGGAAGCGAGAGATCGATCGCCTCCAATCCCCGGACGGTCCGGGTTCCGGTCGCGTACAGGCGGGTGAACAGAAGAGATTCCCCGGCGAGCCGGTCGAGGTTGGGGGACAGCCCCTGCCGGTTCCCGAAGGTGCCGAGAAACTCCGCGCTGAGCGATTCTTCGACGATGACGATGACGTTCAGCTTCTTCTCCGCGCCGTCGCGACGGATCTCCCGGGTGATGTCGACCGGGTCGTCGTTCACGTACCGGCTGTGCGGCTCCCGAAGAAGTTCCCTCAGCCCGGCGAGGACGTGCGGTTTCTCCCGCGTCGCGTAGAACCGGTCGAAGTCGAGCTCGTTGTTCCGGAAGGCGGCCCCGAAATCGTAGATCCCGTTCCCCGCCAGCTCGTTGGCGAAATTGTTCGCGGAAATCTCCGTCATGGAAACGGTGACGAACGCGAAGGCGAGTACAGGGAGCGCCGCCAGCGCGACTGCATGCCGCACCCTTCCCCGGACCCTGTAGGGCGACGATTCATCCGGCGGGAGAATCGAGCGGTCGATGAATTTCCGGATCGACAGGATCAGCGCGATATCGACGGCGAGGAGCGCACCGAGGATACGCGGAAGCGGATACGACTCCCGGATGTTGCGGACCAACTCCGTCGTGTAGACGAGGTAGTCGACGGCGATGAAGTTGAAGCGGGTTCCGAACTCCTCGAAGAAGAAGTACTCCGACGCGGCGTCGAACAGGAGAAAATATGTCGCGACGAGAAAGGCGGCGTAGGTGAACGGTCGCATGTACCTGCTGCGGCGGGCCCTGTCGGGCAGAAGCAGAAGAACGAGGGCGAAGGGGATCGCGAAGTAGGAGAAGGTCACGCAATCGAAGAAGAATCCCGTTGCGAAGATCGAGGCGAGGAGGCGAGGGCCCGCGTCCATCGCGGTCCATGCCTGGAGGAGGAGGATCACCCTCGTCACGGTGGAAAGGACGAGGAACAGGCCGAGCAGAACGAGCATGGGCCGCAATCTGCCGACGGGCTTCAAAACGGATTTCTCCTTGTCTGCTGGGTACCTGTTGGATATTGCCGTGCGATGAAACGTTTCGTCGAATCGAACCTTGTCACCCCACGTCGTCGCAGGGTCGCAGGCGGAAGGCGACGCCGGGGATCGACCCGGCGAGCCGGCGGACCGCCTCCGCGTCGAGGCCAGGCAGGGCGACGGCGGTCGCGGTCACCGAGGGGACGTGCTTCGGGGCCTCCCGGAGGAAGTCGAGCAGGGCGGGGAACGACGCGGCCCCGTACCGGTTCGGGCAGATCCGTGCGTACGTCTCCGCGTCGGGGGCGTTCATGGAGACCGAGAGCGCATCCACCCGCCCGGACAGCTCCGGGAGGACGTTCCTCCCGTGGACGAGATTCGCCAGCCCGTCCGTGTTCACCCGCACCCGCGCCCCGCGGCGTTTCAGTTCCGCCGCGATCTCCTTCACGTCGTCCAGGCGCAGCAGCGGCTCCCCGAAGCCGCAGAAGACGACCTCCTCGTACTTCGTCGGGTCCCCGACCTCGGCGAGGACCTCCGCGACGGAGGGCTCGCCGGGGAGTCGAAGAAGGTGCCCCTTCACGTGGTAGTCGTGCCGCTTCGGGCAGAAGGTGCAGGCGTTCGTGCACCGGTTCGTGACGTTCAGGTAGAGGGAGTTCCGGATCTTGTACGCCACCCGCACCTCCTCCCCGACGGGGATGCGGAAGAGGCGGAGGGCGGAAAGCGTGGTGACCCGGGCCACGTCCTCGACGGCGAGCCCCTTGATCTCCGCAACCTTCGCTGCCACGAGCGGAACGTACCCCGGCTCGTTCGCCTTCCCGCGGTGCGGGACCGGCGCGAGAAACGGGCAATCCGTCTCGATCAGAAGCCGGTCGAGCGGCAGCGCCCGGACCGCTTCCACCTGCTTCTCCGATCCTTTGTAGGTGATGGCGCCGGGGATGGACACGAGGAAGTTCATCGCGACGGCCGCCCTCGCCATCGCGAGGTCCCCGGAGAAGCAGTGGATGATCCCGCCCACCTCCGCGGCGTTTTCCTCCGAGAGGATCGACAGCACCTCGTCGTGCGCGTCCCGGTCGTGGACGACCACCGGAAGGTTCCGCCGGCGGGCCAGGCGGATCTGCTCGCGGAAGGCGGTGCGCTGGATGTGCCGGGGAGCGCGGTCGCGGTAGAAATCGAGCCCGGTTTCGCCGATCGCGACCACCTTGTCGCACAGGGATAACGCCTCGAGGCGAGGAAGGAGGGAGTCGGAGAGCCGCCCCGCGTCGTGCGGGTGCAGGCCGACGATGGCGTAGACCCCCGCGTGCCGGTGGGCGATCGAGACGGCGCGCTCGCTGCTGTCCGGGTCGATGCCGACCGTGGCGATCCGGGAGACCCCGGCGTCGCGCGCCCGGCGCACCACCGCCTCCTCCGCTTCACGAAGCGGCGAAAGGTCCAGGTGCGCGTGGGTATCAAAAAACATCGGATCTTCCCCACATGGAGCAACAAGAAACCGGACGCAGGGCGCAGCGGGGGGTTCCACGAAGCGGCGTATGGAGTGAGGCAAAGATTGCGTCGAACGGAATCGCAGCGAGCGGTCGAAGGTCGCGAGCGTAGCGGAGTGGAAGCCGCCCGCGAGCCCGGAGTCCCCTTCGAACGGGGGCAAACACATTCAAGTGATAGGACATCGTGATTGAATTATGCGTGATCAGCCTTCGGGCTCGATTTTTGGAAAAACGATGCACGCCTTCGGGAGCGCGGCCCCCGCGGCGAGCCCTCCCCACGCGCCGGCCCGCTCTACCCGTGTGCGTTCCACGGGATCGCCGCCTCCCGGGACGAGGGCTTCCCACAGCTTCTGGGCCGCGGTCGGCGTGAACGGAGACATCAGCAGCGCGGCCACGCGGGACGTCTCGAGGGCGTTGTAGAGAACCGTTCCGAGCCGGGCGCGCCTTTCCGGGTCCTTCGCGAGCGCCCACGGCTGCATCGATTGCACGTACTCGTTCCCCTTCGTCACGAGTTCGATGATCGCTGCGAGCGCCTTGTGAAACGCCACCTCCTCCATCGCCGCGGAAACGGACGAGACGGTTTCGCGGGCGCAGCCCGACAGGGCGGCGTCGGCGGGCTCTTCGGCGCCCGGCACGGGGACGACTCCGTCGAAATATTTCCCGAGCATCCCGAGCGACCGGTTCAGGAGGTTCCCCAGCTTGTCGGCGAGCTCCGAGTTGGCGCGCCGGATCAGCTCCCTCTCGGAGAAGTCGCCGTCCAGACCGAAGGAGACCTCGCGCAGCAGGAAGTAGCGGAACGCGTCCGCCCCGTACTTCCGGACCATCTCGTACGGGTCGACCACGTTCCCCAGCGACTTGCTCATCTTCCTCCCCTCTACGGTCCACCAGCCGTGGGCGAACACCCCGAGCGGCGGGGCCACCCCGGCGGAGAGGAGGAACGCGGGCCAGTAGACGGCGTGGAACCGGAGGATGTCCTTCCCCACCATGTGGACGTCGGCGGGCCAGAACGTCTTGAAATCCGAGGTTGGGGCCGGGTATCCCAGCCCGGTGATATAGTTGGTGAGGGCGTCGTACCAGACGTAGATCACGTGCCCCGGCGCATCGGGCACCGGGATCCCCCACGAGAGCGAGGTCCGGGAGACGGACAGGTCGTTCAACCCCCCCTCGACGAAGGAGATCACCTCGTTGCGGCGGCTCTCCGGCCGGATGAATCCGGGGTTCTTCCGGTAGTAGTCGAGGAGCGGTTCCTGGTACTTCGAAAGGCGGAAAAAGTAGGAAGGCTCCTTCCGCTTCTCGACGGGGCGCCCGCATGTCGGGCAATTCCCGTCCGCAAGCTGCATCTCCGTCCAGTACGCCTCGTCGGGGACGCAATACCACCCCTCGTACTCCCCGAGGTAGATGTCGCCGTTGGCGAGGGATTTGCGGAAGAGGTCCTGCACGGAGGCGTAGTGACGGGGCTCCGTGGTGCGGATGAAGCCGGTGTTGCTGATCGTCAGGGCGGGGGTGAGTCCCTGGAAGTTGGTCACCACCTGGTCTGCGAGCTCGCGGGGGGAGAGCCCTTTCGTCGCCGCGGTTTTCTGCACCTTCTCCCCGTGCTCGTCCGTCCCCGTGAGGAAGAAGACGCGCCTCCCCTTCATCCGCTGCCAGCGGGCAAGGGCGTCGCAGGCGATCGTCGTGTAGGCGTGCCCGATGTGGGGGACGTCGTTGACGTAGTAGATCGGGGTGGTGATGTAGAACGTCTCCTTCAAGGGGTCCCCTCCTCCTCGTCGGTCAGCAGGGCGGTCATCTCCTCGGCGTCGTCCCGTTCCGCGGTCCGGGGCGGTGCGGCGGGGGATCCCTTGGGGGAGGCGCAGCTCCCGCAGCCTTTCTGTCGCGCGTACGATTCGTGCTCGTAGATCAGGCAGCACATCAGCCGTCCGCAGACCCCGGAAAGCTTCGCCGGGTTCAGCGACAGCTTCTGGTCCTTCGCCATCTTGACCGTGATCGGCTCGAAGTCGCGCAGGAAGGTGGCGCAGCAGAGCTCCTTCCCGCACGGGCCGACCCCGCCGACCGCGCGCGCCTCGTCGCGCACCCCGATCTGGCGCATCTCGATCCGCGTGCGCAGCTCGTGGGCCAGGTCCTTGACCAGTTCCCGGAAGTCGATCCTCCCGTCCGCCGTGAAGTAGAAGACCGCCTTGCTGCGGTCGAGCAGGTACTCGGCCCGCACCAGTTTCATCGGGAGCCCCCGCTCGGCGATCCGGGCGGCGCAGAACGCCTCCGCCTCGGCTTCCCGGCGGGAGTTCTCCTGGTGGGCGCGCATATCCTCCGCCGAGGCCGGCCGGAGGACCTTGCCGAAGGGGGGCTGATCGCTCTTCAGCGTGTGGTTGTCGATCCGGCGGACGACCTCGCCCAGCGACGCTCCCCGCTCGGTCTGCACGACGGCGTAGTCGCCCCGTCGCAGGGCCACCCCTGTGCAGTCGAAGTGAAAGGTCTTGCAGACGCCCCGAAGGCGGATCCCGGCGATGTCCATCCCTGCGCTCATCCCTTCCCGTGCAATCCGAAGAAAAACGCCTCCAGCATCAGCCGCTTCTGGGGCTGTGGAGGCATGCGGGAGATCGACAGGAGTTCCCGGAACGCCGCACCCCACCCTTCCGCGGAGAGAGTATCGGCCGCGGACGCGAGGGACTCCCGCAGATCCTCGTTCATTATATCCGCTCCGCCCCCGGAAGATAAGAGGGCGAGATCCCGGACGAGGGAGAGCGGGGCGGCCAGGCGTCCCGGTGCGTCCCCCTCTCCCTTCCAGCTCTCCGCGAGTTTTACCGCCCCGGTCGGGGAGTTCCTCGTGAGGAGCGCGAGCCACGCCTCCCGTTCGTCCGCGAGGCCGGGCAGGAGGGAGAGGGCGCGCCCCGGGCTCCCGCCCGAAACGGCGGCGGCCAGCCGGAGCACCGCGGCGGGATATCCCGGGCCGGCGTCGGGGTGGCGGGACAGGATCTCCGCGGTCGCCTCCGGGGAGAGGGGGAAGAAAGGGACTCTCTGGCAACGGGAGACGATCGTCGGCATCATCCCCGCGACCCGGTGGGCGATCAGGATCAGGTGCGCGCCGGGCGGCGGCTCTTCCAAGGTTTTCAGCAGGGCGTTGGCGGCCTGCGGCGTCATCCGGTCCGCGGGGCAAAGGATCGCGACGCGCGGGCGGTCGGAGAACGCCTTGAGGGCGAGTTCCTCCTGCAGCGCGCGGATCTCGTCGATCCGAAGGAACCGGGTTTCCGGGGCGATGAACTGGAAGTTGGGGTGGGCGCCGGACGCCAGCCGCCGGCAGTCGGCGCACGTTCCGCACGCCCGTTCCTCTCCCGGCGCGCGGCAGAGGAGGGCGGCGGCAAACGCCCGGGCGGCCTTCTCTTTCCCCACCCCCTCCTCTCCGGAGAAGAGGAGCCCCTGGGGGACCGCACCCGCGCCGATGTAGCGCCGCAGGAGGGCGACGGCACGTTCCTGGCCGATGACCGCGGAGAGGGGCTCTACCATCCGAACCGCTGCGCCACCACCCGGAGGACGGTTCGGAACACCTCTTCCTCCGGGACGGAGGCGTCGATCCGGACGACGCGGGCGGGTTCCCGTTCGGCGAGACGCAGGTATCCCTCGCGCACGGAGCGGTGGAAGTCGAGGGACTCCCGCTCCAGCCGGTCGGCGGCGCGGCCGCTCCGCGCGATGCGCGCGAACCCCGTCTCGGGCGGGAGGTCGAACAGGAGCGTCAGGTCGGGCACGAGGTCCGGGGAGGCGAGGCGGTTCAGCTCCTCGACGCGTCCGGGGTCGATCCCTCGCGCGTGCGCCTGGTACGCGGTGGTGGCGTCGCAGAACCGGTCGCACAGCACGGTCCGGCCGCCCAGGAGCGCGGGGAAAATGAGCCCCCGGACATGCTGGGCCCGCGCCGCTTCGTAGAGCAGCAGCTCGGTCTCCGGGAACACGGCTTCGTCGCGGGGGGCGAGGAGGAGGCCCCGGATCTCGTCGGCCAGGGGGGTCCCGCCGGGCTCGCGGGTGACGAGGTGAGGAACGCGCGAGGCGGCGAGATGCGCGGAGAGGCGCCGGAGCTGGGTCGTCTTGCCGGACCCCTCGATCCCCTCGAACGTGACGAAGATCCCTTTGGTGCTCAGCACTCCGAGAAGCCGCAGGAGCGGCACTTGAGGCACCCCTCCTGCCGCTCGACCTGGCTGCCGCAGTCGGGACAGGCGCCGCGGGCGATCTCCTCTTCGCCGGGGGGAAGGGACGACTTCCTCGCCGCCGCCGGGGCCGCCTCGGCGACGGGCTTCGGGAAGCCGGGGAACATCGCCTCGAAGTTTTCGAGGTACCACTCGATCGCCTTCGACACGGCGTCGGCGCAGGAGAGGATCTT
>Ga0209253_10002077_pt1 | contig 17649 bp, 12 predicted proteins | sample FrelakmetBRP12BR_FD_187145 | JGI IMG/M metagenome (GOLD analysis project Ga0209253, IMG submission 187145) | Freshwater lake sediment microbial communities from the University of Notre Dame, USA, for methane emissions studies - BRP12 BR (SPAdes)... | ecosystem: Environmental > Aquatic >... | reverse complement strand
TCACCACCCCGACTATCGCCCGGAACCCGTCCACCATGTCTTTTTCAGCCGTCCAGAATGGCACAGCTCCGGCAACTCAGGCTCTGACAATTTCCAACAGCGGGCCAGGCACATTGACATGGACTGCCACTTCCAATAGCGCGTGGCTCACACTCAATTACGCGACATCAGTATCCGGAAGTAATCTCGGGTCCGTGAACGTGGGAGTAAACCCCAGTGGCCTATCAGTGGGTGCACATAGCGGAACCATCACCATCATCGGAGCAGGTACGGCCAATTCTCCTCAGACCGTGACCGTCACATTCGACATCACCGCCGCCCCCACACCCACGATTGGACTCAGTGCCACATCGCTATCATTCTCAACTGTCCAAGGCGGAAGCAATCCGGCAAATCGAACCATTACCATTTCCAACTCTGGCAGCGGAACACTCAACTGGACGGCATCCGAGAGCGCCACGTGGCTCAGCCTTAGTCCGGCGTCGGGAAGCGGAACGGGTACCATCACGGTCAGTGCGAACATCTCGGGCATGACTGCCGGCAACTACAGCGCGCCTATTACCATTTCCGCTACCGGTGCGACAAATACACCTCAGACCGTAACGGTGTCATTGACGGTGACAACACCGGCGGCCATTGGTTATAGCCCCACCAGCATGGGATTCACCGCCACGCAAGGAGGAGGAAATCCAGCAAGCCAAATGCTCACCATCTCCAATACCGGCAGCGGCACACTCAACTGGACTGTAAGCGACGATGCCTCTTGGCTGACGCCAAGCCCGGCGGCAGGAACTGGAAACGGCTCCACGACTATCAGCATCAGCACCACGGGCCTCACTGCGGGCACCTATACCGCCACCATAACCATCACCGCGAGCGGCGCAACCAATACACCAAGAACTGTGCCCATCACTCTCACACTAACGGCCACCGCGACGCCGACCATAAGCCAGAGCCCCTCAGCCCTTACATTCACCGCGACACAAGGCGGCGCAAACCCGCCTAATCAAACCGTGACCATAACCAACTCCGGCACCGGCACGTTGAGTTGGACCGCCAACGACAACGCCGGCTGGTTGACTATCACACCGACGACCGGGGCAAATACCGGAACTATCAATGCCTCCGTTAACACCTCGAGCTTAAGTGCTGGCACCTATACTGGAACCATCACAATTACCTCAACTGGCGCCACCAATACACCTCAAACCGTTGCCGTTTCTCTGACAGTGAGTGCGGCAACCACTTCTTCTGCGACACTTTCGTGGACAGCTAATAATGAGAGCGACCTCGCTGGATACAAGATTTATCGGGGCACGCGTTCTGGTTCCTACAGTCTTATCGCTACCGTCCCAGCAGGTATACTCACTTATCAGGCAACAAGCCTGGCGTTAAATACAACCTACTTTTTTGTCATCACCGCGTACGATTCAGCTGGAAATGAAAGTCCTTACTCAAGTGAGGTCAGTAGGAGCATCTTCTAGTCACAAGGCCGAAACATCTTGTAGTGGACTGCCCAGGCTTTAACAGACACCTTTAAGAGGATCGTTAGCACAAGGGAGGACCAATGGGCAATCGGCGCAAATCGGAGGGGTGTCAGAGGTACGTACGCGTTCATCAAGGCGCATCGTGGCGAGTTTAAGACGGCCGTCATGTGCCGCCTCCTCGACGTGTCGCGCAGCGGGTTCTATCAAATGGTTGCGTCACCCCCTCTCCGATCGAGCGTTGGAGGATCAGCGGTTTCTCGCTCTGATCCGCGCGGCTTTTACGGCGAGCCACGGCGTCTACGGTGCCCCGCGTATCTTTCCCGATTTGCGAGAAGCGGGCGAGACCTGTGGCAAGCATCGTGTCGCTCGAATTATGCGGGCCAATAACATACAAGCCCTACACGGCTACCGAGCTCCCCGGTACGCCAGATGCCACCCGTCACTCCTGACGCCCAATACGCTGCAACGAGGATTTACCGTCCAACGACCGAACACAGCCTGGGTCACCGAGATGACGCACGTGCGCACGTGGGAAGGCCGGCTCTATCTTGCCGTCGCGATTGACCTCTCCTCACGCCGCATTGTCGCCTGGTCAACAAAACCCACTGTGGCTCGAGAACTCGTGCTGGATGCGATCCTTGTGGGCCGTGCGGCGACGCAAGCCAACGTACACACTGATTCATTCAGATCAAGGGTCGCAATTTGGCAGCGATGCGTGGCGACGCTTCTGCCATGCGCATCATCGTGAGCTCAGTATGAGCCGACGTGGCAACGGCTGGGATAACGCTGGGGGCCGAATCGTTCTTGAGCAGCTTGAAGAAGGAGCGGATCAAGAAGCGCATCTACAAGACTCGCGAGATGGCCAATGCCGAGATCTATGATGACATCGAAATGCTCTATAATTGCACCCGTCGACACAGCCATCTCAGCGGTGTCAGTCCGGAGGCATTTGAAACCGTGTCGACACGGGCATAACGGTGTCCGCAAAAGCCTGGGAAGTCCAGTTGATGGCGTCCACTTTTTCGAGTCTAGCTCATATATGTTCCAGTCGACATTTGCAAGCTGAGGAAGGCTGTTGGGGTCACTGTTGTGGATAGCTCTTAAGTTGGCTGCGGCATATCCCATCTAAATAGGGTTGAAAAGCTAGGGAGTATTGTGTAAAATTATTTTTATCTTCTTGGAAAGAAGGGATGGTTTAGTTATTGGGAGAGTTTACGAGGCTTGTGCATAGAGTACATTGTTTTTTAGCGCGCTAAGCGATAACTTGTGAAATATTTGAGGTGCGATCCATAGGATTCTAGCAACGCGATCCCAGCTTCAGAACCGAGTCTTTGGGCCCATCAGAGTATCGAATTCTCGGTCAGGATGAACTCTTCTATCCAGGCCAAATTCTTACCGAGCAGCATGGGGAAGCTCCCTAGCGCATACAAGGAGTCTATATGAGTCCTTTCAAGTTCGTGTTGCATGCTCTTCTCTTCACACTTTTCTTTCAACTCGGGTGTGATTCTGGCGGGAGTATTCCGGGGAGCGCTCCATCGTCCGCGGCGGCTGCCGGAACCTGTTCCGTGGGGCCGCTTACCCTCGCCAAGCAGGGGAGCTTCTTCGTCAACGCGCAGAACATTTCAACCCAATTCCCGTCCGGCACTGTGACTCTTAACCCTGCCCAAAGCATTTCGGTGAGAGGGATGTACGTTCAGTACCAGATCCCGCAGGTCATAAAACCTGGCGCCTCCCCGGTCATCTTGGTCCACGGGGCCAGCCACACCGGAAAGACGTACGAGGAGACACCCGACGGGAGAATGGGCTGGGCCGAGTACCTGGTGCGATGCGGCGTTCCGGTCTACGTGGTAGACCAATCGGGCCGCGCTCGCTCCGGTTTCGATCCGTCGCGGAGCAACCAGGCAAAGATCCAGGGCAGCCCCCCTAACGGTACCCTGATCCCGAGTTTCGACGAATTCACAAATGAGGCGGCGTCGACCTCGTTTCGGTTCGGGTACCCGACCACCAAATTCCCTGTCGTTGCGCTGGATCAGTACTACGCGCAGTTAGTGCCGAACACTGAGACCAGCTATCCCTTCCCCGGCTCACAAAACACGGTGGACGCACTCGCATTGCTACTGGACCGGATCGGCCCCGCAGTCGTTGTGGTCCATTCCCAGTCCGGCGCATTCGGGATCGACGTGGCTATCGCGCGGCCGGGACTTGTGAAGGCGTTGGTGTCAGTCGAGCCGGCGAGCTGCTCGGTGCCGCCCGCAAACATATCGGTGTTCACGCAGATCCCACTGCTGACTATCTTTGGCGACTTCTTTAATAACAGTCCGGTCACCGAATGGCCTGGGAACATGAGCGTCTGCGTGAATACTGTTAATAACATCAATGCCGCCGGAGGGATTGCAAAGAACATCCATCTGCCTACTCCGCCCTATGGTATCACCGGCAACAGCCACATGCTAATGATGGACATGAACAACCTGGAAATCGCAGACATTATACTGGCATGGCTTGCCACCCCCTCACGTTGATGATGGGACGCCAGTGGACGCTGTTGCTCAGTTACCCGCTGATATCGCCGATGGGGGCTCCCAACTTCCACTTGACGTAAAACGGAGACCACCGTTTCTCGAAAAATTGTGACTGCTTCATGGGTCTGTCCTCTGGCAACAGATCGAACTGTCATACTAATGCGGTATCCACTCTTCAGAAATAAATTGAGTGGCGCCTAAAGAGTTTAGCGCACTGGTGAGAACGGAAGAGAATAGATGCAGAAAAGTGGGGAAATTATACACTATCCCTCTTCAGTGCGGTATGCTGGAATGGTTCGAGCAGGACGGGGTGGCGTGTACCCTTATACTATTGATGCTTCGTAAAGAGAAGCGCAGTGGCTATGTGGCTTGAATGAGAAACAAAACTAAGAGGCCGGAGTATATTGCTCCGTGTTTTAGCCACTCAGGATCAGGCCTCTAATGCAACGGATTATGAGTGCGATGTATCCGTATCCAAACCACAGCACAATACAGGTGGCTTTCATCAGCTGAGCGAGAGGAAGTCATTCGAGGTCTTGTGCAAGGGGCTGGTCTCTCGGCGCCCGCAAGGAGGTTGTGTTGATCGTCGAACACCGCTTCCTGCGGAGGACATCACAGCAGCGGGACGAGCAGGTATAGCGCGTATTCTCGGCTGGTACCAGCGCGAATGGTTGAAAGCGCCGTTCGCTAAGGCACTGCGGCAAGAGCGCGCATACCGATAAAATGCGGAACCGCGGGAACCACGAGGCAATATAGCTGAGCAGCTCTCGATCGAAGAGCGGCCTGAAAAAGTGGCAGAACGCACCGTTCCCAGACAGTGGGATAGAAACTCATTCTTGGCTCGTATCAGCGCACACCAATCGGCGCCTTGCTGGAACACACCGCACGCGATATCCCCCCCTCACAGCGGAAGACGGGACATCGTGCGGACTGCCTATGTGGTAGAACCCCGATCGTTACCAGAGAGATTACGAAGACACTGACCAATGATCAAGGCAAGTAACTGGGCGGGGGCAAACAATTTACGATTGATGCCGGTATTGCCGTCTACTTCGCCCTTCCCGTTTTTTTTCGCGGGAGCGAGGCACGAATGAAAGCACCAACGTACTTCTCCGGCACTACTTTTCAAAAGGTACGGAGTTTGACAAGGTCTCGGTTCGTGAATCAAGCGGGTACAGCAAGAGCTGATCGACCTCCCCCGCGCCGTGGACATCGGAAGAAATCTATTGCGGCAATAATCATGTCGTTGCGTTAAGAGTGTGAAGCTAGCTATGTAGTGGCCCAGGGGAAATAAAATTAAAATGGCGAGACCAATCGTACGTGAAGCGCGATTCGATGAGAAAGACCTTGCAGGGATCTGGATGGTTTTGCGTCAAGCATTTCCAGTCCCCTATGGCGCTTGTTCACTTGCGAATTTCATTCTGGCACAGAATCACAAGTGGCTGAATAATCCGGCACGCACTACTGATCACGTCTTTGGATGGGTCCTGGAAAGTCCCACAGATGGAATCGTCGGGTTTGTGGGGCAGGTTCCCGTTCGGATCAAAATTGCTGAACAGGAAATTGTCGGGGCATCCGGCAGCGGATTTGGTGTGCTGCCAGCCTATCGCAACTATAGTCTGATCTTGAGTAAACAGCTTATGGACTGGGGGAACAAGCATTTCTTGATTAATACGACGGCAAATGAGATCTCAAGTACGTTGAATCAGGCTATGGGAATGAACCAAATCCCTGTCAAGGATTTCTCCCAGCGGTTATTATGGCTGTTGCGGCCGGAAATAGCAGTGAAGGAGGCGGTTAGCAGATCAAGGCTGAAGACCCTAAAGGGGCTAACTGAGCAGTTCCTTGGGACAAATCTACTAAAAGGGATTGCACGTCTCTGGTTTGTTAGGCATCGCGGTTTAAGATTCACGTGCCCAAAGCTGTCCGTGGAACCGATAGTCTCATTCACGGAGGAATTTAATGACCTGTGGGAGAACAACAAAAAAGATTTTAATATCACGACCGTTAGAGATTGTGCATTTCTAACCTGGCGGCATTGCCAGGTCACCAGTTTAGTCGGTAGGACGTTTGTGTTTGCCTGTCGAGACCACGGACAACTTCGTGGCTATATAGCTTTGCAGGCACGTTCTCAAGAATCAGGCTATCTTCCCGGGCATTATGTGGTGACGGACCTGTTTTACGAACGGTCGCGAAGAGATGTCCTGCATAATTTGATGAATTATGCGTTTGAGTTCGCCAAAGCGCAGGATTGCAGCATTTTTCAGGTGTCGGGCTTTAGCAATGAAGTTGTTGAGGAGTTGAAAACGCAGCGGCCCTATATTATGAGGGACAAATCATGCCCTTGCTTTTATAAAGGCCTTACCGATCTCGAAGCGAAGCTAAGCGAAGAGAAACGATGGTGGCCATCTGGTGCAGACGGGGATTCTAATCTGTAGTCGAGTCGTTGCTTAATCGAATATTGATGATTCATGGACATCTGCTGAAGTAGCCTTTGCCTTAGTCACATCCAGCAGCGAGACTAATTTGCTGTGACGTCGGCTTCGGAGAGTGCGTGGGAATTCCTCCGTCGTTGACTTCGTTTAGCACGAGGTTTCCAATAGAAGCAGTTTTTGTCGAAGTGCATGACTTACTAACCAACAGGATCATACTCACTATTTGGCGAGACTCCTTCGCTCCGCTGAGAGAGCTAGTTCAGAGCCTTGTTGTAACAATGCTCGGCCATTTTATTTAATAATATTAGGAGTGCAGGACTGATGCGAAGTTCATTGTGGCAAAAGATTTGGCTCGCTTGGATTTTGGTAATTGTCGTGGTTGTCACCGCACCTTGGACTAGCTTTCAGTCAATTCCAATCAATTGGCACAGAATCAATTGGGTGCCTTATTCTTACGTGTTCACGAAGCTTAGGATATTTAGTAGGGATATATTGCAGAACATAATTTTATACATGCCTTTTGGCTATTGCTATGTGAAAAGCTTTCCATTCGAACACCGGTATCCGTTACTTCTTGTGGGAATGTTTGCGTGTATTCTTTCATTTGCTACAGAGGCGGCTCAAGTATTCAATGCTCACAGGTTCCCTTCCGCAACGGATGTTGTCAATAATGTTTTTGGAGCTCTGTTAGGAGCAAGCTTTGGACGTTGGCGTAGCCAGCAGGAAAATCCGATTGGTTGACAGTGCCCCCCCGAAAACTAGGCCATTGGCGAGGAAGTCCGACTGTGCTGGGATGGGGCCTACAGGAGGGGCCCATGACTAGGAAACGGCACACGGAGGAATAGATTATTGCGGCCCTGAAGGATGTCCAAGCGGGCATTGGAGTCCAAGAGCTCTGTCGCAAGCACAGCATTTCGGACGCTACCTTGCACTGACGCAATCCCCGGCCGCGGCGGAGACTTGATCAGCAGCTACTCTTAACGCAACTGTCCGTGGAAACGGGGTAGAACCCGCACGGCATTTGTCTCATCATTACACGATACAGATATTCCAACGCTATACATACGTGCTCGAATGTGGAACCCTCTACCCCAAACCACATCGCAAACAGAAATACTAGGATTGGTTTGGATCATGGCAAGTCTTCCGCTAAAATATGCCTTTATATGTAGGGGGAGTACGCTTGCCCAAGTCATTGCGAATATCTTACAAGAGTTCGGACAGCGCAGTCCGGTGCAAGACCGTGCTTTAGCCCTCAACCATCGGACCCCCAATGCCTTTTGTTTCTAACTGGTCGAATTCATCCACGGATCTAACACTGGAGTCCGATGCCATTCACGTTTGGCGGGCAACTCTCGACTGCGACAGCAGTGTTCTGCTCCGCCTGGAAGCGCTGCTCGCACCAGACGAGAAATCCCGCGCGGCTCGATATATATTTCAGCGGGACCGCAATCACTTCATCGTCGCTCGCGGAATTCTCCGCACAATCCTGGGTGCATATGTACAACGACCCGCCGCCGATCTAACGTTTACTTATGAGCCTGAGGGAAAACCCGCGCTCCGATTGATCGAGGGAGAGCCTTCGATCCGTTTCAACCTCTCACATTCACACGGTGTAGCTGTATACGCATTTTCGAATCAGCGGGAGGTCGGAATCGACGTAGAAGCAATACGCCCCAATATCGGCGAAGATGAAATTGCCGGTCGAGTATTTTCCACTACCGAGCTTGCCGAATTCGACGCATTGCCACTCGAGCTGCGGAACATAGGTTTCTTTCACTGCTGGACGCGCAAAGAAGCCTACATCAAGGCGCGCGGCTCGGGCATGGGAATCCCGCTTGACAGCTTTGAGGTTTCGCTTACGCCAGGCCAGCCGGAGGTATTGCGGAGCGCAGATAGCAGCCGTTGGAGCTTACGCTCGTTTCAGCCTTCGCCTGGATATGTCGGAGCAGTGGTGGGAGAAGGAAAAGGCTGGGACCTGCGTTTGTGGAATTGGATAGGCTGGAATCCAACATCTGGGATCTGATCTCGACCTAATCTGCAGACGTGTGTGCTCACCATTTAGCTTTTCTACAAAAAACATCCGGCGGTCCTTAGCGCCCAATGAAGCCCTGTTAGCGCCGTGGAACCACAGCTTCCGCATGAAGCTCTGGCCCGATGGCAGGGATCGCGACTTTCCGCGAGACATTCGAGGCCACAGCGCTGAATTCTAGGTCTCAAGCAAGATTACCAGTTAAACTTTTTCTCCTATACAGGTCAGTTGTTCGATGATCTCCAGCCGAGCAACGCGCCAACCTCTTTGAGGTAACGAATTGGGCTCTTTGCTCCCTGTGAACGGATTGACTCCAGCGATGACTGCGACGGGCTCCAACCTTCTTTGCGCAAACGCTCCGCCAACGCAGCTATCGTCGGAGCTTCAATCAAGGCTGCCAGTGGCACTGTCCTGCCAGTCAACTTCTTGACTTCCGATAGCATAGACACCGCCCCCAATGAATGTCCGCCAAGCTCGAAGAAGTTGTCGTGCGGCCCGACACGCGTGACATTCAGAAGTTTTGACCAAATGTTTGCCAGTGTCTGTTCCACTAGATCACGCGGCAGAACGAATTCTTCAGAACTCTCTATATGCTTTTCACGCGGAGGCGGCAATGCCTTGCGGTCGATCTTTCCATTTGGTGTTAGCGGCAGCTTATCTATCGGCACAAAGACCGACGGCACCATGTAATCCGGCAGTGTCTTCTTCAGGTGAGCTCGCAGGTCACTGATAACAGGAGCCGGCCCATCCTTCGCTGTAAAGTAGGCGACCAGCAATTTATTGCCCGGTGTCTCCTCGTAGGCTACCGCCACGCATTGGCGAACCGCCTCGTGCTGAGCGAGTACCGTTTCCACTTCACCCAGCTCAATACGGTACCCGCGAATCTTCACCTGAGTGTCAATCCGTCCAAGACATTCGAGTGTGCCATCAGGGAGCCAGCGGGCAAGATCTCCGGTACGATATAAACGTTCACCCGGCAGAAATGGATTCAGCACAAACCTCTCTGCTGTCAGCTCCGGACGGCCAAGGTATCCGCGTGCCAGACCGTCACCCCCGATATACAACTCACCGATGGCACCTCGTGGAACCAGATTGCGATGCGTATCCAACACGTAAACCCGGGTGTTGGCTATCGCATGTCCAATGGGAATTGGGCCGTCTGCGGCCAGAATCCGGTGGACGGTTGACCAAATCGTCGTTTCGGTCGGCCCGTACATATTCCAGAGCTCTGAACACCGGGATAAAAGCTCCTGCGCTAGGTCGCGGGGAAACGACTCCCCGCCACACAAAATCTTCAGTTTGGCCGATCCGTTCCAACCAACACTCAGGAGTGCGCGCCAAGTCGCGGGAGTCGCCTGCATCATGGTGCAATTTGATTCGCGCATCCGCTCCATCAGCCGAACGGCGTCCTGAGCCTCATCGCGGCTGGCAATGACAACCTTGCCCCCAGTTACTAGCGGCAGATAGAGCTCAAGTCCCGCAATATCGAAGGAAAGAGTTGTTACGGCCAGCAATATGTCTTCATGGCCTAACCCCGGTTCGCGCTGCATCGAGAGCAGAAAATTCACAACTGCTCGATGTTCAATCTGTACACCCTTCGGCTTGCCTGTCGAGCCCGACGTATAGATGACATAGGCGAGGTCAGTAGCACCTGCGCGCGCAGAGATGGGGGCCGAATCAAACTGGGCGATTGACTCTGCGTCTCGATCAAGACATACGACTTCGGCCTTCGTCACGCCCAGCGACTGCAACAATGCCGCTTCGGTGACGAGAACCGGCGCGCGGGCGTCTTCAAGGACGTACTGAACGCGATCCGGTGGATAAGCCGGATCCAGCGGCACATATGCGCCACCTGCCTTCAACACACCCAGAAGCGCGACCACCATGTCCACACTGCGGTCCAAGAACACACCAACGAGCACATTCGGCCCGACACCCAGCTCGATCAACCGGCGGGCCAAGCGGTTCGCCCTGTGGTCCAAATCACGATAGGTCAGCATCACCCCGTCGCACGCAACGGCAAACCTTTCCGGCAAGAGCTCCGCCTTCTGCGCCACCAACTGGTGGAGGCAGGCGTCGCGCGGGAACTCACGCTCGGTGGCATTCCACTCGACCAGTAACTGACGCCGCTCGTCTTCGGACAAAGGGTCCAGCTTCCCGATGGCCGTGTCGGAATTGGACACTGCCGCGGCCAGCATGCGCTCCCACTGGTCAAGCCAGCGTGCCACGGTAGACGCCTCGAACAGATCTGAATTGAACTTGCAATCAACAATGAGTTTGTCGTGGCTCTCGAGCACATCGGTAGTCAGATCGAAGAAGTTGAACGCTTTCGGTGGCAGTTGAGTATCGGTGGTGAGAGCCCCGAATCGCACATGATGCGCGCGACCCAAATTCAAAGAGACAGAGGCCAGCGGGGCGCGACTCGAGTCACGGGGCCACTGAAGCTTGTTGATCAGGTTATTAAACGAAACATCCTGATGATCGCGCGCATCCAACAAACGCGTTTTCGCATGCTGGAGAAGCTCGCGAAATGACGCGTCCCCCGCGCAACGCAGTCGTACCGGTAGCATGTTGACGCAGTGGCCTACCAGGCGATCGGCGTGGCTGCACTCGCGCAGCCCAGACGCCACTTGGCCCGCGGTTGGGACAGCCACGATAAGATCCTCCCGCCCTGTCATGCGATGGATCCATGCATAGAACGAGGCCGTCAACAGATGGAACAGGGTGCAATTCAAGTTCCGAGCTGCCTCCTTTAGGCGGGTAACCAGAGTCGCATCGAACTCGTGACGAACGCGGCCGGATCCATAGGTCTTCTGGGACGGCCGCGGCCTGTCCGTCGGGAGTTCGAACTCTTCGGGCCTATCCGCGAGAAGCTCGAGCCAGTAGGCTTCGGCCGACGCCACCCGGGCCTGCTGTGCCGGCGATCTCTCCCATGAGATATAATTAGAATATTGCAATGCTGACCGGTTCGGTAGCGTGCACCCTTCAGCCTTTGCCGTGTAGACCTCACCGAGCTCTTCCAGAATGACGCCCCATGACCACCCATCAGCGATCAAGTGGTGGATTACCAGCAGAACTGCCCAGCGCTGCTTACCCAGATCAAACAAACTGAACCGAAAAAGCGGCCCGGCGGCAAGATCAAACAGCTCCGCCGTCGCCTCTCGTACGAGTTCATCGAGCCGTCGGTCAATCCCCGCATCATCTGGACGATCCGCAAGCGAGTGAGTCGCCAGTTGGACCTGCATAGAACCCGCGATCGTCTGTCCGCTGCCATCAGCGGCAAAGGTGGCCCGTAGCGCATCGTGTCGATTGATAATCTCCTGAAGCGATTCGCGAAGCACATCAGCCCGTAACGGACCTTGCACACGGATGAGATAGGCCTCGTTATAGGTCCGGGAGACATCTTCGCCGATTTGCGCAGCGAGCCAAACCTCACGCTGCGCATCGGTCATCGAAAGAGAGGCATCAACCGCTACCTCGGCAGCGACAGGTGAAGCCGACGCCGGCCCCTTGTCGCTATCCTCCGAAAGAGCTGTCTCAAGGTAGTCAGCCAAACGTGAGATCGAGGACAGGTTTTCGGCAACCTGGCGCAAAGTGATCGGAACCCCGAACTCCACCTCGAGAGCTCGACTAACCTGTGACAAGAAGAGAGAATCGAAGCCCATCTCGAGAAAGGTGGTGTTTAGGCCCAACTCCTCCACGCTCAAGCCTGACAACGCCTGCAGCCTAGCATATAGGCGCCGGAGGATACGCTCTCGATGGCTGATTGGTACCACAGCTACATCGAGCTTCGCTTCGGCCCCAGGGACAACCGCACTGATTCTCTTCTCGGCTGTGGCCGCGACGTACTCTGCGCGACCAGGCTCGACAAAAAACCGCTTACGCTCGAAGGGATAGCCTGGCAGAGGGACCCGTCGCCTGGATTCTTTACTGTGAAGCCCGGCCCAATCAACCTCGACGCCCGCCTGCCATAATCGCCCCATCGCCCCCAGCACCGCCGCTGTGTCCGATAACTGATCACGCCCAGACGGGAGGGATGGCACAACAACCTGGGTCGACTTCTTGGATGGATGCTGGCGCGCCAACGTGGTCAACGTGGAACCAGGGCCCACTTCCAACAGCACATGGTCGGCTTTGCCCAAAATCACTGCAACACCATCCGCAAACCGGACGGCTTGACGCAGATGCTGGGCCCAGTACGAAGGGCTGGTCGCCTCGCCGTCCGTAATCCAAGCCGCCGTCGGGTTGGACACAAACGGTAGTTGTGGCCGGCTCAGCCGGACACCCTGCAACAACTCGGTGAACGGAGCCACTACCGGCTCCATCATCGCCGAGTGAAAGGCATGTGAGGTCTGCAATCGACGAAACGCCTTCCCTGCATCAGCGAGCACCTTCTCCAGCAGTGCAATAGCGTCATGGGGACCAGACGCGACACAGAGACATGGTGCGTTGACAGCCGCGATCGACACGCCCCCACCAAGTAGAGGACGAACCTCCTCCTCGCCTGCCATCACGGCGAGCATTGCACCTCTGGGCTGCTGCTGGATCAGCCGTCCCCGAGCCGCAATGACCCTGAGGCCGTCGTCGAGCGAAAACACGCCAGAAAGACACGCTGCCACGTATTCGCCAACACTGTGGCCAATCATCGCGGCCGGACGGATACCCCATGCCATCCACAGCCGGGCAAGTGCGTACTCAGTCACGAACAACGCGGGCTGTGTAATCCGCGTCTGTACGATCTGCTCTTCCGCCCAGGACAACTTGTCCGGGGGCGGGAACAGGACCTCACGCAAGTCCAGACCCAGGTCGGTTCTGAGCACCAGCGCACATTCGTCAACAATCTCACGATAGAGAGACTCGGTCTCGTACAGCTCACGCCCCATGTTCACCCGCTGAGCCCCTTGGCCAGGGAACATGAATACCACGGGCGGATCGTACCGAGCCGGTACAAGAGCTGGATGATCCTTAACCCTTTCGGCTCCTAGCTGTGCCAACGCTTCGGCCCGATCTCGGCACACCACAAATCGGCGATGGTTGAACTGGTGTCGACCCATCTGCAGCGTATAGGCGACATCCGCCAAGGGCAGCTCGGGATGAGCCGTAAGATGCCCAGCGAGATTCGCTGTGGCCATATCGACAGCCGCCTGGCTGCGGGCGGATAGTGACAACACCTGGTATTTGCGCGACGGACCTGAGGGACTAACCTTCGGCGCTTCCTCCAGCACCATGTGCGCATTAGTGCCACCGATGCCAAAGGAACTCACACCGGCACGCCGGGGAACACCAGGCGGCGTTTTCCACTCAAGGAGCCTGTCCACGACAAAAAACGGTGTGGATGCGAAATCGATCTTCGGGTTCGGACCAGTGAAATGAATTGTGGGCGGAAGCTCACGATGCTGTAGCGCCAACACGGTCTTGATCATGCCGGCAATCCCAGCTGCCACATCGAGATGTCCGATATTCGACTTGACGGATCCGATCGCGCAGAACTGAGAGGCCTCCGTTCCGGCACGAAACGCTTGTGTCAGCGCGGCGATCTCGATCGGGTCGCCGAGCGGCGTAGCCGTGCCGTGGGCTTCGATGTACGAGATCGAATCAGGCGAGACATTACCGAACGCCTGCGCCATCTGAATAACCCTGGCTTGACCGTTCACGCTCGGCGCGGTGAAACCAGGTTTATCAGACCCGTCGTTGTTCAGGGCAAATCCTTTGATCACCGCGAGAATAGTGTCGCCCGCTGCCACCGCATCTTCGAGCCGCCTCAACGCCACAACGCCGACTCCGTCGCTGAACAGCGTTCCTGTCGCATTCTTGTCGAACGGCCGGCAGTGGCCATCCGCCGAGATCATGCCGCCTTCTTCGTGGATGTGGGAGTGGCAATGGGGATAATTGATCGCCACACCACCAGCGAGCGCAAGGTCACATTCGAAGCTCAACAAGCTCTGGCAGGCGTTACACACCGCCACAAGAGACGTGGAGCATGCCGTCTGCACGCTAATGGCAGGCCCTCGCAGGTTCAGCTTGTAGGCCACCCGAGTCGCCAGAAAGTCCTTCTCGTTAAGCACGACCGCAGGAAAGACGCCGAACGGCCCCAGAATGTCTGGGCGTGAGACCACATTGGTCGGATAATACGTGTTGATACTTGCCCCGGCAAAGACGCCCACGGCACCCGGAACGCGATCCGGGTCGAAGCCGGCATTCTCGAGAGCTGTCCAGGCCGCTTCGAGAAACACACGCTGCTGCGGATCCATGATCTCCGCTTCCTTCGGCGAGTAGCCGAAAAATGCGGCATCGAAGAGCTCCGCATCGTCCATTACCCCACGCGACCGAACGCGTTTTTCATGGTGTGGACCAAGTGCAAAGCCAGCAGCCGCCAGCTCCTCGTCCGAGAAGAACGTCAGGCCTTCGCGACCTGCGCGAAGGTTCTCCCAGAACTCGTCGCAATTGCGGGCACCGGGAAACCGTCCGGCCATGCCAACGATGGCGACTCCGTCGAGCGGCTGTGATGGATCAGCTTCAGCCATGTTAGTTCCCTCCCGACGACTTGCGGCGAGCAAGTGCATCGCGGCGTCGACGGGCCTGTTCCTGGAGGTCCGGAGCAGAGACGGCTGCAGACCTGTCGCAAGGCTCAACTGAGACACCCTCAACCCGGGGGGGCGCTGTAGATTTTCTCGTCAGGTACTCGGCCAGCATGGCGATCGTCGGATACTGGAACAAAGTCGTGATCTGTTCTTCATGCCCAAGCTTCTCTCGTAACTGCGTGTGCACCTGTTCAAGCATCAGCGAATCGCCACCCAAGTCAAAGAAGTTGCTTCGGATACTGACGCGCTTAAGACCCATGACACTGCACCACAGCGCAGCCAGCTTCTGCTCGAGCTCTGTCCCTGGGGGATAGAAATTCGTCTCTTCAACGTCTGCCGCTCCGACTCCCACCACTGCAGTCGTTGCCACTGGCACAATAGACGTGACTGCTGCCCCTCCAGATCGAAGCTCACCGACAGCGACGCAAAGCTGTCGTGTAATGCAATGGTCAGGATGGGCCAGCATAGTTTTCCAGGAGCGAATCATCTTCTCGAATACCGATTGTTCGAGAAATCCGCTACTTACTAACTGCGCGGGAATGCCAACACCTTCTGCCTTCAAGAATGCATCATCACCCACGATCGCGTTGTGGGCAACCTCGATCTCCTGGGCGACAACTGAAAGGCCGGCTGCGGCAAGTAAGCGCGGCACCCGGCGTCCAATACACGGGTCACCGTGATCCTTACGTCGAGAAGTACAATAAGCCTCGTATAGCTGGTCTAGTTCAGGCACAGGAGGCCATGTACGCGTGTGGTTCTCGAAATCGTTCGAAATGATGAACAAGCGCCCGCCTGGCCGCAACAAGCGTCGGAGACTCTGGAGGGCCATCACTGGATCCGGCACATGCTCGAGGACCAGCCGCATGGTAATGAAGTCGAAGCTCTGCTCGGGTAGATTAGGGCGTTCTGCCGTTCCTTCGATCACGCGACAGTCCGAGAAACCTCGATCACGCAGCTTCATCGTCGCTGCTTCGACAAGAATAGGATCCATCTCCAGACCGGTACATCGAAGAGCTGGGAGACTGTCCTTAAGCAGCTCGATCAAGCGCCCAGGACCACATCCGCAGTCCAGGTAGTCCATCCCGTCTTTGAGGCCGTATCGAACAATCAACTCATGTTCGGAGGACCAGAATAGGTCAACCTGAGCATCGAGTCGCCGAATTTCAGCCTGAGTATTGGCTGAGAAGGAACTGACATGATAGGAACCTTCTTGGAGTTGGCTAGCAAGCTTTATCAAGTTGTCACCTCCGTAAGAGCCGGTAATTCTCTGGAATCTCCCACCAACTCGTGCCCGTTGGATTGATTCTGCACATTGAGGGAAATCGTACTACTCGGCATTAGCATGGCCCGTACCAAATACTTATTTAAAGTATCTATCACTTCTAACCTGAGCACAACCCCTCAAAGGGGGGAATGTTGGCCATCGCCAAAATTAACTTTTTTGTACTTCAGCAGCTTTCACAATGACAGTCTAGGAAATTCTAATTTTGCGAGGTTGCCTTTCATGGCACTTAACACAACGCGGGAAGCCAGCAACCAGCATCAGGCGCATCCGGTATATCCCCACCTGTTGCGCCATCTGACGATCACCCCTCCAATCACATATGGGCAGCAGAGATGACCTACATCCCGATGCAACGAGGGTTCGACAATCTGTTCGCCGAGATAGACTGGGCGAGCCACCGAGCGCTTGAGTGCTTTCGTGACGTCTGTCCAATACCTTGACCTCCGACTTCCGTATGGATGCCCCTGCAGGAAGCCATCCACCGCTACGGCACATTGGCCATCTTAAACACTGACCCAGACTGATAGTTCACCAGCCTGAAATTCACGGGCCTGCTGAAGGACCACGGTATCCAGATCCGAATAGATGGACAAGGCTGCTGGAGAAACATCGTGCTCGTGGAGCGACTTTGGAAGAGCGTCAAATACGAGGAGGTTTACCTGGCGACTACGATTGCGTCAGCGATGCAGGGAAGGGATTAGACATATACTTTTACGTTCTTCAACCAGAGAAGACGGCACAAGGCTCTGGGCGACAAAACACCATATGAGGCCTACTTCGACAACCTGCCTGCACTGCCACAAACAGTGTAGGCAAACAACCGCAGAGCTTCACTCATGAAGACGGAACTTCTGTCCAAAATAACCGAGACCACCTCTACCTGTGGCAACGCCGCACCAATGCAAACACCAATGGGCTACTGCGTCAATATTTGCCCAAGGACACCGAATGTCGGGTTACACACCACGTGAGTTGAACACCATCGCCTAAACGCGCGCCTGAGAAAATGCTCCACTTCGCCTCGCCCCTTGGAGTAAGTCTATACACAACTGCGCCATTATTCACCCGTTGCAATTGGAACTTGAAACCGCCCCTCATAAAATTGGACTCTCTCAACTATGATCGCTGACATATGAGCACGGCCTAATCCGGTCAGGCGAAATGAGAGCAGAGAATTTCATGACGAGGCATTGGCAACACAAGACTTTTAGAAGAATCGTTGCGGCACCACGATAATATCCTCAGCTAACACCTGGGCCTCGAGAGAGATTTCGATCGTCTGCTCTTTCCCATTGAGCATGCGCAAC
>Ga0209253_10002076_pt1 | contig 17653 bp, 17 predicted proteins | sample FrelakmetBRP12BR_FD_187145 | JGI IMG/M metagenome (GOLD analysis project Ga0209253, IMG submission 187145) | Freshwater lake sediment microbial communities from the University of Notre Dame, USA, for methane emissions studies - BRP12 BR (SPAdes)... | ecosystem: Environmental > Aquatic >... | reverse complement strand
GCAGGCCCACCGCCAGGTCGACCGGTGCGTCAGTTGCGATGCGCACGTCCTCGGCGATGCGGTACTCGGGGTTGTCGTGCTCCTCGTGGGCGAACTGGAGCCGCTTCCAGCGTTCGTCGGTCATCCAGTTGCGCAGCACGTTCTCGCTGAGCCAGGCGCGCCAGCGGCGCTGCATCGTCATCCGGCCCCAGACGGCGGCCACGGCCAGCGCGACCGACATGGCCGCCAGCGGCACGAACAGCAGCGTCTGCTTGAACAGCCCGATGCCGTCCCTGCGGCCGATCGCGTCGAAGAAGTCGCGGTTCCACCGGTTCAGCCAGTACTGCGACAGCAGCTGCAGCACCACGATCGCCAGCAGTGCGACGGTCAGCCCCCAGGCCCGCGCAGCGCGGGGCCCCCGCCAGTATCCGGCGGCGCTCTGCCAGAACCGCGAAAGGAGTCGCCGGTCGTCGCTCGACCGTTCGAGTCGTCGGTCGTCGCTCAATCGTTCGCTGCGCCCGCCAGTGCCGGTCCCCGGCCGCGGCGCCACTGCACGGCCACCACGCCGATCACCCCCAGCGCGCCCGCGATGTCCGTCCAGCGATTCGGATAGACGAGCATCAAGCCGGCCGCGAGCAGCAGCCCCCGCTCCAGCAGCGAGGTCCGCTGCAGCAGCCAGCCCTGAAGACCGCCGGCCAGCGCAACGATGCCCAGTGCCGCCGTGACGGTGACGACCGCGATCGAGACCCAGTCGGCTTCGGCCAGTTTCGCCAGCGACCCCATCAGCAGCAGGCCCTGGCCGGCGGGGTCCAGCACGAACACGAACGGCACGAGGAACGCGGGCATCGTGTACTTCCAGCTCTGCAGGGTGGTCTTGTACGGGTCGCCGCCGGTGATCGCGGCTGCGGCGAACGGCGACAGCGCCGTCGGCGGCGACACCTCGGACAGCACCGCATAGTAGAAGATGAACATGTGCGCCGCAAAATCGGGGACGCCGAGCTTGATCAGCGCCGGCGCCGCGATGACCGCGCAGATGATGTAGCTGGCCGTCACCGGCACCGCCAGCCCGACGATCCACACGATCAGCGCCGTGTAGACCGCCGTCAGCAGCAGCGAGCCACCTGCGTAGGCCAGGATGATCGACGAGAACTTCAGCCCCAGCCCGGTGAGCGTGACGACGCCGACGATCAGTCCGGCGCCGGCGCAGGTGGTGCCCACGTTGAGCATGCCGACCGAGCCGCCTTCGAGCGCACGCATCAGCTTCGAGCCCATCAGGCCCCGCCACAGGCCCTGCGGCGCACGCAACAGGTCGCGCGGCAGCAGCGCGCAGTCGGCGCGCAGGAAGCTCGTGAGCACCGCCAGCACCGTCGCCCAGAACACCGACAGCACCGGCGAGAAGCCCAGCAGCATGAACGCGATGATCGACACCAGCGACACGAAGTGAAAGCCGTACGTGCGCGTCAGCTCCCACACGCCCACCGGGCGATCGAACGTGACGTCGGCCATCGCGTACTTGCGCGCGTCGATCTCGACCATCAGGAACAGCGCCAGGTAGAACAGCAGCGTCGGGATCACCGCCATCAGCAGCACGTCCAGGTACGAGATCTTCAGGAACTCGGCAATCAGGAACGCGGCGGCGCCCAGCACCGGCGGCGAGATGATCGCCCCCAAGCCGCCCGCGGCCAGCAGGCCCCCGGCGGCGTTGCGCTCGTAGCCGACCCGCGCGAGCATCGGGTAGGCCACCGAGCCCAGCGTGACCGTGGTCGCCACGCCCGAGCCCGACGGGCCGCCCAGCAGGAACGACGCCAGCACCACCGTGCGGCCGGCGCCGGTCGGTTTGCCGCCCATCGCCGAGAACGAGAAGTCGATGAAGAACCTGCCGGCCTCGGAGTACTGCAGCACGGCACCGAAGATCGTGAACAGGATGATCAGCGACGACGACACGTCGATCGCCGCGCCGAAGATCCCCTCGAGCGTCATGTACATGTGGCCGACGACGCGGCCCAGTTCGTACCCCTTGTGGGTCCACGGCGCCGGCAGCCACGGTCCCAGGAATGCGTACGCCAGAAAGCACATCGTGATGACCGGCATCACCCAGCCGGTGGTGCGCCGCATCGCCTCGAGGATCAGCACGATCAGCGCCACCCCGAAGACGATGTCCAGCGTGTTCGGCATCGTGTTCCGGTCGGTGAAGTCGTCGCCGCCCGCCAGCATGTAGGCCACGATCACGATGCCGGCTGCCGCGAACAGCCAGTCCCAGGCCATGATCCGGTGCCGGAAGCGCGCGGCGACCGGAAACAGCAGGAAGGTGATCGCCAGCACGAACGCCACGTGCACGGGTCGCAGCGTCTGGGTCGGCACGATCGCGTAGGCCGTGTACAGGTGGAACAGCGACATCGCCACCGCGGCCAGCGTCACGAACGCCCCGAGCCCGCCGGCCAGCCGGTTGGCGGCGCCCTCCTCGGCCTCGACGTAGGACTCGGCCTTGCGCAGTGCGGCGTCGCTGACGCCGGTGTCGGCCAAGCCGGTGTCGGCCAAGTTCGAGGCGATTCAGCGGTGGCGGGTTCGCGGGGCTACTGCAGCTTCACGCCCTTCTCGGCGAAGTACCTGACCACACCGGGGTGGAACGGGATCGGCGACGCCGCGGCCTTCTGGTTCTCGAGCTTGAACCCGGCGGCTTCCTTGTGGACCGCGATCAGGTCGTCGCGCTTGTCGAAGATCGTCTTGACGATGTCGTAGGCGGTCTTGTCGTCCATGTTCTCGTGCGCGACCAGGATGTTCCAGACGGTCGCCTGCTTGTTGTCGACGTCCATGCCCTTGTAGACGTCCTTGCCGATCGTGTCCTGCACGTACAGGTTGCCGTACTTCTGGTTCATCGACGCGACCGTGTCGGCATGGTCGATCATCCGGATCTTGGTGCCGGGCGTGTTGGCCAGGTCGGTCACCGCCGCAGTGGGCAGCCCGCCGACCCAGAAGAACGCGTCGATCTTCTTGTCCTTGAGCGCGTTGACCGATTCCGCGACGCCGAGCCGCTCGCGCTTGAGGTCCTTGTCCTTGTCCAGGCCGGCCGCCTCGATGACCCGGAAGCCCATCACCTCGGTGGCGCTGCCGGGGGAACCCGTGGACACCCGCTTGCCCTTGAGGTCGGCCATCCGGGTGATGCCGGTGCCCTCGACCGTGACCACGTGCATGCGGTTCGGGTACAGGATCATCAGCGTCTTGACCGGCACCTTGCCGCTGGTGAACTTGTCCTTGCCCTGCGCGGCGTCCAGCGCAGCGTCGGCCATCGACAGGCCGATGTAGGGCTTGCCCGAGCCGATCAGCTTCAGGTTGTCGACCGAGCCGCCCGTGACCTCGGCGGTGGCCTGCATGCCGGGCACGTGCTGGGACAGGATCGCGGCCATGCCGCCGCCCAGCGGGTAGTAGACCCCTCCGGTGCCGCCGGTGGCGATCGACAGGTTCTGGGCATGGGCTGCGCCGACTGCGCAGACGAGGGCCGCCGAAGCGGCCAGCCGGACAATGGACTTCATGGTGTGTCGTCTCCTTGGGGGCAGTCTAGTGACCGGGCCACAGCGGGTCAACTGACCCGCCGGGCCGGGTTACACTGACCTGCCACCGGCAGGAGACCCGTCATGCGAGCCAACGCGATCAAATCCGACGTGCTGCGCGGCCACACCGTCGCCGGTGCGATGGTATTCGAATTCTTCTCACCCGGCATGGCGACAATCCTGTCCAATGCGGGGTGCCGCTTCGTGTTCTACGACATGGAGCACACCGGCCTGGGGTTCGAGACGCTGAAGTGGCTGTTCGCCAGCTGTCGCGGCCTGCCGATCGAACCGATGGTGCGCGTGCCGCGCGGCGAGTACACCTGGCTCGCGCGCTCCCTCGACCTGGGCGCGCGGGGCGTGATGGTCCCGATGGTCGAGTCCGCCGAGCAGGCGCGCGCGATCGTGCAGGCCTGCCGTTACCCGCCCGCGGGCCGGCGCGGCGCCGCGTTCGGGTTCGCGCAGGACGACTACACCGGCGGCGACGTCGCCGACAAGGTGCGGCGGGCCAACGAGCGCACGCTGGTGGTGGCCCAGATCGAGACCGAGCACGGACTGGCCAACGTCGAGTCGATTGCGGCCGTAGACGGCATCGACGTGCTGTGGGTCGGCCACTTCGACCTGTCCAACTTCCTGGGCATCCCGGCCCGGTTCGACGATCCGCGGTTCGACGCGGCGATGCGGCGCGTGGCCGAGGTCGCGCGCCGCCACGGCAAGGCGGCCGGGTTCATGGCCACCGACCGCGCCTGGATCGAGCGGGTGCGCGCGATGGGATACACGATGATCGCGGTGGGCACCGACCCGGGCCTGCTGGGTGCGGCGGTCGGGCAGCTGGTCGCCGCGGTCGACGAGGCGCCGCGATGAGCTTTCGCCTGGGCCTGACCCGCGACCTGCTGACGCCGGCGGGCGGGCCGTCGTTCGGCCCGGGTCCGCTGCAGGTGCTGGCCGGCAACCCGGCCATCGAATGGGAGTACCTGCCCGAGACCGTGGACGAGATCACGCCGGACATCGTGGCCCGCTACGACGGCCTGTACGTGAATTCGCCGAGGGTGCCCGGCGCCGCCTTCGCGAGGCCCGACCGGCGCGTACGCATCGTCGCGCGCCACGGCGTCGGGTACGACTCGGTGGACGTCGGGGCGCTGGCCGCGCAGGGCGTGCTGACGACCAACACGCCGATCGCCGTGCGCCGGCCGGTGGCGGTGGCCGCGCTGACGATGATCCTGGCGCTGGCCGGGCGGCTGTTCCAGAAGGACCGGCTGACGCGCAGCGGCCGCTGGCACGAACGGACCGCGCACATGGGACAGGGGCTGACGACGCGCACGCTGGGCGTGCTGGGCGCCGGCGGCATCGGGCGCGAACTGCTGGCGCTGGCCCGCCCGTTCGGCTGGCGGATGCTGGCGGCCGACCCGTTCGTCGACGCCGGGGTCGTCGAGAAACTCGGTGCGTCGAAGGTGTCGATCGACACGCTGCTGGCGGAGTCCGACTTCGTCGTGGCCGCCGTGCTGCTCGATGCGCGCACCCGCCACCTGATGAATGCGCAGCGGTTCGCGCAGATGAAGCGCAGCGCCTGCTTCGTGAACCTGGCGCGCGGACCGGTCGCCGACGAGCGCGCGCTGATCGAGGCCCTGCGCAGCGGCACGATCGCCGGCGCCGGACTCGACGTGTTCGAGCAGGAGCCGATCGCGCCGGACAACCCGCTGCTGGCCATGGACAACGTGATCCTCACGCCGCACGCGCTGTGCTGGACCGACGAGTGCTTCGACGCGATCGCGCGCGAAGGGCTCGGCTGTCTGGTGGACTTCTCGCTGGGGCGGCGCCCCGCGTCGGTGGTGGCGCCGTGATCGACGACGCGCCGCCGATCCAGGCGTCGCTGCCGCTGCGCCGGCCGCGCCCCGAGCAGGTCGAGGCCCTTCGCGGCGTGCCGACCGGATTCGTCGTGGACGCGCTGGGCGGCGCCGGCGCGCTCGACTACCGGATCAAGCCGGTCGTGCCCGAGCAGGCGGTGTTCTGCGGCGCCGCGATCACCTGCGACGCCGGCCCGGCCGACAACCTGGCGGTGTTCGCGACGCTCGAGCACCTGCTGCCGGGCGACGTGATCGTTGCCGCGTGCCACGGCCACACCGGGTGCGCCGTGACCGGCGACCTGCTGCTGGGCATGGCGCGCAACGGCGGCGCGATCGCCTTCGTGACCGACGGCTGCGTGCGCGACGTGCCGGGCATCCGCGCGGTCGGCCTGCCCTGCTTCTGCGTCGGGGTGACCCCCAATTCGCCCGCGCGGCAGGGCCCGGGCACCGTCGGCGCGCCGGTCGTCGTGGGGGGCGTGTCGGTCGGCTGCGGCGACGTCCTCGTCGGGGACCAGGACGGCGTCGTGTGCGTGCCGCTCGAGCGGATCGACGCCGTGGTCGAACGGCTGCAGCAGGTCCGTGCCGCCGAGGCCGACCTGGACGCACGCGTCAGGGCCGGGCTGCGCGTACCGCCGTTCCTGAAACCCTGAGCCCGCGCGCCGCGCGCAAGGAGCCTCCGATGGCAATGGTCAGGCTGACCGAATACGCAGACGCGAGCCCCGAGGTCCGGGCCGTCTACGACGACATCATGGCGACCCGAAAGGTCGACTGGGTCAACAACATGTGGAAGGCGCTGGCCGCGCACCCGCCGACGCTGCGGCGCGTGTGGGACCAGGTCAAGTCCGTCATGGGCCCCGGTGGGCGGCTGGACCCGCTGACCAAGGAGCTGGTCTACATCGCGGTCAGCATGACCAACAACTGCGAGTACTGCATCCACTCGCACACCGCGGCGGCGCGAGGCAAGGGCCTGGACGACGAGATGCTGGGCGAACTGATCGCGATCGTCGCGCTGGCCAACCAGACCAACCGGCTGGCGATCGGCTACCAGATCGAGGTCGACGAGCAGTTCCGGCCGCGCTAGCCAGGCGGCCCGCGCGGGACCGGGCGGCGCTGCGGCACGGCGCTACATCGTGATCTTGCCCTCGGTGATCACGCGCCGCCACACCGTGAAGTCGTCGCGGATGATCTTGTCGAACTCGGCGGGCGTGGTGGGTGCCGGATAGTTTCCGAACATCGTCAGCCACTTTTCGCGGATCTCGGGCTCCTTCAGGATCCGCACGATCTCGGCGTTGAGCTTGTCGACGACCGGCTTGGGCATGTTGGCCGGCCCGAGGATGCCGGTCCACACACCGACGCCGAACTTCACGTCCTGGTCGAGCATCGTGGGCACGTCCGGCAGCCCCTCGGCCCGCGTGGGGCCGGTCTGCGCGATCGCGCGGACCTTGCCGGCCTTGACCTGCGCGATCGTGTTGGTGGCGTCCAGGAATCCGATCGGCATGTGGCCGCCGACCATGTCGGTGACCAACGCCGTCACGGACCGGTACGGCACGTGGACCATGTCGATGCCGGTCAGCAGCTTCAGGTACTCGCCGGCCAGGTGTCCGCCCGAGCCGTTGCCCCACGAGCCGTAGCTCGGCGGCTTGGGCTGGGCCTTCACGTAGGCGATGAACTCCTTGACGTTGTTCACCGGCACCGACGGGTGCACGACCAGGAAGTTGCCCCCCGTGCTGACCTGCGTGATCGGCGTGAAGTCCTTCTGCGCGTTGAACGGCAGCTTGTCGTTGAGCAGCGGGTAGATGACGTTGGCGCCCGCGAACCCGACCACCAGCGTGTAGCCGTCGGGCGGCGCCTTGGCCGTGGCGTCGAGCGCCACCGCGCCGGTGCCGCCCGGCTTGTTCTCGACGATCACCGGCACCTTGAAGGCCGTGCCGAGCCGCTCGCCGATCAGTCGGGCCACGATGTCGGTCAGCCCGCCAGGCGCGCTCGGCGAGATGATGCGGATCGGTTTGCTGGGGTAGTCCTGCGCCCCGGCGGCTGCGGGCAGCAGCCACGCGAGCGCCGCGGCGGCCAGGCGTGTCAGCAGGCTTCGTCTCATGGGTCTCCTCCGTTCTTCGACGACGGCGTCCATGATGCCCGAGTTCCGGGGCGTGCGCGTGGGGTACGATTCGAGCGGTCTGCAGGGGGGCAAAGGGCGTGAGGGGCGTGATCAAACACCCGGGCGGTCGGCTGCTGGCGCTGCTGTGCATGTGGTGGCTGGGTCTTGCGCCGGCGCCGGCGTGCGCGCAGCCGTTCCCGTCGAAACCGGTGCGCATCGTGGTGCCGTTCGGTGCGGGCGGCATCGCCGACCTGACCGCGCGCACGGTCGCGCAGAAGCTGGGCGAGCTGCTCGGGCAGCCGGTCGTCGTGATGAACCGCCCGGGCGCCGGCGGCGTAGTCGCGGGCGAGGCCGTCGCCAAGGCCGACCCCGACGGCCACACGCTGCTGCTGATGTCCAACGGCACCGCGGTCAGCGCGGGGCTGTTCCGGTCCCTGCCGTTCGACGCGGTGCGGGACTTCGCCCCGGTCTCGACGCTGGGATTCTTCGACATCGCGGTGATCACCGGCGCGGGCTCGCGCCTGCGCACGCTCGCCGACCTGCTGGCGCACGCGCGGTCGAATCCCGGCACGCTGAACGTCGGCACCGTCAACATCGGCAGCACGCAGCACCTGGCGGCCGAGCTGTTCAAGGCGAGCGCGGGCATCGACGTGCAGGTCGTCCCGTTCAACGGCACGCCGGCCGTGATCACCGCGCTGCGCGGCGGCGACATCGATGCAGCGGTGGAGATCCTGGGGCCCGTGATGCCCCAGGTCGGCGCGGGCGCGGTGCGGGTGCTGGCGGTGATGGGCGCGAAGCGGCCGGCGAGCCTGCCGCAGGTGCCCACGCTGCGCGAGGCCGGTCTCACCGGGTTCGACGTCGCGTCGTGGAACGCGCTGGCAGCGCCGGTCGGCACGCCCGCGGACGTGATCGAACGGCTGAACCGCGAGGTGCGCGCGACGCTGGACAACCCGGACGTGAGGAAGCGCCTGCAGGAGCTGCACGTCGAAGCGCGCGCCAGCACGCCGCAGCAGCTGGGCGAGCTGCTGGCCGGCGAGATCCAGCGCTGGCGCGAGGTGATCGTTCGCGCGAAGATCCCCACCCAGTGACGGAGCGCGACGGCGCCGCGACCTGGCGGGGCGCGACGGCGCCGCGATGTGACGGCGCCGCGATGTGACGGCGCCGCGATGTGACGACGCCGCGATGGCGCCCGACGGCGACGCTCAGTGGCGCGGCTCGAACAGCTCCCCGGCGGTCTGGCGGATCAGCTCGAGCATGGCCTGCTGGGTCAGCGTCGCCGGGCGGCGCGCACTGACCGCCAGCGACAGCTTGCTGCGCAGGCGCGGCGCATGGATCGGCCGGGTCGAGAAGGCGGCCGGCTTGCCGGAAGTGGCGACCGCGTTCATCGACAGCACCGCGCTGCCGGCGCCGTCGGCCACCAGCTCCAGGATCGCGGCCACGCCGTCGATCTCCAGCGCGATCTGCGGCCGGCAGCCGATGTGCGCCATCTCGGCCTCGACCAGCATCCGGATCGCGTTGGGCCGGCTGGGAATGATCAGCGGCAGCCCGGCCGCCGCGCGCAGCGTGATCGGGCGACCCGACGGCTTGTCGCGCCGCCGCTCCACCAGGAACAGGTCTTCCTCGAGCAGCGGCGAGATCTCCACCTCGGCCGACGGCGTGGCACTGTACAGCAGCGCGATGTCCAGGCGGCCGGTCAGCAGCGCGTCGTGCATCGCCGCCGACAGGCCCTCGGTGATCGACAGCGAAGCCTCGGGCAGGCGCGAGCGAAATGCCCGGACCAGCGGCACGGTCATCACCTTGGCGATGGTGCTGGGCAGTCCCACGGCGACCCGCCCGGCCAGCGCGCCCCGCACCCGCCCGAGCCCCTCGCGCGCGCGATCGACCTGGTGCAGGATGCCGCGCCCGTGCGCGAGCAACAGCGTACCGGCCTCGGTCGGCGTGACGCCGCGGCCGTTGCGGATCAGCAGGTTCTGGCGCAGCTCGACTTCGAGCAGCCGCACCTGCCGGCTGAGCGCAGGCTGCGCGATGCCGAGCGACACCGACGCGCGCGTGAAGCTGCCGAGCTCGGCCACGCGCACGAAATACTCCAGCTGCTTGAGGTCCATCGCGCTCCACGAGGCGGCGTTTTGAATAGCTCGTGCATTGTCATGCCAAACTGAGATAGCTGCTAGTGCGCCCCGGCGGCTTTCCGGGGCGACCCCGCTGGACGACAATCGCCGGCATGCAGACCGCCATCCCCACCCTGTTCATGCGGGGCGGCACGTCGCGCGGACCGTTCTTCCTCGAGTCCGATCTGCCCGCCGACGTGCCCACCCGCGACCGGGTGCTGCTCGCGGTGATGGGGTCGCCCGACCGGCGCCAGATCGACGGCCTGGGCGGCGCCAACCCGCTGACCAGCAAGGTCGGCATCGTCGGCCGCGGTGCGACGCCCGGCGTCGACCTGGATTTCCTGTTCGCGCAGGTGGTCGTCGACCAGGCGATCGTCGACACCACGCCGAACTGCGGCAACATGCTCGCGGCCGTCGTGCCCTTCGCGCTGGAGCGCGGCCTGGTCCAGGCGCGCGGCGACACCTCGACCTTCCGCGTGCTGACCCGCAACACCGACATGCAGTGCGACATCACCGTGTCGACGCCCGGGGGCCGGGTCAGGTACGACGGGAACGCGCGCATCGACGGCGTTCCCGGCACCGCCGCACCGATCACGATCAACTTCCTCGACACCGCGGGCTCGGTGTGCGCGGGGCTGCTGCCCACGGGCCGCGTGCGCGACGTGGTCGACGGCGTCGCGGTGACCTGCATCGACAACGGCATGCCGATGGTGCTGCTGGCCGCCCGCGACGTGGCCCGCACCGGCTACGAGGATGCCGATGCGCTGAACGCCGACACCGGGCTCAAGGCCCGGCTCGAGGCGCTGCGCCTGGCCACCGGCACGCTGATGGGCCTGGGCGACGTGACGAAGAAGACCTATCCGAAGATGTGCCTGATCGCGCCGCCGCGCGCCGGCGGCAGCCTGAGCACCCGGACCTTCATCCCGCACGTGTGCCACGACGCGATCGGCGTGCTGCAGGCGGTCACGGTGGGCACGGCCTGCGTGCTCGAGGGCTCGGTGGCCCGCGACCTCGCGGTGATGCCCGGGGGGCGCGTGCAGACGGTCTCGGTCGAGCACCCGAGCGGCGAGTTCAGCGTCGAGCTCGAGGTCGACCCTGCCCATCCGCAGAATGTCACGCGCGCCGCACTGCTGCGGACCGCCCGCCTGATCATGCGCGGCGAGGTGATGGTGCCCGACACGGTCTGGAAAGGACGCGCCCGATGATCATCGACTGCCACGGCCACTACACGACCGCGCCCAAGGCGCTGGAGGACTGGCGCAGCCGCCAGGTCGCCGGGCTGACGGACCCGGCGCAGACGCCCCAGGCCTCGGACCTGAAGATCTCGGACGACGCGCTGCGCGAGTCGATCGAGACCAACCAGCTGCGCCGGATGAAGGAGCGCGGCTCGGACCTGACGATCTTCTCGCCGCGCGCCAGCTTCATGGCCCACCACATCGGCGACTTCCAGACCAGCGCGACCTGGGCCTCGATCTGCAACGAGCTGTGCTACCGCGTGTCGCAGCTGTTCCCCGACCACTTCGTCGGCGCGGCGATGCTGCCGCAGTCGCCCGGGGTGCGGCCCGAGACCTGCATCGCCGAGCTGGAGCGCTGCGTGCGGGACTACGGCTTCGTCGGCATCAACCTGAACCCGGATCCGTCGGGGGGGCACTGGAAGGAGCCCCCGCTGTCGGACCGGTGGTGGTACCCGATCTACGAGAAGATGGTCGAGCACGACATCCCGGCGATGATCCACGTCAGCACCAGCTGCAACGCGTGCTTCCACACGACGGGCGCGCACTACCTGAACGCCGACACCACCGCCTTCATGCAGTGCCTGACGTCGAACCTGTTCAGGGACTTCCCGACGCTGAAGTTCGTGATCCCGCACGGCGGCGGTGCGGTGCCGTACCATTGGGGGCGCTTTCGCGGGCTCGCGCAGGAGCTCAAGACGCCGCCGCTGAAGGAACACCTGCTGCGCAACATCTTCTTCGACACCTGCGTGTACCACCAGCCGGGCATCGACCTGCTGACCAAAGTCATCCCGGTGGACAACGTGCTGTTCGCGTCCGAGATGATCGGCGCGGTGCGCGGCATCGACCCCGAGACCGGATTCCACTACGACGACACCCGGCGCTACATCGACGCGGCCGCGACGCTGACCGACGCGGACCGCCGCAAGATCTACGAGGGCAATGCGCGCCGCGTGTACCCGCGCCTGGACGCCGCACTTGCGGCCCGGGGCCGCTGACCGATCGGGAGACCACGATGAATCTGAACGACCTGGGCATCGTCCGGCGCAACATCGTGCGCGCCGACCGCGCGGCCGTGGAGCGGCTGTCCAAGTTCGGCGTGGCGACGATCCACGAGGCGATGGGCCGGGTCGGGCTGATGAAGCCGACGATCCGACCGGTCTACGCCGGCGCGCACGTGTGCGGCACGGCGGTCACGGTGCTGCTGCACCCCGGCGACAACTGGATGATGCACGTGGCCGCCGAGCAGGTGCGCGCGGGCGACGTCGTCGTGGCCGCGTGCAGCGCCGACTGCACCGACGGCTTCTTCGGCGACCTGCTGGCCACGTCCTTTCGCGCGCGCGGCGCGCTGGGCCTGGTCATCGACGGCGGCGTGCGCGACGTCCGGGACCTGACCGCGATGAAGTTCCCGGTGTTCTCGCGCGCGATCAGCGCCAGGGGCACGGTCAAGGCGACGCTGGGTTCGGTCAACGTGCCCGTGGTGTGCGCGGGCGCGCGGGTCGAACCCGGCGATGCGGTGGTCGCCGACGACGACGGGGTCGTCGTCGTGCCGGCGGCGATCGTCGCGCAGGTGGCCGACGCGGCCGGCGCGCGCGAGGCCAACGAGGCCGACAAGCGCGAGAAGCTGGCCTCGGGCGTGCTCGGGCTGGACATGTACAGGATGCGCGAGCAGCTCGAGAAGGCCGGCCTGCGCTACGTCGACTGACGGGCCGCCACGAAGATGGACATCGACCCCGGACAGTGGCGCATCGCGCTGGTCGGCTACGGCGAGGTCGGCCGGATCCTGGCCGAAGACCTGCGCCGGCGCGACCTGCGCGTGCGGGCCTACGACGTCAAGCTCGACGGCCCCGGGGCTGAATCCGGTGCGCCGCTGCGCGCACACGCGGCCGCGTGCGGCACGGCGCTGGCCGCCTCGCACGCCGAGGTGACGGCCGGCGCGGACCTGGTGGTGTCGGCGGTCACCGCAAGCCAGGCGGTGCCGGTCGCGCAGGCGTGTGCGTCGGCGATCGCACGCGGGGCGTACTTCCTCGACTTCAACTCCGCTTCGCCCGGCGCGAAGATCCGGGCCGCGCAGCTGATCGACGCCGCGGGCGGGCGCTACGTGGAAGGCGCGGTGATGACCTCGGTGCCGCCGTACCGGATCCGCGTGCCGCTGCTGCTCGGCGGGCCGCACGCCGCGGACCTGGAGCCGGCATTGCGCGCGCTGGGCTTCGACGCGAAGGTGGGTGACGAGCGGCTCGGCGTCGCGTCGGCCACCAAGATGTGCCGCAGCGTGATGATCAAGGGCCTCGAGGCGATGGTCATCGAGTGCTTCACGACCGCGCGCGCGTACGGCGTCGAGGATCGCGTGCTCGCGTCGCTGCAGGAGACCTTCCCGGGCATCGACTGGGAGAAGCAGGGGGCGTACTTCTTTCAGCGCGTGATCGAGCACGGACGCCGGCGGGCCGAGGAGGTCCGCGAGGTCGCGCACACCGTGCGCGAGGCCGGCCTGGAGCCGTGGTCGGCCGCGGGCACCGCCGAGCGCCAGGCCTGGGTGGCCGACCTGGCCGACGCCGGGCTGTTCGGCGCGCGCGGCACGCCCGGGTTCGCGCGCAGCGCCGACTGGCGGACCGAGGCCGACCGCATCCTCGCGGGCGTGCGCCGCACCCCCGCGTGACAGCGACCCACTGACGAGGCCCGGCCGCGCATGGACTTCCAGATGACACCGGGGTGGCTGCCGTTCCACCCGAACCCGTCGGTGCCGCGCTTCGCCGTGCCGCCCGGCAGCGTCGACGCCCACTGCCACGTGTTCGGCCCCGGCGCCGAGTTTCCGTACGCACCCGAGCGCAAGTACACGCCGTGCGACGCGTCGAAGCAGCAGCTGTTCGCGCTGCGCGACCGGCTGGGCTTCGCGCGCAACGTGGTCGTGCAGGCGACCTGCCACGGCGCCGACAACCGCGCGATGCTCGACGCGCTGCGCCACTCCGGCGGCATGGCGCGCGGCGTGGCCACGGTCCGGCGCAGCGTCACCGACGCCGAGCTGCGCGACCTGCACGACGCCGGCGTGCGCGGCACGCGGTTCAACTTCGTGAAGCGGCTGGTCGACTTCACGCCGCGCGACGAGCTGATGGAGATTGCGCAGCGCATCGCGCCGCTGGGCTGGCACGTGGTGGTGTACTTCGAAGCCGCCGACCTGCCCGAGCTGTGGGACTTCTTCACGTCGCTGCCCACCACCGTCGTCGTCGACCACATGGGCCGGCCCGACGTGGCCAGGCCGCCCGACGGGCCCGAGTTCGAGCTGTTCGTGAAGCTGATGCGCGAGCACGGCAACGTCTGGTCCAAGGTCAGCTGCCCGGAGCGGCTCAGCCGCAGCGGGCCGCCGGCGCTCGACGGCGAGCGCAGCGCCTACCGCGACGTCGTGCCGTTCGCGCGCCGCATCGTCGAGACGTTCCCGGACCGCGTGCTGTGGGGCACCGACTGGCCGCACCCGAACCTGAAGGACCACATGCCCGACGACGGGCTGCTGGTGGACTTCATCCCGCACATCGCGCCGACGCCCGAGCTGCAAAGAAAGCTGCTCGTCGACAACCCGATGCGCCTGTACTGGAGCTGAGCCGATGGCCCTGGACAAACCCTACCTCGACGTGCCCGGCACGACGATCTTCGACGCCGAGCAGTCGCGCAAGGGCTACCACCTGAACCAGTTCTGCATGTCGCTGATGAAGGCCGAGAACCGCACGCGGTTCAAGGCGAACGAGCGCGCGTACCTCGACGGGTGGCCGATGACCGAGGCGCAGAAGCAGGCCGTGCTGGCGCGCGACCTGAACCGCTGCATCGCCCTGGGCGGCAACATCTACTTCCTGGCCAAGATCGGGGCCACCGACGGCAGGAGCTTCCAGCAGATGGCCGGCAGCATGACCGGCATGACCGAAGAGGAGTACCGCGACATGATGATCGCAGGCGGGCGCTCGCCCGAGGGCAACCGCTACGTCGGCGAAGACGGCGACGCGCAGGCGCACCGGCAGCCGCAGGGTGGCGCGGGCCGTTCCCGCGGTTCGGGCGGCTCGGGCGGCTCTCCCGACGCAGGGAAGGCCTGACGTGGCCCGCATCACCGCGTCGGTCTACACGTCGCACGTGCCGGCGATCGGCGCGGCGCTCGACCTGGGCAAGGCGCACGAGCCGTACTGGCAGAAGGTGTTCTCGGGCTACGAGTTCTCGAAGCAATGGCTGATGGCGAACCCGCCCGACGTGGTGTTCCTGGTCTACAACGACCACGCGACCGCGTTCAGCCTGGAGATGATCCCGACCTTCGCGATCGGCACGGCCGCCGAGTTCCGGCCCGCCGACGAGGGCTGGGGGCCGCGCCCCGTGCCGACGGTGATCGGCCACCCGGAGCTGGCCGCGCACATCGCGCAGTCGGTGATCCAGGACGACTTCGACCTGACGATCGTCAACCGGATGGACGTCGACCACGGCCTGACCGTCCCGCTGAGCCTGCTGTGCGGGCAGCCGCAGGCCTGGCCGTTCCGGGTGATCCCGTTCGCGGTCAACGTCGTGCAGTACCCGGTTCCGTCGGGCCGGCGCTGCTACGCGCTGGGCCGTGCGATCCGCAAGGCGATCGAGTCGTACGACGAGCCGCTCGACATCCAGGTCTGGGGCACCGGCGGGATGAGCCACCAGCTGCAGGGGCCGCGCGCCGGGCTGATCAACCGGGACTTCGACAACGCGTTCCTGGACCGGCTGATCGCCGACCCGCAGGCGCAGGCCGCCGTGCCGCACATCGACTACGTCCGCGAGGCCGGTTCCGAGGGCATCGAACTGGTGATGTGGCTGATCGCGCGCGGCGCAATGAGCGAGCGACCGCCGCGCGTCGTGCACCGCTTCTACCACGTCCCGGCGTCGAACACGGCGGTGGGCCACCTGATCCTGGAGAACACGTGATGGGCAACCCGATCAAGGTCGCGCTGGCCGGCGCCGGCGCGTTCGGCACCAAGCACCTGGACGCGATCCGGCTGATCGACGGCGTCGAGGTGGTGTCGCTGGTGGGCCGCGAGCTGGGCAAGACGAAGGAGGTCGCCGCCCGCTACGGGATCGGCCACGTGAGCACCGACCTGGCCGACAGCCTGGCGATGGCCGACGTGGACGCGGTGATCCTGTGCACGCCGACACAGCTGCACGCGTCGCAGGCGATCGCTTGCCTGCAGGCCGGCAAGCACGTGCAGGTCGAGATCCCGCTGGCCGACAGCCTGGCCGATGCGCAGGCCGTCGTGGACCTGCAGGCCAGGACCGGGCGGGTGGCGATGTGCGGCCACACGCGGCGCTTCAACCCGAGCCACCAGTGGGTTCGCCGCCGCATCGCGGCCGGCGCGTACGCGATCCAGCAGATGGACGTGCAGACCTACTTCTTCCGGCGCACCAACATGAACGCGCTGGGCCAGCCGCGCAGCTGGACCGACCACCTGCTGTGGCACCACGCCGCCCACACCGTCGACCTGTTCGCTTACCAGAGCGGCGGCGAGATCGTCCAGGCCCACGCCGTGCAGGGCCCGATCCACCCGGTGCTGGGCATCGCGATGGACATGAGCATCCAGCTCAAGAGCAGCACCGGGGCGATCTGCACGCTGTCGCTGAGCTTCAACAACGACGGCCCGCTGGGCACGTTCTTTCGCTACATCGGCGACACGGGCACCTACATCGCACGCTACGACGACCTGTTCGACGGCAAGGACCAGAAGATCGACGTGTCGAACGTCGACGTGTCGCTCAACGGCATCGAGTTGCAGGACCGCGAGTTCTTCGCGGCGATCCGCGAGGGCCGCGAGCCCAACGCGAGCGTCGCGCAGGTGCTGCCCTGCTACCGCGTGCTGCACCAGCTGGACCGGCAGCTGGCGCGCGACGGCTGACGGGCCCGGGTCGCGGGCGGGCTGCGTCGGGCGGCGACCCGTGCGGGCCGCCGGTACTCAGGCCTTCAGCAGCGCGGCCAGGTCGAAGGCGGGGTCGCCCGCCTGCTCGCGGGTCGGCGACACCCGGGCCTCGAGCAGCTTGCGCGCAAGCAGGTGGTCCTTCCCGGCGTTGACCGAGTCGACCGCGATCAGCGCGGCACCGCGGAAGTGATACACCGAGAAGTGTCCGGCCTGCATGTCGCCACGCACGACCCATCCGTCGGCACCGGCCGACAGGCCCGCCATCTGCAGCTTGGCGTCGTACTGGTCGGACCAGAACCACGGCGCCGCAACGAACGGGCGTTCCTGCCCCAGCAAAGCCGCCGCCGCGGACCGGCCCTGCTCCACGGCGTTCTGCACCGATTCGAGCCGCAGCAGGCTGCCCTCGGGGAGCCGCCGCGCGGTGCAGTCGCCGGCGGCGACGACGCCCGGCGCCGAGGTGCGCGTGCAGGCATCCACGACGATGCCGCGGTCGCAGACGATTCCGGCCGCGCGCGCCAGCGAATCGTTGGCGAAGACGCCGATGCCCACCACGATCAGGCCCGCGGGGAACTGCCGGCCGTCGGCCAGCGTGACCGCCACCGCGCGACCGGCCTCGAGCCGGATCGATGCCAGCTGCGCGCCGAGCACCAGCTGCACGCCGTGCCCCGCGTGCAGCTGCGCGTACCAGTCGGACATCGAGGCCGCCAGCACGCGGCCCAGCAGGCGCGGCGCGGATTCGAGCACGGTGACCGGCAGCCCGCGCTTGCGGGCGGTCGCAGCGACCTCCAGGCCGATGAAGCCCCCGCCCACGACGACCACCGGGCGGCCGCTGGCCGCGCACGCGTCGAGCCCCGCAGCGATCGCCGTCGCGTCGTCGCGGGTGCGCAGCGCGTGCACGCCCTCGGCGTCACCGCCGGGCACCGGCAGCGGGCGCGCCAGCGCGCCGG
>Ga0209253_10002075_pt1 | contig 17662 bp, 26 predicted proteins | sample FrelakmetBRP12BR_FD_187145 | JGI IMG/M metagenome (GOLD analysis project Ga0209253, IMG submission 187145) | Freshwater lake sediment microbial communities from the University of Notre Dame, USA, for methane emissions studies - BRP12 BR (SPAdes)... | ecosystem: Environmental > Aquatic >... | reverse complement strand
GAATAAAGATTGGAATTTTATCAAAAAGGTAAAAAGAAACATCCAGAGATTTGCCCATCCAGCGTATAAAGGAGATTGAATAAAATGGGAAATAAAAAACGCAGAGGTTTTACCAGCAGAAAGGAAATGCGAATTATGTTTTTTATTCTAACACATAATTTTATAAACTCATAAAAATAAAATGATCATTATGACAAAATTGACAAAAAAAGAAAAAAAAATGCGTGACGATCTTGCTATAAAAAAACTCGCAATCGGCATTCAAAAAATGTATGCAAATGATTTTTATCGCAGTGAAAACGGAAATTTACGTCCGAAAACAAAAGCTATGAAAGAGAAAGAAATAGAAGATATTCGTAGAGAATTAATGAAAGAACCAGAAGAAATTTATAGATGGTATATCGTAAAATTCCCAACACATCCTTTAAGTCCGGGTGGTCAAACGTGGAATGTTAGTATTCGAAAGGGCTACGGTGGAGTAGAATCTGTAAAGAAAAAAGTTCGTTTGATTTTGGGACGTGATTATCTTCCAGAGGGAACTAAGATAAAATTCAAAAAAGAAAGTACAGATTGGATTCAAGATTATCAAAAAGTGAAGTAAAATGTTAACACAATATTTTAAAATCGTGAAAGATAGACGGGGAACATCTCAATTCATTAATATAAATCTTAAAAAAATACGGAAAGACTAATTCATCTGCCGTTTCAAAACTAAAGCGATTAGCTAAAAAGGGTGCTTTTCTGTTGAATAGATCAGTAGCAACGAAAAATAGCGCTTGGACACAAGAGTATGATCCAGAAGATAATAAATGGCTAGAGAAAGAGTATTAAAAAAGAAACATTTATATTCGCAAAATCATTAATTTAATTATGTTTAAGTATTGTTATATTGAAGATAATATAATAAAGTTTTGCGATCATTCAGATTATGAATACGAGTACGGATTGTATTCGGAAAATGATTACGTTGAAATTTATTATGAGTGTAATAAATGCGAATATCGTTGGACGATTGGGGCCTCATTTGACGAATTAGACTTAGAACGTGAAAACTACATGAAAACTATTTAACGCATAAACTTAAATAGTTAGAAGTTTACTCTTTTTTATATGAGATTAGATTGGTATAAAGGAAAGTATAAAAAGGGCGAGCTATCTGTATGGATTGTCGAAAATCATTTTGTTGATTTTGGAGAAATTTGTGCAATAACTGTAATAGCTCCAAATAAAAAGGCAGCTATCACGTTTGGCGCTAGTCAAATTGACACAGAGAAGAATCCCACATGGAGCGCAAATCATGGCAACTGGTGGAACAGAGATGCGGAACCACGAGCCATATTAAAATGCCATAAAATCAGAGAGGCTCCGAGAGCCACAAAACTTCGGGTAATTAAAAAAGATCGATTACCGAATTAAATTAAATTGATAGTTTAAATACTCTTTCTTTTTCTCTACTAATATCAACAAAAAAATAGTTGATCTATTATGAAACCAGACGAATTTGATGACGAATTTGACGTGGAAGACGTGGAAGAAGAAAAGGAAACCGGAGAAGATTGGGAACACGAATTAAACAGTCTTGAGAAAAATATATCTGTCGGCGAAATTAATTGGCATGACTGGAAAGCGGGAACTCTCGAAAAACCAGAAAAATTCAAAATTGAGAATTTTTCTGTTCGTGATTATAAAGACAAAAAAATGATAGGAAAGAAATATCTCATGGGCGATGTCTTTTACGCCGGAAAGGGAGATATTTCTAAACGAGAATTTATCGGAATTCCACAACAATTCGGAACGCAATTAAAGAATAAACTTGGAACTGATTGGGCAAACAAGATCTTGGGAAAAACAATTCTCGTAGTGAATTTCGGCGAGGGTAAAAACGTGCAAGATAAAGACGGAGAAAACGTTTTCGTAAATATGTCAATCCGTGGTGAAACCTTTTATAACATGCGAATTTTAATAAAATGAGGTGACATCATGGATTCAGATTCAAAATCAGAAATTGTTAATCTTCTAAAAGAGTTAATCGAACTAGTAAAACAACAAAACGATAAACTCTCTGAACTAATGACTGATTTTCTTGATCCCATACGTGATGAGATTGAGGAAATCAAAATGTCGATAGTCAAGGATTATTAAAAAATAATTTAAATACTTTCTCTTTTTCTCTATTATTCATTGAACATGTATGAATTAAAATATAAATCCAGTTGGGTAAAGTTTGACGACTGTTTAAGCGGTTTAAAAGAACTGCCAGATAAATCCATTGATTTATGCTTGACTGATCCACCTTATAACGTAGAATTTAAAGGAAAGGCATATGGTGGCCAATCATATGAAGATAGTATGAATAAAATGGATTATATCAATTGGTGTAAAGAGTGGTTTGAGGAACTGAAACGAATTTCTACTATGCAAGTAATATTTTGCGGTAATCCTAACGTTCCATACTGGTGTAAATTTATCGAAATTCCTACAGATATTGCAGTGTGGTATAAAAAAAACTGTCAAGGTGTCGGTTCTGGATACTATCTTGTAAAACATGATATGATTCTCATGTATGGAAAATTCAAACGTAGATTATCTATTAGTGTAATTGAACAATTGATTAAACATGAGTGCGCTATCATACATCCTTGTCCGTCAAATCGGGAATTATATGAACGTATTGTTCGAGAATTACAGCCGACCTCAGTAATCGATCCGTTTATGGGTTCTGGCACGACATTGGAAGTCTCCATTCGATTGGGAATTCCGTGTTTCGGATTCGAAAAAAACCGAGAATATTCAATTGATATTGAAAACAGTATCGAACGTGGTAAAACCTATAAGAAAAAAACAAGTTTAGAAAACTGGTTTCTCAATAAATAAATAATTTAAATAGAGAAAATTAATCACAATGATTATTAGAATTAGAGCTGAAAACAATGGCCGAAAGATTTCATGAGAAAATTCCTCACTTTGATGAACGATTAAACTATTTTCCGTTATCTCCTAACTCGAAATCTCCAATAGGAGAAATGAAAGATCGAAATCATTTATACGAGAAAATTCCACTTGAAGAATTAAAATCGTATATTGAAAAATATCCAGACTGTAATATCGGCGTTGCTTGTGGAGAAGCGTCTAACAAGCTTGTAGTTATTGATTTCGACTTAAAATATAAAAACGCATGGACAGAATTAGAAAAAATCATTCAAAAAGAATTTCCTATTATTTTAGCTACAAAAATCGTTTCAACACCGCACGGTTATCACGTTTATTTCTTTCTCGATGAAACTGTAGTTGGAAGAAGTTTAAACACAAATCTGATTTATAAAAATGTCACAAATAAAAAAACTGATAAAAAAGAAGAAGTATGGGTTGGTGTTGTAAAAACAAGACATCCAGAGTTTTTGAGAGGTTTAGATATATTAGGGCATGGAGGATATGCTCTCAATGAAGGAAGTATAATAGATGATAAAAAATATGAATCATATAATGATAAAGATATCGTCACGATCAGCACAAAAACCCTTAATCAGATAAAGGGATACTTTCTATTAGAAAAACCGCGACAGTTACGTGAAGGATTCAGTAATTTTCTCACCGGTAAAGAAAATGTTGAAACTTATTCTGCAAGACAAGGAAAAGATGAACACATTTACTGGAAATATCTCTTTATTGAATCTTGGCATAGATTGGGACTAGTTCCATCAGAATTATATCCATTCCTCGAACGCAATCAGCCAGTATTTGATAGAAAAAAAACGGAACAACAACTAAAGCACCACCCCTATACTGATCAGCCCCTAACAAATGAAAAATATGCAGAATATTTTCCAGATTATCATCGAATTAAAGCTTTAACAACAAGTCTTCCGCCAGACACCCAAATACGAGAATCCAGAGACGGAGATACATTATTAGACGTTTTTCAACAGATTTTAGAAGAAGATACAATTTATGGTGACGGATATATTTTTTACGCCCCCTCTGAAACTATTAGTGCTTTATATCCAGACGGGGTTCCGAGATATGATGAAGTTCAAGATTTTGTAGAACAAGCCCTTATCGGCGAAATTTTCAAGTTCATGAAACTGATTATGGGACGTGGAAGTTTCGATCTCGGTCTAAAACTGAAATTTAACGCAAATGAAGCTAAATCTATTGCTAGTCGATTATGGGCTGAATGGTTTATACGAGATAAATTGTTTGTAATGGATAAGGAACAACCGGATATTCATCACACTTATTTTTTTGAACCAAAACTAAAAATTATTATTTTATGTTTCGATATTAAATCAGTGTTAGGTTTTCAAGTAGAATATAGATCAGAATATATAGATCAATCTATCGTAGATCATTTGGGATATGAGCGAATGGCGTCACATCTCTATCAAGCCATACTCCGAGATTCTAAAAAAGAATCTAAACATGTTAGAGTAGTAAAAATCCACAAAACTTCATATTACAACAATGAAGATATAATTTTATATATTTCAGATCGATTTCAAGGTTATTATAAAATCGATGATAAGGGATATTTATCACATCATGATAATAGTGAGAATGACATTTTTTTTGAATTCTATAAAGATATAAAGGGAATGGGAGGTGGTCATAATGAACGCATTCTTTTAGACGAGATTAAAGAAAAAGATAAGAAAAAATGGGTTGATTTTCGTGATTTTTTAAATGATTATGAATTTGATATCAGTGAATTAACGAAAGAAGAATGGATGGATTTAATCTATTGCAATCTTTTAACGATGTATTTTGAGCCAGAAGTAAAGCCAATTTTCAAACTTGTTGGAGAAGCTGGATCTGGTAAAAGTTATCTAATGGGAAATTGTGTGGCTTTTGTTACACACTCGAAAGTAGATAAGACCACAATAAACGAGGAGAAACCAGAAGATCTTCAAATTGCAGCCTCTCATAGTAGAATGGTTCCATGGGATAATGTCACAAAAATCTCAAATGAAATGGCAAATGCTATGTGTATAATATCAACTGGTGGAATTGCCGCGAAACGTGAGTTATACACAACGCATTCAATAGCGACATTTGATATTCGAGCTTATTTATGGCTATCCACAACAGTCTACGATCTTGGTTTATGGCGAGAAGATCTCGCCGAACGAATGATCCATGTATTTTTAGAAAAAATCAAAAAGAAAATCATCAACGCAAAACAAATCTCGATATTTTCAGAAAAAGAACGATATCTACAAATGTTCGGTTCTATGTTTGAACATTTAAAAGTCATGATTTTAAACGTTGAAAAAATAGAACCGTCAAAATTATCACGTTTAGACGATTGGACTCGAATGATGAAAGCAGCCTCAATCGCAATCGGCAGATCAACGAGTTATATGGAAAACATTCTTCAAAAAGAAAATACTATAAAACAACGATTAATGGCAGAAGGAGAACAAACCGTTGAGCCGTTATTAGTTGCATTCGGAACCGGTAGACTACAGTTAGGTAAATGGTATAAAACGAAAGAAATTTTAGACGCTTTAATTGCACTTCCAGATAATGATCTTGTAACATCTGGAAAATATGGAACGACTACTCGTAGTTTAGCAGGAACTTTTAAAAAGAAACGTAAAATGTTTGAATCTCTCGGTCTTATAGTCGAACGAAGTGATAAATTATTTCAAGGTTCCTATCGATGGAAATTTACTCATATTGAGTATGGTGAAGATCAAGAGTCCTATCAACAAGACTACGACTTTGGAGAAGATTAAGTTTTTATTTTTTGTTGATCTACCAAATCTACCTTGATTTACCAGCTGATCTACCAACGCAAAACTCTATCAAATCTTTCTATTTTTTTGTATTTTTGAAATGTGCTCAAAACTGAACAAAGTCGGTAGATCAGGTAGATCAGTTTTCGTGATCTACCTGCTGATCTACCTGAGCAAAACTCTATCAAATCTTTCTATTTTTTTGTATTTTTGAGATATGCTCAAAACTGAGGAAAGTCGGTAGATCGGTAGATCAGTTTTCGGGTTTTTGACTTTTAGAAAAATAATTTTCTCTATCCTCCATTTTTGTCCGGTATCTAATTACTGATCTACTGATCTACCAAATGACTAGATTTTTAGAAAAATCTAGTAGTATCTAGTCAAAATACTAATATAATAGAGAAAATGGCAGGTAGATCAGGCGGTAGATCAAGGTAGATCAGGTAGATCAGCCGAAAAATTTGCTCAAAGATCTCGCAAAAATGACCAAAAACTTATAAAATATTAGCCAAAAAAACGCAAAAAAATCCATTATGGTATATAAAGGCCTTGAAAAACATGGCCTTATCAAATATAAGTTATAATTTATAAGTTATAATTTATAAGTTATAATTTATAAGTTATAATTTATAAGGAAACATTTATATAGAATGTCGCCAATGTATATATTATGATGGAAAACATCCTAATCAAAGCAACTGAGTCACTTTTACAAGTTTGTGATGGAGCTATCATGATTGATGGTGCCGGATTCAACAAAACTGATTCAGATTTTGCGAGGAGTTTATATCATCAATACGAAACATATGGAAGATTGTCGTATAAACAGTGGATTTGCTTAAAAAAATTATTATTAAAATATAAGAGTCAATTAATGAGTTTCGGAATCGATTATGATGAGTTACGAATATATGAAATAATTGAAGAATCCGCACAACCCAAGATTAAATCATCTTTCACATTTGATAAATTAGACAGTTTAGATTGGAGTGAAAAAGAATGGGTTTCACAAATCAGTAAATATATTCAATACGCTTCTCTACCGAATGATTTCTGGGACTTTTATAATGATAATAAAGATTTATTCAAATCTCGCGGATACGGAGTTTCGAAATATCGAACTGGAAATTGGGAAATCGTTAAATACACAGATGGAGAATCGCAAGTAAAAACTGAAGTTGTTGAAACAAGTTTTCCGAGCGAATATAATTTAGAACCATTATATAGATATCAAAAACCACATGTTTTAGCGATTATGAAAGCCTTATCAAAATATAATCGAGCATTGGATAATTCTGATACCGGAACTGGTAAAACTTATACAGCTATTATAGCGTGTCGTGAGTTAAAATTACGTCCATTAGTGATTTGTCCGAAGGCTGTAATTCCGGCATGGGAATTAACATTAAAAGCATTAAATGTGAAACCGTTAACGGTTGTAAATTACGAATTACTGAAAACCGGAAAAAGTCGTGAATATAAATACGTAAAAGGAAATCGTAGAACTGTCGTTGTGGATTGTGACTATCTAAAGGTTGTAAAAAATGAACACCGAAAAAACAAATATGATAAACGATTCTTCATGACATGGAATTTACCAGAGGATGCGATTGTGATTTTTGATGAAGCTCATAGAACAAAAAATAAGGGAACTCTAAACACTCAATTAATTACAAGTGCTAGTGAGCAACAGGTGAGAATTTTAATGTTATCAGCGACAATCGGAGAAAGTCCGATGAAGATGGTCGGCGTTGCGAAAGCGTTACGATTCTACAATCATCCAGCAGAATTTTACACATGGATTCAAGATTATGATTGTTATAAAGGCAATTACGGATGGGAGTTTCATGGAGATTCAGATACAATCAAGCGATTACGTGAAGTAATGAAACCTTATACAAGCGGAATGAATGTTGATGAATTAATTCAGCGTGGAGAGTTTCCTACAAATAAAATCATCGTGGAAGCTTATGATATGAACTCAAATGCGGATCATATTACTCGAATCTATAATGAGTGTCGTAAAGAACTGGAGAAGATCAAGGAGAAGGAGGGACAGATTTCTCAAGCCAATATTTTAGCTGTCATGCAGAAAGCCAGACAAAAAGCTGAAATCTATAAGATTCCGACTATGGTTGATATGTGCAAGGATTTTATAGAAAGTGGAAACTCAGTCGTGATATTCGTAAATTACACTGATACATTATTAAAGTTTGTGGAAGTCTTAGAAAAAGATTTAGAGTGCTATATACCAACAATCTGCGGTGGGAATTCATCACAGAAAAACGAGGAGAATCGACAAATCTTTCAGAGAAATGAAAGTCGAGTGATTGTGTGTAATATTGGAGCGGCTAAAGAGGGGATTGATTTACATGACGTTCATGGAAAGTATAAACGAGTGAGCATGATTGTTCCCGATTGGAATGCACAAAATCTAAAACAAGTGTTAGGACGAGTTCATCGAGCTGGTGGAACATCTTCAATTCAGTATATCATATTTTGTGCAAATACGATTGAGGAACGAGTGCTGGAGCGGGTGAAAATAAAAATCGAGAATATTGAAACCCTAAACAAGGGCGATTTAGCGATTTTCGAGATATAATTTTTTTTTGAATTTTGGGTATAGTTTAAATAGAAAAAGAAAATAATTACTATTAGAGGCTAATGAAATGAAAGAAAATGAAGAATTCTATTTTGACGATTCTAATCATATTGAGTTTAGTAATTACAATAGTTCAGAATTAGAAAAAATGGGATATAAATATAATGAAGGATCGAATGCTTTCGGGCCAAATGATACGGGAGATATTATAGGAAGTGATTTTTTAGTAAAGGTTGTTAGTGGTAACGTCAAAAAGAAGAATTGTGAAGAAAGAAAGGGTGTAGATTTTTATTTCGATCAGATTCATAATCGAGAATTGATAAAATCTGTTAAACAGACTCTAACCAATAGACAAGATTTTCATTTGATAGTATTATCTCAATCTGAAATTTTAATAAAAAATCTCGACATTCGATTAAAGTTTTTCGGATCATATCCGACTAATCCATTAACTACACAGGAAATAATAGTTGATTTTAAAGAATTATCAAGATTTCTCAAATTACTTAATGAGATTCAACGAATGATGGATGCTGGATATCATTCTGGTATGAGAATTCGGGTTCATATTATCAGAAACGGGAGAGAGTATAAAAAGTATGGACAGTTTTGGGCTAACATTAGAAGTAGAAACGGCTGGTCACATATCGCCTCAATTCATGCAAAAAATCTCAAACTATCAAATGAGAGAGAAAGAAAACGATTAGAAAAAGAAGAAATATTTAGAAAAAAACATGATATCTCAATGATTAAAGATCCTAAAGTATATCGAGTCGAAAAAAACAATCAAATCGATTATGAAACGAGAGAAAAATACAATCTAAGATCTGGAGTATTTAAATATATTGTAAATGGACATATAAGAACGATTGAAGTCGATGAACGAACATATACAACAAAAATTGTATATTTGGGAAGAAGATTCGATCCAGAAAGAAATATAGATTCGATATGTGCGAAAGATATATTCGATAAATTTTATTAGGAGTTAATAAAATGAAAGTATTCAGCGGTAGTTTTTATGAACTTTTAAGTTTTGTATCAAATACGTTTCAAGCGATATTGATTATCATTCTATATGTGAAACGAATGAAAGACAAGATGGATAGAACATATAAACGTCTTGATTATGGTGATATCAATTAAAATTATAATTTAAATACTCTTTCTTTTTCTCTATATATGATGAAAATATTGGATTATGAAAAATCATTTTTCAGTCCAGATATCAAGTTAAAAGTTACTAGTATAAAGATCAATAAGTCGAAATCGCAACTAGTTAGAATTGGCGTAAATATTGAGGGCAAGATTCTTCACACGGTCGATTATTTTTGGGTGCCGAAATTCATGATTAATAAGAGTGGATACATTCTTCCCACGAACTGGGAAGAATCTACTCAGATTATAGTTGATTTGAAAAAGAAGATATTAGAGAAAGAAAAAGAAGTTTTTTGGATACTTGAAGAAATACGAGAAAAAAATCAGTCAAAACAGTGCATTGTGGAAAACGCATTGGGACAACGAGCCAAAGTCTGGATTTATACGCCGAACATCATGGTGAATCGTGTTTCGGCGTATTTTATAAATGATTCAATCAAAAAGGGGTTCGGCGAGTGGACAGATACTGATGATACAGAGAAAGAAAAATCGAAATTTCAGAAACAGATATCTAAAGCTAATATAAAAGATTGGTTTAAAGACGAATGGAGCAATACAAAACATTAAAAGAGTGGCGGTGATAAAAATACACATAACAGTTTATTTATTTAATCTGTTGAATATTTTAAATACTTGCCTTTTTTCTCTATGATCATGAAACAAACGTGTGAAAACTGTATGTTTTCAGCAAAATTAGATGATACGCAAGACATAAATCGATGGTGTATGAGATTTAATAAAACTGTTAAAAAGAACGCTAAATTTGATTGTTATTGTCTTTTCGAATTAGAAGAATATGATGGAATGCCGAATTAGAAGAATATAATATGGATGTGAGAATATAATGAAACTATTAACCAAAGAACTGCAAAAAGCTTTATTTACGTGGTTTAACTCATATGAAAATGATAGTGCTGAGAGTTATAAAGATCGTGAAAAGGCTATGAATGAATTTGTAAAAATCTTAAAAGAAATCATACGAAACGAAATCAAAGAAATGAAATAAATATAATTTAAATACTCTTTTTTTTTCTCTAGTATTGATTATGAAAAATATGATCGCAAAAAAAGGAGATTGAATTCGTGGATATAGCTGATATTCTTCTTTCAATAATTAGTATCGGATTCAACATTTCGACTACAATTCAACTGATTAAAGTGATTCGAACAAAATCGGCAAGGGATTTTTCAACAATTTCATTAAGTTGGAACGTTTTAGCGTTTTTAGCTGAGGCAGTAATATTCGTAACGATGAATTTTTGGGCTACTGCAATACCGTTTTTCTATGCTGGTCTGATATGGGGAATTATCTTATTTGTTCAGTTGTGGCAAAAACGCAATGAAAAACTATTAATCTGATTTTTTTGTTTTGATTTAACACAAACATATATAAATAGATAATGATTAAGAAGTATTGTTGATAGAATATGGCAAAAAGAAAAACTAAGCCGCTTCCTTTTGATATACCTACTGAAATGTTTAATAAAGACGGTGAGATAGTTAGTTTGACTCCGTTGGAACGTAAAGTATTGCTAGAAATTCGAAAGAGTATGATGTTCGACGAAAAATATTATCCAGAAAGTGAATCTCCGAGTTACGGGGGCACATTTCATGACTATATTGTCGGCAGTGTAGAGGGATTGAGTGATAATGGTATGGCTGGTGTGTTAGGTTCATTAAACAAAAAAAAGATTATTCATTCTTATGGTTTTGAATCGGCTAAAAAGGCTCATAGTAATGTTCCTCAAGAGTCCGAACATTATTCGCTTGTCGATATCGGAGGCGAGATCTGGTATGATGAAAAAAAGAATGATTATGTTACGGTGATTGATGGAAAACGAGTATATGAGAAAGAACTATCATCATATAAAGAACCCAAAAAATCGAGTAAAAAATCATCTTCTGGAGTCAAGTCTAATTCGAGAATAAAAACATTACGAGAGGATAAAGACGGAAGCTGGTATGAGGTCAATGAAAGCAAATCAAAGAAATCAAAATCGGTGTCTGGTAAATTTAAGTCTGAATTAGACGTTGACGGAAAATCGTTAAGAATACTTTCTCAGCAACTCTATACGGACAAGGAGGCCGAGAAAATCATGAAAGAACATAAATCTGCGGGTAAAAAGTGCGTTCGTGGAAGAAGATCGGGTGGCTGGATTATTTATCATGAGTAACACATAAATTTATAAAAGCAGATTCAAATTACTTATAATATATAATAAAATTAAGAATGAAGAAAACAATAAGATGAAGATTAAACTTAAACCGGTGAAACCAGATCGTTTTTATAACGCAAGGCAATTGTCTATCGGAATAAAAATTGAAATGGAACACACAAATAATAAACTTGTTGCGAAACATATTACAAAAAATCACTTGGATGAATTTCCGAATTATTATGACGAATTATTGAAAATGGAAAAACGAATGAAACGAATGGAGAAAGAAATTCGCAAAAAATGATTTTGTGGTCATGGATAAGAAAAGAGTTATTGCTCAGAGATTTAGACAGACAAAATATTGATCTATATACACTGAATGCAAAACTGATAGAACAGAATAGATATAAACGGAAATTTTCTATATACAGTCGTTTAAAACTTAGAAAAAAAGAACTTTATAAAAAGATAGAAGATACTACATCTAAACTGAATCAAATTTATTTGCATGATAACGCATAAACTTATAAACTTATAAAAACAGTATTTTTTAATCGGTGATATTATGGTAGAAAAAACTAAAATCGATTCGAGAATTATAACTCGCTTAAGAAAACTGAAACACTCACATTTAATAAAAAGTAAAAAAAGCAAGGATTCTGATCGTAGAAAATTTCATAAAACGGCAGCTAACGATTTAACTGAAGCTATTAATATTTTGAAAGGTTAAAAATCGTTAAGTTTAAATATTCTTTTTTCTTTTTCTATTTTATTATCGAAACAACGATTTCAGTTAAATTCTAAGAGGATCGATTTAAATGTCCAAGATATAAACCATCTAACACAAATATTTAAATAGACAAAAAACAGTACTACTGATTACTGGTGATAAACATGATCATTACAAAAATAGTTTCACGAAAAAAAGTTGGCGAATATTTACACACTTTAAAAGAAGACGGCATAGAAGAAGCTTCCAAATATGAAGTGATGGATCCGAATGAAGAGTCGATAATTTTACAGTTTAAGACCGAAAAAGATAAAACTGTTAAGATTTTAGGCGTTAGAGATATAGGGCGATTGGTATCTCTACTTTTTGTGTGATACAATAATTTAAATATTTCAAATTTTTCTCTATAATTGATATGAGTGATATATTAGATTCAGCAAATCCTATCTTTTGGAATGAATCAATGAAACTTCTCTCGGAACGATTAGAATTAGAGAATCGATTTAGTGATATTTACGTTTCAGAATATTTCGAGCCGTTCTACTGGTCTTATGGACTTCAAGATCAAATTAAATCTGGAGAGATTTTATATTTTCGACAAACTGAATTAGAGGGATGTCCGTGGTTATCTTCTGAGCAAATTGATGGAAAATACGCGGGATATTCGAAAGAAGTTCAGTCGAAATTGAATAAGGGGACCGGTCTTCATTACATGCAAGAGAAATTCAATGCTGATGGATATATAGTCGAAAAAGAAAAAAGATATTGGATTAAACACAAAGAACTGCCAGTCGTTATTTCTGGTAAGCTGGATGCCATATTTTGTGATTTCAACGGAATTTATATCATGGATCACAAATCATTAGAATTCGGTGCATTATGGCACAGAATTCGTAATGGTCCTTTAATTTCAAATCTCACACAATTATCGGGATATGCGTTTTTATTTTATATTAACAATTGCATAGAAATAACTCGTGGCGTTATTAAGCATATTGCAAAACCAAACAAATACGGAAAAGAAGCTTTTTCTCGATCTCTGCACTGCCGAACGATGTTTCCGCAGGAATGTGATATTATAAAATTAGAGAAAATGGAAGCTTTCTTTCATTATCATCCATTAATAATGTTGCGATTGAAGAAAACTACGCCAGAAGATCTAATGTTTCAGAAATTTTTAACTGATTTTAATGCAGATAATAAATATGTTTGTAAAGACTGTTTAATCAAGGAGTGTCAATATAATGGGAAATGAAATGGTGTTTCATCCAGAAATACAAAAAATCTTAGAAGATGTAATTATATTAATTCGTAGCGGAGAAATCGATGATGGTATAAACAAGTTAGTCGGTTTGATAGATTTTAGCAACGATGAATATCGAGTTAAAGTAGAAACGGCTCCAGAAAAATGGGAACTGAAAACTCGTTTTATTGCGTATGATTGGTTTTGGGCGTGTATAGGAATGATTATTAAAAAAGTCACGTCGGATGACGGTCGAATTAAATATTATGAGATTATGAAACATATTATGGGATCGTGGATGCTCAATTCTTTTCGAGATGGATGTATTTCTAAAGAAACGTATGAAAAATTTGTGAAGGCGGTAGGCACTTAATGGGAAGATTTCTCACATGGATAAGAAACAAGATAAGCAGTTATACTAGAAAGCGAATCGGAAAAGAGATCAAAAAGCTAACTGATGTTGAAACTATAGTCGGAAAAAGGCTTGAAGTCGTTACGCTCGGAGAATCTAATGCGATAGTGATTACTATTACGGAGCCGATAGAAATTGATATTGTGTATCCTCTATACTCAAAGGACGAGGCCCGAAACATTATTGACATGATAGCTGAGAAATCGCAAATACAGTTATTCGAAATTCCAGAATTTGACATGAGAGATTTTTCATAAAAGTATAACATTTAAATATGATTTTATGAACTCTATTATTGATCAATATGGAAAATACGAAAGAAATAAATCTTGATAGAATTTTGAAGTATCATACGGATGACGTTACAACACTGCATAGAGAGAATTTAAACATGGCAGTGAAGCTTCATATCGAGCAACAAGAAAAACGAATTCTCAAAGCAATGGTTGAGAATTTAAGTAATGTGATTGAAAAACTAATCATAAAACAAAATCAATCAGTAGATATTAGAGATGACTTAGTGAACACTGTTCAAGTTGTAACAAATGCACTCACGGCTCCAGAGATATTCGAAAAAACTGATATTAAAAACAAGATAAACGTTATTCCGGATTATAAAGTTATTGAGATTCGGCTAAAAGACTTTCTTCACAACAGTGTGGCAGATATCAACGAAATCATTGAAAAATATGACAAATTCGTATTAACTAAGTAATTTTTTTTTATTTTTTTAACACATAAATTTATAAGCGTGAAAAAACAATATTTGATTTGATTGTTATGCCTAAAAAATATCGAAATAAGTATAATGAAGATGGTCGAGATCTTAACGTAGAAATTAATCAAGAATATAGAGAAACTAAATCAGTCGAAACATTTCCAAAGATTGATGGCGAACGATATATGTTACTTTTCGTATATGATGAAAAAAACGCTAAAGTCGTAAAAGAATTTTTAAAAGATTATGGATATGATGTTAGAACAAAAAAAACACCTTTCAATAAAAACGAACGCGGTGTTTTCGTTCGCGGAACGAAAGAGTCTCCACCAGTCATAAATATTCGTCCTTCTAGTATTGTTAAGAGAATTCCAGAGGGACAGAATTTTATACGTTGGCCGTGGACACCACACTCTAAAAAAAAATAAATAATTTAAATAAATCTTCTTTTTCTCTTAAGTTATGAATAAAGCAACTAATTGTCAAAAATGTGGTAAGCCGGTTCAAGAGAACAAGCTCAAATATTCTCTCTTATATGATTGTTGGGTGTGTTTGGAGTGTTATTATGAAGCTAATAGATATGAAGATGAAGAATATGATGAATGACAGATATGAAGAATTTTCGATGGACGTTTTATTACCAAGATATATAATAAATAAAGACGGTAAGAAAGAGCCTTTCAGTTTAGAACGACTGAGAAAAACATTTACAATAGATATCGAACTAGAGAATAATATTGCAGAAGAAATCATTCAAGTCGTTATTCAAAAAATTTTAGGATTGGTTTCTCTAAAAAAACGAATTACTACTGCAATAGTTCACGAAATCGTTTGTGAAGAATTAACAAATGCCGGAATGGACAAATTTCGTGAAATGTATGAACAGGTCGAAAAAACAAAAAATAACAAATTTCATCTACGAACTGAATTCGTTGATCAGTTTCGAAACAAACAGCCCCAATGGGGACCGTTGGGTTATATCACGTATAAAAGAACATATGCTAGACCAATTCCGAACGAAAATCGAACTGAAGAATTTTTCGAAACATTGAAACGGGTTGTGGAAGGTTGTTTTTCATTGCAAAAAAACCACTGTCTAAAATTAGGACTTCCGTGGTCGGAAGACAAAGCTCATAAATCTGCCGAAATAATGTATAAAAAGATGTGGGATTTTAAATTCTCGGCGCCCGGACGAGGTCTATGGGTTATGGGAACGCCATTTATTGATAAACATGGTTCTATGGCACTCAATAATTGCGGATTTTGCTCGACTGAAGATATAGACATAAAAGGATCTATGGCTTTCGAATGGACGATGGACGCATTGATGTTAGGTGTCGGAATCGGGTTTGATACGAAAGGCGCAAATAAAATCATAATTCAAAAACCGATTCTCACGAATGACGTTTTTGTGATTTCGGACTCGAGAGAGGGTTGGGTGAAATCATTATCTATTTTATTACATTCGTTTTTTCGTGGAGAAAATCTTTCCGTAATGGATTATAGTATAATTCGTCCAGCGGGTTCACCAATTCGTGGATTTGGTGGAGTAGCTTCTGGACCGAAGCCTCTCTTAGATTTGCATGTCGGAATTCGTGAATTATTAGAACCAAAAATTGGAAAATATTTAACTTCAGTTGATATTGTTGATATTTTCAACATGATTGGAAAATGCGTAGTTGCTGGAAATGTTCGACGATCGGCTGAAATTGCGTTGGGCGACATTAATGATATCGATTTCATTCGAATGAAAGAAGATAAGGAAATGACATTAAAACATCGATGGGCTAGTAATAATTCAGTTATTGCAAAAATTGGAGATGACTATTCAAATATCGTCGAATCTGTCAAAATAAACGGTGAGCCCGGCATTCTATGGCTCGAAAACGCACAAAATTATTCGCGGATGGACGGAACACCAGATTATAAAGATAAGAACGCTAAGGGTTGTAATCCGTGCGGAGAACAAACATTAGAAAGTTATGAACTGTGTTGCCTCGTTGAAACATATCCATCTCGTCATGATTCGTTTGAAGAATATCGAGAAACGTTGAAATATGCGTATTTATATGCCAAATCGGTTACATTAGAAAACACACACTGGACTTATACAAACGCGGTGATGGGAAAAAATCGTAGAATCGGGACGAGTCAGTCTGGAATTATCGAGGCGTTTATTAAGCATGGCCGCAGAAACATGTTAAACTGGTGTGATAAGGGATATGAATATTTACGAGAACTGGATGCGATTTATTCGGATTGGTTGTGTATTCCGAGATCGATCAAGATTACTTCAGTGAAACCGAGCGGAACGGTCAGTCTTTTATGTGGCGTGTCAAGCGGAATTCATTATCCGCATTCAGAATATTATATCAGAAGAATTCGTTTAGCTCGTAATTCAGACATGATAGAGCCATTGCGTGAGGCTGGATATAATATAGAGAAAGATTTATATTCGAAAAATGCGATGGTTGTAGAATTTCCAGTTCATGAAGAATTATTCGGGCGATCAAAAAATGATGTTTCGATTTGGGAACAATTTCAAAATGCAGTCGATTATCAAAAACATTGGGCTGATAATCAAGTATCAGTTACAATCACGTTCAAACCAGAGGAAGAAAAAGATATCATTTGTGCATTAGAGTGTTATGAAGATAAATTAAAATCAGTATCGTTATTACCGTTTTCAGATCACGGATTCAAACAGGCGCCGTATGAGAAGATCACTAAAGATGTATATTTCGAAATGTATAATAAACTGAAGATTCTTCAATTACAGAATACAATTTTAAAGCCAAAGGGAGTCGAGGGTTGTACTACAGATATTTGTGAGTTGAAACGTGAAATAACAGAGATAAAGAACAAATTTAAACTTAATATTGCGGATGATTCAGATTAAACACAA
>Ga0209253_10002074_pt1 | contig 17668 bp, 20 predicted proteins | sample FrelakmetBRP12BR_FD_187145 | JGI IMG/M metagenome (GOLD analysis project Ga0209253, IMG submission 187145) | Freshwater lake sediment microbial communities from the University of Notre Dame, USA, for methane emissions studies - BRP12 BR (SPAdes)... | ecosystem: Environmental > Aquatic >... | reverse complement strand
GGGGGCGCCGCTCGCGGCCGGGGCGGCTGCGGGCGTTCCCAGGGCTTCGAGCAGACCGAGCGCACGGCCCAGGCCGCGGCGGGCGGCGGGGCGACGCAGGCGCCGGGCGAGACGCAGCAGGCCGGGAGTCTCGGCAGGCGTCTCCCGGAGGGCGTGCACCAGGCTGGGGAGCAGGCTCATAACTCCGGGGTCGGCCAGTTCCTTGACCGACTGCACCAGGGCGGGCACGCTCTGGCCCAGCGCCTTCAGGTCGTCTTCGCCCAGGCCGCCGACCACCCCGTCGGCGAGGTGCTTCAGCCCGCGAGCGAAGGCGAAGTAGCCCCTCTGCTCCAGGTCGTCGAGGCCGGCCATGGCGGTCAGGAGCATGGCCCGCCCCAGAGGGGCAACGTCGGCCCCGAGCGAGGACAGGCTCTCGACCTGATCGAGCAGGGCCTCGAGGTAGGGGAGGTCCCGCAGCAGGCGCTTCAGGAGGCGGAACATGGCGTCGGGCTTGATGAAGCCCTGGACCTCGTCGAGCTCCTGGGTGACCCGCTCCATGGCCTCGGCGGTGATCGGCGCCAGGTCGTGGCGGAGCTCGTCCCACATGCCGCGGCGCACTTCCTGCTCGCGCAGGGCGGCCGCCACGTAGTCGAGCTGGTGGGAGACCGCGTCGAGTTTGGCCTCCAGGGTCGTCAGGCGGTCGTCGGCTACTGCCGTAGTCATGGCCTCACCGCTCCTTCCCGTACATGCTCATCTCGGAGGGCAGGGGGATCTCCCGGCCGCGCAGGAGCAGGTTCCAGTAGACCCAGCGGAACATCATCTTGCCCCAGTGGTTGGTCACCGTCTCCTGCAACAGGGAGAAGGGGCCGATGCCGGGCAGGGGGTACTTGCCGGGCAGCGGCTCGGTGTCGTAATTGAAGTCGATGAGCAGGCCCTTGCCGAAGCCCGACTCGATGAAGCAGTTGGCGTGGCCGTCGAAGCGCTCCAGCATCTCCAGGCCCTCGGCGTACCGGGGGAAGTTGTCGGCGAAGACCTCGACCGAGAAGTGCGCCACCGAGCCGGCCTTGGAGGTGGGCAGGGCGGCGGCGTCGCCGAGGGCGAAGATGTTGGGGTGCTTGGTGGAGAGGAAGGTCCCCTTGTCCACCGGCACGTGGTTCAGTTCGTCGCCCAGCCCGGAGCGGGCGATCACCGGCGCCCCCATGTTGACCGGGACGGTGACCAGCAGGTCGTAGGGCAGTTCCCGGCCGTCGTAGGCCACCAGGGCCCCGGCATCGGCGTCGATGCGCTCCACGTAGAGGTCGGTCTCAACGTTGATGTCCTTGCTCTGCATCACCCCGGTCAAGTGACGGGCGGCGACCGGCTTGGTGAAGACCTCGCTCATCGGGGTGGCGAAGACGATCTCCACCTTGTCCCGCCGGCCGTGCTCGCGGAGCCACCAGTCGGCCAGGAAGGTGAACTCCAGCGGAGCCACCGGGCACTTGAAGGGGAACTCCATGATGTTGACCACCAGGCGGCCGCCCTCCCAGGTCTTCAATCTCTCGTAGAGGGCCACCGCCCCGTCGAGGGTGTAGTACTGGTGGATGCTGCTGCCCACGGCCTCGCCCTCGAAGCCGGGGGTCTGCGCAGGGGTGGGATGGGTCCCGGTGGCGATGACCAGGTAGTCGTAATCCAGGGTCCGGCCACCGGCGAGGGAGACCCGCTGACGGGCCGGGTCGATCTCCTCGATCTCCCCCATCACCAGGTCCACGCCGGCGGGGATGAAGTCGCGGCGGGGCTTCTCGACATCGTGGCGCCGGTAGATGCCGAAGGGGATGAACAGATAGCCCGGCTGGTAGTGGTGAGAGGCGTTCTGGTCCACGATGGTGATCTGCCACTCGGCCGGGTCCAGCCGGGGCCGCAGCTTGTTCGCCACCACCGTGCCGGCGGTGCCGGCACCCAGGACCAACAGTCGCTTCACGGTTCGCTCCTTTGGGGCTTGGCGGCCACCGCGGCCGCAGTGGGTTCGATCCGGCCCGCCGGCGCGCTCTTCTGGGTGGCCAGCCGCGAAAGGAAGGCGGCGCTGCGCGGCAGCAGGCGGAGGACCCGCTCCCGCTCACGCTCGTCGAGGTGGAAGACCTCGGCAGAGTGCTCCTCGATCACGGCGGCCGGCACGCCCAGGCCGGCGGCGAGGCGGGCCGACTCCTCGGGCGCCGGGGGCCAGGAGGCGGGGGCGACGCCGCCGGCGAGGATCATGCCGACGAGACGCCCGCCGTCGCGCACCAGGCTGCGGGCGCAGAGGAAGCCGAGAGGGGTGGCCCGCCACTGGGGGTCAAAGTCCACCTCGGCGGCGAGGACCTGCCAGCTGTCCACGCAGCGCTCGAAGACCCCGGGGAAGCGGTGAACAGCATCGAACAGCCCGCAGGGATTGCTCGGGGCGGTGAGGGGGTGGCCTTCCAGGTCGGTGACCACGACCATGGTGCCCATCGACTCGGCCAGGAGGTCGGACACCGCCTGGAGGGCGCCCGGGCCGAGGGCTTCAGCCAGGCCGGGAGAGGCGTCGGGCGCGGGCACCGCTGGGCGGCACCGCAGGAGGTCGTGGATCTGGTCTTCCGGGAAACGCCACTGCCGGCCCACCTTCACCGCGGGGAGCCGGCCATCCTCGGCCATCCGGTAGACGGTGGAGCGGTCGACCTTCATGAGGCGCTGGACGTCCTGGGTGGTCAGGAGCGTCACCAGCGGCCGTGGTCGCTCGGTGGACTGCATGTCCTGCATCACTATGCATCATAGCGACCACGAGAAGGATTGCACAAGCGGGCACGATGCGGCATGTGGAGCGACTGCGGCGGTCGCCGGCCGGGATCAGATGAGGCTGAGGCCGGGCCCGAGGCGCACCCGGTGGGCGGCCAGGTCGGCCGCCTGTTCGATCCAGCGGTCGCGCCGGATGCGCTCGGGGAACACCCCGAGCCGGCCCTCGATCCGGTCGACTTCATCCTCGGAGAGGGCGGCCAGTTGCTCGAAAGAGGTGATCCCGAGGCCGTGGAGCAGGTCCTCGAGGACCGGCCCGATGCCGACGATCTCCTTCAGATCGTCGGGCCCCTCCCGGACCTGCCCCGTCTCCCGCAGGCGATCGATGAGCCGGGCGATGAGGCGTTCCTTCTCCTCGAGGGCGGCGCGCTGCTGCCGCAGGGCTTCGTCGGCCCTCGCCAAGTCCGAGCCGGCACGGGCGGCGAGCCTCTGGTGGAACCACTGCTCCCAGTGGGCGTAGCCCCCGGCCGGCCCGGCCGCTGCCCGCGCCTCGCTCAACCGCCGCTCGAGGGTGGCCGCGCGCTGGAGCGCCTCCTCCAGCTCGTCGCGTCGGCGGGCGGCCTCGGCGGCGCCGTCGTCGCGCCTTGCGGCGAGCCGGGCATTGCGACGGCGCTCCAATTGAAGATCCTCCTGCAGCCGGGCGAGCAGAGCTGGAGTGTTGTCGGCCGAGTCCCGGCGGGGCGGCGGCGCCTCCTGCAGCAGGGCCTCGGCGACTCCCGGTGCTCCCCCTTCGGCGAGGCGGCGCTCCAATTGGGCGATCCTCTGCTCCCGGTCGGCGGCCTCGGCCGAGCGGGCTCGGCGCAGCGCTGCGAGTTCCGCCTCGGCCTGCTCCAGCCGGGCGGCCAGGGCAGCCAGCCGGGAAGCGGCCCCCTCCAGAGCGGCGAGGCGCCGGCTGCGGTCGGCGAGGACCTGATCCCGGGCGGTGAGCGCCTCGAGGGCGGCCTGCAGGCGCTCGGCCTCGGGCCGGACGGCGTCATCCGCACCGCCGGGGTCATCGACCCGGAACTGCTCCACCCTCCCCTCCTCCTGCTCCTCACAGTGTAGGGGGCGGCCACGGGGAGTGTGCGGGCCGCACCGGCGGCCGGGCGGTGTAGCTTGGGCGGAGTGGAGATACGCCGGGCCGGCAGGGACGATCTGGTGGGCATCGGCCGGGTGGCCGATGCCGCCCACTGGGAGGCCTACTCGGGCCTCCTGGACCCGGGCACGATCTCGGCGCTGCTCCGGCGGGACTTCTCCCCCGGCTCCCTACGGCGCCGTCTGCTGTCGGGCGGGATCCTCGTGGCGGTGGATCAGGGCCGGGTGGTGGGCTTCGCCGACGCCGCGGTGGAGTCGGAGCAGGTGCGCCTGAGGGGGCTCGGCACCGACCCCGAGCGGCGCCATGCCCGGGTGGCGGCCCGGCTGCTCGAAGAAGTGCGCAAGCTGGCCCCGGGGCTGCCGGTGAGCGCCGACGCCTTCCTGGGCTGCTCGCCGGTGGAGGGCTACCTGGAGGCGCAGGGCTTCGTTCCCGGCGAGGTCCTGGAGTCGGACCTCTTCGGCGAGCTGACGGTGGAACGGCGCTGGTGGCTGCCGCCGGGCTGAGGCGGCTACCCTGCGCGGCATGGATCGGGCCATCCTGCAGCGGCTCCCCAAGGTCGTCCTCCACGATCACCTCGACGGCGGGCTGCGCCCCGCCACGGTCCTGGATCTCGCCCGGGAGCAGGGATATGAGGGGCTTCCCGAGGCCACCGTCGCGGGCCTGAGCCGCTGGTTCTTCCAGGCAGGGTCGGCCACCCTGGAGCGCTACCTGGAGGCCTTCGCCCAGACGGTGGCGGTGATGCAGACGGCCGAATCCCTGGAACGGGTGGCGCACGAGGCGGTTCTCGACCTCGCTGCCGACGGAGCGGTCTACGCCGAACTCCGCTTCGCCCCGATGCTCCACCTGGCCGGGGGCCTGAGACCCGAGCGGGTCATGGATGCCGTGCTCGCCGGATGTGCCGCGGGCCGCCGGCAGACGGGGATCCCGGTCTTCGTGATCGCCTGCGCCCTGCGGCACCTGGATGATTCGGCTGGGGTCGCCACCCTGGCGGGGCAGTTTGCCCACCGCGGGGTGGTCGGGTTCGACCTGGCCGGGCCCGAAGCCGGGTTCCCCGCCTCCCGCCATCGCGCCGCTTGCCGGGCCGCCACGCAGGCGGGCTTGCGCCTGACCCTGCACGCCGGAGAGGGCGCCGGGGTGGACAGCATGGCCGATGCCCTCGGCTGCGGCGCCGAGCGCTTCGGCCACGGCGTCCGCTTGATCGAGGATCTGACCGTGCGTGACGGACGGGTGGTGGGCATGGGCCCGGTGGCGGCCCAGATACACGCCCGCGGCCTGGCGCTGGAAGTGTGCCCGATCTCGAACCTCCACACCGGCACTTTCCCCAGCATCGAGGCGCATCCGGTGGGCCTGCTGCACCGCGCCGGGTTCGCCGTCACCCTGAACCCGGACAACCGCCTCATGAGCGGGACCTCGATGACGGAGGAGTTTGCCCAGGTCGTGACGCACCACGGCTTCACGGTCGAGGATCTGCAGGCGGTCAGCCTTCGAGCCGCCGAGGCGGCGTTCTGCGACGGCGCCACCCGGGCCGAGATCCGGGAGAGGGTGCTGGCGGGATACCCGGCCGCCTGAGCGGCGCCTTCCGCCTCAGACGAGGGGCTCCCCCGCGGCCAGCAGCGCGGCGCCCACGATCCCGGCGTTGTTGCGGAACCGGGCGGGCACGACCTCGGCACGGCAGTGCAGCAGGGGGACCCACTTCTGGTGGTCACGGCTCACTCCCCCGCCGACGATCAGCAAATCGGGCGAGAACAGCCTTTCCACGTAGGCCAGGTACCTGTCCACCCGCTTGGCCCACTTGTCCCAGCTCAGGCCCTCGCGGGTCTTGGCCGCCGCCCCGGCCTTGAGTTCGGCGCTGCCGCCCCACATCACGAGGTGGCCCAGTTCGGTGTTGGGGACCAGCGTGCCGTCGACGAACAGGGCGCTGCCGATGCCGGTACCGAAGGTGAGCAGCAGCACCACGCCCGGTCGTCCCCGGCCGGCGCCCACCCGCATCTCGGCCAGGCCGGCGGCATCGGCGTCGTTCACCACCACTGCGGGCAGGCCGGTGGCCGCCTCGATGAGCGCGCCGGCGTCCACGCCGATCCATGAGGAGGCGATATTGGCCGCGCTGTAGACCACGCCGCGGCGCACCACCGACGGGATGGTGAAGCCGAGCGGGCCGTCCCACCCGACCCGGGCCACGAGCCGGGTGGCCGCCCGGGCCACTGCCTTGGGGGTGGCCGGAGTCGGGGTGGCGACCCGGAGCCGGGCCGTCAGCAGCTCACCGGTCGCCGGGTCGACCACGGCTCCCTTGATGCCGGAACCGCCCACGTCGATGCCCATAGCCGCTCTCACGAGCCCTCCATGAACCAGGTCAGCACGGGCTGGCGCGCCGCCCGGGCATCGTCGGGGCGCCGCACGGGAGTCGTGTGGGGATGAGCATGGCCGGCGGCGGGGTCTTCCCTGGCGCAGCGGGCGATGGCCAGCAAGGCAGCGCCCAGGGCCTCGACCGTCTCGGGGGACTCGGTCTCGGTCGGCTCGATCATCAGCGCCTCCTCGACGATCAGGGGGAAGTACATCGTCGGGGCGTGGAAGCCGAGGTCGAGGAGGGCCTTGGCGACGTCGGCGGCCCGGACGCCCGTGTCGCGCTTGAGGCGGGCGGCCGAGGCGACGAACTCGTGCATGCAGGGCTCGCCGTAGGGCACGTCGTACTCGGCGGCGATCAGCGACTTGAGGTAGCGGGCGTTGAGCACGGAGCGCTCGGCCACTCGCCGCAGGCCGGGCCCGCCGAGGGCCCGCATGTAGGCCAGGGCCCGCACCACCACGAGGAAGTTGCCGTGGCCGCCGTGCACCCGCCCGATCGACGCCGGTGGCATCTCCCAGCCGAGGCTTCCGTCGGGCAGCATCGCCGGCAGGGGCCCGGGCAGGAAGCGGGCCAGGTGCTCGGCGACGGCAACCGGGCCGGCGCCCGGCCCGCCGCCCCCGTGAGGGGTGGCGAAGGTCTTGTGGAGGTTGGCGTGCACGATGTCGAAGCCCATGTCGCCGGGCCGGGCCACGCCGAGGATGGCGTTGAGATTGGCGCCGTCGTAGTAGACGAGACCGCCGGCCTCGTGCACCACGGCGGCGATGGCGGTGATCTCCTGCTCGAAGAGGCCGAGGGTGTTCGGGTTGGTGAGCATCAGGCCGGCGACTCCGCCATCGACCAGCCGGCGGAGGGCTGCCAGGTCGACCATGCCCCGCTCGTTGCTCGGCACCGGCACCGCCTCGTAGCCCGCCAGGCTCACCGAGGCGGGGTTCGTCCCGTGGGCCGAGTCGGGAATGATGACTCTGCTGCGGGGCTCCCCCTGAGAGGCGTGATAGGCCCGCATGACGAGCAGGCCGGTCATCTCCCCGGCGGCGCCGGCGGGCGGCTGGAAGGAGGCCCGGGCCATGCCCGTCAGGGTGCAGAGGATGCGCTCGGCCTCGAGCAGGACGGCGAGGGCACCCTGGGCGAAGGCGGGCGGCGTGGCCGGGTGGAGGTCTCGCCATCCCGGCAGCTCGGCGGCCCAATCGCAGACCTTGGGGTTGTACTTCATGGTGCAGGATCCCAGGGGATAAGCCCCCAGGTCCACCCCGAAGCTGCGCTGCGCCAGGCGGGTGAAGTGCGCCACCAGATCGCGCTCGGCGACTTCCGGCAGCGGGGGCAGGGCGGCGGCGGCCTCCGGAAGGTCCAGGGCGGCCTCGGGCACGTCGAGAGCGGGGAAGGACCAGGCCGCCCGGCCCTCGGCCGACAGCGCCGCCAGCGTCGGCTCGGCCGAACCGCCGACCAGGGGAGAAGAAGCGGCGCGCCCGCCCGGCTCAGGCATCTTGAAGCACCTCCTCCAGCGCCGCGGCGTAGCCGTCCAGCTCGGCGCGAGTGCGCTTCTCGGTGACCGCTACCAGCAGGGATCCGGGGAGCTCGGGGTAGTCGGCGGGCAGCGGGATGCCGGCCAGGTAGCCGCGAGCCGCCATCGCCGCCACGACGACCTCCGGGTCGGCGGGCAAGCGCAGGGCGAACTCGCGCCCGAAGGGGCCGTCCGCCGCCGGGCTCACTCCGGGGAGGCGAGAGAGGCGATCGGCCAGGTAGTGGGCCTTCTGGATGCTCAGCCGGCCGGCTTCGGCCAGTCCGCGGGGCCCCAGCCAGGCCAGGTGCACCGCCGCCCCGAGGGCGTTCAGCCCCTGGTTGGTGCAGATGTTGGACGACGCCTTCTCGCGGCGAATGTCCTGCTCCCGGGTGCGCAGGGTCAGGGTGTAGGCCACCCGGCCGTCCTCGTCGAGGGTGCGCCCCACCAGGCGGCCGGGGATCCGGCGCATCAGGGCCGAGGTCGTGGCGAACAGGCCCAGCCCCGGCCCGCCGAAGGAGAGCGGGGACCCCAGCGACTGGCCGTCGCCGACCGCCAGGTCGCAGCCCGCGGCGCCGGGTGAGCGCAGGACGCCGAGGAGCATCGGGTCGACCGAGGCCGCCGCCAGGGCCCCCCGGCGGTGGGCCACGCCGACGGCGGCGTCGTAGTCCTCGATGACGCCGAGGTAATTGGGCTGGGCGAAGAGCACCACCGCCGGGTCCGGGCCGGCTCCCTCCTGCCAGGAGGTGCGGCCGCCGGCCAGAGGGTGCTCCACGAGGGTGAGGTCGCGCGCCCGAGCAAAAGTGGCCACCACCTCGCGCGCCCGGGGCGAGAGGCCGCGGGAAACCCAGACCGTCCGGCGGCCGGTGGCTCCCACCGCCAGGTTCACCGCCTCCAGCGCCGCGGTGGCCCCGTCGTAGAGGGAGGCGTTGGCCACCGGCAGGCCGGTGATGGCGGCCACCATCGACTGGTACTCGTAGAGGGCTTGAAGGACCCCTTGGGACACCTCGGGCTGGTAGGGCGTGTACGAGGTGACGAACTCGGGCCGCAGCGTCAGGGCCCGCACCACGGGGGGCAGGAAGTGGTCGTAGATGCCGCCGCCGGCGAAGCAGACGAGCCCGGCATTCCGCGCGGCAAGGCCGGCGAGGTGGCCCATGACCTCGGCCTCGGCTAGGGGGGCGGGCAGGTCGAGGCTCGCCGGAGCTCGCACTTCCCCGGGCAGGTGAGCGAAGAGATCGTCGACGCTGCCGAAGCCCAGCGCGGAAAGCATTCGCTCGACGTCGGCCGGGGTGTGCGGGGTGAAGTCCACTACCGAACCTGCCGCAGTCCCGTGAGGGCGGTCACCGGGCCAGATTAGCGCCGGAGGCCGGGCACTCCCCCGCCCGGCCGGCGCCTCAACCGGTCTCGGCGCTCCCGAGGCTGACCACCTGGGGTGGCCCCGGCAGCCGGGTGGGCATGGCGGGCTCGCCGTCGGAGTCGGCGCTCGCCAGACCGTACTTGACCAGGAAGTGCAGGTAGTCGCGCTGGTAGAAGATCTTGCACCTCACCTCGGGATAGAGGGTGCGCAGTTGCCGCACCTTGCGGTTCTTCTTCGTGACCAGCTTCTGGTTCATCGTGGTGATCTCGATGAAGAGGTCCTCGTCGGGGAGGTAGAAGTCCGGGGTGAAGTAGCCCAGCGGGGCTCCGGCGGCGTCGAACTCGATCGGGAAGGAGCGGGGCTCGTACTCCCAGTCGATCCCGTAGAAGTCGAGCAGGCGGGCGAACTGCTCCTCGCTCTGGTGAGCGAAGGTGACGGCGTCTGCCGGGGAGGCAAACTCGTCGATGGCGGGAGGCTGCGTCACGCTTCGATGGGGACGGCGGCTTCGAGCGGCCGGGCCTCGGGGAACAGCCGGTGCAACTCCCCCTCGAGCTCCTCCTGTACCGGCCCCACCGCGATCCCGAAGACCCCCTGGCCGCGGCGGAACACGTCGACGACCTCTTCGGCGCTGTGCGCCGCGTAGATCGTGGACCCATCGGAGAGCAGGGTGACGTCGGCCAGGGGCCGCTCGCTGTGGAGCTGCTCGGACAGAATGCGCATCGCCTGGCGGATGCGCTTGAGGCTCATGCCGGCGTCGAGCAGGCGCTTGACCACGCGCAACTGCACGATGTCCTGGAAGGCGTATAGCCGCTGAGACCCGGAGCCGGCGGCGGCCCGGACGCTCGGGACCAGGAGCCCGGTGCGCGCCCAGTAGTCGAGCTGACGGTAAGTGATGCCCACGATCTTGCAGACCTGTGGGGCCCGATAGCCGGCTGCGTCGGTCACGGCGTGGCTCACCTCCCCGCGAGCTTACACATGCGCAATTCCGATCCCTGGAACTACTGCCGTGAAACTAGATGGCCGACCCCACGGTTGTCAACAACCCCTGTGGAAAAGTCCGGGCGCCGGGTCGGGACCGCCGGGCCGCGCCTCTCCCCCGCCGCAGGCGAATCCCGGCTCAGAACACGCATCGACAGGGGAACCGGCATCATCGCCCGGGGCCTGTGGCGTGGCGGATTGCGTTGATGCCTCAGGCCTATTGAGGCGCGTTCTCAGGCCGAGTCGAAGTCCTCGGGCTTGACGCTGTCGAGGAAGTTGCGGAACCGGGCCACTTCGTCCTCTTCCTCTTCGTCGTGGATCTCCACCCCCGACTCCTCGAGGACCTGGGGTGACACGAGAATCGGCGAGCCGGTGCGGGCGGCGAGGGCGATGGCGTCGGAGGGCCGGGAGGACACGGTGATCTCGGCGCCGGCTCGCCCGAGGACCAGGTCGGCGTAGTAGATGCCGTCGCGCATCTCGGTGACCACCACCCGCTCCACGCTGGCGTCCAGGGCCTCCAGGGACAGCTTGAGCAGGTCGTGGGTGAGGGGGCGCGGGGGCTGGACCCCTTCGAGGGCGAAGGCGATGGCGGTGGCCTCGCCCGCGCCGATCCAGATGGGGAGATAGCGCGTGCCGCCCACCTCCTTGAGGAGGACGATCGGCTGGTTGCTGGGCAGCTCGATGCGCACTCCGACCAGCTCCACCGGGACTCCGTCGCTCATGAGTTCACCTTATCACCGGCTTCGGTGAAGGCTCGGCGTGTCGCGGCCTCCGGGTCCAGCCGGAAGGCCGCCAGGTCGAGGACTGCCCAGAGGCCCGCGAGGTTGCGGTAGCGCCCTTCCCAGTCCAGGCCGTAGCCGAGCAGGAACTCATCGCCGACTTCGAAGCCCCGGTAGCGCAGAGGCACGTCCACGATGCGGCGGGTGCGTTTGTCCAGCAGGGTCACCGTGGCCAGGGAGGCAGGGTCGCGCGTTTGCAGGAGGCCCAGGAGGTACGACAGGGTCAGCCCGGTGTCCACGATGTCCTCCACGAGCAGCACGTGCCGGCCGGCAAGGGAGGTGGCGCTGTCGACCGCGATGCCCACCCGGCCTTCGGACCCGAACCGGGTCAGGCTGAGGAAGTCGATGTCGATCTGCGGGGGCAGCCGGCGCCCCAGGTCGGCCAGGAAGGGGACTGCCCCCTTGAGGACGCCCAGCAGGACCGGGTCCTTGCCGGCGTAGTCGGCCCGGATGGTGGCGCCCAACTCGCCGATGCGGGCCGCGATGGCGGCAGCCGATACCACCTCGGTCATCACTCCAGCCGTCCCGTTGCCGGTGGTCATGCCGTCCCGTCTCCCCCGAGGAGGGCGGGGAGCAGATCCCGGAGGGCGTCGGCGACGGCCTGCTCGGCAGGGCTGAGCGGCAGGGCCGCGTCGGGGCGTTTCCCATCGTCCAGCGGCCCTATCGCCGCCAGGCGGGCCCGCCGCCAGATGGGCCAGGCGGCCAGCTCGTCGAGGGGGGCGCCGGGAGCGTAGAAGTGATCCTGCGGGCCGAGGATGCGGCCGGCGTAGGCGAGCATCTCGGCCGTCTCCGCCATGTGGTCGGGGGATCCCATGACCACCCCGAGAAAGCGGTCGTGGCCGAGTACGGCGTAGGAGAGCAGCACCTCGCCGGCCCGGGCGGTGTCGCCGGTCTTCAAGCCGAGCACCCCGGGGAAGGTGCCGAGGAGCCGATTGGTGTTCTTGACCTCCATGATCCGGCCGCCGGGCATGAAGGTGACGAACTTGAGGCGGGTGATCCGGGTGATGCGAGGCTCCTGGATTGCCGCCGCCCCCAGGGTGACGAGGTCCCGCGCCGAGGACACGTGCCCGTCGGCATCGAGGCCGTTGGGGTTGACGAAGTGGGTTGCGGTCATCCCCAGTTCCGCCGCCTTCTCGTTCATGAGGGCCACGAAGGCGTCCACCGAGCCGGCCGTGTGCTCGGCGAGGGCGACCGAAGCCGTGTTGTCCGAGTACACCAGCATGTCCGACATCAGGGCCTCCACGGTCCAGACCTCGCCCTGGTAGGTCCTCTGCTGGCCCGTGTACCCGATCGGCTCCGAGGCGGCCCGGGCGCTGATGGTCACCTCGTCGCCCGCCGCCACGCCCTGGGAGATCACGACCAGCGCCGTCATCACCTTCGTCACCGAGGCGGGAGCACGAACCTCGTCGGCGTCGGCCGCCCAGATGAAGGCCTCGTCGTCCACCGAGTACAGGGCCCAGGAGCCGGCGCTGAGCACGGGGGGCTCGTGGGCGGGGAAAGCGGCGATGGGCAGCGGGGGCAGGGGCACCCCGATGGGGTTCAGCGAGGCGAGCGAGAGCACGAGAGCGGCGAGGCCGGGCACCATCAGCCCTCCAGCAGCGTTCGCAGGCGGGCCCGAACCACGGCGTCCTGGAGGTCTCGTGCCGCCTGGGCGCAATCGGCCAGGACTTCGGCCGCCTGCCGCCGCCCCGCCGGAGTGCGGTGTCGCAGGAGCGGGCCGGCCAGTTGGGACAGGAGGTCCACCTCGCGGTGGGAGGCCAGGCACAGCGACTTCACGTGGCGGGGCTCCAGCCCGCGGGAGACGAGGCGCTGGGCGGCGCGCGCTACGGCGGCGTCGTCCTCACCGAACTGGGCCTCACCTCCCTTGTCCCGGCGGGCATCGAGCACCCCGTGCTCGAGCAGTCGGCCCACCAGGTCGAGCGGCACGCCCGCGGCACGGGCGAGTTCGTCGGCCGACATCCGCGACTTCCCCCCGCCGAAGTAAGCCTCGGGCAGGGGCCCGGAGGGCGGTGCCACGGTGGGCTCCTCCCCCCGCTCCCAGGCGGCGAGCTTGGCCTTGATCACCTTCAGCGGGAGGAAGTGGTCTCGCTGCTGCCGGAGGATGTACCGGATGCGCTCCACGTCGGGGGCCCGGAACTGGCGGTAGCCGGCGGAGCTGCGCACCGGGCGGATGAGCCCCTGAGATTCGAGGAACCGGAGCTTGGAGATCGAGATGTCGGGGAACTCCTCTTGGAGGAGGTCGATTACTTCGCCGATGGCCAGCGCCCGCCGCTCGCTCATGCGCCGCGCGCCACGACGAGGTGGAAACGGCCGATGATCACCTCGTCGCCGGGGTGCAACTCGGCGGCCTCGGCCAGCTTGCCGTTGACATAGGTGCCGTTCGTTGAGCCGAGGTCCTCGAGGGAGATGTGGTCTCTGTCGACGCGGAACGCGGCGTGATGGCGGGAGACCGTGATGTCGTCGAGAAAGACGGTGGCTGCGGTGTTGCGGCCGGCCTCGTGGGTGCCCTCGCCGAGGTGCCAGTGTGCGCCCCGCATGGGCCCGTCGGCCACGACCAGGGCGAATCCCCGCAGGTCGGGGATTCCGGCCGCCGCCTCACGGGCCCGTACGCGCCGGGCCTCGTCGACCGGGTCGTAGGTGAGGGTGGAGTCGTGCTCCACCTCGGCCGGAGGCGCCGCCTCGCCTCGCCCGGGCTCGTCGCGGGGGTCCATGCGGAGCATGGTAGTCCGGCCTCTCCGGAACCCTCGACCCGAGGTAGAGAGGCGTCTCCCCGGGGCGCTGGGCTACCCGACCAGAGCGCGGTAGGCCGCGGCGTCGAGCAGGCTGTCGAGCACGCCGGGGTCGTCCACCTCCAGGAGCACGAACCAGCCCTCGCCGTAGGGATCGGAGTTGACCAGCTCGGGATGGTCCGCCAGCGCCGCGTTCACGCCCGCCACGAGGCCGTCGAGGGGGGCATACACCTCAGCGACGGACTTGGTGGAGTCGATCTCCGCCACCGTCTCTCCGGCGCGGACGCGGCGCCCGACCTGAGGGAGGCCGACGAACACCACCTCGCCGAGGGCCTCCTGGGCGTAGTCCGTGATGCCGAGGCGGACCCCCGCCTCGTCCATGAGGGCCCACTCGTGTTGTTCCGTGTAGCGGCGGTCCTCGGGGACGTCCACCCACTCCTCCTGCTCGGCGTCAGGGCGAGGATACCGGCAGAGCGCGGCGCCGCGCCTGCACCACGTCGGCGAAGTACTGGGCGCCGACGGCGTAGTAGAGGATGAGGCCCGGGATCACCACACACCAGGCCCACCAGAGGAAGAAGGGGTGGTCGAAGCCGGCATAGATGTAGAACGAGCCGATGGCCGAGTAGAGGGCGAAGGTGGCCACCTTCCCCAAGTACCGCACCTCGACCCGGGCCTTCCACTTCCAGGCGGCCACGGCGGCGCCCACCGCGATGATCGACTCTCGCACCACCAGGGCCAGGGCCACCGGCCAGGGGAGGACGCCGGCCACCCAGCCCCCGATGACGGCGGCGGTGATGGCGAGGCGGTCGGCGATCGGGTCGAGGAGCTTGCCCAGCTCGGAGACCTGGTTCAGACGGCGTGCCAGGTAGCCGTCCACCCAATCGGTTGCCCCGATCCCCCCCAGCAACAGCCCGGCCACCAGCGGGTTGTCGTCCCCGAACAGCAACCAGAGGAACAGCGGAACCAGAGCGAGGCGGAGCGCCGAGACGAGGTTGGGGACTGTGAGGACTCGGCGGCTCACGAGGGCCCCCGGACGCGGAAGGGGATGCGGCCGAGCTCCTCCCCCTCGTGCTCGACCATGAACACATAGCCTCCCGGTCTGGCGAAGCGCACCCCCAGGAAGGAAGCCACCAGCGGCACCAGGCTGGACGCCCCGGCGGGGAGGGTGGAGGGCGCACCCACCCGCATCATGCCGCGGGACTCGACCCCGACGCTGTTGCCGTCTTCGTCGAGCAGGCGGATGGCGATGGGCAGGTCCCGGTCGCGGTCGGCCGGCCCCACGTCGGCGACCAGCACCACCGCGAGGCCGCGGACCGTCGCCGGGAAGGAGCGGGCGTTGATCGTATCGAAGGCCCCGCCGAGCACGAACAGCTTGCCGGCCGATACCTGAGCCGAGTCGGCGAGCATCGCAACGGTGAGCCGCACGCTTCGCGAGGGTAGCGGCCCGACCGGGTGCAGGCGCCGGCCTAACGGCTTGCGGCCGGTCGTCCCAACTGGCGGGGACCGCCTTCTAGACGCCCTCCCAGCGCTCCATCCAGGCGAAGCCGCGCCGCCGGACCTCTTCCATGAAGCGGGTGGCCGGCACCGCCTTCTCGAGCGAGTGGACCCCGGGAGGCACCTCGCCGGCGGCGATGAGGGCGGTCATGATCGCCGCGTGCCAGCCCGTCAGCCGCTCCATCGCGGAGAAGCCGGTCGCCGCGTCGAAACGATCGACCATGTCAACCGTCACCACGGCTCGGCGGCCGTCCGCTTCGCCTTCGGCCCGAGCCCGGAGCACGCAGATGTCCTCGGGAGCGCCGGTGTCGAGCATGGGGCCCAGCAGGGCGTGATAGAAGTCGCGGGGCCGCACCTCCGTCTCCCCGACGCGACGCGGCTCCCGGCCGAACAGCCCGAGATCCTTGAACGCCTTGAAGGCGGCGAGGTGGCCCGGGTACCGCAGGGTCTTGTTGTCGTAGGCCTCGAGCACGCCCTCCAAGGCGAAGGGGACCGTCGACGTCCCGCCGGAGGTGACGAAGGCCTCCAGGGTGCCGAGCCCTTCGAACTCCAGCTGCTCGATCTCCGTGAGGGTGTCCACATGGGCCAGGCGGCCGTCCCGGATGACGAGAGCCTGCCCGTCGTACTCGTTGGTCAGTCCTTCGATGTTGAAGAAGAGCCGGTAACTCCACGGGCCGGATCGATCCTGGGGCAGGCCGCCGTCGCGCAGGTGAACCCGGCGCGGGGTGAGCCCGCGGCCCTGCAGCAATTCCATGGCGTAGAGGCCCAGGGTGTTGTTCATGCCCGGGCCCATCCCGCAGTCGGGGACGACGGCCACCCCGGCCCGGCGAGCGTCGGGGTCCATCGCCAACTGGGCGAGGACAGTGTCGGTGTGGCCCCCCATGTCGACCATGCCGGTCTTGGAGTCGATGGCGGCCCGCGTGACCGGCGACGAGAAGGCGTACGGAACGGCGCACACGAAGGCGTCGAGCGGCTCCAGGAATCGGCGCACGGCGCCGCCATCGCCGGCGTCGACCTCGGCGGCCTCGAACTTGCCCTCGCCGAGGAGGTGGTTGAGGCGGGCCGCAGCCCGGCGCGCCGCATCCCCATCGCGGTCGGCGATGACCAGGCGCGCCGCCCGGCCGTGGACTACGAGGTCGTACGCCGAGGCGGTGCCCTGGCGTCCTGCTCCCAGAACTCCGTATGCGGTCATCGAGGCTCCTTGCGGTGAGGAGGGCATTCTGCCCGGCCCCGGGGGGCTTCGCCGCTCAGGTCTTGGAGCCGCAATCCCCGCAGAACTTCGCGCCCGCTTCCAGCTTGGCCCCGCACTTGGCGCAGGCGGTCGCCTCGCCGATGCGGGCGCCGCAGCCCGGGCAGAACTTGGTCTTGGCCGGGAGCGGGGCTTCGCACTTGGGGCAGGAGGCGGTGGCGCCTTCGCGCCACGACTCCTCCTTGAGCATGGCCCGGTCGTCCTCGGCCATCTTGGAGTGGGCCCAAATCTCCTCAACGGTGCGCGAGGACTGTGCCGCAGCCATCTCGACCCCGAGATCGGGAGCGCAGTTCTTGCAGAGGCCCTTGCCGTCGTTCCAGCACTGCCGGCGGCACACCCAGGCCGAACAGCGCGGGCACTGGCGGAAGTCCGGCTTGAGCTTGGTCGCGGCCTCGCGGAATGCCTTGTCGTGGGCCTTCTCCCAAGCGGCGGAGCGCACGTCCTCCCCGAGCTGCGCGGCCCGCCCGAACAGGCCGCCGAGCAGGTTGGAGGCGGTCTGCAGGCCCCCGGCCACCCGGGCCGCGGCGAAACCGTCGAACTCAGTGCGGAAGCCGCTCCCGCAGCGGTCGCAGACGAACTCGAACTGGAAGCCCTCGTTCGTGCTCTGATCGTGGTAGTTGCGGGTGAACTCGATCTTCTCGTCGCTCATTGCGCTGGCACCTCTCGGTGGCGTCCCGCCGCGGTGGCGGGGCCGGTGGGCGATGTACGGAGCCCGGCGGGAAGCCGGGCCGGTCGGGCTGGCCGGATTCGAACCGGCGACCTCTTGACCCCCAGTCAAGCGCGCTAACCAAGCTGCGCCACAGCCCGGGACCGGTGCAGTGTAACGCTCGACAAAGGGGATGCCCTACTCCGGACGGCGGTCCGCGTCCCGTCTCCCCGAGCGCGCCACGAGCTGCAGCGGAGTGCCCAGGAAGCCGTACTCGGCGCGCAAGCGCCCCTCCAGGAAGCGGAGGTAGTCGGGGCTCAACTCGCCGCCGCGAACGAACAACACGAAGGTTGGAGGCTCCGCTCCCGCCTGCACCGCATACATGATGCGAGCCCGCCGGCCCTTGCGGGTTGGGGCGGGGTGGGCCTCCTGCCAGGCCCGGATGTGCCGGTTCAACTCGGGCGTGGGAACCCGGAACCGCCGGGCCTCCAGAACGGCGCGGACCGCCGCCGGCAGCCGGTGCATCCGGGCCCCGGTGAGAGCCGAGATCCGCAGCACCGGAGCCCACGACACGAAGCCCAGGCGGTCGCCGGTGCCGTCCTCCACCCACTCCTTGGCATCCGGGTCGGCCGCATCCCACTTGTTGAGGAGCACGATCAGGCCGGCGCCGGCGGCGGAGATCTCCTCGGCGAGCCGCTGCTCCTGCTGGGTGATGCCCTGAGTGGCGTCGGCCACCAGCAGGGCGATGTCGGCTTCGGCGAG
>Ga0209253_10002073_pt1 | contig 17670 bp, 33 predicted proteins | sample FrelakmetBRP12BR_FD_187145 | JGI IMG/M metagenome (GOLD analysis project Ga0209253, IMG submission 187145) | Freshwater lake sediment microbial communities from the University of Notre Dame, USA, for methane emissions studies - BRP12 BR (SPAdes)... | ecosystem: Environmental > Aquatic >... | reverse complement strand
CTCTGGTGACGGGTGGGGCTCCCATCTCACCGAAGAACCTGTGCGATGTCTACGACCAGTCTACTGGCCAAGCCATCCAGTCTGGTGGTCGTCAGGTCTACGCACTGTTCCAGGTCGAGTCGAGCACTGACGGCTCAACGATGACGGGTACCACGCCCAACAGGGCGCAGCTCTCATTCGTCCGCATCAACGCCCTCGACACGGCTCTTGAGGCAGTGCCTGGTGTAGATGTCGCTGGCAAGACCATCGACTACACCAACGTCCTCCGCAAGGGCCTCTCGGATCTCACCGAGCAGGACTTCCTCCGTGGAACCACTGCCAGCGTCCCGACTGGAACCTCAGTCACTCGGCAGATTGGCTATGACCAGCAGGGTGCTGTCCCTGTCGAGATCACCACCAACGCTGACCTCGACCTCAACTCGGCTGGCATCTTCTGGAAGATCCGCGATCTGCTGAACGCGGACCTCTTCACCATCCTGGAAGGCAGCGGTGGTGGTACCACGGCAATGACTGTGGGGGCCGATGTTGACGTCCTGAACATCAACTCCATCCTCAACAACGTCAACCACGCCCTCAGGGTGGACATCGCTGGTCAGCAGATCAACATCGGTGTCACCGCAGGCACCATCGACTCCACCGGTTCCAACGACCTGCGTCTGTACTCGTCCAACGACCTGCTCTTCGACGACCTTCACCAGACCGGCTCAACCTGGGTTGGAACCGCCGGTGTCAAGCTCTCGGCAACCACTGCAGAGTGGACTGCGTTCAAGACGAACTTCGGTGAGACGTCCATCCTCGACGCCATCAACCAGGCGAAGAACCCAGTCTCCAGCCGTGGTGGCAAGGTCTACGCAATTGTCACGCTGGCTACCAACGCCGACACCGATGTGGGTGGCACTGGCGGTGGAGCAAACCTCGACGTGCAGCTTCCCAACATGAGCGGTGGATCGTTCCTCACCGACTACGACGTGTTCCTCAACGGGAACCTGCTGCGCCCTGGATCGAACTCTGGAGCGAACCACGACTACTACCCAGGGACGTCTCTCATCCTTGGGCAGCTCAAGTTCGAGTTCAAGGTCAAGGCTGGTGGCAAGCCCGATGTCATCTGCGTGGTTCCATACGCGTAACCACTGATGTAGAAGGGGGCCCATGAGCCTTCTCAAATCAGAGATCAAGTACGCGGTTACGACTGAAGTCGGAAACCGCGTAGACGATGCGCTGGAGGCAGCCAAGCGAGACCTCAGTGTTCTTGAGGGCCGCAAGGCTGCCTTCCATGATGGGGCACGTGCCGTTGAGGCACTGATGGCCATCGTGGACAAAGACGTAGAGGAAGGGAAGTTTGACCTCGTCACTGCTGAAATCGTGAAGAGGTACGTCGGTCGCTGCATGAATGCACTTCAGAACATGGCCATGCAGGGGCAGAACTTCCTCCTGGCTCAGGCCGGCAAGATTCAAGGCATGGAGCACTCTGTTGCTCTTCTCAAGTCCATCGTCGATGACGAGAAGAGAAAGATGGACGCGCTTCGTGCTGCCATCACGGCAGGCACCGTTGGTGAGGACGGAGAGGCCCTCGCTGGGACCTCTTCACGTGAGAGGCCTCAGGGCTCTCATCCTGCAATGAGCCTCAAGGAGCAGAGGCTTGCAGAAGAGGAATCTGAGAAGGCTGCTGCAGAGCAAGCTGCTCAAGAGGCTGCCAAGGTCGCAGAGCAAGCTGCTGCTCAGGTAGCTGCCCAGGCTGCTGCTCAAGCAGAGGCAGCACAAGCTGCTCAGCTCACGCACTGGAAGCAACGGGGGAAGAAGTCCCGTGCCTCTAACACCTGATCGCCACCCAGGAGTACTTGACGAAGACGAGGCGATTCAGCTCGAACCTCAAGCGGTAGCTCCTACTGCCAATGGTGAGCTCCGATACGTCACCGGAACAGGCTTTCGTTTCTTTGAAGAGGGTGTGGAGAAGGGGCTCTCCGGCTCCGGTCTGACAGAGTCTCAACACAAAGTTCTCCTCAACCTCATTCACTTCATCGACGAGGGCCCGGCGGAGGGCTTCACAACGGGGGCCACCAAGACTGTGCTGGGCACTGTCTTCCCGACTCAGATTCTCTGGAAGAGATCAGATGCCACCAGCTTGGTGGCGCAAAACATCACCTGGACTGGTAGCAAGCCCACCACCATTCAATGGAAGATGTACGCTGCGGATGGGATTACTGTGCTTGCGACGGTGACCGACACCATCAGCTACACTGGCGTCTTTGAGACTGGCAGAACGAGGGCTATTACATGAGCAGCCTGAGTCCAGTTGCCATTCTCTACAATGCCGATGGTACTGCAGCAATCACCATCACCAACGGTGCTGCACTCCCTTCTGGAATACAGGCTCTTGTAGTTGCCGGCAGTGATGGGACCAACCTTCGTTTCATCAAGACTGCCAATGACGGAACTGTACGTACCGATCCAACCGGCACGACGACTCAGCCCGTTTCTGGCCCTCTTACTGACGCACAACTGAGAGCTACTGCCGTTCCGGTGTCAGGAACATTCTGGCCTGGTACGCAACCCGTCTCAGCAGCCTCGCTTCCTCTACCTACGGGGGCTGCAACTGAGACGACCCTTGCCTCTATCAACACAAAGACACCGGCACTGGGCCAAGCAGCAATGGCTGCATCGCAGCCAGTCGTCATCGCCAGCAATCAAAGTGCAGTGCCGGTGTCCATGGCGGCCAGTGGCTACGGTGGTCAAGTTGAGGGCCGAGCTGCAGACGGGTCTACTCCGGTCGGCAACCCAGTTCTGTTTGGTGGATCTGATGGCACGAACACCCAGACCATTCTGACTGACAACTTGGGGAGAATCATCACCGCTCCCTCAGGAGCGGGAGCCAACGTCGCTGGCTTTGCACTCGGTACGATGGTCACCACCGCCATCACTGATGTCCCAGTGCGTGCAACCACCTACACAGAGCCAGCGGTGAATGCCCAACGCTCGCTGTCCTCTGCCTCAGCCAACGACACGGCCGCAGGTACTGGTGCTCGTCAGGTGAGAATCACCTACCTCGATGCCACCGGAGCAGGACCGTTTACAGAGACGGTCACTCTCAACGGCACCACCGCAGTTGCCACTGTTGCCACCAACATCTGCTTCATCGAGAGAATGGAAGTGGTGTCTGTTGGTTCCACCGGCTCCAACGTCGGCATCATCACGCTGTTCGTCAATGCGGCTGGCGGCGGTGGAACGATTGGAACCATTGCTGCAACTACGAACCGCACCTTCTGGGCTCACCACTACACACCAACCAGCAAGTCGTCTTTCATCACATCGATGGCCGGTAACAACACCAACACGTCCAACGTCACCGTTCTTTCAGTTCGGGCCAAGGTATTGGCTGCGAATACCCTTGACGTCATCGTGAGTGACTACGTGGCGGTGGGTGGTCCAACAGCTCAGGAGTCACGAACCTTCGGTACGGCCATTCAGGTTACCGGCCCAGCACGTCTCACTCTCTACGGTGCTCCTGCAGGTACTCCGAGCATCACCACTCGTGCTTCGTTCGACTACTACGACCAATGATGAACTTCGGAAACATGCCTCAGAGGAGTGGTAACTGGGCTTGGTTCAAGCCGCTCATTGCCTCGAAGACCGTCAAAGTCCAGTTCGATGAGGATGCAGACTCATACCTCATCTACGGTTATGACATCCCAGAGGTCTTGGTCTGCACCATCTGGAAGGGTGCTGTGCCGGAGGGTGTTGTGTCTGGTGGATACGCACAGGCCACCAATGACGCCAACAAGACTGACTTCGAGACCAACTTCAAGCCGTACTCGAATCGTTCCATCGACGACATTCCTTCTCTCATCATCGCCAACAGCATCAAGAGCGCTGGTAGCGCCAACCTCGGGGTGAACGGCAGCGTTACCCCGGTGGTGTTCGAGTACAACCCACCGAACAACTACGACATCCAAGTGACGGCGCTGTCCTTCCTGTTTGAGGACGTGACGGCCTTTGCGTTTGGCAACAACTTCATCCGAAGCGGCTTGGCCACTCTCGCCAACGGTCTCGTTCTCTCGTGCAAGGCCGGGGACCTAACGGTTGATCCGTGGCAGAACATGAAGCGCACCAGAGACCTGGTGGAGATTTGCGAAGACTTCAGCCTCGTCACTGGGACTCCGAACTTCCTCAGAGTGCGTGTGGCGCTGCCGCAGACCCTGCGTCTCTTTCGGTCTGGAACCTTCGTCAACCCCGACTACCTTCGAGTCACGGTGAACGACAACCTCACTACGTTCGACTTCGCTGAAGCTCACTTCCAAGGAGTCAAGCTATGAGCGTTGGACATCTTGATGCCATCGCCCCTCCAGTTGCAGCAGACGGCAAGCCGTTCGTTCTACCCAACAGCTTCCCTGGTGAAGTGCTGCTCAACTTCACTGGATGCTCGGACAAGCTCAGCCCAGCAGAGCGCTTTGGTGGGGATGACTTCGGTCTTCAAGTAGTAGGCGCTGCAGGCGACTCAAGCTTCATTGTGGAATTCATTGATGGTGTCTTCCTGGCCGGCGGCCACATCGAGTGGGAAGGTGGCAGCTATGGAAGCTCGGTCTACATGGAGCTCCATGCTCCTGCCTCGACGGTGAAGGATCCAGCATCTCCCAACACCGGCAACTGCAACCTGGTGCCAATTGCACAGGGCGTGAATCTCATTGTGCCTGCTGTGCCTGGAACAGGGTCCAAAGACCTGGATGTGGTGATCCCCATCCCCTCCAACGACAACGAGACCAATGACCCAACGGGTTACTGGAACTACTCAGAGCCGTGGATTGGCAATGGCACCGTCTCAGCGGGCAGCCCAGGAGCCTCGAAGTACAACCTCCTCGACATCCCTCTGGAGCTCGCTCACTTCGCCAAGATTCACCTGATGAGAGACACAGGGGCAAGAGACATGATCGCTCCTGCCATCAAGCCGAAGTGGGTCCTCCCTGAGTGGAAAATGAAGGTCGTTCTCCACAACGGGGATACGAACAAGACGATTCGATTGGCTTGGGACCTCCTGGTGGCTCGTAGGAAGAGCGTATGAGCTGGCTCTGGCCTATTCATACTGGCATCACCTTTCTCGACTACTGGTCGTTGTCCCACTTCATGTTCTGGTTCGTAGCTGGTAGTTCCACAGCTACACTCAAGAAGCGAAGCCTTCTCATCTTCGTCTGTCTCTGCATTGCCTTCTGGTGGGAGATCTTCGAAAGGTTCGCAGAGAGGCAATGGCCCACCATCTGGCAAAGTCCAGAGAGTTGGTACAACGCTTGGCTTTCAGATCCTCTGATGTGTGTTGTTGCTCTTCCAATAGCGTGGTGGGGCTACGATCGCTGGAGGCCCAAATGACGACTCGCATCGGTTTCAGCACTCCCAAGCACTTCAACCCCGTGAGCTGGTTGGTGAGGAAGATTACCGGCTCGGAAGCTAGCCATGCCTTCTTCATCTACTACGACCACGACTGGGACGTAGACATGGTGATGGAAGCGCATGAGGTGGGCTTTCGCATTCTTCCTCTCGATCACTTCGAAAAGAAGAACGAGCTGGTCGCCACCTTCACACCAAGAACGCCAATCGACGAGGGACTGAAGTACGTCGCTCTTGAGTACCTCGGTACGATGTACGACTACGGTGGGCTGTTTGGTGGCATCTTCACGATGATTGGCAAATGGTTCAAACGCCAGTGGCACAACCCGTGGCAGAGCAAGAGGTCCGTGTTCTGCTCAGAGGCAGTTGTCATAGCGCTGCAGAAGGTCAACTACCTGGGCTCTGCTGGGTTGGATTCAAGAGACACAACACCTCAGGATCTCCTCAACTTCTTCGCTGAGGGGGATGTACCCAAATGAAGAAACCAACCGACTGCCTTCACATGATGTTGAAGAGGGCCGTTGAGGACAAGCCAAGTCCGAACAGCTACGGCACCAAGATGTACGATCCAACAAAGAACCTGGAAGCCATCTTCAAGTGCGATGACTGCGGCACTTTCTTCTTCGAGATAGTTTCATCGGAGAAGAAGCCTGAGAGCTAAAGAGAAGGGGAGACGTCCTCCCCTCCTCTGCTCTACGCTTCGGACTTCTGCTCGCTCGGAATCGTGAGGATGACAGACTCCAGCCCCTTGATGCCGTGGGTGAGCGGTGCCTGCCGCTTGGCCTCGGCTTCGGCCTTGCGAGCTGCAGCCGCCTCCTCAGCCTTCACCTGCGCCAACGCCATCTGCTCCGGCGTGAGCGGCTTGGTGTTGGAGCGCATGTGCTGCTGAGCCGGCTTGGCCGGTTGTTCCACCTTGGCGACCGGCAGGAGCGCCTTCTTCTTGCGCTCTTCGAGCTGCTTCACCTCGCTCTCCAAGCGCTGACGCTTGCGGTGGAGTTCGGTGAGCTCCACCTCCTTCGCCTTCATGCTCGCCACCGCCGTCATCGTGTAGGCGGTACAAGCCTCGGCGGCCACCTCCAACAGCTTCGCCAACGACGCCATCAGATTCGCAGTCCCCGGACCCTTCAATTCGATTTCGGTCATTTCCCAGCTCCAATGGAGTAGTAAGAGAGAGATTCTCTCACCAACTACTTATCCCTCATCTCACGGAGGTTTTGATTCATGTACGAATACGCTGCCAGAGTGTTGAAGACGACAGACGGTGACACCGCTACGTTGATGCTTGACGTTGGCTTCAACATTCATGTTGAAGTTGACGTTCGCTTGAAGGGCATCAACGCACCAGAGCTCCACTCCACCAACAAGGATGAGAAGCTTGCAGGTGCGGCAGCGGAGAGATACTTGGCGGCTTTGCTCGCACATGATCCACTCATCGTGAAGACAGAGCGCAGCTCGAAGAACGTCGTAGCGGACAAGCAAGAGAAGTTCGGTCGCTACCTGGGCACCATTGTGAACGGTGCAGGCACCAACGTGAACACGGAGATGGTGCGTGCCGGACATGCCATTGCTTACGACGGAGTAGGTGCTCGCCCAGCTTGGCCTTGGCCAAAGAGCTAACAAAAGAGGGAGCCCGTTCAGCGCTCATCCCCCCTTAACGCACGAGTTCTGTTCCCAGGGCCGTGCCCCCCGGTGTTCCCCTTCGGATTGCCAGTCCGAGTGAACACAGTTGTCCGCGAGGTCACTTCGACGTTGCGGCGCGTTGCTCGTCCATCATCAAGAGCGCGGACGTGAAGTCCGTGCCCATGATTCTGGCGAAAGCAAACACGTCGCAAGCATCAAAGCCGAACTCCTCAGCATCCGCGACTCGCTTCGGGTGGATGTAGTCCACCTGAGGTGCCACGAAACGCTGCGAAGCGCGGGCCTCAGCGTTGAAACGCTGGGTGTGCTTGCAACTCATTGTATACGCTCCATGGACCCGGTGGGTCCTGCGTCCCCTTCACATTTCGCCGTTCACAGCGCGCCCCTATGGGGGTATTCCCGGCTGAAGAGCTGCCGGTACACAGAGAGAGTGTTTTCCCTGCTAAATACTTCTCCCGAAGACGGAGGCACTTTTGCTTGATAAGGTGGCTTCCATGTCCAAAGTCCGGGACCAGCTAGCTGACCTCACCCGCCACCTGTTCGAGCAGCATCAAGCTGAGAAGGCCCCAGTGCTCGAAGACAGGTCCTTGCTCATCCATGTGCTTGGTGGTGGTGTTGAGCAAGTGGTGATCGATGCCCCAGTCGCACCAATCGTTGTGGGCTACTCAAGGCCATTGGCACCTGGCGCTCATCCAATGATGCGATCTCAGTTCGTGCCTGGTCGTGTAGAAGTACAACAACACGTTCGAACCAAGGCTGAAGCTCTAGAAGCTGTTGAACGCATGTACGGCGTAGAGCCAGTGTTCAAGCATGAGCACCTTGGCACTTGGTCTGATGGGGAAGACGACGTGCCCTCGATTGAAGAGCCTCCTGTGAAGAAGACCTACAAGCGCAAGTTGGAGCCCTGATGTACCCAATCATCTACTCCACATCCAACGCCATCCTCACCTTGCACTTCGATCCTTCCACGTCTGGAAGCACAGGCATCTACGTCCCTTCAGTGCAGGCCGCGCCCAAGAAGCGTAAGCTCAAGAAGAGAAAGCCAAAGAGAAGGCCCGTGATGTACTGTCGAGTCGTGGAACCATGAGCGAGATTCTCTACACCTACGTTCGAGTTCGACGTCCTGATGGGGCGGATGACTACGTGCGTGTGCCGCTGGACCAGGCTGAGCACTACCCGAACCGTGTCGTAGAGCAGCTTGTGGCAATGCCCCAACACGCCCCCATGTTCAAGAACGGGGAAGTGCCCGGTGCTGGCTCTGTAGTGGTAGATCTCATGCTCGCAAAGGCAGAAGCTGCAGAGGCCAGAAGGCAGCTCAGAGACGCCCTGGACGCCCAGGCTGAGGCTGATCGCATCAATGCCCGACTTGGACGCGCCCCGAAGCCCAAGGAGCCCCAGAGGGCAGCCAGGCCCTATGGCAGGGTGCTCGAACCTTGAGCGCAGAAACCTCTGCACTCGCAGCCCGATTGCACAGCTTCTGATCTTTAACACAGTGCGTTAAATAGGCTTGTGGGCTCGATGCATTGAGCAATCCGGTAGAATAGCTAAACAAAGGGGAATCTCTCCCCTTTGCGACCGCCCTGTGGGGGTCTGCAGAACCTGAAGAATTCAGGCCCGTGCTTCCTTCTGGATGAGCGCTGCCTTCAGCGCCTGGTCCAATTGGTTCAGTCCAACGAGGGTCTTCGTCTCGGTGGTCATTTCGGTGGTCATCGCGGTGATGAGATGGGTCATTTCCTCGGTCGTGATGCGGTACGAGCTGTAGTTGAATACCATCTCGCCGAAGCGCAACAGCATCGTCTCGATGCGAAAACCCGCCATGACCTTGTGCTCGGCGCAGCAGTTGAACTCCATCACCACCGCTTTCGTCCAGAGCACCAGTGCCGCCTGAAAAGCGGCTACCAGCTTTGCCTCAGACTTAGTCATCAATCGCTTCATTTGTAGCCCCTTGCCCAGTGGGCATTAAGAGTTGGTTGCTATCTTCTTATGCCGAATCGAAGAGCGTTCTTGCTGGAAGCAGTGATGGGTTTGCTGGTGAGATGCCAGCCCGAGCAGTACTTGCACTTGTACGCTCTCATGTGCTGCTTGAAGGCCTCTCGATTGGCTTGGCCCTCATGGTCGTACTTCTTCTTCTCGCTGCAGCTTCGCCACATTCGGTAGGCGAGCCAGTTTGTTTTCGACATGACTACCTCCTGTGGAGTGGTGTTCAAACGTCTTTGAAGTTGCCGATGAACTGGCGCTGACAGTGAGGGCAGATGCCCCCACGGCGGACGAGCCAGTAGTGATCGCACTCAGGCCTCGACTTCGGATCGAAGAAGTCGATGACCTTGAAGTTGTCACCGGTGTGCTCGGCAATCATCCACCGAGCCGCATAGCTGCCAGCGCTGTTGTAGGGGATGCCGCTGTAGGCGTGGTCACGAGCTCCTTCACCAGTGAACAGAGCTTTGCCCTTGAGCGGGCCAGTCAGGATGATGAGTTCGAATCCGTTTGGCATGTAGCTCTCCTGTGGAGGGTGATTACTTCTTCATTCTGCGCTGGACAGCCTCCAGCCAGGCTTGCCTGTTCTCAAACATGCTGAACGCCGAGACCATGTCTCGGACTGGGACAACCTGGATGAACTCTTCACCGTCGTTGTCGCCACCAATGCGAACAACGTTGGCAATCATGAAGTTGCCCAAGCCATCCTGCAGCCAATCGGTGAAGACACCGGCGAGCAGAGTGCTCTTACCGGTCTTCGGCGAATGACGAGCCGTGAAGTATATGCCAATGAGCTTGTGAGAGGTGTTCTTCCCAACAGCCTCAATTGGCAAGTTGAACGTGGGGCTCGCGTTAGTGATGACGCTGAGCACCATCACCGGCTCCCCTGGAGAATCCTCTGGATCTCCATGCTCTGTTGGTCCAGAGCGGACAGCCTGTCGTTGAACTGCGACAAAGAGTTGGTTCGTTCCCTGAGCTCTCCGATGTGCCTGCGCGTCAGGACGATGTTGCAGACGGCCCATCCAGTCCAGATGCCCATGGCGTAGTAGAAGGTTTCCACCCAGGTTGGCAGCCTGTGGAACGCGGGAACAGCCCAGGTAGCCCAGATGCAGGCGATGAGGGACACAACGAGAAGCACCGTCTTGATGACAGTGCCCATGGTGATCGGCTTCTTCATGTGGATGCTCCTTTGGAGGGGGCGAAGTAGCCCCAGTACATCCTTATGCCGAATGCCAAGACGCAATTGAGAGCTATGAAGAAGGGCCGATGTTCTGGCCCAGCTTCACTCAGGCTGCCTTCTTGGAGCTGCTCTTCGACTGCCCGAAGATGGAGAGCAGGTTGTCGTCGGGTTCTGCGATGGAGAGCATCCTCTTCCCGTTGATCGAGTAGAGAAGGCATTTCAACACCCTCAGCATCGTGCGCCGGCGGTGGTTGGTCTTGTAGACGTCGCTCTTCAGGAACTGGGCAAGAGCCAGTTCTGGCGAGCCACCTTTGTACTTTAGGCTGTTGAGGGTCTCCGCAAAGGACGATGCCTCGTGCGGGTGTGAAACGTGCGCGAAGACGAGAGCTGCCTTGATGGCAGATGTCGCTACCACATCATTCACAGTCAGCACTTCGCAGATGGCGTTGATGTTGGACTCGTAGCGGTCGAACAGAACGAGCGCCTTTGGCTTCGAGAGCTTCACCTTGTTGCCGCCGTTGGACAGCTCATTGAGGCAGGTGAGGATTGCTGCAACCTGGCTCTCGTTGTACTTCAGCCGGTTTCTCCTCATCGAGTAGAGGTGGTCGGCGTTCTTCCTAGTGAGAGTCTCGTCGGAGGACGTGACACTACCGGGAGGAGCGTTGAAGCACACGCTCATCGGAACGGTCATACCGCTCTCGACAACAGCCATCAGTCGGTGTTGCCCATCAAGAAGCACCCCGTTGAAGTCGATGGCGATGGACTGGTGGTTGAGCTCCCACTCGTTGTTCTTCATCGCTGTGGCGTAGGACGACACCCGACGCATGTTCAGCTTGCGGTAGTTGCGAGAGTTGTTCTTGAGGATCTCTTTGGCATACGCGGGAGTCACCATCAGGATGCGGTAGATGACTGACTGGGCGATGGCAGCAAGGACCTTCGGCATCTTGGGCGTCTTCGGTAATTGACTCGGTCGAAACATGGATTGCTCCCTGTGGGTTGAAGCAGAACAAGATGTCCTGCTATTTACTTATGCCGAAGGAAGAGGCGCAATTGAGAGCTAAGAAAGAACCCTTTGTGGAGGGCTCTTCTTGACATGGCTGACTCAGGCACGACCCCGAGCTTCCCAATACCTTGTGTTTCACGGCCTTCAGAGCCACCCCCAATAAAGGGCAGTACCACCTCTGCCACTTGAACCCAGGTTCAGGTTCTGGCCCAAATCATCGCGTCAATCTGTGCTGCTTTCTTCCACTCCCTCACTGCACTCTTACAAAGTGCTTTCACTCGTGTTCATGTTCACCTCGGTTATGAGGCTCTGCTCGTGGGCCAGTGGAGGGGTGATTACTCTGGGCGCACCAGAGGTCCATAAGGTCGGATGAAGAGAGTTCATCCTTTCACTAAATACTTCTCCCACAGATGCAGGCACATTTGCTCAAGAGAGACCTAAAAGAAGAGCCCATCCAGCGCTCTTCCTACGGTGAGTGTGCCTGACCACAACTGGTCATTCCTCAGTAGCCTTTCACCGTTCAACCTTCAGCAGCTCGGTCTGTTTGGATCCGCCCACTTTGGGAAGTCCATGTCGACCTGCGCCTGGATGATTGCCATCTGCACAATGCCGTCTGGAGTGCGCTCCCAGGCATCTTGCACAGCCTGGTCTTCATCGAACTTCGCCCTGCACAGGGCGCAGCACGAATCATCCGGGAGCTTGACACTCATGCACTCCTTCCCATCGATGGGAGTAGTGCAGAAGCCAGCTCGCTCCAGACGTTTGTGCTTGAGCGCACTGCTCATCGCCTCAGCAAAGCCCTCGATGTCCTTGAGGAGCTGCATACCGAGGTTCTCAACTGACACCTCATACGAAGTCCCAACCACCATCTCCCAAAGGAGCACGTAGGCGGAACCTATGATGACTGATGGAGCCTGGAGACGGAGAAACGATTCAACGTGCCCAAGACGCTTCAGGTACAATTCCATGTTGAACATAGTGGTGATCTCCAGTGGAGTGGAACTACGGCTTGTTGCTTCGGAAGCTCTGGCCTGGGCCAGCAAGCACTTCATCCGAAGCAACAAGCTCCCAAGCTGAACCAAATCAATTCGCCTCAGCGCGAAATGGTTCACTACATCCTTATCCCAAGGGCCATCTGGCATTTGCCCCAAAAGCCCTATTGAGGATCGCAAACAGAGAACCCCAAGAGGATGAACCTTCACCAGTATAGGTATAGAGGAGAGTACTGCTTCACCGGAGAGGCTTTAGACAGAACTCACGTATACCGGTGTTTCACCAGAACTCACTTATATCGATGAATTGGAATGTAGCGTTCGTATAGAGGCCGAGAGAGAGCCTCGTGTGTGGGGTACGAGCAGTTCAGCATTCTCCCTATAGGGCTAACCATTTCCCTACTGTGTGAACACTGACAATCAGGGGTTCCTGACCCATTCCAGCTATCTGTGACTTCCGCATCATGAGGGGATGAACAATGGGCTCTCTGTTGCGCCAACAAGAAGGCACTTGGAAGCGCAACCAGAGCCCTCATGTTGAACATCATCACTCGCCAGGCTCTAGGGCTATGAAGAACACGATTCCGACCGGGGGTAGGGGGACAGAGGTACCAGAATTCCTGGGGGGATTAGAAAAGGCCCTCTATGGGCAAGCGAGAGAGAGCGGTACCAGAAATTCAGGGGGGGATTAAAAAGGGGTCTATCTGGGGAGAGCGAGAGATAGACTTGGAGTACACCCCTCTTCTGGATTCATGGGTAAAAGGGCGCTCTGCAGAATTTCCTGGGGGTACTGTGAAACGGGTCCATTACATCTGTGAGTTCTGCGCAGAGAGGGCCAAAGGGCACTTCCGGGGAGAAGTCATCGTTTGGGGGAACTGTTGCTGGTGTGGGGACTCAACTGGAAGTGGCATCTACAAGGAGGCTGAGGATGCCCCTTGTGAAGACACTTGTGTCTCTGAGTGGCTTCGTCTTGCGATTCCGGAGAAGAGCTAAAAAGGAGCCAGTAGGCCCCTCTCCACTTCACAGAACCAGGTCCAGCACCGTGGTGACCAGGTCCAGCTTCTGCTCCTGCACCGGCTCCTCGTTCTCGGTGAGGAGCTGGAAGGTGATGGTGCGGCCGTTGAAGGTCTTCACCGTCAGGATGCCCTTCTCCTTGATCTCTTCCAGCTCGTTGCGCTGCATGGTGTAGGTGGCGCAGCGGCTGAGGTGCAGCTCACCGTTGTCGTCCGTGTAGACCTCGTTGATGCAGAGGACCCCCGAGTACTCCGGGCTGTGGAACGACACCGTTCTCGGGAGGCCATCCGAGTTGGTCCTGGTGCCGATGAGGGACAGGCGGACGTGCTTCTCATACGAGCGGTGATCGTCGATGAGGTTACGGAGCATGAACTTGGGCATTGGGTATTCCTTTGGAATGGGAAGACGAGAGTGTCTCCCGTAAACCCTCATCCCAAGGACTGGCCCACAATTGCCCCCAAAGGGCTAAAAAAGAGGGCCCCAAACTCTGGGCCCTCTTGTGACCCAGGATTGGGTCCCTACGCTGCCTCGTCGGAGGCGACCTCTTCCTTGAGGAGGTCCTTGGCCGCCTTCTTCAGCGCCTTCACTTCCGCCTTCGCCTGAGCAATCCAGGTCGGTGGAATGCCGGCCTCGTGGTTGGTGCTGATGTTCTCCTTCACCGCGTCCGCCAGGCCGGAGTTCACCAGCCCGTCCTTGATGTCCTTGATGAGCTCGGGGATGACCGCGCCCTCCTTCTTCATGGAGTTCGCCGCCGCAGCGAGGATGGAGGTGTTGACGTTGACGCAAGCGGTGAGGATGTTGAAAAGTGACTTCATGGTGGTTTCCCCCAGGCCGGTGGCCAGGTGTCGAAGAAGGATTGATTCCTTCCTGATAAATCCTTGTCCCGAACTCCAATGTATTTTTGCTCAGGGCTTGGGAGGCCTCTTCCTCATGAAGCTCCAGAAGTAGGAGATCATGGCGATGAGGGGCACTCCGACAAGCCAGGCGATCCACAGCCAGCTCATGGCCCAGTCCGGGGGCTAAGCTTGAAACCGCAGTATTCAATCTTCATTGGATTTCCTCTTGAGGGCAGGGGAATTCCTGCTTACAACCTTGTCCCTAATGGGCGCATTCAATTGCCCCCAGGGATAAGCTAAAGAAGAAACCCCCATTCTGCGGGTCTCTTCTTGGTGAGTGTGCCTGACCATTGCCGGTCATTCTTGAGTAGCCTTTCACCTTTCAGATGTCTCAGCCGGAGACGCCCAGCTTCTCCATAATCTGAGCCACCTTGCGCTCGATGCGCTCAGTGGTCCACCCAGCCACGCGCAAGCAAGAGCCTGCTCGCATGCCCTTGTGGGCCGCAACCAGACGCCCCCAGTAGCCAAGAGGAGTGCTCTTCAAGGCCGCAGCCTCATAGGTCATGGTCTCCTCCAACAAGAGCAAGCCGGTGGTCTCGTTGATACGAGCCGCAACGGTCTCCTTGTCGTAGCCGGAGGTGGCAGCTCCCATGGCGCTCTGGAAGGCCGCTGAGGAGAACTTGTAGGAGTACAGCATCGCCCAGTAGTAGGCGACAATCGAGAGGATGAAGTTCATATGGTGTTCTCCTTTGAAGAACCGGACATGAGCGGGATGCTCTGTCTCTGAATCCTTCTCCCATAGGGCCCCTTACATTTGCACACACCCCTCGATTTTTCGGGCGTTCTGGCATAGACGACGTAGGCCATGGAAACGCTACCAGAGATGCAGAAGACGGTTTGGGCACTCCCTATCAGTGGGGGTGCGATTCTCTTGATGGAGGCGGCCCATGGCGACCTGATGGGTAAAAAGAAAGGGCCCCCGAAGGAGCCCTCTCTTCCCGTTCTTCGTCTTCTGGCCTAGTCCTTCGGGACGTAGAAGTCGGACCCAGGATCCAGGGCAGCTACTGCCTCTTCTGCCCTTGTTCCGCAGTTGCAGCACCCGAGTGGGTCTCTCTCATCCGGAGGGCCCGTCCGGGTGCATTTAGGGGCGTGGCCACAATGCCCCTGCTTGTTAACTCCTGCAGCTTCCCTGACGAGCTCTTCTCCAATTGCACAGAGGATGAAGGGTTCGTTGCTACACTTCGAGCACCTATCCAGGTGGTAGTGGAAGTCCTTGATGTTCACAGCTTGTGTTCCTTCATCATCTTGTTGAAGAAGTCCTGGGACTCCTTGTTCAGCCGGTCGAGCACCTCAACAGCCTGCGTCTCTGAGAGGGTAGAGGAGATGTCGACGAAGATTTTGAAGCTCTCGAAGAAGCCGGCGTAGAAGGCCTTCTGCATCTCCGACCTCTGCATGGCCGATGCGTCGGCAGGAAGAACTGCTCCTGCAAACTGAACCCAGAGGTGGGCCACGTTGATGTCCTCTGGCTTCATCACGTCCGTGTACTTCAGGTTCTTTGTGCTCATGTCTTCTCCTTGGTGTCCTTGGCGTAGGACCAGATGAGGACCGGTTCAGCGTCTTCGAAGGTCTCGTAGCCTCGGACGATGTGCCACTTGCCTGCCTCTGTGCCCACCAGCTTGTCGTAGTAGTCACGAGCAGACTTCCTTCCTCCGAACGTTCGCATCTTCTCGATGTTCAGAGCTCCTCTCCAGTTGACGGTGACGAGAATCACTTGTGCCTCCTGCAGAAGTCTCCACCCTTGTCTGCGAACTCCCAGAGACCGCATGGGCCTGAGAGACAAATCTTGCACCACTTCTTCCCTTCCTTCTTTGCGTCCCTCAGCATCTTGTTCTGCTTCCGGAGCTCCGACTTCTTGATGTGGGGGAGCTCGTGGGCCCCATTGAGGAAGTAGTTCCTGTCCAACGCCAACTCCGGTGGAGGGAAGCACTTCATGCAGTTCCTGAAGTTGTTGATCTCTCCTGGCCCAAGAGTTTCCCCTTCTCGAACCCAGGCATGGCCTGGCGGCCAGTCCTTTGGGATCATGCAGGTGAACTCGCAGACAGGTCGGCCTTCTCTGAGGACGTGAATCATGGGCTTGCGTGAGGCAGCAATCTTCTCCTCACTCATCCCGTACGCCCTGCCGAAGTTGTCAGCCTTCTGCTGCTGACGAACTTCTTTGCTCCACTCACCGGTGGGCCTCGTGTCGTACTCATCGGCGATGCCGTGAAGACGGAAGCTCAGGCTTCTGTCCTTGCTCGGGTTGAGGAGCTTGATGATTTGAAGCAGTAGCACCGTGACGTGGCCAGTCACATCGGGGCTCACGGTTGCCTCTTCTTCCACTGCTTGGTGGCCTCGTCCCAGACCTGAGATGCGTTGGCCTTGGGTGCTGCCTTCGGCTTGTTGCTGAGGTTCGCGTCCTTGGAGCTCAGGCGGCCAGTGACCGTCCCCTCGACTGGCTTCCCACCGTAGAACTTGCTCTCTGCCTTGATGGCCTGCTGAATCTCCTTCTTGGAGGCGAGCAGGTCAGGAGCGATGATGACTCCAGGCAGGACGGTAATCTTCGGCTTCACGACCCTGGCTGCCTCACGCTTCGCACTGGCCTCTGCCATTGCTGCGTACTTGCGTGATGCCTTCTCCCGGAGCTTCTCGTTGACCGTGTCGGTCTTCTTCGAGTTCTTCTCTCGGGCTTCCTTCTCCTTGCGAATCTCTTCCGATGTCTTGAACTTCATGGATCTCCCTCTGCCGGTGGCATGTAGAAGCAGGGGCTCAACCCAACGTCCAGTTGGGTGAACCCGAGCTCAAGAAGCTTCTTCTCGAAACGGTTGTTCTGCACGCATTCGACGTACAACCAGTGCTCTGGGTACGCGATGCGCAGGTAGTGGAACAGCTTGGTGAAGGCACCCTTTCCTGGATGCCTGGCTTCGATGTTGGCCAGGTCCAGGACAGGGCTTGCGATGTTTCCCAGAAAGAGACGCTGGGTGTGTCGCACGTAGAGGTGCTTGAAGCCTGGGTAGGTCACGTACGCATTCGATGGCCTCCCAATCTTCGCACCCCTGATGAACTCATCCAGGGTCTTTTGGGCCATGACTTACGACGGGGTCGGGTCACTCGGCATCATGACTGCCCCGCTGGACTTCTTGGGAGCTGCGTACAGCTTCTCAGCCTTCTGCTTCAGGGCTGTGATCTTGCCAGCGTCCGTTTCCTTCTTGGCCTGTGCATCTGCAGTCGCTGCCTGGTCGCAACGGTGGCAGTACTTCCCCTTCCCAACGTGTCCGCACTTGAAGTGGTTCTTCATGGCTTCTTCTCCTTCTGGTTGTAGTCGTAGATCCACTGCCTGGCGATTTCACAGAGAGCGACGAACACGGCATCCTTGTCGCGCTCCAACTGGCCGAGGTCCTCGTAGGGGACCATGTCCGGGTGCGTCTTGAGAACAGTGTCTCGCTTCTCGCCGTAGACCCAGCCCATGACTCGGTACGCCTCCACCCAGTCGTCGTGAAGTCGCTTCGGGTCTCCGCTCCTCTCAGGGCCGCACTGCTTCTCGATGACCTTGAGGAACTGCTCTCGGAACGGCAACTCCCGCAACTCCCACGGCTCCGGGATGATGGGTGCCTTGGCAGCGTA
>Ga0209253_10002072_pt1 | contig 17671 bp, 16 predicted proteins | sample FrelakmetBRP12BR_FD_187145 | JGI IMG/M metagenome (GOLD analysis project Ga0209253, IMG submission 187145) | Freshwater lake sediment microbial communities from the University of Notre Dame, USA, for methane emissions studies - BRP12 BR (SPAdes)... | ecosystem: Environmental > Aquatic >... | reverse complement strand
GAACGTACTGGATGTAGTACACCGGGTTGTTCCGGGACTGCGTCTTCGCCAGCGTCAGGTCGAAGTCGAGGTGCGTGTGGTAGCTCCGGAGAAGGTAGAAGAAGCGGGCGGCGTCCACCCCCACCTCCTCGAAGACCTCCCGGAGGGTGGTGAATTCCCCGGAGCGCGTGGACATGGAAACGGCCACGCCGTCCCGGACCAGCGTGACGAACTGGACGAGGAGAACCGTGAGGCGCCCGTCGTCCTCCCCGAGCCCTTTGAGGGCCGCGCGCAACCTCGGCACGTACCCGTGATGATCGGCCCCCCAGATGTCGATCATCCGGGAATATCCCTCGCGGAGCTTGTGCCGGTGATATGCGACGTCCGCGGCGAAATAGGTGGTGCGGCCGTCCGCCCGGACGAGCACGCGGTCCTTCTCGTCCCCTTGCTCCTGGCTTCGGATATATACCGCTCCCTCCGATTCGTACGTCTGTCCCCGGGCGGCCAGTTCCCCCAGCGAGGCCGCAACTTCCCCGCTGTCGTGGAGGTCCCTCTCGGGGAACCACCGGTCGTACGCCACGCGGAACGCCGAGAGGTCCTCCCGGATCCCGCGCAGGATCCGGTCCCCGGCCTCCTGGCGGAACCGCGGGAGCGCCTCCTTTTCCGTCTCGTCCGCGTATCGGTCGCCCGCCTCCGCGCGCAGTTCCCTGGCGAGTTCGATCATGTACTCCCCGCGGTATCCGTCCTCCGGGAGGGAGGCGGGCCGGCCGCACTCCTGCCGGTACCGGGCCTGGAGGGACCGGCCCAGGTTGTCCATCTGGTTTCCCACGTCGTTGATGTAATACTCCCGTACGACCCGGTGACCGGTGAACTCGAGGATCCGCCCGAGGGCGTCCCCGACGGCCGCTCCCCGCCCGTGCCCCACGTGCAGGGGACCGGTGGGGTTCGCGGACACGAACTCGAGGTGCACGGCCGCGCCCTCGCCGATGTTCGTCGCCCCGAACCGGGACCCTTTTACGAGGGCCGTGGCGACGACCTCGCGATAGGCCTCGTCGGAGAGGACGATGTTCACGAACCCTGGGCCGGCGACCTCGAGGGAGGCGATCCGTCCTTCCCGGTCCTCCCCGCGGATCGCCTCGACGACCTCCGCCGCGATCTCCCGGGGCTTTTTGCCCAGCTTCCCGGCGACCTGCATCGCCGCGTTCGTGGAGAAATCCCCGTGGGCCTCCTGGCGCGGGATCTCGACGGAAAACGGCACCTCCGTTTCCACGCCCCACTCCCCCAACTTCTTCCGCACGGCGGAGGAAACCAGGGATTCGACGATCCGACGCAGGTCCAAGGGTCTCCTCGAAGGGAAAACGGCAGTAAAGATGACAGTTTAGCTCTTGCGCGACAGGGGTGTCAACGCGGCCTCCCGGGGCGGGAGCGAACTCACCCGGGGTATACCGTCACGCGGTCCCGCCCCCGCTGCTTGGACAGGTAAAGGGCTTCGTCCGCGCGCTTGAGGAGTATCCCGGCCTCTTTTCCGTGGGCCGGGGCGCAGGCGACCCCGAAAGAAGCGGTGATCGTGATTTCCTTGCCCTCGCGGGGAATGCGCGCCTGGCGGATCATCCTCCGGAACCGCTCGGCCACCTCTTGCGCCATCGCGGGGCCGGCCATGTGCAGATACAGCACGAACTCCTCCCCGCCGTAGCGGCCCGCGGCGTCACCCTTCCGGACCGCCTTCCCGAGGATGCCCGACACCCTCCTCAGGACCTCGTCCCCGAAGGGGTGCCCGTAGGTGTCGTTGATCCGCTTGAAGTGGTCGATGTCCAGCATCACCACCGCGCACGGATGACGCCCGTCCAGCCGGCCGAGGTCCTCCTCGATCCGGGCGAGGAATGCCTTCCGGTTCGAAAGCCCAGTCAGTCCGTCCGTGGCGGCGCGCCGGGTCAACGCCTCCAGGTGCTCCACGTGGGAGAGCCCGAGCTGCATTACCTCCGCGACGTCCCGCGCCAGGTCGGCGTGCTGGCGATGGAACCGGCGCTCCTCCGGGTGTGCGCACACCAACGCGCCGCGGAATACTCCGGAGCCGGCAACGGGGAGGACCAGGAACGAACGCTCGCCGGCCACCTGCCAACAGGGAGGGAGAACCTCCTGCCCATGCGGGGGTCCCTGGGCTTCCGAGAAGATGCGTTGCGTCCCTTTCCGGATGACCCACGCGACGTAGGAATCCTCGAGCGGCTCGGGGTGTTCCGCGCTCCGGGCGCCCTCCGCCGTTTCTTCCCAGGCGATCCACCCCTTCTGCCCTCCGTCGGCCGAACCGACCAGCAGGACCCGGCTCGCCCCCGCCTGGCGGCGAACCTCCGTCACCGCCTCGGCGTACACCCGCTCCCGGCGCTTCAGGATGTCGTCGGCCCCTTCCGCGTCCTCGGCTCGCCGGATCTGGGCCATCTTCCGGACCATCCGGTGGTACCAGTCTTCCCGGAGGAGGTGCCGCTCCCCCTGGTGCTGCGCCCGGGTCCGGTCGATTTCCCTGCCGGTGAAGTACGCGACCAACTCCAGCAGCGGGACCACGGGCTCCGTCCAGGGTCCCTCCTCCTCCCGGACGACCAGGATGACTCCCTCCACCGTTCCCTCCCTCATGACGGGAACGGCGGCGATCCCCGTCGGAGGAGAATTCCCCGCTTTTTCCCAGGGACTGTACCGGGCCGCGTCCGGACCTTCCTCCACGAACGGGCGATGGAACACCGTGGCTTCCCGAACCGGGACGTAGGTTTCGGGAACGGTGAACTCCCGGAGCCTCCGCTCGCCCAGGCTGACGAGAATGCCGTCGTGGCGGGGATTCCCGGGTGCGTGCGACGCGGCGAGGAACGCGGCGTGGGATGCGCCCGTCAGCGGCAGCACGCTTTCAAGCGCCCTGCGCACCCCGTCCCGCAACTCGATCTCCCGCCTCAGGAGCACCGTCTCCTCCGAAGCCGCTTCGGCGGGTTTGCGATCCGCGGGATGCGGCTCCTCCCAGGGCAGGACCATGGAACGGCTCCGGGCGACCCCCTCCCGGGCGGCTTCCTCCTCGCTCTCCGAGCGCCGGAGGCGCCGCCGGACGAAGGCTCCCGCGGCCCCTGCAACCGCTGCCATTGCCGCCGTGGAGAGGGCCTCCAGCGTGACGAGCCCCGGAACGCGGGTCATCGCGGCAAACCAAGAGATCAACAGGATGGAGATGGGGACCGAAAGATGGGACGGGAGCCGCATGCCGAGGGCGAAAAAGAGGGCCCCCGGAACCGCACGGCTCCAGGCGACGACGGGGAACAGGACATGGGCCACCAGGCCCACCGCCCCTCCCCAGATGAGGATCGCTTCGCTGTCGGGCAGCCGGCCCCCGCTTCGCCGTCCGAAGAGGTTCCATGCGAGGACGATGAGGAAGGTGAGGCCACCCGCCGCCGCGGCGTAGAGGAAAACGGGCCCCGAGGCAAAGCGGTCCCTCAGGAATACCAGGAATATGAGGTACGCCGGGGCGAGAAACGCTGCCCAATGCCTATGGGCGGCGCGGACCGGGCTTTGGGGGGGGCTGGGTCGGGGCATCCTGCCGCTGGGGAACGACGATGACGATCTCTTCCTTCTTGATCATGCCTTGCTTGCGGGCCTCCTCCTCGATGGTCGCCGGGTTGCTCCGCAAGTCGTCCACCTGCCGTTTCAGCCGGGCATTCTCCTGGCGCAGCTTCTCCACCTCGGACCGAAGCTGCCGCTCGGTGCCCCGCAGCCGCCACGTGCCGACGATCCCCATGTCGCGGAACAGGGAGATGAAGAGCCCTGTCACCACGAGGGCCGCCACCAGGAGGAGCGGGATCCTGCGCTTCCATCGTGTTGCGTCTTTCCCGGTCCCCGCCATGTCCACTCCCTGAGGATTCCATCGCGATTGGATCGCCTACGGGTATCTTAACGGATTTCCGTGACGGCGGGTCCATGGAAGCGCCGTCACGGCGCGCCGCGGGGAATCCGGTGGAACTCCTTCACGCGCTTCACCCCGTCGTCCCGATGGCACTGGGAGCACAGTTCGGAGAGGAAAGCCATGGTGGGGTCCCTGAGGTAGGCGTTCTTCACTTCCCCTCCTGCCCCGGCGTGCGGGTTGTGGCAGGTGAGGCACCCCATCCTGCCGGACATGGCCTGTCTCCCATCCTCGCTGAAGAGCGGGAACAGCGGGCGGCCGCCCTCCATGTGCCGGCCCATCATCACGATGGGGGTTTCCAGCGTCACCTTCGCCCCGTAGCTCGTCGGCACCTCCTGCATCCGGTTCGGGTGGGTCGCCTCGCGCGGCAGCGGGGCGTCGCCCCCTTCCCGATGGCACCGGATGCACAGGAGGTCCGGGGCGAAGAACTCCTGTCCGACTTTCGGGCGTACGTCCGCCTTCGGCAGATCCCGATGAACGGGGTGACAGGGGGCGCACGTGGAAGTGCCGATCTCCGCGTGGAACGTCCCCTCGATCTTCCGCGCGCCGGGGTGGCAGCCGTAGCACGTCCCCGCCCCGTTTTTACGCTGCGCCCCATTTTCCTTTCCGGTGCCTGCGTGGATCCCGTGACAGGAGACGCACCCTTTCCCGGCCTCCAGGTGCCGCGCGAAAAGCGCCCCCGGCCGGTCCCTGTGGCATCCGACGCAGACCGCTTCCGGGGACTCTTCCGCGTGGGGCGGGTGGCATGCGATGCAATTCGACCTCCCGTGCTGGACGGACTTCCCTTGATGGCAGGAGTCGCACATGTCGGCGGGTTCCCCTTCCGGGGGTACGCGCAGCAATTTCCCCGCCCCCTTTCCGGCAGGAAACATCCCCGTGCCGTGAACCGCGTGGCACGTCGGGCAGGAAACCACGCCGTTCCGGGCCGGGACGCCGTCCGCCCCGATGAGGGGATACCGTTCCGGCAGGGGACGGGAGGCCATCACGTTCCTCGGGTGCCCTCCCTTCGGGACCGGCGTTCCCATTCCCTTTCCCCCGTGGCAAACCAGGCAAACCTCTTCAGGGCTCCCGCCCTCCCCCCTGCGCATCCCCCACATCCACGGGGGAGTCCCCTTGTGGGGAATGTGGCATGGTTCGCACACGCTGTTCCCGGCGATTCCCCGGAGATCGTGGGGCGTCAGGACGACCGTCTCCTCCCGGACGTGGCAGGTGGTGCAGAGGAAACCGTTCGGGCGGTAATTTTTCCTCACGCGTCCGGGCTCCGCAGGCCCGCCGTGCGGCTGATGGCAGGTGGGGCAGGAGATGACCCCGAAGGTGTTCTTTCTCCCGCGCGGGTCGAATTCCGGCAGGTCGATTTTCCGGTCGAAGACCCGATCTTCTTTCCCTGCCTTGTGGACGGACGGCCTGGGGTGGCAGGCCTGGCACAGGACGGACCAGGGATCCCCTCCCGCCTCCCGCCTTCCGTGCACGGGGTGGCAGTCGACGCAATCGCCCCGTGCACCGGGGGCATTGGGCCTGTGGGATTTTCCCTCCATCCCTTCGTGGCACCAGAAACAGCTTTCCGCCCGTTCCGCCCCGAACGCGAGCAAGGGGGTTCCCGCCCTGGCCCCGTGGACCTTGTGGCAGGTGGCGCAAACGATCTCCCCCGCCGGCCCCACGACGAGACGCTTCTCCCTGGCGACGGCGGTCAGCCGACCGCGGGCGACCTTCTCGAAGACGGGGTGGGCCAGTACGATCCCGCCCGCTTCGCGGATCGTGTTCTGTCCTTCGTGGCATTCGAGGCAGGAGTACGCCTTCGCCGAGCGAAGGAGCGGGGTCCCAGGCGCCGCATCGTGCACCCGATGGCATCGGCCGCAGATCTCCACCTTCTCCGCTCCCGAATATGTGACATGCGTCCCCGCGGCTCTTCCCGACTTCACGTCCCCCGCCCAGTACGCCGGGTGGCAATTGCAGCAAAGCGTGTCCGTGCGGATGTCCCGTCCCCGGAATCCTTTCCCGCCTTCCGTGGACCGGGCATGGAAGGCGTGGCACGATGTGCAATTCTCCTCTCCCCTGTGCCCCGCCCCTGTCCTTCCCTCTTTCCCCTTCCCGAAAGGGTGGCAGGCCGCGCATTGGCCGTTGATGACGCTCCCGGTCTCCCCGGGCCTGTGCGCGGGGTGACAACCCAGGCATCCAGGCATCCGTGCGCCCTCTCCCGATCCCGGTTCTGAGGGGAAACCGGCCGTCGGATGCCCCTCCGTGCCGGCCCCCGTCTTCCCCCCGTGGCACCGGAGACACAGCCCCGTTCCGGAATCCCTCAGCAGGGCCTTGCCGGAACCTCCGTGCGCCTGGTGGCACTCCCGGCAGCCTCCGTCCGAAAACCTCCCCCGGTGGATCCCCTCCGATCCCGAGTGGGACGCATGGCAGCCGGCGCACACGGAATCCCCTCCCCGCCGGAGCGAAACGGCGGTTCCCGCGAGGACGCTCCAACCGCCCTTGGAATGGGGGGAGTGGCAGGGGGAGCATTTGCGTCCTTTCGCCCCCCCCACGGAGGGGTGCTGGGCGCCTCTCCAGAGCTGCGCGCGGCTGTCCTGCACAGATCCGTTATGGCAGCTTCCGCACAGCCTCGCCTCGTCGAAATCCCTCAGGGATTCCTGCGTCAGGAAGGAGGGATTGAAGAACACGCTTTCGCGGATGTGGCACAGGGAGCACGTTTCCTGGTCGAAAGCGGATTCCGCGCTTCCGTTCCCGCCCGGAAGCAGCAACAGGATGACGGTCGCCGCGAGGAAGATACGGTGCGTCACGCCGGTGGACGCCGGCGGCTCAGCCGGCGGATTCCCTCTTCAGCAGGATGAAGGCTCCGCGCACCTCTCCGGTGGGGAGGGTGAACGGCACGATGCCGGACATTTCCCACCCTTCCATCCCTGCGCGATTCAGTTTCTCCAATTCGAGCCCGCTCTTCGGAAGACCTCCGAACACCTCGGGCCTTCGGACGAAGATCTGCCCATACTCCCAACGCTTGCCGCTCATCGCCTCCCCTTCCCGATGCGTTATTCGCCCTGGAACCGTCCCAGGCGGTTCTCGCGCTGGTCCGCCACCCAAAGCCCTTCCGGGTTCACCGCGAGCGAGACCGGGTCGCCGAACACGAGGGGGCGCCCCCGGACGCCCAGCGCCCGGGTGACACCCCCGGTTTCGTCGAACCTCTGAACCAGCCCCGTGTAACTGTCGCCCACCCAGATCCTTCCCCGCGAATCCAGTGCAAGCCCGGTCGGGCGGAAGATCTTTCCCTCCCCCGCGCCGAACCGCTTCAAGGTTCCCAGGTGCTGCCCGAACGCGGAAAACCACTGGACCCTGGCGTTCAGCACGTCGGTGACAAAGACGCGCCCCGCCGGGTCGATGGCGAGACGGAAAGGGGACTGGAATTCGCCCGCGCCGTCACCCCGCTTCCCCCAGCTCTCCGGGGGGGATCCGGGCTTCCGGAATACGAGGACCTTGTGGTTCCGGTTATCCACGCAATAGACGGCGTCGCCGAAAACCGCCACCCCTGTGAGACGCGCGTTTCCACCCGCGTGGAATTCCCTGCGGGTCTTCCCCGAAAGGTCGATTTCCAGGACGCGCCCCGCGACGCCGTCGGCGATGTATATCCCTCCGCCCGGTCCGACGGCGATGGCCGAAGGATCCTTCCAGGCGCCCCTGCCCTGGATTTCCCGGAGGAATTCCCCTTTGGGGGAAAATATCGACACGCTCCGGGTCGACGATTCGAGGAGGAACAGGACCCCCTTCCGGTCGACGGCGATGTCGTACGGCATCGCGAGGGGGCGTGACGGGATGCGCGTGATCCACGTCGGTCCCTTCTCCCCCTCGGAAAAGGCGGGAGCGGTCGGAAGGAACACACCCCCGAGGAGAAAGAGGGCCGCTAGCGCAAGTCGTCGGGAACCCATCTCCGCGCCCCCTCCCGCAGCATCCGCATCGGCATCGGGGAGGCGAACCCATCCCCGAGCCCCTTCACCCCCGCGGCCGAAAGCCGTTCCTTCCCCGCGTCGGAATGGCAGCGCTCGCAAGACGCCGGCGGCCCAAGCCCGTCGTGGGGTCGCGCCGGGCGTTCCCCCGGGCTGAAGGCGAGCCGCGCCCCCGGCCTTTCCGACGCCGGCGGGGCGGTCCATTTCCGGTCGTACTCCTTCCCGTGGCAGGCAAGGCACGCGACGCGCCCTTCGTGCAGGTTCAGAAAGGCCGAAGTTCCCCCGGCTTTCCGGTGCGCGCACGGAAGGTGGCATCCCGGTCCGGAGCACCCGGGCTCCACCGGGGTTCCCTTGCCCCGCGTCCCGGCGTGGAACCGGGCGGTCGCGGCAACCGTCGGCCGGGCCTCCTCCCCGGCGGGGTCGAACACGCCCTCCGCCCCCAGGAGGAGGATCGCCGCCACCCCCGCGGCGAGAAGATCCATCGTCCTTCCCGTCCGGCCGCTCACAGGTCCCCCTCGGCCGGTCCCGGTTCCCGGTTCAGCATCTCGCGGGCCTTTTCCGCCATCGGGTTGAAGGGGTCCGTCTCGATGAAGATCGCGAGCTGCCGACGCGCCCCTTCCGGGTCCCCCTTACGGAAAAGAGCCACCGCGAGGTTGAAACGCGCCTGGGAGTACCCCGGCATGAGACGGAGCGCCTCGCGGAAGGCGTCGCAGGATCCCTCGTACTCTCTCTCCCGCGCGAGCCGGTTTCCCCTGTCGAGCAGCTCCCGCACGGCTCGGGATTCCTCCTGCTCCTCCGGGACGGCTTCCACCGGCGCGGGAACGAGGATTCCCGCCGCCGTCAGCTCGGCGATCCAGCCGGGCCGTTTCGACGCCTCTTCCAGGGGCACGTCTCCGGTCAGGATCGACATCCGGAATGCCGGGGAGGCCAGGAACCAGCGGTCCCGGACGTGGACCGCCAGCACGTGGACGGCAAGGGCTGCGCCGCATCCCCCATGCGCCGCCTTGATCCAGCGGAACGACTCCAGGGAAGGAACGCCGAGAACGGATGGCCAACGGACGGCGACCCCCGTGAGCGCGGCGAGGGTCGACCAGGCGAGGATCCCGAGATAATCCGCCTTTTCCGCGGGAGAGTACTTCCCGGACGCCGTCCCGGCGTTCCGGTCCCCCCGGAAGGCGCGCCACTCCTTCCCCCAGGGAAGGAATGCGATCGTTTCCGCCGGCACGTCCCTGCGGATGCCGATCCCGACCAGGCAGAGGAGGTGGTAGCCGAGAAACACCGCCGCCGCGGGCGACGCGAGGTAATGCGCATTCCGCGCCCAACCGGCTCCGACCGCGCCGAGAAGCGCGGTGAGCGCCAGGATCGCCCACACGACGACGGCGATCGCGTGCTGAAGGATCTGGTGCGGGGTGAAGCGTCGGACGCGTTCCGGCGGCTGGAGCCACTTCATTCCGGTCGGCCTCCCACCCCGCCACCGGCCCGGATAGACCACCCGAACCCGCCCGCCGCGGCGACGAGTCCGAGGAAGAGCAGCGTCCTCCCCCAGTGGCGCCGGCTGGCTTCGGACCCCCGATGGTCGGCGATCGCCCGCATCCCGGGGGTGCTCCGGGCGTGGCAGCCCGGGCCGTCGCAACGCACAACGGGTTTCCCCGCCGGAATCCCCGGACGGTGCGCCGGGTGGCATCCGGCGCAGGCGCCGGAAGAGGAGGCCATTCTCCAGTGCGGCCCCTGCCGGACGGCGCGCGCCTCCCCGGCGTGGCACCGGACGCACCGCGCCCCGACGACCGCGTTGTCCCCCATGGCATCGGCGTAGGCGTGGCATGCGAGGCAGGCGCTCCCCGGCGCCGTGGGGGCACGGTGGGATTCCGTCAGTCCACCGTACGCCGCGCGGCGGTGGGAGGGACCGGAGGCCGGGGAGGCGCCGTGGCACTCCCCGACGCATTGCGCAGCGCCCGGCCTTGCCGTGTGGGGCATGACGCGGGCGTCCGGGTGGCAGTCGGAGCAGTACAACGCCTCGTGGACGCCGCCGGGGGAATCCCCGATTCTCAGATACCGGCAGCCACCTTCCGCCGCGACCCGCAGTTCCAGCCGATGGCAGACCAGGCACCCTTCCTGGTCCGCACCCCGGGCAGCCTCCCGGGGGAGGACCGGCACGATCCCGAGGAGGGCGGAAAAGACGACGACGCGACGCGTGAACTTTCTATTCCACATGGAAACGAACGTCCACCAGGATCTCCGCCTCCGTCCGGTCGAACTTCCACCTGTCGATTTCCTTCCGGACCTGTTCCACGAACATCCTTTCCACGGCACCGTCCGTTTCCGGTCTCAGGCGCACGATCTTCACCATTTTCCCGTTCTCGTCCGTCCAGATCTGGAAGTACACGTTCCACCAGCCCGCGGTGGGTTGCGTCTTCCGGACCTTCAGGTCGGGATACGTCACCGCGGTGTACCGGCGTTCGATACTTGTCGGGGGGTAGCTGGTGACGACCATTCGCACCCGGGGGTCCAGGAATCCCCCTGTTCCCGCGCCTCCCCCGCCCTGCCCCTTCCCCCCGGTACCGCCCTCGCCCGAACCCGTGCCGCTCCCCCACCCTACCCCGGACTTCCCGCTCCCTTTCCACCCCTGTCGCATCCTGTCGGCGGTGTCCTTGGCCCACCCTTGGACGCCCTCGGACCGGAGCCTCGCGAGATACGCGCCGTACTCGGTCTGGGAGGCGTGCGACTCTCCCCCGGGTCCGTCGCCCTGCGCAGGCAAGGACGCGGAGCTGCCTCCACCGTCCGCTCCCCGGGGTCCCGTCGGGATCAGGGAACGGCCCTGCGTTGTCCCGCCGGGGGAGGAAAAATTGGTATCCGCCACGGCGGTCGGCGGAAGAAGCGGGCTGGACGGGATGGCCGGTTCAGGCTGCCGCGCGGGCGCCCGGGGTGCCGTCTCCGACACGGCCCGGACCCGTATCCCCCGCGTCCGGTCCTGCCCCGTCGAGGGCCCGAACCTTCCCGGGATCAGGAACAGGAGTCCGTGTGCCAGGGCGGCGATGCCCAGGTACAGCATCGGCTGCAGGAACCGCCGTGTCCCCCCGCCCGGCAAGCCGCTACCCCCCGGCGCCCCGCTCCACCACGGGGAGGGACAGGTCGCCGATCCCCACCGCGAGCAGACGGTCCATCACGTCCGCGATCGCCTGGAACCTGGTTTCCCTGTCGCTCTTGAGGATCACGTTCGGCCCGGCGATCCGTTGCCTGTCCTTCACCGCCTCACCTACCCGTTCCAATGGCGTTTCCTTCCCGTCGACGAACACCTTGCCTTCGCGGTTGACGACGACGCTGACCCCCCGGTTCGAGATGGAGCCTGCCGCCTGGGTCTCGGGCAGCTTGACGCCGAGTCCCCTGTCGAAGCTGAGCACGGTGGACATCATGAAGAAGACGATCAGCAGGAAGAGAACGTCCACGAGGTTCGTGATCGGGATCCCCTCTTCGTCCTCCCGCACCCTGCGCCTAAACTTCAAGGTAGTCCCCCCCCACCGTGTCGAACCGCTGGGAACGCTCCGCGATCTTCTCCTCGAGCTCCGCCAAAGAGTCCAGGAACGTTATGGAGCTCTTCTGCATGTCCAGGATGAACTTTCCGACCCGGTTCATGAAGTAGAAGCCGAGGAAGTACGCCGGGATGGCCACGACCAGTCCCGCCGCGGTGGCGATCAACGCCTCGCCGATGCCCGCCGCCACCATCCTCGGGTTCTCCCCGCCGGCGCCGCCGATCGCCTGGAAGGACCGGATCATGCCGGTCACCGTTCCGAACAGGCCGATGAGGGGCGCGAGCTTGGAGACCGTCTGGATCACGAGGATCCCCCGCTCCAGCTGGGCCACCTCGATGGCCCCGGCGTCCTCGATGGACCGGATGACCTCCTCGCGTCCCCGCTTCTGGCTCTTCAGCCCTGACTTGATGATCCGCGAGATCGGGCCGGAAGTGGAGTCGCAGTGCCGGTACGCGTCGTCGAGCGCGTTCCGGGACAGGAGCCCGCCGATGGTCTCCATGAACTGCCCCGTGTCGATCTGCGCTTTCCGGAGGTAGACGAACCGTTCGATGGCGATCGCCGCCGTGATGATGGACAGGACAAGGAGCGGGTACATCGCGAACCCGCCTTTCACGAACAGGTCGATCATGTTTCTCCTCCAGGGCGGGATCCCGCCCTCTCCGGAAATCTCAGTATCTTCCGTGGCACGGCGCGCAGACCTCCCGGAAATCCGGGACGCGCCACCTGGATCCCGCCCCGACCCCGGACTCGTTTTTCAGGACCCCCTTCCCGTGCGGGTTGTGGCAGGTGCTGCACGTCACCTTTCCGTCCGCCGAGAGGGGAAGCAGGACCTGGTGCCGTCGCTCGTACTCCTCCTTGCGCGCAGCCTTGTCCGCCTTGAGAGGGCGGTTGTGCTCCACTTCGGGGTGCGCGCGACCCCGGTGGCAGCCCGAGCAGATCACCGCATCCTCCCCCACCATCTCGAGGTTTTCGGGCGTGCGCCGTGCCGGATCGGGATCCTTCTGATGGCAGAACCTGCACGACTTCCGGATGATCCTCCCGAAGCCGTCCACCTGGTGGTGGGGATTGTTGAACGATTCCTTTTCCTGCAGGTGGCAACGCTGGCAGAACCGGTCCTGGTCCGGATACGGTCCCCCGCGGAGGAACTTCGGGTTCGCGGGATCCGGCTTGCCGTGCGACGCCTCGTCGTGGCAGGTGGAGCAGGACAGTTTCCCCTGGTTCAGCGGGTAACCGAGGTAGTCCATCCGCCACGTGCCTTCGGATGAGGCCACGTTCACCACGTGGGGAGCCTTCCGTACGCCGGGTTTTTCATGGCAATCGTTGCACATCCGGATGTTGTCCGATCCCCGGGTGAAACGGACTTCCTCCCCTTCCCGGATCCTTCCCGGGTGGCAGGCGAAGCAGAACATGCGGCCGCGGTGGGGGTTCGGCACCTTTCCCTCCCAGAGAACCTGGGCAACCGCCTGTCGCATGCTGTAGGTGGAGTCGTGGATCTTGTGGCACGTGGTGCAGAGGGGATCGTCCCCCCGCCCCGGGAGGGCCTTCGACCGGATCGCCTTCCGCAGCCGCTCCATGGATTCCCCCTCGGGAAGACGGTGCATCGCCACGGCGGGATGGCACAGCTTGCAAAGCTCGGCCACGTCGACGATGAAGCGGGGGGACGCTTCCGTGGGATTGTCGAAGTGGCACAGGCTGCACGGCAGGGAGTCGTGGGCGTTGTACCGGTTCGGGCGGGCGCCGCCGGGCGCGGCCGCCGGGGCGGGAGCACGCGTCTCCCGGCTTTCCGGCAGGTCGACGGAAAGGGTCGGTGGCTTTCCCTTGTAGATCAGGAGCCAGAAGTCGAACTTCTCCTTCGGGTGGCACGCGAGGCACGCTTCCCCGAGAATGTTGTGGGGGGGGTCGCCGGAGCGGATGATCTTCGTATTCCCGAGGTCCCGAAGGACGGTCTCGCCGGCGACGCAGGAAACCGCAAGCGCCAACAGCAGGAGAGCCGCGCAGAAGAGGGATCGCATGGTCGGGTGGAGTTCCCTGGTCCTTCCCGGTGATCAGAAATTCACGGCGATGGATCCCGTACCGCTTCCGGACCCGCCTCCCCCCCCGCCTCCCCCGATCGCGGCGGCGACGCCGACTGCCGCCGAAACGACGGCCGCCCAGAACCACCACGTATTGTACCACGCCTTCCCGGAGTCCTCGCGCCCGACGGGCGGCCATTCGCTAGCGATCAGGCGGTCCGCAACCCACGGGCCCACGCTTTCCGCAGATCGCCTGTCCGGCGCCACTTCCCTCTCACCCGCCAGCGCCGGGTCGCCCCCCGCGGGAGTGCGGGCGTAGAGGCGCAGGCGGAGTTCCCCGCCCGTCTTCCCTTTATCCAGCACGAGGACCGCCACCCTGCCGACCCCCGCGGAGCCGGCGATCTCCGAAAGGATGCTGCCCGATCCGGCTCCATCCCCGTCCCGGCCGAGGATCTCCCCGAGGCGCGCCATACGGTCCTCTTCCAGGGTGAACCCCATCATTTCGGAATCTCCCGGGAGCCATTGTCCGAAACGCCGGGAATCCCGGTACCCCGGGTAGGCGACGCGAATCTGGTGGGGGCCCGGCTTCCCGATCCGGATCCGGCCCGGGGTCGTTCCCCGCCGCTCCCCGTCCACGTGGATCTGCGCGCCGGAAGGAAGGGATTCCACCAGAAGCTCGGCCTCCGGAACCGGACGGCGACTTGCTCGCTCCCAGGCGGCGAGGACCTGGGGAGGGAAGATCCCGGGGTCCGGCACGAATTCCGGCCGCAGGGCGCGGGAACGCGCGAAAAAGGATTCCGCGGCCGCACCGTCTCCCTCCCGGACCTTGAGAATCCCTTTCCGGAGGAACATCTCCGCGAGGAACGGACGGATCGCCTCGTCGAACCGGTACCCCCTGGCGTCCCGCTCCGCCTCCTCGAGGAGCTGCGCCGCCTGCCGGTTCTCGACCTGCTCCATGCGGTGCGCCGCCTCGGATACCTTGTCCGCGATCCCCCGGATCGCGGCGCCATCCGGGATCGGCAAGACCTTCGGCTCCGCGGGTTTCTGCGGGGGCTCCTCGGGTGCCGGGACCCAACGGACGTCCACCTGCCGGGCGATCCTCTCCGGGAGGGGGTCGAGCAGGACACGGGCTGTCCCTTCGGGGACTTCCGGGGAAACGAATTTGAGAAGGAGCGCGGGCTCCGGACCGCGTTCCGCCGCCTGGCAGACCTCCGCAAGGGATCCCTGGACCAGCAGCGTCCCGCAGAGGAGAAGGGCCAGCGCGCTACGCCTGCTTGACGTAGATCTCATCCGTGATGTCCCGGTCCACGGCCACGGTCGTCTGTCCGATCTGCAGGACAAAGGAGGGGTTTCTCTGCAGGAGACGGAGGTTGCTTCCCGGGACGATCCCGAGGGCGGACAGCTTCTCCAGACGTTTCTTCGACTTGGGGGTGATGAAGACGATCCGGACCTGCGTCCCGAGGGAGGCGTCGGACAGGCGCGTGACGAGGGGCTGGATCTCGGTCCGGATGCGGTCGCAGCAATCGCCCCGCGGGATCGGCCGCCCGTGGGGACATGCCGGGGGATGGCCCAGGAATGTGCAGACGCTCTCCGTGACCGGCTCGGAGAGGATGTGCTCGAACTGGCAGGCGCTGTTCTCGAGCTGCAGGTTGTCGAGATCGAACAGGTTGTGGAGAAGCACCTCCGCAAGCCGGTGGCGCCGGATGATCCCGCGGGCGCGGTCCTCGCCGTTCCGCGTCAGCCGGATCTCCTCCCCCGCGACTTCGACCTGCCCGGAGGAAAGGAGCTCCTCGAGCAGCGCCTCGGGGCGGTCCTCCGTAGTGGACCGGAGCAGCTCGGCCCGGGTTGACTTCCCCTCCTCCCGCAGCGTCCAGAGTAGCTCGAGGATTTCGTCCTGGGCGTACTGGGTCATGGCCGCTTTCCTCCCGGGAACAGGGATCTCAGGAAATCCACCACCTTCGACTCGGGCATGGGGAAAGAGTACCGGCATCGCGGGCAGCAGACAAGGGAGCAGCCCTTCCCCATGGGGCACCCCGTCCGGCACCCGCGGTCCGAGGGGTCGATCTCGTACTGGCAAAGTGGGCACCGGATCTTCCCGGACCTATTCCGAGTCATCAGAACCGGACCCCGAGCCAGCGCGCCCCGAAGTTCACCGCCGCCCCCACCAGTACGGCGAAGGGGAAGATGAACAGGGCCATCCCGACGGCCACCTTCGAGCCGTGCTCCTTGATGATCACGAGGAAGTTGGCCAGGCACGGAATGAACAGGGTAATGGTGACCAGGCTCACCACGACCTGGAGGTGGGAAAGCGACCCTGCTTTCGACATGCTGTACAATCCCGCGGCTCCATAGTCCCGGCGCAGGAAGCCGATCAGGAAGGCATCCGCGGTCTTGGGAGGAAGGTCCAGGGCTCTCACGACGATCGGCTCCGCCGCCTTCTGGGCCCAGAGGAGCCAGCCCATCCGGTCGGACACGAACAGGATGAAGGTTCCGACGACGAAGAGGGGGACGGCCTCCCGGAGGTACCATTCGATGCGCGCCATCGTCTTCACCGCGAGATTCCCCATCTGGGGCCGCCGGATCGGCGGGATCTCGAGGATGAAATCCGACGATTCCCCCGGGATCACCTTCGCCGCCAGGTATCCGACCAGGAGGATGACCCCGACCAGGAGGCCGACCCACGTGACCGTCGCGGCGGGTCCCACGTCCGCGAGCATGCCCAGGATCACGCCGAGTTGGGCCGAACAGGGGACGCCCAGCGCAAGGAGCAGGGTGACGATGACGCGCTCCTTCCGGGTTTCCAGGATCCTCGTCGTCAGCGTCGCCATCGTGTCGCACCCGAGCCCAAGGATCATCGGGAGCACCGCCTTCCCGTTGCACCCGATCTTCTTGAACACCTTGTCCACCATCACGGCGAGGCGCGGGAGGTACCCGGAGTCCTCGAGGATCCCGAAACCGAGGAAGAAGGTCCCCACGATCGGGAGGACGATGGCGAAAGCGTAGGAGAGGGCCATCGAGACCAGACCGTACGGGCCCACGAGGAAATCCCGCGCGAGCGGCCAGGGCAACACGCGGTCCGCCGCCCACGCCACGGCGGGGACGAGCCCTTTCCGGAAGAGGTGATCCTGGAGCAGATCGACGAGGTACCCCGCTCCGAACACCCCGACGAAGCCGTAGGCGAGAAGGAGCACCCCGGCAAGGACGGGAATGCCGTACACGGGATCCATCGCGAGTCGCCCGAAGTGCTGCGCGGCGTCCATCCCCCGCGGCGGCGCGGGTTCCTGGCCCAGCTCATCCAGGAGGCGGTCGATCCAGGCGAGGCGGGACTGGTTCACCCGGTAGGCGATATCCTCCCCCGTCGTTTCGGTCAGGCGGTTGCGGACCGCGTTCATCTCCCGGATTCCCGCGGCCGGGACGTTTTCGGCCAGCCACGGAGCGAGGGAATCGTCCCCGCACAGGAGCATCAGGGCGATCGCGCGTTTCCCGACGGGCGTCTGCCCCGGAAGCTTTTCCTCCATCCGCGCGACGGCGTCCTCGATCCGGCTCCCGTAATCCACCCGCACCGTTCCGGGAGACGGATGCGCCAGCAGCGGCAGGAGCCGGTCCGTCCCCAATTTCAATACCGCGACCGTGGGAACCGCGGGGACCCCCAGGCGTTCCTCGAGATGCTCGAGCCGCGGCATGACGCCGCGCTCCCGGGCCTCGTCCGCCATGTTCACGGCGAGGACCATGGGTACGGCCATCTCGGCCAGCTGGATGGTGATCATCAGCGAGCGGCGCATGTTCTTGGCGTCGCACACCTGGAGGACCCGCGAGCCGGGTTCCCGCATGAGGATATCCCTCGTGACCCGCTCGTCCTCGGACATGGGAAGCAGGGAGTACACGCCGGGGGTGTCGATGATCTCGTACACCGTTCCCCGTTCCCTGGCCTCCCCCCGGGTGATCTCGACCGTGGTTCCGGGGTAGTTCGACACGTTCACGTACCGCCCGGTGAGCGTCCCGAAGACCACGCTTTTCCCGACGTTGGGATTCCCGACCAGGATGACGGGGCCGGCATGCCCGTCCGCCGTCGAGGGCGCGTCTCTCATCCCGGCCGCCGTCCCGGAGACCGGAAGGCACACTTCCGGCACCGCCCGAAGATCTCCAGGCGGTGCTCCGTCGGCAGGAACCCGTGCCGCCGGGCGACCACCTCCTGAAGCTTCTCGATGCCGGGCTCCTCGAACTCGATTACCGCGCCGCACGCCGTGCAGACGAGGTGGTCGTGATGGGAGGAGAGGGTGCTCTCGTACC
>Ga0209253_10002071_pt1 | contig 17672 bp, 15 predicted proteins | sample FrelakmetBRP12BR_FD_187145 | JGI IMG/M metagenome (GOLD analysis project Ga0209253, IMG submission 187145) | Freshwater lake sediment microbial communities from the University of Notre Dame, USA, for methane emissions studies - BRP12 BR (SPAdes)... | ecosystem: Environmental > Aquatic >... | reverse complement strand
TCGCTGAGACTGAAGCGACCACGGCGCAACAAGGCCGCGAAGCTACGCCAGCCGAAGGAGCTGGCACGAACGATCAACGAGATCTGGAGCATGGATTTCGTGGCCGATGCACTGTTCGACGGTCGCAAGCTGCGCATGCTCACGGTAGTCGACTGCTACACGCGGGAGTGCCTGGCGATCGATGTAGGTCAGAGCCTCAAGGGCGAGGACGTGGTGGCGAGCCTGAACGAGATCGTCGCGGCGCGCGGGCTGCCAAGCACGATCAAGACAGACAACGGCAGCGAGTTCATCTCGAAGGTCATGGACAAGTGGGCCTACGAACGCGGCGTCGAGCTGGATTTCAGTCGGCCCGGCAAGCCAACCGACAACGCGCGGGTGGAGAGCTTTAACGGACGGCTGCGGCAAGAGTGCTTGAGCGCGCACTGGTTCCTGTCCCTGGGCGACGCTCAGGCCAAGATCGGTGCCTGGAGGACCTACTACAACGAGACACGTCCCCACTCGGCGCTAGACTGGTCCACACCCGCTGAATTCGCGCGTCGTTGCAGGCAATTGCCTGCAACGACGCACAACCCAGAGCCGGCCGTTTCTGCTTCCTAGCGGTACTGAAACGGGTACAGGGTCAGCACGCCCATCTGTAAAAATATCCACAAAGATTGTCACTCTAGGTGCGAGGCTCCAGAAGGAGGAGCGCTACTCGACCGTCACCGACTTCGCGAGATTCCGCGGCTTGTCGACGTCGGTGCCACGCGCCACCGCCGTGTGATACGCGAGCAGCTGCAGCGGCACCACGTGCAGGATCGGCGACAGCGGACCGTAGTGCTCGGGCAGCCGGATCACGTGGATGCCGGGTGAGGACTGGATGTGCGTGTCGGCGTCGGCGAAGGCATAGAGCTGGCCGCCGCGCGCCCGCACTTCCTGGATGTTCGACTTGAGCTTCTCGAGCAGCGAGTCGTTCGGCGCGACCGTCACGACCGGCATCTGCTCGGTCACGAGCGCGAGGGGGCCGTGCTTCAGCTCGCCGGCCGGATACGCCTCGGCGTGGATGTAGCTGATCTCCTTCAGCTTCAGCGCGCCCTCGAGCGCGATCGGGTAGTGCAGGCCGCGGCCGAGGAAGAGCGCGTTCTCCTTGCGCGCGAACTGCTCGGCCCACGCAACCACCTGCGGCTCCAGCGCCAGCACCGCCTGCAGCGCGGCGGGCAGGTGCCGCAGCGCGCGCAGGTGGCCGTGCTCCTGCTCGGCGGACAGGCGGCCGCGCAGCTTGGCCACCGTGAGCGCCAGCAGGAAGAGGGCGACCAGCTGCGTCGTGAACGCCTTGGTCGACGCCACGCCGATCTCGACGCCGGCACGCGTGAAGAACTTCAGCTTCGTCGTGCGCGCCATCGCGCTGGTCGGCACGTTGATGATGCCGAGCGTGGTCGTCATGCCGAGCGACTGCGCGTGCTTCAGCGCCGCCAGGGTGTCCGCGGTCTCGCCCGACTGGGAGATGACGACGACCAGCGAGCGCGGGTTCGGCACGCTGTCGCGGTAGCGGTACTCGCTCGCGATCTCCACGCTCGTCCGCAGGCCGGCGATCGACTCCAGCCAGTACTTCGCGGTGAGGCCGGCGTAGTAGCTGGTGCCGCACGCGAGGATCAGGGCGGAGTCGATGCCGGACAGCAGCTCCGCCGCGCCTTCGCCGAACAGCGCCGGGTCGATGCCGTCGACGGTCTCCAGCGTGTCGCTGATCGCGCGCGGCTGCTCGAAGATCTCCTTCTGCATGTAGTGGCGGTACGGGCCGAGTTCGGCCGCCCCGCTGCCCACCTGCACGGTCTGCGCCGCGCGCTTCACTTCCGCGCCGGTGGCGTCGACGATCCGCACGCGGTCGAGGTCGATGTCGACGACGTCGCCTTCCTCGAGATAGATGATCTGGTCCGTCGTGCCGGCCAGCGCCATCGCGTCGGAGGCGAGGAAGTTCTCGCCCTTGCCCACGCCCACGACCAGCGGCGAACCCTGCCGCGCGCCCACGAGGCGCTTCGGCTCGGCCCTGTGCACGACGGCGATTGCGTACGCGCCCTTGAACCGCGCGACCGCGCCACGGACGGCGTCGAAGAGGTCGCCCTTGTACAGCGAGTGGACCAGGTGCGCGATCACCTCGCTGTCGGTCTCGGTGACGAACTCGTAGCCGGCGCGCTTCAGCTCTTCGCGGATCTCCTCGTAGTTCTCGATGATCCCGTTGTGGACGACGGCGACCTCGTCGCGCGAGAAGTGCGGGTGCGCGTTGGTCGTGACCGGTGCGCCATGCGTGGCCCAGCGGGTGTGCGAAATGCCGAGTTCGCCGGCCAGCCCGGATTTCTTCAACTGGGCATCGAGGTCGGCCACACGGTCCGTGCTGCGCGAGCGCGTCAGCGCGCCGCCGGCAAGCAGCGCCACCCCGCAGGAGTCATAGCCGCGATACTCAAGGCGACGCAGCCCTTCGACCAGCACTGGAGTGATGTCGCGCGTGGCGACGGCTCCGACGATGCCGCACATATGTCAGCCTTTCTTCTGTTTGACGGGCCGCTGCCAGTGATCGAGCGTCACCTGCCGCGCGCGCGCCACCGTCAGCTTGCCCGGGGGCGCGTCCTTGGCGATCGTCGAACCGCCGCCGACGGTCGCTCCGGCCCCGATGGTGACCGGCGCCACCAGCACGGCGTTCGAGCCGATCGAGGCGCCGTCGCCGATGACCGTTTTGTGCTTGTTCGCGCCGTCGTAGTTCGCGGTGATCGTGCCGGCGCCGACGTTGACGTCGCGGCCCACGATGGAGTCGCCGACATACGACAGGTGATTCGCCTTCGAGCCGCGCCCGATCGTGCTCGCCTTGATCTCCACGAAGTTGCCGATGTGCACCTGGTCGTCCAGCGTGTTGCCTGGCCGCAGCCGGGAGAACGGTCCCAGGCGAGCGCCCGCCCCGACGGAAGAGTCCTCGACGCACGTGAACGGCAACAGCTCGGTGCCTGCACCGAACGAACAGTTGCGCAGAACGCAGTAGGCGCCGATCCGGACGCCGTCGGCGAGCTCGACGCGGCCCTCGAAGATGCAGCCGACGTCGATCGAAACGTCGGTGCCGGTGACCAGTTCGCCGCGCACGTCGATGCGCGCGGGATCGGCGAGCGTCACGCCGGCGTCCATCAGCACCTGCGCCGCGCGCCGCTGCGCGATCCGTTCCACCATGGCGAGTTGATCCTTGCTGTTCACGCCGAGCGTCTCGTCGACGTCGGCGCTGTCGACGCCGACCACCCGCACGCCGTCCTGCACGGCGCGCGCGATCACGTCCGTCAGGTAGTACTCGCCCTGGGCGTTGTCGTTCGACAGCGTCCCGAGCCACGCCTTCAGCTGCACGGTCGGCACGACGACGATGCCGGTGTTCACCTCGTCGATCGCCCGCTCCGCGAGCGAGGCGTCCTTCTGCTCGACGATGCGAACCACGTCGCCACGCTCGTTGCGCACGATGCGGCCGTAACCGGTCGGGTCCGCGAGGCGCACCGTCAGCACGCCGACGGAGCGGCCGGCTGCGTCGAGCAGCCGGCGCAGCGTCGCCGAAGTGATCAGCGGCACGTCCCCGTAGAGAACCAAAGTCGAGGTCGAGTCGTCCAAGTGCGGAACGGCCTGCATGACCGCGTGACCGGTGCCCAGTTGCGGCTCCTGCAGCACGAAGTGGAGGCCGGGGTCGGCGGGGAATGCTTCTCGAACGGCGGCGGCACCGTGTCCGATCACGACCGTGATGTTGGCGACGTCGCTGCAGGCCTGCCGGGCGGCGGCGATGACGTGCGCTAACATCGGCCGCCCAGCCACGGGGTGCAGCACCTTCGGCAGAGACGAGTGCATGCGCTTGCCCTGCCCGGCAGCGAGTATCACGATGTTCATGGCGCGCGGAGGTCCTCGATTGCGCTTCGATTCTAAGTCACCGCCCTCGCTCGGCAACGGTTCGCGCCTTCTGGCGTTGGGCCTGTTTGCCCTGCTTATCGCCGCTTGCAGCACCATCAAGCTGGGATACAACAACGCCGACACGCTGCTGCTGTACTCGCTCGACCGCTATGTCTCGCTGACCGACGAGCAGGAGCAGATGGTGCGCCGGCGCGTGGAGTCCCTGATGGCCTGGCACCGCGCGACGCAACTGACGGATTACGCAGCCTTCGTCCAGCACACACGCGCGCGCCTCGACCGCAGCGTCTCTCCTGCGGAGATCCTGGAGTTCAACGAGGGCCTGATCGCGCGCCTCGCCGCTCTCGGCGAACGCGCCGCCCCGGACGCGGCCGCCTTGGCGCTGACCCTGACCCCGCCCCAGATCGACCAGGTCGAGCGCAAGCTCGTCGACGACAACATCAAGGCGCGCAAGCAGTCGGCGCAAGAGGTCAAGCAGGCACTGGACGCGCGCGCGAAGAAGTACGCCGAGCGCGCGGAGTACTGGCTCGGCAAGGTCAGCGACCAGCAGGTGCAGCTCGTCCGGGCCTCGCTCGCCAGCCGGCCCGTCGATTCGCAGTACTGGATCGAGGCGCGCGAGCGGCGGACGAAGGACCTCGTCGCGATTCTGCGCCGGATCCAGGCGGAGCGTCCTGCACAGGAGGTTGCGGCGAACTGGTTCCGCGCCTACTTCCGCGAACTGGCCCAGCCGGCGAACGCCGACCAGCGCGCTCGGGCCGAGGCCTTCCGGCGCGACAACGCGCGGCTGATCGCGCAACTCGTCAACAGCGCGTCCATCGAGCAGCGTGCCCACCTCGATCGCAAGCTCTCGGGCTTCGAGACCGAGTTCGTCCAGCTCGCGCAGCGGGGCACGGCCGGCTGACGCTGCAACGGAATCCGCCCGCAGGGCGGATCAGCGATGCGCGTGCGAGTGCTCGCCGTGCCGGGCGGTGTGCGCACGGTAGGCGTGGTTGCCCGCCGTCGGCACCAGCGAGCCGACGAACATGCCGACGGCTCCCAGCAGGAACCCGCCGAGCACTGACGGAAACACCCCGCCGAGCGGCGTGAAGTCGAGCAGCGCCCACGTGCTCATGCCGAGCACGATCGACCAGACGGCGCCCTGCCGCGTCGATCGCTTCCAGTACAGCCCGCACACGAGCGGCCAGAACGCGCCGACCACCGGGAACTGGTAGGCCTTGGACACCAGCTCGTAGATCGGCGTGCCTTCCATGATGATGGAATAGACGAGGACGCAGCCGGTGAAGGCCACCACGGTCACGCGCATGTAGCGCAGCGCCTGGTGGTCGCTCAGCTTCACGAAGTTCTTCAGCACGTTCTCGACGAAGGTGGTCGACGGCGCCAGCAGCGTCGCCGAGGCGGTCGACATGATGGCGGAGAGCAGCGCGCCGAAGAAGAACACCTGCAGCCACACCGGCATGTGCTCCATCACGAGCGTCGGCAGGATCTTCTGCGAGTCGTCCTTCAGCAGCGAGTTGGCGGCGTCCGGCATGATCAGGAAGGCCGACAGCCCGATGAACATCGGCACTCCGGCGAACAGCATGTACGAGATGCCGCCGATGATCGGGCCCTTCACGGCGACGTCCGCGCTCTTCGCCGACATCACGCGCTGGAAGACGTCCTGCTGCGGGATCGAGCCGATCATGATCGTGATCGCCGCGCCCAGCCAGAACAGCCAGCCGTGCAGCCCGCCGTCGGGGAAGAACTGGAAGAGGTTCCGCGACTGCGCGAATTCGACCACCTTGCCGACACCGCCCGCGTGATCCGCGGCGAAGACGGCGATCAGCGTCAGCCCGACGACGATGATGATCATCTGGAAGAAGTCCGTGAGCGCGACCGACCACATGCCGCCGAACAGCGTGTAGACGAGCACGACGAGGGTGCCGATCACCATGCCCATCGCGACGCTGATGGCGCCGACCGACAGCAGGTTGAACACGAGCCCGAGCGCCGTGATCTGCGCGGCGACCCAGCCGAGATAGGAGACCAGGATCACGACCGAGCTGAAGATCTCCACGCCCTTGCCATAGCGCTTCCGGTAGAAGTCGCCGATGGTCAGCAGGTCCATCTTGTAGAGCTTGCGCGCGAAGAACATGCCGACGAGCACCAGGCACATGCCGGCGCCGATCGGGTCCTCGACCGTCTTCTGGAGCCCGCCCTCGACGAACTTGCTCGGGATGCCGAGCACCGTCTCGGAGCCGAACCACGTCGCGAACGTCGTCGCGATGATCACGGCAAGGGGCAGTGATCGCCCGGCGACCGCGTAGTCCGACGTGTTCTTCACTCGCGTGGCGGCGTACAGGCCGATGGCGATCGACGCGAGCAGGTAGAGGACGACGAAGGCGATCAGCGTCATGTCAGCTCCGCCCGGACGGCGGCACGCGGAAATTGGCGCGAATTATGAAGCAACGTCCGGCGGTTTCGCGGCGTCGGCCGACGCGTCCCGCCGCCGCCACGCCATCCAGCGCTCGCGCCCGGCGAACACCGGAAGCGACTGCTCCGCGGGCACCTCGTCATCCGCAGCGCGCTCGAAGCCCGGCATGAAGAGGCCGTCGATCTCCGCGCGATGCGCGGCAAACGGCGGCCCGCGCCGGGGCTCGCCCGCCGAGTCGTCGACGAAGAAGAACCCGGCCAGGAGTCCCCCCGGCCGCAGAAGCCGCTTGACGGCCGCGGCGTAGTCGGGCCACAGGCGGAGCGGCAAGGCGCACAGCAGCGCGCGCTCGTAGATCCAGTCGAACTCGGCGTCCAGCGTGAAGAAGTCGGCCTGCCGCAGCACGCGGTCCGCGACCTCGTCGCCGAGCACCTCGCGCGCGCGGGCCAGGGCCACGGGAGCGATGTCGATCGCCGTGACGTCGAAGCCGCGGCGATGCAGGTAACCCGCCTCGTACGCGCTGCCGCAGCCGGGCACGAGCACGCGGCGGCCGGGAGGCGAGGACTCGATGAAGCGCGCCAGCGCCGGCGGCACGCCGCGCGCGTCCCACGGCGTGAAGCCGGCGCGATAGCGCTCGTCCCAGAACGCCGACGTGGCAGGATCGCGCGTCGCGAAGTCGGCCACGCGCGGCTCAGCGGCCGACTCGCTTCAGCCAGCGCTCGTTCGGCGTCCAGTGGTCGCGGTGACTGCCGAGGCCGCGCGTCAGCAGCGCGCGATCGCCTTCAGGATCGAACGGGGACCGGACGGCCTGGACGCTCGCCAGGCCGGACGACGGCGGTGCGGGCAGCACGAGGTTCGAGGCCCAGCTCTCCCCGGGTCGCATCTGGATCGGCGGCGGCAGGTTCAGCAATTCCGCCGGCGGCACCCACGGCGCCAGCGCCCCGACGACGAGCTGCGCGCGCGGCCTCACGCGGGCGTCGCCGATGCGCCCGCGCTGGCCCCAGCGCACGATCAGCGACGCGCTGGTGGTCGCATCGGTGATCTTGTCGGTGATGGCGACGTCCCGGCGCCAGCGCGCCGCGGGATCGGGGCTGTTCCGGAACATCATGAATTCCTCGAACAGCATCGCGAGGTCTTCGCGGATCGTCGCGTAGTTGTACTCGTCGCTCGCCCCATCCGGCGCGAAGAACGAAGCGACCTGGAGCGGCGTGTACAACTTCTGGACGGCCGTGGGAGTCGCACCGAAGAACTTGACCTGCGCCAGCGCGGACATTTCGGCGGATTGAAGCGGGGAAGTCCTGCTCAGGACCGCCGACGGCAGCCTCGCGGAGCTGAACAGCGGCTCGATGAATCCCCAAGCGGTCAGACCCGGGTTGTCGTTCAGGCGCGACCGCTCGCTCGGCGGCAGGAAGTCCGATGCGTGCGCGAGCTCGTGGTAGAGCAGCCAGCCTGCTTCGGCGAGCAGGTAGCTCTGCGTCCGTGCGATGCGCGAGGTCGCCGGGAAGTTCACGAAGATGCTCAGGTTGTTCTGCGTGTACCGCCAGACGCCGGAGTAGTTGAGCTCGCGGTCGAAGTCCGAACGGAAGTCCGGCGTTTCGTCGATGACGTCGCGCTGCTCGGCCGTCAGCCAGAAGTTGTCGGCATCCAGGTAGATCGCGCCGGTCAGCGCGTAATAGAAGCTGGGGCGCACGTGCGCGCCGATAACGATCGCCGTCACGCCGTTGAACAGGCGCTTGAGGTCGTCGTTCGCCTGGGTGGTCAGGAACTGCTCGAACACCTCGCCCATCCAGTCGTGGGACACCACCACGCGATCCATGATCTGGCTGACGGTCGGGACGGCGCCGCCGGTGGTCTGGTGCAGGAAGGGCAGCTTCGCCAGCGGACACATGTTCGCGCCGGCGCCCAGGTACTGCAGGTTCGCCTCGTACGTGCACGAGACCAGGGCCGCGGCGAAGGGTCCGGCTGCGCGGTACGGATACGCGCGCGAAACGTGCGTGTCGCTGAAGACATACGGGCCGGTGTTCGACGGGTCGGAGGGCGCCTGCTCGTGGTTCTCGACGAGTACGCGGACGTCGTCGCTGTCGGTCCCGCCACCGACGAGCTGCCGGGTGGCGCGGAGCACGATGAGGGTGTCCACGCTCACGGCCGGAGCGGTGAAGAGCACGCGGTTCGGATCGCTCGCGTCCAGCGCGACTGCGGGTCCGGCGACCTGGGTCCAGGTGGTCGTCTCGCCCGCAGCGGCGACAGGCCACGCGCGCACCGACGCCTTGCCGCCTTCGCGAACGGCCTGGTCCGCGCGCACGAGCACGCCGACCGGGCGGGCCGGCAGTTCCGCGTTGACCGTCACGGCCAGGGTGCGCGGCGTGCCGTTCGGATCGTGGAAGTCGACGGTGAACCCGTAGGCGCCGGCGAGCACGGGTTCGAAGCTGATCGCCTGCGTCCGCGCCGAAATCAGCGTCAGGGCCGGGCCCTGGGTCTGCCGCCAGGAGACGTTCGTCAGCGCGCCGCAGAACGATGCGACCGTCGCGCCGCCGGCCTTGCCCACCGTCACCGCGGAATCAGCGGAAACCTGGAACGAAGCGGTCGTGCACCCGGCGGCCGGTGGGGGTGGAGCGCCGTCACCTCCGCCGCCGCAGGCCGAGAGAAGTCCCGCGAGCGCGAGTGCAAGGAACGGATTGCGTTTCATCGTTCGTGTCCGGAGTGAGAGTGGAGCCTTGGAGCAGGGCGGGTGGCCACGCTCAAGGATATGGGCAACGAAAGGGAGTGTCGAATCGGCCCTCGACAAGGCGCGGGCCAGTGGCTCAGACGCGCCACACCGCCCATCCGGCGATGCCCACGACGATCAACAGCAGGACCGTCGCCACCGCATACCAGCGGTTGGTCAGGCGCTGCTCGCGCCGCAGCGCGCGGACCTCGTCGATCAGGCGATCGGCATCCTGGTGGCGCGTGAGGGCGCCGTGCACCAGCCGCGGGAGCTGCGGCAGCAGGAACGTCCACTGCATCGCTTCGCGCTTGATGCGGGCTTCCATGCCGCTCCAGCCGACCTGCTGCTCCATCCAGCGCTCGAGGAAGGGCTTGGCCGTCTTCCACAGGTCGAGGTCGGGATCGAGCTGGCGCCCGAGGCCCTCGACGTTCAGCAGCGTCTTCTGCAACAGGACGAGCTGCGGCTGGACCCCGATGTTGAAGCGCCGCGAGGCCTGGAACAGCCTCAGCAGCACGAGGCCGAGCGAGATGTCCTTCAGCGGCTTGTCGAACACGGGCTCGAGCACCGCGCGCACCGCGTTCTCGAGTTCGTCGACGCGAGTTCCTTCGGGAACCCAGCCGGACTCGACGTGCAGCTCCGCGACGCGCTTGTAGTCGCGACGGAAGAACGCCAGGAAATTCTGCGCGAGGTAGTTCTTGTCGCTCTCGGTCAGCGTGCCGACGATGCCGTAGTCGAGCCCGAGGTACTTGTTGAACTGGTCGCCGTTCACGCCGACGAGGATGTTGCCCGGGTGCATGTCGGCGTGGAAGAACGCGTGGTCGAACACCTGCGTGAAGAAGAGCGTGACGCCGTCGCGCGACAGCTTCTTGATGTCGATGCCCGCTTCCTTCAGGCGCTCGATCTGGCTGATCGGGATGCCGTGCATCCGCTCCATCACCAGCACGTTGTCGGCGCAATAGTCGAAGTACATCTCAGGCACGACGAGCAGCGGCGAGCCCGCGAAGTTGCGGCGCAGCTGCGAGGCGTTGGCCGCCTCGCGCATCATGTCCAGCTCGTCGTGCAGGTACTTGTCGAACTCGGCGACGACGTCGCGCGGGCGCAGCCGCTTGCCGTCGCGCCACAGCCGCTCGACCAGCAGCGCCCCGGTCTCGAGCAGCGCGAGGTCCTTGTCGATGGCGCCCAGCATGTCGGGCCGCAGCACCTTGACCGCGACCTCCTTGCCGGCGTGCGGCCCGTCCCTGAGAACGGCAAAGTGAACCTGCGCGATCGACGCCGACGCGACCGGCTCGCGCTCGAAATCCGTGAACACGTCGTCCAGCGGCCGCCCCAGCCCGCGCTCGATCTCGCGGATCGCGACGTCGGACGGGAACGGCGGGACGCGGTCCTGCAGCTTCGCGAGTTCCTCCGCGACGTCGACCGGCAGCAGGTCGCGACGCGTCGACAAGACCTGGCCGAACTTCACGAAGATCGGGCCGAGGTCCTCCAGCGCGCGCCGCAGGCGCACGGCGCGCGACTCGCGCGGACCGCGACCGGTCGTCCAGGCGACGATGCGCACGAGCGCCGGGCTGCGCAGGCTTGCGACGGCGATTTCGTCGAGGCGGTAGCGCCAGACGACGGCGAGGATGCGTAGCAGCCGGAAGACGCGCATGGCCGGCGATTGTAGGTTCGGCTGACGCGGCGCTCAGGCGGCGCGCGCGGCGAGGTCGATGCGCTTCTCGAGGCGCGCCACGTCGTCGCGCAGGCGCGTGACATCCTCCACGAAGGTAGCGACCTCGTCGCGCCCGACCACCATCGGGTTCTCGGTGACGATGTAGTTGGCCGTGTTCTCGAGCATCCGCTCGGCCAGTTCGCGCCAGTGCGAGGCGCTGAGGCGAACCAGGCCGACGATGCGCATCGCCGCGGCGTCGCCGACGAACCGCGACAGCTCTTCCTCCGGCTCCGGCCGCAGGTTCTGCAGGACGAACGACAGCGCCTGCGCGAACTCCGCGTCGCCCTGCAGGCGAACGTCCCGCGTGGCGGCCTGCGGGTCGAGCAACGCGAACGGCAGCGACGACAGCGCAAGGCCGATCGTGACGGCGGGAGCGCCGTCGTCGTGCGCGATCAGCGTGCCGCCCTCCGCCACGGCCCACTGCAACGAGAAGGGCGGGGCCTCGAAGCGCACGACACGCCCGGCGAACGGCGCCAGCTTTTCGCGCGCCCACGCTTCGCGCCCGAGCATGCGGTTCAGCACGGCCACCGCCGCCTGGTTGAGCAGTCGGTCGATCATGCGCGAAGTGTAGAGGGCAAAGAGAAGGGGCGCCGCGGCGCCCCTCGCTGCGCGCATTCGCCCTGCGTTATGCGAGCTGCTGGATCCCGGCGAGCAACCAGCCGCCCCCGCTCACGGGCTTCGACAGGTTCCACACCTCGGACACCCGCTCGATCTCGCCGTCGACGCGCAGCGTGCCGTCGAACTTCACGCTGGCGATGTGCTCGCTGGCGGTCGACTCGATGCCGAGCAGCTCGGCATCCATCGACACGACCTCGGTCTTCGACTGCCCGGCCCGTGCGCGCAACTCGTGCGTGAGCGCGATGAACATCTCGTTGGTGGTGAACTCGGACAGCGCGTCGAGGTTGCCCGTGTCCCACGCCTGCTGCAGCTTCACGTAGTGGCTCTTTGCCGCGTCCAGGAACGACTGCGTGTCGAAGCCGGCCGGCACGCCCCATGGCGCTCCGGAGGTGGCGTTCCCGCCGCGCGAAAACTCGTCCATCGCCGACCCGGGGAGGGCGCCGGCGAGGGGCGCCGCACTGCGCTGCGCCGGCGCGGGAGCCGGGGCAGGCGTCGTCTCATAGCCGACGTTGGCGTAGGTGCCCGGTCCGCGCTGGGCGCCGGCGCCGCCATAGGCCGGTTGCTGGGCCGGGCGCATGCGGCGCATCACGAAGCCGATGACCATCATCAGTGCGAGGCCGACCAGCGCGACGGTCAGGAACATCGTCAGCGCTTCGCCGAAGCCCAGCCACGACGCCAGCGCCGCGATGCCGAGACCGGCCGCGAGGCCCATCAGCGCGCCGCGCATCGGACTGCGTGGCGCGGCGGCCGGTGTTGCACCGGGGCGGGCCGTCGAGGCGGCGGGCTGCTGCGCGGGAGCCGCCTGCGAGGCGCCTTGCTGCGGCGACTGCGCCGGCGGGGTCGCCTGCTTCTGCTGCACGGCCGGCGACTGCTTGCCCAAGGTACGGCCACCGCCCAAGCGGCGCTGCGCCTCTGCATCGAAAGCGAAGCTCGCGGCGACGACGCCGATCATCAGACCAGCCAGTAACTTCTTCATCGAACCTCCGGAATCAGTACTTCGTGCCGACGTGGAGGGCGCACACGCCCGCCGTCAGGTTGAACCATTGGACGCGGTCGAAGCCCGCCCGTTCCATCAACTTCGCGAGTTCGTGCTGCGGCGGGTGCATGCGGATCGACTCGGCGAGGTAGCGATAGCTGTCGCTGTCGCCCGCGATCTTCTTGCCCAGCCACGGCAGCACGCTGAACGAGTACGCATCGTAGAGCGGCGCGAGCGGTTGCCAAATGCGGGAAAACTCCAGCACGAGCAGGCGGCCGCCGGGCTTGAGCACACGCTGCATCTCCGCCAGTGCCGCGTCCTTGTGCGTCATGTTGCGCAGCCCGAAGGCGACCGACACGAGATCGAAGTGTCCCGAGGGAAACGGCAGCTTCTCCGCGTCGCACTGGGCGAGCGGCAGGCGCAATCCTCCGTCGAACAGCCGGTCGCGGCCGACCGCGAGCATCGAGCCGTTGATGTCGGTGAGCCAGACTTCGCCGGTTGGGCCGGCACGCTGCGCGAACGCCTTCGCGAGGTCGCCGGTGCCCCCGGCGATGTCGAGCACTTTCATGCCCGGCCTCACGTTCGCCTGGCGCACGGTGAACGCTTTCCACACGCGGTGCAGGCCGACCGACATCACGTCGTTCATCACGTCGTACTTCGACGCGACGGAATCGAAGACGCCGGCGACGCGCTGCGCCTTCTCGGATTCGTCCACCTGGGCGAACCCGAAGTGAGTCGCCGAGTCGCGCTGCTTGTCGTTCATGCCGAAAGGATACGCGGGCCGGAACGGATGCCCGCGATCAGTGGTGGCCGCAACTGGCGTTGCCGCCGGGCGTGAACGCGACGTTCTGCGGCGCGCCCGGCTCGCGGCTCGCGCCCGCGGCGTCGAGGGCGGCGAGGTACTCGGCCCACATCCGCTCCTGGTTCACGCCGAGTTCGTACAGGTAGTCCCAGGAGTAGATGCCGCTGGTGTGGCCGTCGGAGAAGTTGGGCTGCACCGCGTAGTGGCCGACGGGCTGCAGCGCCGTGATGGTCACGTCCTTCTTGCCCACCTGCAGCGTCTCCTGCCCCGGACCATGCCCGCGCACCTCGGCGGACGGGGAGTACACGCGCAGGAACTCGAACGGCAATCGAAACCGTTGCCCGTCCTCGTACTCGATCTCGAGCACGCGCGAGGACGCGTGCAGCGTGATGTTGGTCGGCGTGATGGGCACGGTCGGCAGCGTCGTCGGAAGAAGTCCGGGGCGGAGCGGTTCGCTCCGCAACGAATGGCGCGCCCGGCGGGACTCGAACCCACGACCCCTGGCTTCGGAGGCCAGTACTCTATCCATCTGAGCTACGGGCGCTTGTCGACCGCGAGCGGTCGAAGCGAGGCCGAATGGTAGCCGTTTCTCGCACGCCCGTCCCCGCGCCCCCCTTGAAACGCGAATGAAATCAAGGGCTCGGGCCGGTCGCGACAGTGCTGCAAGCTATACTCGAACGCTTCGCAGAACCGGCTTTTCTCGGGTGCTGCCCACCTTCGCAACATAGAACCTCGCGCACCGCTGCACAGGCCAGGAGCCACGCATGTCCGACCAGCACACCGCCCTGATCAAGACCCCGCGTCAGTTGATCACCGTCGTCATCCTCGCGTTCGTCGTGCCGGTGATCGTGATTGTCCTGCTGGTGAGCTTCGTCGTTGGAAACAAGACCGGCGGAGCCGGATCCGACGCGATGACGCCGGAAGCCATCTCCGATCGGCTGAGGCCCGTTGGCCTGGTGGCCCTGCAGCCGGCCGGCGGCGCGCGCGCGTTGCAAGGCGGCGACGCGGTCTACAAGGCCGCGTGCGCGGCGTGCCACGCCGCCGGCGCCGCCGGCGCGCCGAAGACCGGCGATGCCGGCGCCTGGGGCGCGCGGCTCAAGCAGGGCTTCGACACTCTCGTGAAGCACGCCGTCGAGGGATTCAAGGGAATGCCTGCCAAGGGCGGCAACCCGGATCTCGACCCGGTCGAGGTCGCCCGCGCCGTCGCGTTCATGGGCAACCAGTCGGGCGGAAAGTTCACCGAGCCGGCGGCACCGGCCGCCGCCAAAGTCGCAACGGGCAGCACCGGACTGTCCGGCGAGCAGGTCGTCAAGCAGGTCTGCGGCGGCTGCCACGAGACGGGCAAGGGCGGGGCGCCGAAGATCGGCGACCGCGCCGCGTGGGCCAAGCGCGTGTCGAAAGGGATCAACACGGTCACGGACTCGGCGATCCACGGCCACGCCGGCATGCCGGCGCGCGGCGGCATGGCAAGCCTCACCGATCCCGAGATGAGGTCCGCGGTGCTCTACATGTTCAATGCCGGCGGCGGGACGGCGAGTCCCGCCAGCGCGGCCGCCAAGTAGCCGCGACGGCTCGACGAGAACGGGCGCTTCGGCGCCCGTTTTCCTTTGCTCCGGCCGTTACGGATTGAGCTGCTGGTACACGCCGCGCGCGATCTTCTGCAGCTCATCGCGGTCGATGTCTCCCGCGAGCGCGTAGCCGAAGGGGCCATCGATCCAGTAGAAGACGCGGGCTCCCTGGTCCTCGCTGAAGCGGAACGACGTCTCCGCATTGTTCGCCTCGCGCTTCACCAGCAACGACAAGCGCTTGCCCTGCGCGTTCTCGTACATCAGCAACGCCAGAGGCGCCGGGTCGCGGCGGCTGGTTGGTGGCAAAAGGCGGCCACCGAGCAACTGGTACCCGTGCGACACCAGCGAGGGCGCGCGCAGCGGCGCATCGAGCCGCTTCGACAGCCACGCGACGAGGTGCTTCTCCTCGGCGGCGGTCACCTCGACCGGGTGCCGCACCTCGGGCACGTAGGCCACGTGGGCGAGCGCCGCCTCGCGCGCGATCGTCACGGGTCCGCTCGGCCCGGCCTGCCAGCCGCGCCAGGCGAATCCGATGCCGATGCCGAGGATGAGCGTCGCGGCCAGCGCGAACCATCGGGACGCGTTCGCCGCGCGCCGCGGCGTGGCCACATTCAGCGCGTGCGGTTCCGCGAGCACGGGATCGAACAGCGAGTGAAGGGCGATGTTCTGCTCCAGGTAAGCGCGGACGCGCTGCGCCGCCTCGGCGTCCTGCGCGAGCCAGCGCTCCACCTCGCGCCGCTCCTCGTCGGTCAGCGCGTTGTCGACATACGCGTGCAGCAGTTCCTCGGTCGGTGGCATGTTCATTTCACACGTCGCAGGGCCGCCGGACGTTCAGATCCGACGCCTCCCGCCTCCAACAACAGGCGCAGCCGCTCGCGCGCGCGCGACAGCCGCGACATCACCGTGCCGATCGGCACCCCGAGCATCTCCGAAGCCTCCGCGTAGCTGAACTGTTCGAGCCCGACGAGCAACAGGACTTCGCGCTGTTCCCCGGGCAGCATCTCCAGCGAACGCGCCAGCTCGCCGAGGACGATCCCGGTCTCGACCGAGGTCCCGGCGGCGGGGCGGTTGTCTTCCACGGCGAGGTCGTCCAGCGACACGGTCGGCCGACCCTTGCGCGTCCCGGTCACGAACACGTTGTGCATGATCGTGAACATCCACGCGCGCAGGTCGGTCCCCGGCTGCCAGAGCGCGCGCTTCTGCCATGCGCGCTCCAGCGCATCCTGCGTGAGATCGTCAGCAGCCTCGCGCGTCCCGGTCAGCGCTCGCGCGTAGCGACGCAGGCGTGGCACGACCGCCTCGAGCTCCGCCGCACCGAACGCCTCCGCCATCCAGCCTCCGCTCGCGAGCCCCTACGGACGCGCGACGCGCCAAGCGTTGTTGAAGCCGTCGCCGGTCTTGTCGCCTGGCTTGGCGTCCTTCACCCACAGGTACAGCGGCTTGCCCTTGTACGCCCACTGCTTGCCGCCATCATCGCGAGTGATGATCGTGTAGTCACCCGACGCCTTCGAATCCGCGGTGGCCATCAGCGGCGGCCAGTTGGCCGCGCAAGGGCCGTTGCACACGCTCTTGCCGCTGCCGGTCGCATCCTTGTCGAACGTGTAGAGCGTCATGCCGGCGCTGTTCGCCAGCACGCCGTCCATCGTCTTCGCAGGCGCGGCCGCCGTTCCCATCATTCCTTCGTAGGTGGAGCAGGCGGCCAGCACTGCCACGGCCAGGGCGATCAACAGTCGACGCATCGATGTCTCCTTCGTGTGAGTGACAAGGGGCAAACGGGCCTGCCGTCGGCTTTATTCCGCGTCGGGTCGTCCGCGCGTCAGATTTCCTGCGGATCGACCTCGATCTGCCAGCGGATCCGGCTGCGCTTCGCCCTCAGCCCTTCAAGCCAGCCACGCAGGAACGCCTGCAACGGCCCGCGACGATCGGCCTCGACGAGCAACTGCGCGCGCTCGGCGCCGGCCAGCTTCTGCAGCGCCATCGGCACCGGATCGAACACGCGCACGTCGCCGCTCGATGGCGCCTCGGCGCGTGCCTCGCGCAGGAAGCCGAGAGCTCCGTCCATCGTCCGCGCCTCGGCGGTGAGCAGCGCCTGGTGCGTGAAGGGCGGCATGTTCGCGGCGCGGCGCTCGGCCAGTTGCCCGTCCGCGAAGGCCGCGTAGTCGTGCCGCGCCAGCGCCGCGAACAGTGGATGCGCCGGGAAGCGCGTCTGCAGCAGGACCCGGCTCGCGTGACCACCACGGCCGGCGCGCCCAGCCACCTGCACGAGGGTGGAGAAGAGCCGCTCGGGCGCCCGGAAGTCGTGCGACGCCAGTTGCCCGTCCGGATTCAGCACGACCACGAGCGCGACGCGCTGGAAGTCGTGGCCCTTGGCGATCATCTGCGTCCCGACGAGCACATCGATGTCGCCCGCGTGCACCGCGTCGAAGGCCTGTTCGGCCGCGTGGCGTCGTCGCGTGGAGTCGCGGTCGATCCGCATCACGCGCGCGGTGGGGAGGAGCTCATGCAGGAGCTCTTCAATTCGCTGCGTGCCGTGCCCCATGCCGTGCAGCCCCTGGTTGCCGCAGGTCGGGCAGGCGCGCGGCACGCGCTCGGTGAAGCCACAGTGATGGCAGCGCAGCGAGCGGTCGGTCTTGTGGAACACCGTGAAGGTGGAGCACTGGGGACAGCGCGACAGCCACCCGCACGCATCGCAGGCGACGACCGGCGCGTAGCCGCGCCGGTTAAGGAACACCAGCGACTGCGCGCCGGCGTCCTGCGCGGCCCTCAGCGCCGTCGCGGCTGGCGCGGCGATGCCGGTGCCTGCCTTGCCCTCGGGGGAACGCAGGTCGACGAGTTCGATCGCGGGAGGCTCGGCGTCTTCGTCGACGGCCCGCTGAGTCAGCCGCAGCAGCACGTAGCGCCCGGCCTGCGCGGCCGCCCAGGTTTCGAGCGACGGCGTCGCGGACCCGAGCACGACCGGCACGCCGAGCATCTGCGCACGCTTGATCGC
>Ga0209253_10002070_pt1 | contig 17678 bp, 16 predicted proteins | sample FrelakmetBRP12BR_FD_187145 | JGI IMG/M metagenome (GOLD analysis project Ga0209253, IMG submission 187145) | Freshwater lake sediment microbial communities from the University of Notre Dame, USA, for methane emissions studies - BRP12 BR (SPAdes)... | ecosystem: Environmental > Aquatic >... | reverse complement strand
GTACTGGTAGCCCGTGGGCATGAACTCGGGGAGCAGGATGAGCCGAGCGCCAGACGCGGCCGCTTGGTCGATGAACTCGGTGGCCCGCCTGAGGTTTTCCTCGATGGCCCCGTCCCTCGATTCCATCTGCACCGCCGCGACCCGCAGCGACCTGACCTCAGCCGTAGCCATTGCTCTCCCGCTTCGTCACAACCTGCTGTTCACCGCGATTCGCTGGCCGTTACGGAGGCAGAGTTCACGAATTCCAGCTTCTGCGCGATCCTTCTCTCTACGTCATCTAGCGGCTTGAGCGAGATCTCCTGCCCCCGTGGCCTTCCCTCTTCGTCATAGTCGAACGGGTTGTCCAGATCGCTGATTAGCATGATGAGATAGCTCAGGAACCAGGCGATCACGCCGACGAGGAACACCGATTCGTACCAGGGGTCGACCTTAACGGTCAAGAGCGCAATCAACACGAAGGCAGTAACTGCCTTGGCCATGGTGTGCCCAGAGGAAACAAACTCGGTCTCTCGAACAGTGTGGATGCGGGTTACTATGCGCGATATCGCGTTCTGCTCCTGCTTCAGGCGCACGATGAAGTTGGCTTGAGTGAATGGCTCGAAGGCCATGAAGAAGTCGCCCAGGCCGTAGACCTTGTCCATGAGACTCTGAGTACGCTCCTTCTTACAGAACCAGCCCTTCAGTGCAATCGTAAGGTCGAGCATGTACTGCAAGCAGTCCCTGGCAGGCTGTGCCTGTTTGTGGCGCCACAGTAGGAGGCAGTCTTCTGCAATCGACTCCATACCGGTGGCGAGATCCCCAGGCAGCTTTTCGCTTTCTTTGTAATCCGAAAGAACGCCGTTAAGGATGAAGCTCAGAACGAACACGTTGGCAGTGATCAGGGTTACGACCAACGGACTCAACGAAATCCGCTCCAGGCTCGCCAAATCCAAGACCAATCTCACAATGACGACCACTAGAGCGATGGCCAGGGCCCGGAGCGGCAAGCGCCACGATGGCAGCCAGGCCCTTATTCTTCCTTGCATTGAACCCATCTAGCACCTACACCATGTCGCAGCAACGCTTTGTTGTCCTTGCCTCCCACCTGCGAGGCCCATAATACGAAACAGAGCGCCGTCAGGCTACCGCCTGGCGGGCGCCGAGAAGCCGCGCGCCCTACGGGTGGAGTCGATGTCGGAGACGGGCGTGGCGATCAAGGTGCTGGGCGACACGCAGCCGGTACGCCGGTGGGAGGTGACGGGCGAGCTGTGCCGCCGCCTGGTCCGCGCCTTCCTCGGGGAGAACGTGCGCGTCCCGTACCCGCCGCACGTGGTGGTGGCGGGTCCGATGTCCTGAGGGCAAAAGAGAGTCGGTTGTCCCCTACTGGATGGGCTTCTAACGTGGAGCCCCTACGATGAGCCCCTTCGTGTAGGTATTGTTGTCTTCGTCGCTCTCTTCCACCTGCTTGCCGACGTCGATTTCCGCGACGGCTGTGTGCGAACCCACGCCAAACTCCCACACGCCGGATACGCAAGCCGTCGTCGACATGCCAGCGCCGGGCGCCGGCGCCGATCGGCTTGCTCTCTCGATTCCGTCCACTTTGACGACCAGCAGGGGAGCAGCCGAGGTCGTGGTGCCGCCCCCTCGGTTCTCAACAGTCACGCACCATGTCCTAACCGCATCGCCCTCGGCGAGGCGCGCGGGCTGCCACGTGAGCGCGGTGATAACCAGATCGGCGGAAATAGGTGAAGGCGTGGGGGTGGGTGTGGGCCGCTTGGTGGCCGTCGGCGTCGGACTCGGCTTGGGCGTGGGAGTGGGCGTCGGCGTCGGCTCCACCTTGTCCCAGGACAGCCGGGCGACGGCTCCGCCGGCCCCGTTGTAGAATTCCATCTTGATGGAGTGTTCACCTTCCTCAACAGTGACGTCTTTCTCGTGCTTGTCGTGCTGCGGGCGCCATTCATCAATGATCTTCTCGTCGTCGAACCACAACCTCACGCCATCGTCCGTGAAAGTGGTGAAAGTGTAAGCTCCGGCCTCCGCGAGGTTTGCGCTGCCTGTCCATCTCACGGAGAACCCGTTCGCAGGCATGGCGATCCAAGGGGCGCTACCGTCCTCCCAGCTAAAGTCGATCCGTTGGTCACAGCGGACCATGGTTGGTTTGCCCCCCGGGCTATCGGTCGCGAAATACTCGCCTTTCCACAAGTTCCCACAGTCAAGATTCGCGAGCCCCGGCCAGCCGGCGGCCGTGCGCCGGTACCCCAGCCCGGGAAACACAGCCGGATGCCGACCGGCGATCCTGATCCCGGACGGACTGTCTCCCCAGCCGGATATCTGTATCTCGTCGCTGCTCTCATAGGCGTACCCACCTTCGGGCAATGGCGTGAGGGTGGGCCAGAAGCGATTCTCCACTTCGTGGGGCTTCGACTCAACGTAGTCTTGTTCCTGCAGATCCCCACCTGCGGCGTCGATGGTCATGATTTCGGGAGCGCCGGCACCGTAGGCATAGACACCGATCTGATTGCCGTCCAGAGACCAAGCAGGCTGGCTGTAGAAGTATCCGTGCTGAATAGGAACAAGCAAGGCGGTTCGGGCAGCGACGCCCGGTGGCGACTGCAGGCCCAAGCCGCAGCCGAACGGACCTTCGGTGCGGCATCCCTCATAGACTATCGTCCCGTCGCCAGGGTGCAGGTCGAAGCTCTCGAGGTAAGCGCCCTGGCCGAAGAGGACTGCGGGGTCCAGCAGATTCACTTCGGGCTGAGCGCTATCGGAATCCAGCATGAGGCGGTTGAGCTGGGTCTCGTGCTCGCCACGGTCCTCCAGGTAATAGATGGCCGAGCCGTCCGGTGACCAGCGCGGATTGCGCAGGACGGTGCTGTGCTGCTGGCCGACGGACTCGTAGACGCCGGCCTCGACAAGGGTCTGGGCGTCAGACCCGTCCCAGTTAACAACCACTAACTCGGTGGTTGGGACGCCCGCACTGTCCTCGCCCGTCACGTGAACGTAGGCGATCCGCCGGCCATCGGGGGACCAGCTGGGGTGAATGGCGCCGCCGTCGACGGAAACCGTCACTAAGTCTTCGCCGCTCTCTGACGCCACGTGCAGGTTGCCGTCTTCTCCGACGTAGGCCACGACTGCCTTGGAAGGCGCACCCAGAGCGAGCGTCTCGGTGCCGACAGGCGTTGGAGCCCCAACGGAACCATCCTCAGAGCGGCTCCACACGAAGCCAGCCACCCCAAGGGCCAATGCGAGCGCAACCAGGGTGCCCGCCACTGCAGCGACGCGAAAGCCGCTCCGGTACCGTTTCCCCCGCTCTCGCGAAGCGGGCGCTTCGCGGTAAAGCATCCTTGAGCGCAAGCGCTCTCGTTGCACCGGCGGCCTCTGACGGAGTGTCCAGGCCACCATCGGCGGCGGCATTTCGGCCGTTGCCTGGTCGGTTCGTTCGGCCTCCAATAGCTCCTCCAGGGCCAGCCGCAGTTGCCGAGGGGTCTGAAAGCGCTTTCGAGGGTTCTTCTGGAGGCAACGATCGACGAATCGCTGGACGCGTGCCGGAAGACCCGGATCAGAGTCCGTCATGGGAGGCGGAGCGTCGTGGATGTGTTTCTGACAGATGCTCTCCGCACTATCACCCTCAAAAGGGGGCCGGCCCGCAAGCATCTCGTAGACCACTACGCCCAATGAGTAGATGTCCGAGCGGACGTCGACCTGCTCTTGCTGGCCGCGACACCGTTCAGGAGACATGTAGACGAACGTGCCCAGCGCGGCATCATCACCAGGCATCGGGACGCCCGCCGGCCTTGCGACGCCGAAGTCGCCTACCTTCACTATCTCGTCCTCGGCGATGAAGATGTTCTTGGGCTTGAGGTCGTGGTGCAGGACACCCTTACCGTGGGCCTCCTCCAGGGCTCGCGCTATCTGGAGAGCGATGCCCAAGGCTTCTACAGTGGAAAGGCGGCCCTTGTCGCTCAAGACCTGTTGAAGGGTCGGCCCGTCCGCGTACTCCATTACCTGGAAGTGGAGGTCCTCGTTTCCCACGCGAACGTGGTCCGTTTCCAGCACCCTCACAACGTGGCGGGAATCGAGCAGTGCGGCCAGCTTCGCCTCGCGGTGGAAATGGCGGGTGTAATCGCCGTCGTCGGCGAGGTCTGGACTGAGGACCCTGATGGCGACAACGCGGTTCTTCGTGTTATCGCGGGCGCGAAAGACCGTGCCGTGTCCCCCGGAGCCTATCTTCTGTAGGACCAGGTACCGGTCTTTGAGAATGTCGCCCTTGTGGAGCATCGGCATGGCTTTCCGCAGGGGGAATTCTTTGCGCAGGGATTATACAAGTGATGCGAGGCAGGTCACAAGCTAGGCGTCCCCAGTCCCCGCGGCGTGAGCGAGCGCCCCACGACCTTAGGTCCGGCCCGAGGAGATCTGCCTCGCCCTTCGCCTGCGCTCGCGGCTCAACCTGTACCGCGTCCTGCCCGCCGCCTCGATCAGGATGAAGAGATACTTGTACCGCGGCTCCTTCATGGTCCATCGACCACGGCACGAGGGCGGGGTCCTGACCTTCCTCGCAGGGTCGAGATGGATCTCTTCGACGATCACGCCTTCCTCGGGCCCAAGCTGAGCCTTGAGCGCCCCGTCGCAATCGGCGATGGCCGAGCACCCGGGGAAGGTCGAATCCTGCGCGAGACCCGGCAGAAACTTGGTCTTCCACTTTCCGCTCTTGTTCGAGAACACGACCGGAACCCCCAGCGCGCCGGCGTAATACGCGGCCAGGCCTCGGAGGTTCTCATCGGACTTCCGGATCGCCCTCTCTAGAACGAGAAGGCTCGGGGTCGCCGATGGAGCGGAGTGAGGCATCAGTATCAGGTCTGGGGACTGTGAACACATGAGCTCCGGAAAGAACGAGAGCGCGTTCTCGTAGCAGATGCCGACCCCCACCAGGCCCACTTCCGTGCGAATCACGTGCGGCCCGCTGTCTCCCTTGAAGAAGAAGGCCTCTCCCACGGCCGGGACCTGCTTCCTCACCCTACCGGCCTCAGTGCCGTCGGGCCCCGTGAGCACGAAGGTGTTGAAGAAATCCTCGCCCACCGCCTCGAGGAAGCTGGTGCCGATCCACGCGTTCAGCCTCTTCGAGCTGCCCTTCAGCCAGCTTACCGTCGGCCCGTCCGACGGCTCACCGCCGTCCCATATGTCGTCTGTCCACAGATAGCCCGTGGGCATGAACTCGGGAAGCAGGATGAGCCGAGCGCCCTGCCCGGCCGCTTCGTCGATGAACGCGGTGGCCCGCCTGAGGTTCCCCTCGATGTCCCCGTCCTTCGATTCCATCTGCACCGCCGCCACCCGCAGTGTTCGCACTTCCACAGCCATTGCTCTCTCCTCTGGTCGGTATGCTTACTTGGTGAGCATACACGCCGCGAGGCGAAAACGGAAAGACCGGCGAGCCTGGCCCCAGGACAACGTGCGCGTCCCGTTCCCGCCGCATGTGGTGGTAGGCGCACGCACTGAGAGCGCGCACTCAACGAGGCGGCGTCGGGGGAGTCCAGAGGGGGCAAGCCCCCTCTGGTAGTAATCTAGGGCGGGTGGGTCAATAATCTATCCCTTGACCACCCCGATCGGCCGCATGCGGGCCACCTTCCGCGAGATGCCGGCGTCGTGAAGGACGTCCACGACCTGCGCCACGTCTTTGTACGCCTCGCTGGCCTCCTCCGCCAGCGCCGCCCGGTTCTGGGCCCGCACCATGATCCCTTTCTGCGCCAACCGCTCGGCGATGTTCACGCCCGCCAGGTGGCGCTTGGCCGCGCCGCGGCTGAGCATGCGACCGGCTCCGTGGCAGGTCGAGCCCCAGGTCTCGGCCATCGCCCGCTCCGTCCCCACGCAGATGAACGAATAGCGGCCCATGTCGCCGGGCACCATCACCGGCTGCCCGATACTGCGGTACTTGGACGGGATGTCCGGGTGGCCGGCCGGGAAGGCCCGCGTCGCCCCCTTTCGGTGGATGCAGAGGCTCATCTCTTTGCCGTCCACGCGGTGCCGCTCCATCTTGGCGATGTTGTGGGCGACGTCGTAGACGACGTTCATGCCCAGATCTTCCGGCTTGCGCCCCAGCACCTTCCCGAAGGCGTTGCGCACCCAGTGGGCGATGAGCTGGCGGTTGGCGAAGGCGAAGTTGGCGGCACCGGTCATCGCCGCCAGGTAGCTGCGCCCCTCCGACGAGCTCAGCGGCGCGCAGGCCAGCTGCTTGTCGGGCAGGGAGATCTTGTACTTGTCGGCCGCCACCTCCATCACCTCGAGGTAGTCCTGGCAGGTCTGGTGGCCCAATCCCCGCGAGCCGGAGTGGATGAACACCACGATCTGCCCTACGGCGTCGATGCCCATTACACGCGCGGTCTCGGCGTCGAAGAGCTCGTCCACCACCTGCACCTCGAGGAAGTGGTTCCCCGAGCCCAGCGTGCCGATCTGGGGCAGCCCTCGCTCCTTGGCCCTCTTGCTCACCTTGGTAGGATCGGCGCCGGGCAAAGCGCCGCCGCCCTCGATGCACTCAAGGTCCTGCGGCCAGCCGTAGCCCTTCTCCACCGCCCAGCGGGCCCCGTCGACCAGCACGCGGTCGATCTCCTGCATGTTGACCCGCACCAGGCCCGAGCCGCCCAGGCCGGCGGGCACGTCGCGGAACATCTGGTTCACCACCGCCGGTAGATTAGGCTGGACTTCCTCTTCGCGAAGGTTGGTGCGCACCACGCGCACGCCGCAGTTGATGTCGAATCCCACGCCGCCGGGCGACACCACGCCCTCGTCCTGGTTCGTGGCCGCCACGCCGCCGATGGGGAAGCCGTAGCCCCAGTGGATGTCCGGCATCGCCAGCGAGAAGCCGACGATGCCCGGCAAGAAGGCCACGTTGGCCACCTGCTCGATGGCCTGGTCCTCGGCCAGGACGTCCATCATCTCTTCGCTGGCGTAGATGCGGCCGGGGACGCGCATCCCCTGCTTATAGCTGCGGGGCAGTTCCCAGCGCAGGTCATCGACCCGCTTCAGTATCTGCTTCCAGTCCTTCGTCATCTCACACCACCCTTGACCCTTGACCCTCCCTCAGATATCCAGCAACACCTGGACCCGACAGCCCTCCGGCCCTTCGTCGATCTCCAGCATGTGTCGGGTGATCGCCTTGACGCCGGTGCCCAGCTCGTGGCGCTGGCGGTCGACCTGCTCGCCGAAGGCCAGCGCCCGCAGGGCGTAGGGCCGGAAGTCCTCCATCTCGAACCGCTTGAACAGCAGGCCCTCCACATCCGAGTAGTAGAGCAGCTCCGAAAGCCACGCCACCAGCAGGCTGGGCCAATCGTGGCCCTCCACCGCCATTGACCGCTGTTCCACCTCGCGCACGCCGTCCAGGTTCACCATGATGGAGAACATCCCCTCGGCGGCGTGCTCGAACACCTCGGCCAGCGTGCGGCCGTGGGCCAGGACGCCCGCGTCGGCGGTGTGCTCCAGGATCTCGAAGGGCGCTGGTTCAGCGGACAAGCGGACAGGGCCTCAACGCCAGTATGTCACTCGCTGGCGAAGCGCGTCAACGAAGGGCACCTCGTCTCGACCCGCTCGTCCTGACCCTGTCGATGGATGGGCGGTCCGTGAAACGTTTCCCTCACCGCGGGCGTCTATCCCTTTTGAGTGAGTACAAGCAGGGGACCCCTGGTTCTAACCGCCCTCGCGGCGGGAGTGCTCTGCCTGGCGATGGCCTGGTCGGTGGCGAGCGCCCGCGCTCAGGAGCCGCCGTCCATCGCCATCACGGCTCCTGCCGAGGGCGACGTGTTACCCGGCCCCGACCTGACGGTCCAGGTGGCGGTGAGCGGCTTCGATCTACGGCCGCCCCTTCAGGAGACGCGCGAGCCAAACGCCGGCCACATCGAGTACTTCCTGGACGTCCCGCCGAGGTTCGACCAGCCGACACCGCTGGGCGAGCCCAGTGTCATCCATTCGGGGCGCTTCTCGGAGATCTTTGCCGGCGTCCCGCCGGGCGAGCACACCCTCTCCGTTTGCCTCGCCTACGACGACCACACCTGCGTCGACCCGTCTCTCACGGACAGCGCCCGAGTGACCGTCGGCCAGCCATCGCCCACACCCGAGCCCACGGTCGAGCCGCCTTCACCCACAGCCGAGCCGCCGGCACCGACACCCGAGCTGCCCGCACCCACACCCGAGCCACCCGCACCCACACCACCGCCGGTCACGCCGACCCCAACGCAAGAGCCCGAGTTGGACGGCATGACAGAAGAAACGCCATCGCCGACCGCCACTCCCAGATCGAGTCCGACGCCGCGACCGATGTCACCGGCGCTCGAGCCTACGTCTACGCCTGTGGCCGGTCTGGCCCCCTCGACGCTGGCAGGCAATGGCAACGCCCGCAGCGTGGATTGGGCTCTCGCCCTGGCCTGTGTCAGCGTCGTGGGGCTGGTGGCCATGGCGTGGCTCACTCTTATGGGCACGCGCTGGCCTATCGTCAAACGCTAGTCAGCAGACCGCGGATCTCCCGCACCGTCTCCTGGCGCCAGTTCGCCCAGACCTCTCCCTGCTGGAAGCGGTCGTACTCGGGCAGCGCCTCCTCGGCCGTCTTCCCCTGAAAGATCGCGTTCACCAAGTGCATCTGTTCGTTGACCAGCGCCGGTCGCTCGGTCCAGTGAGCCAAGTAGCGCTGGTTACGGGTATAGAACACGAAGACCGGGATCGATTGATGCTTACCCTGGTGCAGGAACTCGTTCATGATGTCGGTATTCTGGTCACGCGAGAAGACGCGCAACTCCATGCCCGCTGCCTCGGCGATGCGGGCCATTACCGGCAGGCCGCGAAAGACGTCGGGGCACCAGTCTTCCGCCAGGGCCAGCACCCGGGCCGGACCATCAGGCCGCGACGCTAGTTCGCGAAAGGCGCGCGCATCGTCGTCGGCCAGGCGGGCCTCGTCGTAATTGTAGTCGAACTTCGCCTGGTTGCGCTGAATGCGCTCCCTGTACTCCTGATACGTGAGACCGGCCGCGAACCGCTGGGCAGTGACCACGCTCTCTTTGGGCTGGGTCATCGGATCCTCCGATCCACAGGCCAGGGCATACGACAAACTAGCACGGCCCCCGCGTTGGGGCAATCCACTTGACATCGCAGTTACGTATATGCACTAACGGACAATATTCTTAGGAGGGCTAACTTTGTTCAAGCGTCTTTGGGTTCTCCCGATACTAGCGATCCTGGCCATAGCCGTGGTGGCCGCTGCCTGCGGCGACGACAACGAGGAATCAACCGCCACGCGGACACCAAACGCATCTCCGACAGCGGCTGGGCCCGCCACCACCGCTACGCCCGCTCGTACGCCCACACCGGCTGCTACTGCTACGCCCGCTCGTACGCCCACGCCGGCTGCTACCGCTACGCCCGCTCCGACCGCCACCGCGGCTGCTACCGCTACGCCCGCCGCCGGGGCGACGGAGATCGATGTGGTGGCTCAAGGCTTCGCCTTCGCCAAGAAGACGATAGAGGTCACGGCCGGCCAGCCCTTCACCATCAAGCTGGACAACAAGGACTCCGCGGTCCACAACCTCCACATCTACACCCAGAAGGGGGGCACTTCCGTCGCCGTGACGGATCCCCAGGCCATATCGTCGGGCAGCACGGGAACCCTGACCACCACCATCACCCAACCCGGCACCTACTACTTCCAGTGCGACTTCCACCCGGAGACGATGAACGGCACGTTGACGGTGAAGTAGGGGCTAGGAGCGGAGGCGCTCCTTAGCCTCTTTCCACAACGCTTCGAGCTCTCCCAGCGACAAATCAGCCAGCAGGAGGCCTCGCTCTCGGGCGATGGCCTCCATGCTGGTGAATCGCCGGTAGAACTTGCTGTTGGCCAGGCGCAGGGCCTCTTCGGCGTCGAGTTCTAGATAGCGGGCCAGGCTCACTATCATGAACAGGACGTCCCCCATCTCCTCGCGCTTCTCATCGGCGTCGCCGGCCTCGCTCAGTTCAGCGATCTCTTCCTCCAGCTTGCCCGCGGCCTGCCGGATATCCGGCCATCGGAAACCGACCCTGGCTGCCCGGTCCTGGAGCCGCTGGGCGTAGGCCAGCGCGGGCATGGCCAGGGGCATGCTCGCCAGGGCCGAACCCTCGCCGCCCCGTTCCTCATCTTTGATCTTCGTCCAGCGGGCCATCACGTCCTCGGGCGTATCGGCGTGCTCATCGCCGAAGACGTGGGGATGGCGGCGAACCAGCTTGGTGGCGATGCGATACACCACGTCTTCCAGCGTGAACTCGCCCGCCTCCTCCGCCAGTTGCACATGGAGGAGCACCTCCAGCATCAGGTCGCCCAGTTCGTCGCAGAGCTTATCGGCGTCGTTCTCATCCAGGGCGGCGAGGGCCTCGTAGGCTTCCTCGATCAAGTAGGACTTGAGCGAAGCGTGGGTCTGCACGCGGTCCCAGGGACAGCCATCGGGCCCTCGCAGGTGGGAGATGATCCGGCGCAGGCCCTCGAAGGTGCGCAGTTCGGCTTCCGATATGTCCATCGGCCTTCCTTTCCGCTCGACGTTCGATTATAGGGATGGCCTCGGAGGCGAAGCAAGGAGCCAGGAGGCGGCGCCAGACCTGCCCGGCGTAGGCGGGTAGTCAGCTACGGGTGGCAATGGTATTCTGGAACTGGGTACAGGAGAGCATGCTCCGCCGGCTGGCCACCGTTTTGTTCGTGCTCAGCATCCCCCTGCTGCTCATCACCAGCAACGTCCGCTGGGCGGCCAACGAGCCCCATCTCTACGAGTACAGCTTCGACCACTACGACGCCGAGGCCCGCACCGGTGTCGCCCGCAACGAACTCGACTTCGCTGGCCGCGACCTCATCCGCTACTTCAACGACGACCGCCCCACCATCCAGACCCTGGTTGCACAGGAAGGCCGGCCCGTCCCCCTCTACAACGAGCGTGAGACCTCCCACCTGCACGACGTGAAGAACCTTTTCCGGACCGTGTTTCGAGTGCAGGAAGCCTCGCTGGCATTTGCCCTCGTCTACGTGGCGGGCGTCTTCGTCTGGGCGAGGGAGGCGCCCCTGCGTGCGCTGGCGCGTGCGGTGCTAGAGGCCTCTGTCCTGACCTTCGCCCTGTTGGGCCTGGCTGCCGTCGGCGCCCTGGTGGGCTTCGACGAACTCTGGACCAAGTTCCATCTCCTGGCCTTCACCAACGACCTCTGGAAGCTGGACCCTGATACGGACCACCTGATCCAGATGTTCCCCGAGGACTTCTGGTTCGATGCCACCCTGCTCGTGGCTGCCCTGACGGCACTGCAGGCGCTGGCTCTGCTGGCGGCGTCGAGCGCCTACTTGCGGCTACGCTTGCGCTGGTGGATGGCGGTGCCCGTCGGCCAGCCGGGGGCTCAGGCCATGCTGCAAGAGGAACACGATCCCGACGAGCAGGAGCCGCAGCCAGAACCACCGACGGGCGCGCTCAAGCCGTCGGTGCCCTTGCTGAAGGACGAGAACACGGAGAGTACCCGCTCCGCTCCTTCGTGACCGCTGGGGCAGGTGGCCGGCTCTTCGGAGCGGCTCATAGAGCGCAGAAGCTCGAACTTGGCCTCACAGCGCTGACAGAAGTACTCGTAGAGGGGCATGGGGCATCTATCTCTACCCATCATGCTAGAATAGCCCGCGAGCCAAGTCAAGGAAGAAGAGATTTGAAACGATACTCAGCGCTCGCCGCCCTTCTCGTTCTCCTTCTAGCCATCGGCGTTCTGGCGCTGGCGCGCGAGAGCGGTGGCCATGGGGGACCAGCCAACGACGGCGCCCAGGTACGGGAAGCCGTGGAGTCCATCCGCACCGCCATTCAGTTGGACGACTGGAGGACGGTCTACCGCTCCTTCGCTGATGCGTTCCGGGAGCAGTGCACGGAGGCCGATTTCCTAGCCGGCGCTACCGAGAGGGCCGCGGCCTTCAAGGCGGTGAAGTTTGACGTGGGTGAAGTCGTCGTGGAAGGCGATAGCGCCACTGCCAGCATCACCTACTCCGACGACCAGCAGACGGCCGACGAATGGCCGTTCGTCCGCGAAGACGGAGAGTGGCATCTGCTCAGCGCCACCGGCATTGAAGGGTGCGGCTTCGCCACGCCGACGCCGATGCCTGCCAGCACCCCCTGACCGCCGATGAACCGAACGTACCGAATCCGCGAATGCCGACATGAGGACTGCCCGGCGGTGCTGGACCTCTGGCGGCAGGCCGAGGCCATCCCCAGTCGAACCGACACCCTCGAAGAGCTCCAGCGGCTGGTGGACGAGAACACGGGGCTCTTTCTGGTCGCCGAGGAAGGTAGCCGCCTGATCGGCACCATCATCGGCGGTTGGGACGGCTGGCGGGCCAACATGTACCGCCTGGCGGTATCGCCCGAATTCCGCCGCCGTGGCGTCGCCGGCTCCCTGGTCGCCGAGGTGGAGCGCCGCCTGCGGGCGAAAGGGGCCTCCCGTGTCACCGCCCTAGTGGTCAAGAGCGAGGACCACGCGATGGCCTTCTGGGAGGCCGCCGGCCACGAGCACGACCGCCGCATGATCCGCTACGCCAAGACGTTGGACTGAAGACAGGTCCGGGTGCGGCCCGGTTCGGGGGAGTCCAGAGGGGGCTCGCCCTCTCTGGCGGGGTTTAAGGGGTGTCCCCTTCTACTCCAGGTAGTCCTTCAGCTTCTTGCTGCGCGAGGGGTGCCGCAGCTTGCGCAGCGCCTTCGCCTCGATCTGGCGGATGCGCTCGCGGGTGACGTTGAACTCGCGCCCCACTTCCTCCAGCGTACGGCTGCGGCCGTCCTCCAGCCCAAAGCGCAGGACTAGCACCTTCTGCTCGCGGGGTGTGAGGGACGAGAGCACCTCCTGCACCTGCTCCTTCAGAAGCTGGTGCGAGGCGGCATCGGCCGGTGCCAGCGTGCTGTGGTCCTCGATGAAGTCGCCCAGGTGGCTGTCCTCCTCCTCACCGATGGGCGTCTCGAGCGACACCGGCTCCTGCGAGACCTTGATGATCTCCCGCACCTTCTCGGAGGTGACCTCCATCCCCTGCCCGATCTCCTCGCTGGTAGGCTCGCGGCCGTACTCCTGCACCAGACGGCGGCTGACGCGCACCAGCTTGTTGATGGTCTCCACCATGTGCACCGGGATGCGGATGGTGCGGGCCTGGTCAGCGATGGCGCGGGTGATGGCCTGACGGATCCACCACGTCGCGTAGGTGCTGAACTTGTAGCCCTTCCGGTAGTCGAACTTCTCCACCGCCCGGATCAAGCCGATGTTCCCCTCCTGGATCAGGTCCAGCAGCGACATTCCCCGCCCGATGTACTTCTTGGCCACGCTCACCACCAGGCGCAGGTTAGCCTCGGTCAGACGCCTCTCGGCCCTGTGGCCTTCGTCCTTGATCTTCCAGAAGTGGCTCCGGAACCGCTCCTCGTAGTGGGCCAGCTTCTCCGCCAGGTCGCGATGGGGCGATAGGATCGCCTTCTCGTTGCCACCGGCCATCATCCCCAGGGCCACCAGTTCCGGCGTCAGAATATGGGTGACGATGGACAGACGCACCAGAGCATGCTCCGCCTCGCCGCGCTCGATCGACAGGGTTTCCTCCAGGCGGCTGGCCAGCGCTTCATCGATCTCGGCGTCCACCGCCTGGCGGAAGGTGGGATCGGCGATGAGCCGGGCCAGAGGCGCGCCCTTCAGGCCCAAGGCCTTGGTCACTGCCTCCCTCACCGACGCCAGCTGCTGCATCTCCTCCAGCAGCGACACCATCACCTCCACCGCCGTGGGCGGCTGGCCCTGCAGCCCGTGCCAGTGCTTCTCCAGGCGCTGCAGGTGCTTGCCTTCCTCCATCTGGCGGGCAAGGCGCTTCTCGTCAGCGGCGGTGAGCAGGCTGACCTTCCCGATCTCGCGCAGGTACATGCGTACCGGGTCGTCGATGCCTTCCTGGTCCTCGAGATCGATGTTCGTCCCGACTCCCTTCTCTGGCTCCTCTTCCTCCTTGGCTACCTCGGGCTCAACCCACGCCTCCACCTCTATAGGGGCGGTGGGGCGTGTCAGGCGGGGCAGGACCCCCTCATCGTCCTCCAAGACATCCTCATCCAATTCCTGCAAAGGCCGTTGCACCTCTTCCAAAACCTCCTCTTCCTCCGCCTCCGGCTCAACGATCTCCTCCAGAATGTCCTCCGCGACCTCGCGGTCCGGCCGCTTCCGCCGAAAGAGAAAATCCTGAAATCGACTCCGCTTCTCGAAGGGTTCGGTCATCCGTTCTCTACCTTCTCTGCATCTACGTAACGTCGATCTTCTTCATCTGGTTCCATCTTACTATCCTGGTGCAGGCGAAGCCCAATCTCGGTGTCCCGCAAGAGGGCCGCCACCGGCGACATCTCCTCCGCCGGCGCTTCTGCCGGCAGGGAACCTCCTTGCCAGGCCGCGGCAGCCGCCGCCAGCTCCTCCTCCGTCGTCCTACCCTCAGCCTCGCGCGCGGCCAGGGCAGCGCTGGAAGCCTGCTTGACCGCTTCCAGTTCCCGCTGCTTCAGTCGCCCCACGCAGTCCCGCAGGGCCGCCTTCGCCTCCTGCGGCTCGAACGGCGGCAGGTCGAGGCTACCGAGCCGCTGGAGGTGTCCCTCCAGCTCCTCAGGCAGGATCTGGGCTAAATCCTCAGTGTCCTCGCAGTCCTGCCAGGCCCCCAGCATCTGGCGGTTCTCGATATGCCAGAACAGCTCCAGGCTGAGTGCCAGGCCGTCCTGCCGCAGCTCCGGATGGCGCAGCAGCAGCGCCAGGCAGAACTCCTCCCGCGCATCGCCCGAACGGGCTCCCGCCGCAGCCGCTGGCGGCTCTGGCGCTGCGACCGTCGAACGGCGCTTGGCCGCTCGCCGCAGGAGCATCTGCTGCAGTTCCCCTTCTCGCACCTGAGCCAGACGAGCCAGTCGCTGCAAGTAGTGCGCCTGCACGATCCGATCGCCGACAGTTGACAGCAGAGGAAGCAGCTCGTCCACCGCCCGCGAGCGCTCCCAGGGGCGGGCTCCCTCCAGGCTGGTCGCCATCGTCTGGAACTTGTAGTCCAGCAGCGGTTGGGCGCCCGCGAGGATGGCAGGCCAGCCTTCTGGCTGACGGCGGATCGCCTGGTCGGGGTCGAGTCCCTGAGGCAGGATTGCGACGCGGATGTCCTGCCCCAAGACCTCCTGGTACTCGATCGCCCTTAGCGTCGCCTCCTGGCCGGCGGTATCGGCGTCCAGGGCCAGCACTACGTCTCGGGCGAAGCGCTTCAGCAACCGCACCTGCCGCTCAGTCAGGGCTGTGCCCATCGACGCCACGACGTTGCTGTGGCCGTACTGATGAGCAGCGATGGCGTCCATGTAGCCTTCTACTATTACGGCTGAGCCTTCGCGGCGGATGTGCTCCTTCGCCTTGTCCAAACCGTAAAGAAGGCTTCCCTTATCGAATAAGACCGTCTGGGCTGTGTTCAGATACTTGGGCTGGCTCTCCTCTTGCCCCTCGCTGGGCAGGCTTCGCCCACCGAAGCCCACGACCCGCCCTCGCAAATCCGTGATAGGGAACATGATCCGCTCGTGGAACAGGTCGCGCGGGCCGCGCTCGCCAACGGTCAGCAGGCCGGCGGCAACCAGTTCCTCCTGCCGATAGCCCCGCTCCCGCAGGTGCCGCAACAGGTTCTCCCAACCCGCAGGGGCAAACCCAAGCTGAAAATCTTGTAGCGTCGCCGGGTCTAGACCCCGCTCCTCCAGATAGCGCCGCGCCCGCCGCCCATCCTCGCTGTCTATTAACACACGGTGATAGTGCTGAGCCGCCGCCTCGTTCGCCTGGCGTAATCGCTCGCGCTCCGCGTCCTCCTCGCCCCGATGCCGCTCGGGCAGCGCCACACCGGCGCGCTCCGCCAGCAGCCGAAGGGCCTCGCGGAACTCCAGGCCCTCCTTCTTCATCACGAAGGAGAACACGTCGCCGCCCTCGCCGCACGCCCCGAAGCAATGCCAGCTCTGGCGTTCCGGCGACACGATGAACGAGGGCGTACGCTCACTATGGAAGGGGCACACCGCCTTGTAGCTGCGCCCAGCCTTCTGCAATTGGACGTAACCACCGATCACATCCACTATGTCCAGGCGCGCCTTGATTTCGTCGATCTCACTCATAGCATTATAAGAACATATGAGCCATGACCATTATACAGCACGGCACAAGCCACCTAAGATATAGAACCAAAGAGACGCCGGAAAGTTACGACGAAAACGCCCGTCGCTCGAAAAATCTTACATAACACTTGAGGGGCGACATCAGGGGAGCTCGCCCCGGAAGCCCAGCCGCCGAGCGGCATTCAGCGCGAACTGGTCGGTCATGCCGGCGATGTAGTCGGCCGCCTGGCGCCACGGGGCGTCGGACGGGATAGTGAAGTCGCTCTGCGCTTCCTCCGGCTTTCCCACGTAGTACGAGAAGAGGAAGCGCACGACCTCGCGCGCCGCCTCCACCTCTCGCCGGCCGGCCTCCGGCAGGTACACTCGCTGGAAGAGGAATTCTCGCAGCGTGTTTGCCGCCGCCTGGGCCGGCGCGCTCATCCCGATGCGCACGTCGCCTGCCGCGGCCGCCGTCTCGCCGGTGGCCACCCAGGAGTGGTCGATGATATCCAGCACCAGGGCATTGATGCGCTGAGAGTGGGTGCGCCCCAGCGCCGCCGTCACTTCCGCCGGCACGTCCTCGTCCGATAGGATGCCCGCTCGGATGGCGTCGGCCAGGTCGTGGTTGATGTAGGCCACAGCGTCGGCCAGCTTGACGATCTGGCCCTCGAGGGTCGCGGGCTGCCCCAGGCTCTCGTCCAGGATGTCCTCGCGCACCTTGGAGCTATTGACGATGCCGTCCCTCACCTCCCAGGTCAGGTTCAACCCCTGGCCCCCGTTCTCCAAACGCTCCACGACCCGCAGGCTCTGCTGGGCGTGGCGGAAGCCTTCCGGCAGGAGTTGGGCCAGCGCCTCCTCGCCGGCGTGGCCGAAGGGTGGATGGCCCAGGTCGTGGCCCAGCGCCGTGGCCTCCGCCAGGTCCTCGTTCAGGTTCAGGGCACGGGCGATGGTGCGCGCAATCTGCGCCACCTCCAGCGTGTGAGTGAGGCGGGTGACGAAGTGATCGCCCACCGGCGCGATGAAAACCTGCGTCTTGTGCTTCAGACGGCGAAAGGCCTTGCAGTGGATGATGCGGTCGCGGTCGCGCTGGAACTCCGTCCGCACGGGCGAAGGCTCCTCGGGCCGCTCGCGTCCCCGCGATTCGTAGCTGTGGGCCGCCAACGGCGAGAGCGTTTGCTCCCGCTCCTGCAGCCGCGCCCGGACCGCCGCTTCGTGGGTCATTGGCATCCCATCTCAGGGAGAAGGGGGGCTAGACAGCGAGCCTACCCTCGCGAGGCTTCCCAGGTAACCGGCCCCGAGTTGCAGTCGGGGTCGGATGGCCCGGTGCCGTTGTGATGGTACTCCAGATCACCGCTGGCTGTCGTTGTCGAATTGAACTCCCCGGAGATATCGTACTCTTGAAAGCTTTTCGAAAACGCGCCGTCGACGATCGCCAGCGGCGAAATATTGAGGGCCATCCCCACATCCCCCTCACACGTGCACGCCTCTCCGCACGTGCCCTCGTACTCAAAACTTATCCGACCTATCGCGCGGCTTCCTGTCGCGTAGCTACCCTCGACCACGTCCAGCTCGATTGGCTTGCCCTGCGAGGTCGTCCCG
>Ga0209253_10002069_pt1 | contig 17682 bp, 13 predicted proteins | sample FrelakmetBRP12BR_FD_187145 | JGI IMG/M metagenome (GOLD analysis project Ga0209253, IMG submission 187145) | Freshwater lake sediment microbial communities from the University of Notre Dame, USA, for methane emissions studies - BRP12 BR (SPAdes)... | ecosystem: Environmental > Aquatic >... | reverse complement strand
GGTATTCCCATTATTTTAGGAGGCATTTATGTCACCCTATGTCCGGAACATGCATCCTTGTCAGGTGCCGACTTTACGGTATCTGGAGAAGGTGAAAAAATTATCCCTGCGATAATAAAAGATCTATTTGGTATAGAACCGCTTTTTGCACCAGACACTGATAATTTAGATTCTTTGCCCTACCCTGCCTTCGATCTCTTACCTGTAAAAGACCAACTCCCCATTCTCACTTCCAGAGGATGTCCTTATAAATGCACATATTGTGCTTCTAATATATTGAACAAGAATTTCCGACGGCGAGATCCCATACAAGTTGTTGATGAGATCAGCTTTTGGCACAGGAATTTTGGTGTTGAACACTTTTCTTTTTACGATGATGCCCTTTTTGTGAATGTGGAAGAAGTCGCCATACCTATGCTTGAGGAAATAATTAAAAGAAAGTTACCATGCCAATATCACTGCCCTAATGGTATGCATCTTATTGATATTACGGAAGTATTGAGTACATTAATGTTCAGGGCAGGGTTTAAAACTATTCGTTTCGGTTTTGAATCGTCACATAGGATAACACAGATTACTACAGGGGGGAAAGTAAACAACGAACAATTAAAAATTGCTGTAAGTCATTTACGAGAAGCTGGTTATAAATCTGAAGACATCGGTGTATATTTGCTCTGTGGTCTGCCAGGCCAGGAGGCATCGGAAGTGCTTGATAGTATTCGTTATGTGCAATCCTGCGGGGCACGACCGATCATTGCGGAATACTCGCCTATTCCAGGCACGGTCTTATGGGATTCAGCAGTGAATCTATCGCCATTTGACATTGAAAAAGAACCCCTGTTTCACAACAATTCATTACTTCCGTGCCAGAGCGAAAGATTGACATTTGATATGTACCAGGAACTTAAATTAACGACAAGAATGCATTCATGAAGATTTTTTTACAGTAAATAAGGGTGAGACTATTTGATTTAACATTGTTTCGCTCCTGAAATCATGATACCATAAAGTACTAACGAAAGGATCTATGACATGAAACTACATTTGTTATTATTACTCTGTATGTTTATATTTTCAGTTAATCCCCTCTATGCTCAGTGTGCAAAAGGAGACTGCCAGCATGGCGAAGGAACTTTTATGAATATTGATGGATCAGTATATGAGGGTCAATTTAAAGATGGCAAACGTGAAGGCGAAGGAGCGATTACATTCCCAGACGGTGCAAAATATAACGGTCAATTTAAGGAAAACACCTATAATGGCCAGGGAGTTTATATTTTTCCTCACGGAGAGAAATATGAAGGTGAATTTATTAATGGAAAATTAAATGGATCAGGAATCTATTACTATGCAGATGGTTCAAGATATGAAGGACAGTTCCAGGATGATAAGCGCCACGGAGGAGGCACGATCACTTATGCCGATGGTGTAATGTATAACGGCCAATTCCAGGATAATTACCGGAGTGGACAAGGAACGTTGATATTTCCCGATGGAAAAAAGATCGAAGGGCAGTTTACAAACGACAAGCTGAATGGGAAAGGTGCCGTGACATATCCGGATGGAAGCAAAGCGATCGCGGTACAGACTGATAATAACACATTCAAAATCACTCGCGAACAGTGAAGCTATCCACCCACAAGGCGGAGGCATTCTGAAAGTTTTCGTAAAAATTTTTGCAAACACAAGAAAAGTTCTTAATGTGTATAAATAAAGGATTCTTATGGGTTCGTGGTTATGGTGGGGCAAGAACATTTCTATTGCCCTATTTTCATTATTTTTTTTGTTTTTTGGCATTCAGGCACTCATTGCATCATACAGATTGAATAATCCTCTTGAATTTATCATGTTTTTCTTCTCATCATGCCTGATAATTCTGATCAGCCTTGTAGGTATCATTTACCCTGCCTTCCGTATTAAAAAAATTCTAACACCCCACAAGATGGATGAAAATGTTAAATAAGTACGAGAAGACATTTATCCTGCTTATGGCAGGCATTCTTTTCTTCATTAGCATACCAGAAATAGCATTTTCATACGACCTGGAAAAGAAGGTCGTTTCACATACCCTGGAAAATGGTTTGAAAATCCTCATGGTTGAAAGGCATTTAAGCCCTACTGTGTCCTTTTACATAAGACACCGTGTGGGTGCTGTTGACGAAGCCGACGGCAGAACGGGAACCGCACATCTTTTAGAACACATGCTGTTCAAGGGAACAAAAACCATTGGGACGAAAAACTTCCGAAAAGAAGAAAAAATTCTTAAGAATATTGTAAAAATCGGTGAAAGCCTTGATCTCGAAAGAATGAAGGGAAAAGGTGCTGATAAAACCCGTATTGAGTCATTAACGAAAGAGTTGGAAGCGCTCCAGAATACACATAAAAAATATTTTGTGGACAACGAAATTGACAGGCTTTACACGGAAAATGGTGCAAATGACATCAATGCAACCACAAGCCAGGATTTGACATCATACCATGTCAGCCTTCCATCTAATAAGATTGAACTCTGGGCCAGGATCGAGGCGGATAGAATGACGAGTCCTGTTTTCCGAGAATTCTATTCTGAGCGAAGTGTCGTAATGGAAGAACGCAGGCAGAGAATTGAATCCGATCCTGAAGGCCAGCTCTATGAACAATTTCTTGCTGCCGCATATATTGCACATCCATATAGAAGACCGATCCTCGGCTGGCCTTCGGATATACAATATTTGGATCCTGGTTATATGGAAGCTTTTTTTAAAAGCTATCATGGTCCGAACAACACCGTCATCGCCATTGTGGGAGATATTGATCCCGCAGCTACACTTAACATCGTCAAGCAATACTTTGGCTCCATCCCCCGCCGTGCCCTTAACCCTTCACCAATTACAGAAGAACCTCCTCAAAAAGGGGAACGACGGATCAATATTACGTCTGATGCAAACCCCGCAATGATCATAGGCTACCATAAACCTGCCATGCCAGAGTACGATGACTACGTTTTTGATGTACTCGAATATATTCTCTCCAAAGGAAGGACTTCGAGGCTCTACAAGTCTCTCGTCGAAGAAAAAGGAATCGCAAAAAGCATACTCACAGCCAATGGCGTACCGGGATCAAAATATCCGAATCTATTCGCTATATTTGCCAAACCGCGTCACCCACACACAAGCGCCGAAGTGGAATTGTCTATGTATGAGGAAATTGAAAGAATCAAAACAAATGCTGTTTCCACGAGAGAGTTGGAGAAAGCGAAAAATCAACTTAAGGCAGATTTTATAAAGAACCTCGATTCCAATTTGGAATTGGCAAATATGATTTCATACTTTGAAATCCTTATCGGGGATTATCGCTACATTACTAATCATCTAAAAATAATAGAAAAGGTTACACCTGAAGATATCATGCAAGTGGCAAAAAAATATCTCATTCCTGAAAACAGGACTGTGGCAAATCTTGTGAAGAAGACCTAATTATGGGGAAAATGTTATATCGATGCTTCTTATTATCGGTGTTATTATATGCCGTATTGTTCTGTATTGGCACGAATGCAGAAGGGAATTCCTCCATTCCTCTCATCAACCCGGATGAATTGCCTTACCGGCAAATCCAGTTTGCTCCGCCTCAGGCACAACGGGTACTTCTTGATAACGGAATTATCCTTTACATTTTTGAAGATCATGAACTTCCCTTGGTGAACATTTCAGCAGTAATCAGAACCGGTTCCAACTACGATCCTGCCGGAAAAGAGGGTCTTGCCGAACTCACCGGCACACTTCTGAGAACTGGAGGAACACAATCCATATCAGCTGATGCCATCGATGAAGCCTTAGATTTTTTTGCCGGTTCACTGTCTGTTTCGATGAGCCGGGATTCGGGATCGATAAGCCTGTCAGTTCTTAAGGACAATGTGGATGAAGGGCTTAACATCTTCTCCCAGATAATTGCAAATCCTGCATTTGAAGAATTTAAAATAAAGTTGGCAAAGGAACTAAAAATTGAGGATCTGAGAAGAATAGCCGATAATCCCCAAAAGCTTGCTTTCAGAGAATTAAAGAGGTTCTTGTACGGCAATAATCCGGCTGGCAGATTATCTTCAATTACAACTATTCAAAATATCCAAAAGGATGATCTAATCCGGTTCTATAAACAATTCTTTTATCCGAAAAACACCATGATTGCAGTGAGCGGAGACATCTCCAGTGAACAGGCTATCATGAAGATAAAAAAATATTTTGGATCATGGGATGAATCTATAAAACATTATACTATACCTCCCATACCTGCAAAACAGAAGGGCCATATCTATTTCTTATCCAAAGATATCCCTCAATCTATCATCATTTCTGCCCAGCTTGCTCCGGGTAAAAAGAATCACGATACATATGCGTTTGAAATACTTGATTTCATTCTCGGAAGTGGTGGCTTTAAGTCACGTATCTTTCAACAAATCAGAAATAACCTAGGATTGGCATACTCAACAGGAAGTTTCTATACCAAACTAAGCGGATATGGTGTGTTTGGAGCCTATGCGATAACCAAATCCGAGACGACTGCGAACGTGCTTTCAAATATCCAAACTATCATAAGAGATGTAAAGACAACTGTAATTGATAAAAAAGACCTTGAAGCAGCGATAAAATCCATAAACAATAACTTTATATTCTCCTTCCATTCCGCAGAACAAATTGCCCTTCAACAATTGATGATGGAATACGACAATCTGCCCGGGGATTATCTGGCAACTTACAGAGATAGAATCGCAAAAGTTCGCGCAGAAGACCTCATGCAAATAGCTAATAAATATCTCTCCCCTGATGAAGCTGTTATCCTCGTTGTTGGTAACGAAAATGCTTATAATCAAATGGTTTCCTCATTTGGAACTGTGTCCAGAATTGAAGGGTCACTATGAATACTGCGGCAGTGTACGAAAAAATTTCCCGCCGTATAGATACATACGAAAATGCCATGATAAAAATGCAGTATGACCTTACTGCCATTCCTGCGATATCACCCGACAATGGGGGCGACGGCGAATTTGAAAAGGCTCAGTGTATTTTGTCATACCTACGTGAGATGGAGTTTCCACATACCATACACATTAATGCCCCCGATGACAGGGTCTCTACCGGAATCCGTCCCAACCTTATTGTCCATATACCGGGAAAGAATCTAAATAAAACCGTTTGGATTCTAACACATATAGATATAGTCCCACCAGGGGAAATTAGTTTGTGGAGTGGGGACCCCTTCAAATGCTACATAAAAGATGGACGAATATTTGGGAGAGGTGCAGAAGATAATCAGCAAGACCTCGTAGCATCTATTTTTGCGGCAAAGGCTGTCTTAGATGAAGGTGAGGTACCGGAAAACTCTATGGGACTTGTTTTCGTTGCTGATGAAGAAACGGCAAGCCGGTTTGGTTTGTCTTATGTTATGCAAGATGAAAAAAACCCTTTTCGAAAAACAGATATCATTGTTGTTCCTGATTCGGGAAACGAAGATGGAACAATGATAGAGATAGCCGAAAAAAGCATCTTATGGCTTCGTTTTAAAACTACTGGCAGACAATGCCATGCCAGCAGGCCAGACCTTGGGAAAAATGCATTGAATGCAGCATCTCATTTCATTGTTTTGCTGAATAATCTTTATAATATTTTTAATGCTTCTGATCCATTTTATCTGCCCCGGATCAGTACCTTTGAGCCAACAAAAAAAGAGTCAAATATCCAAAATATCAATACTATTCCCGGAGAAGATATATTTTATATGGATTGCAGAATCCTGCCTCACTATCACCTGACGGACGTATTTCGGGAAATCAGGAACAAGGCCGACGAAATCGAAAAGAGATGTGATGTGTCCATACAAATTACTCCTGTTCAGGAATTTCAAGCGCCTTCTCCGACTCCCCATGATGCTCCTGTTGTTACAGCCTTACAGAACGCTGTAGGACACGTTTACGGCGTCCATGCCACACCGCAGGGAATAGGCGCCGGAACTATCGCCGCGGTTTTTCGCAATAAAAATTATCCGGTTGCGGTGTGGTCCAAAGTCAATCACACCGCTCATCAACCTAATGAAAACTGTCTCATTTCCAACATGGTAGGAAATGCAAAGGTTTATGCGCACCTGTTTATGTATACGTGAAACTTTCCATCATAGGCGGTGCATTCTTGCAGATTCTAAAAAATAATTGCAATCGCTTAAAGTGCATGATAGCATCTAAAAAAAGTATTTAATGTTTAGTAATATTAATCAAGGTTACTCGATATCTATTTACGAGGTTATATATTTACTTGAAGCAAAATCCCGATTTTATTTCGGTTAAAAATATTAGTTTTACTGACAATAACCTCATCAGAACCCTTCTCGGTGAATACGATAGAAACATAAAACTCATCGAAAAATTAGAGCCGGTTAAAATAGTTGTTCGTGGAAATAGTTTATCTGTCACGGGAGAACGTATCCCCGCAGAACTTGTTGAAAACCTTATTATTCAGCTCTATTCACTATTGGAAAAAGGGTACCCTATATATCCAGCAGACATCGATTATGCCCACAGGATTCTTTCCAGTAACAGTTCAGTAAATCTTGAAAGAATATTTTTAGATACAGTCTTCATTTCCTCAAAAAAACGCTTAATCACTCCCAAAAGCATTGCCCAGAAACTCTACATTGATTTAATAAGGAACTTCGATATAGTTTTTGCCATTGGTCCTGCGGGGACAGGTAAGACTTACCTGGCAATGGCAATGGCTGTATCCGCCCTGCTTGACAAGAAGGTAAATCGTATTGTCTTGGCGAGACCCGCCGTAGAAGCAGGTGAAAAGCTCGGATTTTTACCCGGCGACCTATCAGAGAAAGTAAATCCATATCTCAGGCCGCTGTATGATGCCCTTTTTGACATGATAGATTTTGATAAGGCTTCAGCGCTCATTCACAAGGGTGTTATCGAGGTTGCCCCATTAGCGTTTATGAGGGGAAGAACATTGAATGATTCTTTCGTGATCCTTGATGAAGCGCAGAATACTACCTCGGAACAGATGAAGATGTTCCTGACAAGACTGGGCTTCGGATCAAAAGCCGTCATAACGGGTGATATAACCCAGATTGATCTCCCGTGCGATAAGATATCCGGTCTTGTAGAAGCAGAGGCTATCCTGGCAAAAGTAGGGGGCATCAAGTTTGTACATTTTTCAGAGATCGATGTTGTGAGACATCCGCTCGTTCAGGATGTGATACGTGCCTACAATCATTTAACCAGGGGCAAGAGAAAAGTAAAAAGAATTTAACTTCATGATACCCAACAGGTTCAAAATTACACAGGTCATACAAATATTCAAAAGAGTATTCAATCAAACACCATCGGTACCGGGGTTTGCAAAAAAAATAGCCTTTATAAGATGGACTATTGCCATTTGTGTAAGTGCTGTTTTGTCCGTTCTTCTTGCACCACAAGTTCATTTTTTTCACCCGGATTATAAAGTCGGCTCTATAGCTACGAGAGATGTGAGGGCAGATCGCGATTTTCTTGTTGAAGATAGGGTATCTACAGAACAGAAAAGAGCAGAAGCAATTAGAGATTTCAAATCTGTGTATGATTATGATAGCGATACCCCTTCCAACCTGAGAGCTGTTGTCACCCGGGCTTTTTCGTTGGCGGAACAAGCATATACTCCAAGTGCCAACAGGTCATTGAAGCAGCTTCCTTTAAATCAGCTGAGAAACAATTTCGAGAATTTTCTGGGAATAACCCTCACCGATGAAGAATTTTATATCCTGCAAAAGTACAAATTTGCTCCTTATGTATCTGACAAAATTTCAAGACTTATTGCAATTGCCTACAATTCTAATCTAATAACCAATGCAGAATTTACAAAACAGGATTTGGGAAACGGTATCGTAATCAGAGATATCAAAAACCAGATGGAAAGGATTGAAAATAATCTCAAATCCATTCAGCATATTGATAAGATAGATGCCACGCTTTTAAAGAAGGCTTCTAACATTCTCGATAACGAGAGTGGTGACGTAAAAAAAGTTATTGTTCCTTTGACCAAAAAGCTGATCCAGCCAAATTTAACCTTTAACAAGAATGCTTCCGAAAGGAAAAAACAGATTGTTCTTAATGATATTAAACCTGTTTTTTTTCATGTTTTAAAGGATGAAATCATAATACGGGAAGGGGAAAAGATTTCTCCCCTCGATCAGGACAAGCTGGAAGCATTCTTTATAGGCACAGGTGAAAAGTCTGTTTCAAATATATCCATTTTTTTAGGCACATTCTTTTTGATTTTATCGTTGTCGGTTGTTCTTGTTTATTTAGCCAGAAAGTTATTTCAAGTTGGTGAAAATATTACCGACATTATTTTTCTTAGTATGACCATTGTCTTTCAAATTATCCTGGTAAAAGTAGGGATTTTTATGTCCGAAGCTATTAATAGGGCGTTCCCTATTTTCCCAACGGAAGCATATTATTATGCCATACCTTTTGCCGCGGGCGCAATGCTTGTGGGAATTCTCATTAATCGGAACGTTGCCTTCATATTCTCTATTTATTCATCAATTCTTGCCGCTTTGTTGTTCGATGGTAAGATCGCAATCATGCTTTTTTCATTCCTGGGATGTGGAGCCGCATCATATCATGTTTCATACAGTAAACAACGCTCGGCATTTTTCAAAGTCGGCCTCTTATTGAGTGTGATAAATTGTACGACCATTCTGTTCCTCTGTCTTTCTTCTCCTTCATGCAGTATTTTGTCTGCAACTACAATTATAAAGCTTGCCATGGGGTTCATGAGCGGTATTTTTTCAGCAATCATCGTCGCAGGAATGATACCCCTCTTTGAAACCATTTTTGACTATACGACTGATATAAAGCTTTTAGAACTTGCAAATCTCAATCAGCCAATCTTCCAGAGAATGATCATGGAAGCTCCCGGCACATATCACCATAGTATTATTGTTGGTTCACTGGTTGAAGCTGCAGCTGAAGCTATAGGAGCGAACCCGCTTCTTGCAAAGGTCAGCGCATATTATCACGATATTGGAAAAATTAAGAAGCCTCTCTATTTTATTGAAAATCAGAGAAACGCTGAAAATAAGCACAACAAGCTTTCGCCAAAAATGAGCAGCCTTATTATTACTGCGCACGTGAAAGACGGATGTGAACTCGCCAACAAGGATAAACTCGGAACGCAAATTACTAATATCATTAGAGAGCATCATGGGACAAGTCTCGTAAGCTATTTTTATGAAAAAGCGAAACGGGACAGGGATTCCTCTATCAGAGCCCTGCCTGAAAGTAATTTTCGCTATGCTGGCCCCAAGCCCCAGAGTAGAGAAGCTGGTCTTGTACTTCTCGGTGATGTTATTGAAGCCTCTTCAAGGACATTATCAAATCCCACACCCTCAAGAATTAAAAATCTTGTGAGAGAAAGAATTGAAAAAGTTTTAATGGATGGTCAACTTGACGAATGCAAAGTTACACTTTATGATTTGAATATAATTTCCGAGAATTTCATAAGAATCCTTAATGGTATTTTCCACCAAAGGATTGATTATCCCGAAATGGTCGTCTGCGACTTTAACGGCGGCAGAAAAGAAAATAATGTCTATTCTCATCGTAAACAGACAGAAAAAAATAAGCCTTGACCTCCAGCGAATACGACGCGTAATGAAAAAAATACTAAATTATGTGGATCGTAAAGATAATGAAATAAGCCTGCTGTTTGTTGATAACGAAGAAATAAGGGATATAAACAAACGTTTTTTAAATCGGAATCATACTACGAATGTTTTAAGTTTCTCTTTAAAAGATGGGCAATACGGAAATATAAATCCTCACGTTCTCGGTGACATCGTTATTTCTTTGGAAAAGGCACTTGAAGACGCCGCAGAAGCAGATATTGAATTAAATGATGAGATAGACTTTCTTATGATTCATGGCATTCTTCATCTGCTTGACTATAGCCATGAAAATGCCAGTGAAGCTGAAATTCTAAAGATGAACAAGAAAGAAAAAGAACTATTCTACATGCTGAAAGGATATGAACTTGAATAGTAAACAAATACAAGATATTGTTTTTTATCGCTTATTTCACCACTATAACCTGTCCAGGATGAATACTATCATCTTTGGCTAACTTATTGATTTCAAGTATCTTATCAAGGCTTACGCCATTTTTTTTCGCAATTACCTCCAGGCTATCTCCCTTTCGGACAGTATATGTATTGGTACCTGCATTCGTAGTCGTATCTTTACTTTTTTTACTCCCTTTTTTACGATCTGCTTTATCTGAATTACTATTTTGTTGCTTTGCTTCGTTTCTGGCACTAAGCATGATGACCTGACCGGGTTTAAGAGCTTTTTGCTTTTTAAATTTGTTTAATCTATTTATTTCTTCAACATTAGTATCATAACGCTTTGCGAGAGATGTCAGCGTATCGCCTTTTCTCACTTTATATTTAATAATATCCCCGCTCGCCTGAATTTTATCACTGTCTGACCGTTTCGTCGATTTAACCTTCGCATAGCGTGAAGCATTTACAGGTATAATTAATCGTTGACCCGCTTTGACCTTTTTTCTGCCCGATATGTGATTGTAGTCCATGATCGCGCTCACAGATGTTCTATATCTGCGGGCAATTGAAACGACCGTTTCCCCGCGTTTCGCTCTGTGAGTAATAAACACTTGGCGAGGTTTCTCACATTTTGGAATCTCATCAACAATTTTGGTAAATTTTCCCGCCAATTCGGAGGGTACTTTGAGATTATATTCTTTGTCAGGTGTGATTTTCTGCCTCAGTTCCGCATTAAGAGAAACCACTATTTCTTCACTTGTTCCAAGATGCTCAGAAATATCCTGTAACCGCATTGATTTATTGATTTTGACTGTCTCATAGTTATAGAAGCTTTGTTTTTCGGCTCCTTCATAGAGATCTATGCCGTACTTTTTAGGTTCTCTAATTATGTGCAACGTTGCGAGGAATCTGGGTACATAACGCGCAGTCTCATAAGGAAGCTGATGGTAGAGATCCCAGAATCTGTCGAAATAGTTGATATGCTGCCTCGATATGACTTTGAGAACCCTCCCTTCGCCACAATTATACGCAGCGAGAACCGTAAGCCAATCACCGAACATCCCATGCAATTCTTTTAAATAATCAATTGCTGCTCTTGTTGATTTTTCAAGATCCAGCCTTTCGTCAACCCATTCGTCACGGTTGAGTCCGTATTTGTAACCCGTTGACGGAATAAATTGCCAGAGGCCGAGTGCTCGCGCCCTCGAGAGTGCATGGATTTTAAAACCACTTTCTACAAGAGGAAGCCACGATAACTCTTCCGGTAAGCCAGCTTTTCTCAACTCCCGTATAATGATGGGACGATAGAAGCCAGAACGTTTATACGACTGAATAAAAAAATCTTTTTCGACGGTTTGAAAACGTCTGATTTCTTTCTCGACATCCGCATTGATAATATGCGGTATCTCGCTTTGCTTCCCGCTCGTCTTTGTATGCTTTGATGAATAAATAGCGAGGAGCTGCTTCGATATGAGTAAACGCAGGTCATCTTTCTGGCGAGAAATATCAGGATCTCCGTTTGTATCGAGCAGCAAGGCATAGGCCTGGTCTAACAGGTCCAGGGCGTTCTCTAGATCACCCTTGATCCAGTAAGCACGGGATTCATTCAGCAAGATAAGGGCTTCTTCCATTATATCGCTGCCCTTTTCCCTTTCCTGGTCTTTTTGCACCTTATTTACAGGAAACTCTTCTTTCTTTTCTACGGACGCGTCTTTATCATAATTTTCTTTTTGTTTTTGACTAAGAGAAGTATCTTCTTTTCCGGAGGATTCAGTATTATTATATTTGTTTTCCACTATGGATATTTTTTCGTTGCTGATGGAACTGTTATAAGGTTCATTTTCCGCTTTGATTTGACCAAAAGCATAACCGATGAATGTACCATGACAGAGAATAAATACTATGGCGATAATTGACAGAAGAAAGTTGTTTCTTCTTGACATCGTAATGAACTCCTTTTCGGTTTATAAAGTCAGCAGGCTTATCTGTGATTCAAAAGACAGCCGTATATATCACACATTAACATTTCCCCATACACCTATTTAGCTCATCAATAGATATGCCTCAATAAAATCATCTATATCACCATCCAATACCCTGTTTGCATTGCCTGCCTCAAGGTTTGTCCTGTGATCTTTGACCATTTTATAGGGATGTAAGATATAGGAGCGAATCTGGCTTCCCCAGGCGATGTCTTTTTTTGTCTTATTCAGTTCATCGATTTTCTTCCTTTGTTCTTGTACCTCTATTTCGTAAAGCCGTGACTTTAAAAATTTCATAGCCATGGCTTTATTCTTATGCTGCGATCGCTCATTCTGACATTGTACGACTATCCCTGTGGGTAGATGTGTGATTCTCACCGCTGAATCCGTTTTATTCACATGCTGCCCCCCTGCCCCTGTAGATCTGTACGTATCTATGCGGAGGTCATTATCATCAATCTCTATGTTTATTTCATCATCAACTTCGGGATACACAAAAACAGAGGCAAACGAGGTATGACGGCGGGCTCCGGAATCGAACGGCGATATCCGAACGAGCCTGTGAATACCAATTTCAGCCTTGGCATAGCCGTAGGCATATTCCCCCTCAATCGTCAGGGAAACACTCTTTACGCCAGCTTCATCACCAGGCTGATAATCAATAATAGTGGTAGAAAAGCCCTTCCTTTCAGCCCACCTTAAATACATCCGTAAAAGCATCTCAGCCCAGTCCTGTGCTTCTGTTCCCCCTGCGCCGGCGTGAATTGTCATTATGGCATTCATCGCATCCTGCTCAGAGCCCAGCATCAATTTGAGCTCTTCATTTCTTACGGATGACTGAAGTCCATCTATGTCTTTTCCTACTTCTTCAACTGTTTTTTCATCATTTTCTTCGCTCGCTAAACTATACAGCATTTCTATATCACTGATTTCGTCCTTGAGCTTCTTCCAGTTGTCGACAACCGTTTCTAACTTGCTTTTTTCCTTCAGGGTTTCTCGTGCTTTTTCCTGCTCGCTCCAGAAATTTTCATGCAGTGCTGCTTTTTCTAACCTTTTGATTTTATCTTCCTTGACAGTAATGTCAAAGACATTCTCCTAAATGTTCTATTCTCTTTTTCAAATCGATTATTGTTTCATGAATTTCTCCAACCATGTCCGGTTCTCCTTTTAAAAGTAATTAACACACAACATAACAAGGATATCATGCAAATTAAAATAAAGATATCACCATATGTTGCATAAAAAGTTTCATAATTAATAAACTTAACTTTATCCCTTAATGCTGTTCTTGTGAACAATTCCGTTTTAGAAACGATCCTGCCTGTCGGATCTATTACGGCGCTGATTCCTGTATTCGCGGACCTTACAACATATAAACGACTTTCTATTGCTCTAAAAACCGTCATGGAAAGATGCTGATATGGTGCAGATGTGTTACCAAACCAGGCGTCATTCGTGATATTCACAAGTAAGTCAGCCCCCATTTTTTTGTAGGTCCTGCCGGCCTCCGGAAATATACCTTCATAGCAGATCAAGATGCCTAACTTATGATTATTCATTGTTAAGGGATAATAACCTTTACCCGAACGAAAGTCCCCAACTCCAACCACCAATTTATTAATAAAGGGAAACAGTTTCCGTAGCGGTACAAACTCACCGTATGGCACCAGGTGCACTTTATTATACTGCCCTGATATCTTTCCTTGAGGTGATAACAGAAAAGCACTGTTTAAAAACAAGATACAGTCTTCATCACCATCACACTCCTTTATATAACTTGGACTGCCAAAGAGGAGCCATTCTCCTGAAGTTTGTGCAATATTTGTGATCTCGCCGTGCATCCTGTTGTTCTCATCCTGAAAGAAAAAAGGGGCTGCCGTTTCCGGCCATACCGTTAAGCCTGAGCGAGATGATTGTTTCTGTAAAGAGAGATATTTATACGCACTGATGGTTTCATATTGAAAGCGTGGATTCCATTTTATATTTTGATCAATATTACCTTGAATAATGGCAACATCTATAGCTTCCGCCGTTTTTTCCGCTTCTTCTATTTGATGTGTTCGCATGAATCCGTAACCAACAACAATAAGTATCAAACTGCAACCTATAGCTATTTCTCCCCATATCAACTTTCCCTTAAACTTACTGGACAGGGCATCAAAAATGATCACGTTTACTACCACAATAAGAAATGTGATTCCAAACGTACCTGTAATGTCAACAACCTGGATTAAAGCTCTATACAGATATTGAGAATGAGCAAGGTTCTCCCAGGGAAATCCGGTGAACAAATGAGACTTCCCATATTCAAGACATGTCCATAAAACCGGTGCTGCAATAATCCTTGGTATGCCTTTGCCTGTGAAGTATACAAGACCTGCCGCAAAAAGGGCGGCATAGACGCTCAGGTATGCCGCCAGAAGGAGCATGATAATAACACCTAAGTAATAGGGAAGATATCCATAGTGTACGACAACAAATGTAATCCAGTACATGATGCCGATATTGGATACAATACCCGTCACAAAGCCAAGGATAAAACCTTCTTTCGCGCCCGCATCCTTGAGTGCGAATAAAAGGGGAACCAGGGCTGCCCAGGCTATTACCCCTATCCCATATTTTGGAAATGAGAGAAAAAGGAGAATCCCGGAGGTAACGGTTAAGAATAAATTCCTGTAACTGATGTTCGAGCGTAATGATTTCAACTTTTAACTACAACGCTCCTCTCAGCTTGAGATTCATCTAACTTTTTTAGTTTGACCTTTTTTATGCTTCGCTCGTCCGCAGATTCGATGATTATTTCCAGATTATCGACATGAATAATTTCCCCGGTCACAGGGATTTTTTTGATTGCATTAAGGATATATCCGCCGAGAGTTTCAAATTTTCCTTCCGGGAATTTCATATGGAGGTGATCTTCAATCGCCTCTATCTCTACCCTTCCGTCAATAAGCATATAACCATCCTGCAGATCGACTATATCCTCCTTCTTTGCGTCATGTTCGTCATGTATTTCTCCCACAATTTCCTCTATCAAATCTTCAAGGGTAACGAGGCCGGACGTTCCACCGTACTCATCAATGACAATCGCCATGTGGTACTTCCTCTGTTTGAGTTCATGAAGCAGATGATGCGTATTTTTTGTTTCCGGAATGTAATAGGGTTTGCGCAGGCTGGACAAAATATCGCTTTCCGATATTGGTTTTGACCAGAATTTAAGAAGGTCTTTAACATTTAAAATACCGACGATGTTATCCACACTCCCGGCATAGACGGGCATTCTCGTATGGCCATGCTTAATCGTTAATTCCAAAATCTCTTCAATCGTTGCATCACTTCGAATCGCGATCATTTCTGTCCTAGGAATCATCACTTCCCTGACTATCGTTTCTCTGAAATCGAGTATGCTCTGAATCATTTCTCCGGACTGCGGATCTATAAGTCCTTTCTCTTCTCCGGCGTCAATGATTGACTGGATTTCCTCCTCCAGACGTCCTTGCTCATCGGTGGAAATAAGCTTTTTGATTTTTGTTAATATTTTGCTGCTCAAAATTCGCAAATTCCTTTCTTTAGAGCCCCCTTAGATACTCCGGCCTTAGTACTTTCACGTCATGGTTTCCAATGACACCATAGATCATACTCACTGTTTTCTCTTTTTCGCTGGGCAACATAGCTTTTACGGGAAGATAGTTTGAAGCATGATTCGATGTAAAGTAACACTCTGTAAAATTGGAATTTTCAATTATCAGCGCCAGTTCCTTGAGCAAACCAAATTTATCAGGCATTACAAAACTTCCCGCCATATACTCCTCATACAATGGTGTTCCGGGTACCACCATGAGAGTGAGAGCACTTGCGAAATCCGGATTTATTTCAGACAGGATTTTTGCCGTATCAACGGCATGCTCGATACTTTTTTCGATACCGCCCAGACCCAGGATAACGGTCGCAGAAAGCTTTATCCCCGCTTCTTTGATCCGCCTGCCTGCCTGAACCATCTCGCTATATGTAACTCCTTTTTTTATTTTTTGCAGCACATCAAAGTTTCCCGTTTCCACACCGAGATATACGATCGTAAGACCGAGTTTTTTTAATTCGATTAATTCATCAAGCGATTTTCTCAATATACTCTTCGCATTGGCGTAGGTCCCCACTCGCTTGATACCTTTCAAATGCGTTCCAATCATATTCAATATTTGCACTATTTTCTTCTGGGGAATAATGAGGGCATCGCCATCGCAGAGGAATATCTTTCCGGATGATCGATAGCGGCTGACTTCCCTGACATCCTCTTGAATTTCATCGAACGATTTTATCCTGAATTTTTTGTCTTTGTAAGCGGGACAAAAAATACATTTGTTGTGAGAACAACCTACAGTTACCTGCAGCAATATACTATTGGCTTCACTGGGCGGCCTTATTATCGCACCTTCGTATTTCATTCTGATTTGACCTTCCTTCTCTCGTTTCCTGAATCCGCTGATGCGGTGCATTGATTCCCGCCTGCATGAATTCGACAGAAAGTAGCGTTTCTCTACCCTTACATAAAAAAAAGGAGTTAACCTGCATCGGTCAACCCCTCAATGTGTATGGCGGGGCCGATGGGACTCGAACCCACGCCCTCCGGCGTGACAGGCCGGCGTTATAACCATCTTAACTACGACCCCGCATAATTGATAATCAGGTAAGGTATAAGGATAGAACCTCTCTCCTCTATTCCTTTCTGGGGAATATATTTTTTAAGGACCTCACCTGTTTTTGTCATTGGTAGGCGGAACAGGACTCGAACCTGTGACTTCCACGGTGTAAGCGTGGCGCTCTCCCCACTGAGCTACCCGCCTATACTTAATTTTATTTTCCCTAACAACTGTACTTCTTGTTGTCAAGCAATAAATAGCTCTGCTTCTCTCGTTGGCAACTATTTTCCAGAGGACGAATCGTATCCGTCATGGTAATGGACGACACTCGAATTGATTTCTCTTCATCCGGTTTTTCATGATGAATTTTTTTATCAGCCGGACAAAGTGCTACCTTCAACACTTCATCCATATGCTCCGCAAATACAATTTCAATCGCCTTCAGAACATTCGCCGGAACCTCTGACAGATCCTTCTCATTATCCTTGGGTATCACTACAGTCTTTAAATTTGCACGGTGAGCAGCGAGGAGCTTTTCCTTCAACCCCCCTATGGGCAATACCCTGCCTCTCAGAGTAATTTCCCCGGTCATTGCCAGATCTCCGCGGACTTTTCTTTTCATAAACGCGGATGCGATGGAAGTTACCACGGCGATTCCTGCAGATGGTCCATCTTTCGGTATGGCACCTTCCGGAACGTGCACATGTACATCCGTTTCCTTGTAAAAATTCTCTTCCAGACCGAATTTTTCGGCTCTTGCGCGTACATAGGTGAGAGCTGCCTGTACAGATTCCTGCATGACATCACCCAGTTTACCGGTCATTACCATCTTCCCGGTGCCCTTCATGAGCGAAGATTCTATGGCGAGGAGTTCTCCGCCGACTTCTGTCCAGGCCAGGCCGATGCACAAACCTACTTCATCTTTTCCTTCCGTCTCTCCATGCCTGAATTTTGGTACACCGAGATATTTAGGTATCAATTTTGAACTGATTCTG
>Ga0209253_10002068_pt1 | contig 17694 bp, 11 predicted proteins | sample FrelakmetBRP12BR_FD_187145 | JGI IMG/M metagenome (GOLD analysis project Ga0209253, IMG submission 187145) | Freshwater lake sediment microbial communities from the University of Notre Dame, USA, for methane emissions studies - BRP12 BR (SPAdes)... | ecosystem: Environmental > Aquatic >... | reverse complement strand
TGTGGCGCCATTATCGAGCCGCTCGTGGTCAACCCGGGAAGTCGTATCGACGTTGAGATGTCCTCGTTTGAGCGCATTACACTTGGCTTCACCGGGCCATGAGTGAGGTCGCAGGGTGCTGACCGGATCCCGGACATGACGACTGCATGGATGCTGGAGGTAGAGTAATGCAGGTGCAATTACAGAAGATCGCCTTCCTCGATCGCAGCACCTTCTTCGATTCCATCGCTTTTCCGTTTGCGCGCCTGGCCGCAGAATGGCAAGAGCATGCACGTACGGCGCCTGACGAAGTATTGACCCACGCGGGCGATTCTGCGGTGGTCGTTACCAACAAGGTGAAACTTCCTGCCGTGCTGCTTGAAAAGCTGCCGCAGCTCAAGCTTGTCGCCGTGGCGGCCACCGGCGTCGACCATGTCGATCTCGACGCCGCCAGGCGCCTTGGTATCGGTGTCTGCAACGTGCGCGACTACGCCACGCACAGCGTACCGGAGCATGTGTTCGCGGTGCTGCTGGTGCTGCGCCGCAACCTGATCGCTTATGCCGCTGCCGCCCGGAATGGCGCCTGGTCACGCGCCGAGAACTTCTGTCTGCTCACATGGCCAATCGAAGACCTGGCCGGCTCCACGCTCGGCATCATTGGTGGCGGTGCACTAGGTCAGTCCGTGGCAAAACTCGGTGCGGCATTCGGCATGCGCGTGCTGCTGGCCGAGCAGCGCGGTGCGCCGCCGCGCCCCGGTCGTGTGGCGTTCGAGCAGGTGCTGGCCGAGGCGGATGTCTTGAGCCTGCATGTGCCGCTTACGTCCGCGACCCGCAACTTGATCGGTGCAACCGAACTGGCACGCATGAAACCATCGGCCATTCTCATCAACAGCGCACGCGGCGGGGTGGTGGACGAAGTGGCTCTGGTCGAGGCGTTGCGTGCCGGGCTGCTGGCCGGCGCTGCGGTGGATGTCCTAACCACCGAGCCGCCGCCGGCGGATCATCCGCTGCTCAGCGCAAACCTTCCTAACCTGCTCGTGACCCCGCACATCGCCTGGGCGAGCCGCCAGGCACAGCAGCGCATGGCGGACGAAGTGGTGGAGAATATCGCGGCGTTCCTGCGCGGTGAACTCCGCAATCGTGTTGTGTAATATTTCTTAGCCACAGATGAATGCAGATAGACACAGATGATTACTTCTTGTTGTTCCTATTTCCATCTGTGTTCATCTGCGTTCATCTGTGGCTGCCTTGGCCATTTTCATTCAGACAAATGACCCTGCCGATCGATGAAGCCCTGCCGCGCTTGCGCGAGGCACTGACTGGCCATGCCTCAGTGGTGTTGCAAGCGCCGCCGGGTGCCGGCAAGACCACCATGGTGCCGCTGGCGCTGCTCGACGAGCCGTGGCTCAAGGGCAAGAGCATTGTTATGCTCGAACCGCGCCGGCTGGCGGCGCGTGCCGCCGCCGGGCGCATGAGCCAGCTGCGCGATGAAAATGTCGGCGGGATGGTCGGCTACCGTATCCGCTTCGAGAGCAAGGTGTCGAAGGCCACGCGCATCGAGGTGGTGACCGAGGGCATTCTCACCCGCCGCCTGCAGAACGACCCGGGATTGGAAGGCGTAGGGCTGGTGATCTTCGACGAGTTCCACGAACGACACCTACACGCCGACTTGGCGCTGGCACTTTGTCTCGACAGCCAGCGCGGCCTGCGTGATGACCTCAAGATTCTGGTCATGTCCGCGACGCTGGATGGGGAGGCAGTATCACGTCTGCTGAACAATGCGCCGATCATCACCAGTGAAGGTCGCAGTTATCCGGTGGACGTGCATTACCCGCCGCGCGATCCTGAAGGCCGGCTGCCCGATGTGGTAGCGCAGGCAATCCAGCGCGCGCTCGCCGATCATGAAGGCGACGTGCTGGCGTTCCTGCCCGGCGCCTGGGAGATTCGCCGCACCCAGAGCAACATCGAAGCAGCGCTCAAGAACAGCAATGTCGATATCTACCCACTCTACGGCGACCTGCCGTGGGAGCAGCAGGAACGCGCCATCCGCCCGGGCGGCGCATCGGGGCGGCGCAAGGTGGTGCTGGCCACGCCCATTGCTGAAACCAGCCTGACCATCGATGGCGTGCGTGTGGTGGTAGATTCCGGCTACGCGCGCGTCCCGCAGTTCGATCCGAAGAGCGGCCTGTCGCGTCTCGTGACCCAGCGCATTTCGCGCGCCTCGGCCGAGCAGCGCGCCGGCCGCGCCGGTCGTACTGCGCCCGGTGTCTGCTACCGGTTGTGGGGCGAGACCACGCAGCGCGGCCTGATTCCGCAGGCGATCCCGGAAATCCGCAGCGCCGATCTCGTGCCGCTGGCGCTCGAGCTTTCTGCCTGGGGCGTGCAGGACGCCACCAGTCTCGCCTGGCTCGATCCACCACCGGCCGCATCCCTCGCGCAGGCGCGTGACCTGCTGGTGGAGCTGGATGCGCTCGATGAACAGGGCCGCATCACCGCCGCCGGCCGCGCCATGGCGCAACTGCCCTTGCACCCGCGCCTCGCGCACATGTTGCGCGCCGCGGAAAAAATGCAGCGTGGTGCGCTAGCCTGTGACATCGCCGCGTTGATCTCCGAACGCGACATTCTCATGGGCGAGGCGCATCGTTCCTGCGATCTCACCGAACGCCTCGAAGTGCTGCGGGTGTTCCGCCAGCAGGGCCGCAAGGGCGCGGAGGCGCGCGGCGCCGATGCCAACGGCTGCACACGCGTGGATCAGGCCGCGCGCCAATGGCGGCGCCTGATCGGCGCACGGGACGAAGCCACAGCATTCGATCCCGATGACGCCGGCCAGTTGCTGGCGCTGGCCTATCCGGACCGCATTGCCCAACAGCGCGCGCCGAACGCGTCGGCCTATCTGCTCGCCAATGGTCGCGGTGCGCGCCTGCCGGAATGGGAAATCCGCTTGCGCCAACCGTTGCTGGTTGCGGCAACACTGGATGCGGGAGAAGGCGAGGGCATGATCTATCTGGCAGCAAACCTGCGCGCTGCGAGCCTGCCCACGCTCATGCCCGGTCATGTGAGAAGCGAGGAAGAAGTACGCTGGGACGCGGAGCAGCAGATCGTAGTCGCGCGCCATGTCGAGCGCCTCGGCGCGCTGGTGCTGGACAGCGCGCCGTTGAAGAAACCCGATCCTGCGAAACTGCGCGCCGCCATGCTCGAAGGTGTACGGCGCTTAGGGTTGGACGCGCTGCCGTGGACCGACGAAGCACGCCAATGGCAGGCGCGCGTGCTCAGCCTGCGCCAGTGGTTTCCGGAGGAAACCTGGCCGGATGTATCGGACACCGCGCTCGCCGCCACGCTCGATGACTGGCTCGCACCGTATCTCGATGGCATTACGCGCCGCGATCATCTCGCGCGCCTCGACTTGTCTGCCATTCTCAACTCACACCTCGACTGGAAGCAGGGCCAACAACTCGACAACGATGCACCGACCCATCTCGCTGTGCCGAGCGGTTCGCAGCTCAAGCTCGAATACAAACCCGGCGAATCGCCAGTGTTGGCGGTGAAGCTGCAAGAGATGTTCGGACTCGCCGACACACCGCGCATCGCACGCGGGCACGTGCCGGTGACGTTGCATCTTTTGTCACCTGCGCGCCGCCCGATCCAAGTCACGCAAGATCTGCGCAGTTTCTGGGGGCGCACCTATGCGGAAGTGAAGAAGGAACTCAAGGGTCGTTATCCCAAACACCCGTGGCCGGACGATCCATGGAATGCGGTGCCGACGGCGCGCGCCAAGCGGCCCACATAGATGCCTGTATCGTATGCGTAAAGTGTGTTAGGCACGAAGCGCCGTAACCCACCTATCGACCGAGAAGACATACGGCGCAATTCGGTCACTCATAGCGCCCTACGCGCTTTTCGTCTACCCGTTTGTGCATGCAGGTTACCAACCAGATTCGCAAAGAAGTCATTAACATGCAGATTATTAATAGATATTTGTATCCAACTGATTGTTGGCATGCCCCTTGCTTAACGATAGTCAGGAATTTCAGTTCCAGGAGTATCACATATATGGGGGGGTTTAGCAGATGATCGCCGGATTCCTGAACTAATAATTCGAACTAACGAGGGGTGCAACCAATGAGCAAGAAGACTTTGATGGCGATGTTTCTGACGTTCGTCGCAGTGGCGCCGGCCGGCGCAGCGGATGCGGACAAGGCCAAGAGCCAAGACGAGATGGTCGCTGCCAGCGACTATACCAAAGAGTCGGTGGATTGCTTCTACGATCAGAATCGCTACATGACGGAATGCAAGAAGTGAGGCATTACCTGTCACTCTGAGCTCGAAGCTCCGGGTGATGCATCCAGCCCCCTTGGGAAAAAACCAAGGGGGTTTTTTGTTCATCCATATTCGCTTGTGGACGGTTGCGCGGCTGTTGCTGAAGAGGCCGCTAAATAATGCGTGTATCTCGTGCTCTGGCGAGTTCAGCAGTCTCCATATTTACGCAGCACGTGTAAGGAGCACTGACCAAAGCGAATCTCAGTGTATTTCCAAAAGTCGATCGATTTGTAAGGTCGCGTCCCGTCCCTTTACCACGGGCAGCGGGAGCTTTATAGTCGCCGACAGAATAAATTGTCCATCGCCACGTTGCGCAGAAGTATAGAGGGCCCTCCCATGTCCGAGGATTGTCGCCGTCGTTGTGCATGCGCGCTGTGGGCAGGGCTCGCCATCGTCATGCTGTTCTCGACCACGGTGCAGGCCCAGAACTTCACTGTCGGCAGTACCATCGATGCAGTCGATGCTACGCCGGGTGACGGCAGATGCGCCGACGCCTCGAACAATTGCACTTTGCGTGCGGCGATTCAGGAGGCCAACGCGCTGTCGGGCGCCGATACCATCACTCTGCCTGCCGGGGTGTTCCAACTGGCGCTCACCGGCTCGGGTGAGGAGTTGGCCGCAACCGGTGATCTCGACATCACCGCCGATCTCACCATCAACGGCGCGGGGGCGATGTCGACCACGATCGACGGTGGAGGTCTCGACCGCGTGTTCGACATCGGGCCGAACGGTGTACCGCTCAGTGTCGTCTTCAACGGCTTGACCATACGCAATGGTGTGGTGAGCGGTGCTCCCGGGGGCGCGATCCGCGTCAATCTTGGAACCGTCGTCCTCAATGACTGCAGCCTGAGCGGTAACCGCAGCGACGCGAACGGTGGCGCGATCAGCAATGCCGGGAACCTGACCCTAAACGGCAGCACTCTCAGTGCCAACACCGCTAGCGGTAATGGTGGGGGTCTGTTCAATGCCTCGACCGTGACGCTCAACAACTCCACGTTGAGCGGGAATACGGCCACCTCGTCCGGCGGCGGCCTGTACAACGCCACGACCGCCACGCTGCTGCACGCCACACTTGCGCTCAACAGCGCCACGTCCGGCGGCGGTTTGTACAACACCGGCAACGCCACACTCACGAGCACCTTGCTCAGCGCCAACACCTTTAACAATTGTGCTGGCAGTGTGGCGATTGTCTCGACCGGCACCAATCTCGACAGCGGTACGAGTTGTGCCATCAGTGCCGCCGGTGACCAGAGTAATGCCGATCCGTTGCTCGGCGCACTGACCGACAACGGCGGCTCGACGGTGACGCACGCATTGTCGACCGGCAGCCCGGCCATTGATGCGGCCAATAATGCCAGTTGTCCCCTAAAGGACCAACGCGGTGTTGACCGACCGAAGGATGGAGATGGCAACGGCAGTTTGATTTGCGACATCGGCGCCTTTGAAGCGACGTTGCCAGCCGATCTCAGCATCAGCAAAAACCACCAAGCCGACTGCGTGGCGTTGCACGATCCCCTGATTTACACGATTAGCGTCACCAACAACGGTCCCGGCGCCGCCACAGCCGTCACGGTCACCGACATACTGCCAGTCGGCGTAACCCTGGTTTCGACTACCCCCGCCTGTAGTCAGAATGGCGGCACACTCGCCTGTGTCGTGAATACGCTCAGCGCCGGTAGTACCACCACCATTACAATCAATACTACAGCCGACAAAGTTGCTCAACTCACGAACACCGCCAGTGTCCGGGCTGCCGAGCCGGATCCGGATACCAGTAACAACAGCGCCGAGGTGCAGACGCGGATCAATTGCGCGAAAGGTTGCTTCATTGCCACCGCCGCGTATGGCTCGCCGCTCGCGCCGCAGGTGCAGCATTTACGCACTTTTCGTGACCGCTTCTTAATGCCTTATTCTCTCGGGCAATGGTTCGTCGACCTCTATTACCGCTACAGCCCCCCGCTTGCCGAGACGCTGCGCCAGCACGACGACCTGCGTGCTGTGGTACGCACGGGTCTCCTACCGTTGATCTCTGTCGTGAAGTTCGCCAACGAAATCCCGTCCAGGTAACAGTCCGCGCAGTTCCGCCTCTGTCAAGTTGCGCCATCGACCGACCTTGAGTCCACCAAGTTTGATGTTGACGATGCGCACGCGTTGTAGGCGACGTACGTCGTAGCCGAACACCTCGCACATGCGGCGGATCTGCCGGTTCAGGCCCTGGGTCAGAATAATGCGGAACTCGTATTTGCCGAGACGGCTGACCTTGCACGGTTTGGTCTTGGTGTCGAGAATGCGCACGCCGCCGGCCATGCCGGCGAGGAAGGCGTCGGTCACTGGCTTGTCGACGGTGACGAGGTATTCCTTCTCGTGGTTGTTCTCCGAACGCAGGATGTCGTTGACGATGTCGCCGTTGTTGGTGAGCAGGATCAGGCCTTCGGATTCTTTGTCCAGACGGCCGATGGGGAAGATGCGTTCCTCGTGGCCGATGAAGTCGACGATGTTGTCTTTGACGCCGCGTTCGGTGGTGCAGGTAATGCCGACCGGCTTGTTGAAGCAGATGTAGATTTTCTTTTTCTTCTTGCGGGCGCCAACCACGCGGTTGTCGACGCGCACTTCATCGGCCTCCGTCACTTGCGTGCCGAGTTCGGCGCGCTTGCCGTTGATGGATACGCGACCACTGGTGATCCAGACATCCGCCTCGCGGCGGGAGCACATGCCGGTTTCGCCTAGAAATTTATTGAGTCGCATGAGTATGTCTAGCAGTCGATTGGTGGGTTCCGCTGCTACGCGGATAACCCACTCTACATTTTAAGATTACTGCACCATGCTTCAATTGCGTTCTGCATGGCCTGCGGCTGTTCGGTCGGTATCCAGTGTTTGGAGTCCAGCGTTTGAATCTCGCCTCGTGGCAGGTGTGCCAGCCGGGCGCGGGTGATGTCCGGGTCGGCGAAGGTGCGGCCGGTGGAGAGCAGGGCCAGGAACGGCGCGTGGATTTTCTCCAGTGGCAGCGGTCGTTCTACCTCGACCAGATCCTGTAGGAAATTGGCGCTCGGCATGATCTTGAGGTCGTGCAGCGGCGAGGCGTAGCGTTTCACCAACGCCTCGCTACCGCCCGGTTCGGCAAGACGCGTGCGGAATTCGCGGTCGAGCTCGCGCAGGTCGAGGGATTCGAGACGGCGGCGGTACAGGCCGAGGCGGTTAGCAATGAGTAGCAGGAAAGCCGCGAGCTTGAGCAAAGGTAAGTATGGGTGAAGTGTGCGCAATTGTCCGGTGAGTGCGTCGCGCAGCATCGGTTCAACCAGCACGATGCCGGCCGTCATCGTTGGATAGCGCGCGGCAAAGGTGGCGGCGATGTTGGCGCCCAGGCAGTGTCCGACCAGAATCGCGTGCGCGACACCTTCCTGTTTCAGGATCGCGGCGATGTCGTCGGACCAGATCTCAAGCCCGATGCGGCCGCGGTAGAGCGATTGCCCATGACCGCGCAGATCGAGGCGCAGGATGTCGCGTGTTTCGCGCAGGCGGGTTTGCTCCACGAATTCCGACCAGCGCGTCAGGTTGCTGGCCGCGCCGTGCAGCAGCACAAGCGGCGGTAGTGCCCGGGTGGCTGCAGGGGCGCGCCAGCGCCGGTAGGCGAGGGTGGCGCCATTCGCAGTGATCAGGGTATGCAGGGTTTCCATGGGCCAGGCATCGGCACGCGCAATTCGCCTGGCGGATTATTACAGGCTGGGCAGGAAAGCCAAAGGCGGACATGTTGGCCGCGTCGTGTGGCACGAGGCATTGCCACAATCTCTCGGCGCGTACTGCCTTGACCCGGCCAGCAATGCACGCAGGAAGATGGGTGTCGACTCTTCTCTTTGAGCGCGAGAACCGCTACGCTGCCCGCGCCATTGATTCCGAAGAACTCTGCCATGTCGACCAAATCTCGCCCGGCCCCGACAAAAAAATCGCCCCGGTCCGCCCCCCGACCGCGCGCCCGGTCAGAAAACCTGCTGCATCAAATGGGCGTGCTGCGAGTCGTGCTGGTTGCGCTGGCCATTCTGGACATGCTGGCTTCACCACGCCCGGGCACGGCGGCGGTCTATAGCGGCTGGGAACTGGTGCCAACGCTGATACTGCCGGTGCTCGCACCGATTCTGCTTCAGGTGTTACTGCTGGATGCGCTGATGGGGCGGGTGATGATGAGCAGTGCCAAGGGTGCAGAGCGGGCGCGCTACCGGCGGATTATGGTCGTGAACCTGGTGGTCGGCGCCGCGCTCGTGCTTTGGTGGTTGCCATACTTCCTGAAATTGTTTGCCCGCTAATGCATTAACCAGCCACGCGCCAGCTGGGCGCGAGTGGCTCGTCCGAGGCGAGCGTCTGCTCGGCCTCGAAGCTGTAGTCGAGCCCGGGGCTGGCCGGCTGCAGGTAATCACCCTGGACGTAGTGCACGCCACGGCTGAAGAGCGCGGTGAAGATGTCGGCGTCCTCGATTTGTTTTGCCAATATCATTCGGTCGAGCGCGAGTCCCGCATCGATCGCGGTAGCCAGCGCGTCCTCCTCGAGCCCGTTCGGGCCGCAGTTCACACCGAAGAAGTCGATGGGTATGCCGGCCAACACTTCCAGGCTCACGGCCTGGCCGGTGAAATTTTCCACGGTGATGCCCATGCCCATAACCCGCGCCTTCTCGATGAAGCTGCGCGCCGCTTCCAGGTGCTGTGCCAGTACCGACTCGTCGAGCTGCAGAATGATGTTGGAAGGGTCGAGGCCGGTGGCCTTCATGTGCATCTGGATGGCAGCGAGCAGGGCGTTATCGTGCACTGCCGTGGACGACAGTCTGACGAACACGATGCCTGGACGGCCCTCCAGGTGGTACTTTGAGAGCGTGTCGATCACGTTGAGCATCAGGCTGCGGTCGATCTTGCCGCCCAGCCCGGCGGCTTCGGCCGAGGGCAGGTACTCGGCTGACGGGATCACTTTGCCATCCAGCGTGCGCAGCATGAGTTGCGCCTCGTAGTAGCAGCGCGGCTCGCCGTGCAGATTGATGATCGGCTGGAACAGCAGCTGCATCTGGTTGTGCGCCAGCGCGCTCTGCACGGCCTCGCGCCAATCCGCACCAGTGTGTGGTGCAGCGGGTTCGAGGGCCGGTGTGCGGGGCGTCACTACAGGTGCCACGGGTGCCACGGGTGCCACCGGTGCCACCGGTGCCACTGGTGCCACAACTGCGGCTGGCGCGGTCGGTGTAACGGCGGCCTTCGCGGGAGGTGGCGTGAAGGCTGCCGGCGCCGGCTGGGCCTCGGTCTTGAAGACCTGATCCATGACCGCTTGCCGGTCCTTGTGCTGGGCCTCTAGCCGCAGCTGTTGAATGGTTACGTCCGGCTTCATGGTCCGGTCGCCTTCATTGGCGGTCAGCGTAAAGAGCATCTCGTAGAGTTTTTTCGCGAGTGTTTCGGCACCGGCTGCCGCCTCGGCGTCGAGCAACACGGCAAACTGGCCACCGGTGATGCGTGCTACCGGCGTCTGGTTGCCGGCCAGCTCGCGCAACTGGCGTGCGATCTGTACCAGCAACCGGTCGCAGGCGGTGTGACCGAGCGTCTGGTTGAGGGTGGCCAGCTGGTTTACGGTCAGTCCAAAGAGCACACCGCCGGGTACTTTCAGCACATCGCCCAGGGCACCGAGGAAATTCGTGCGGTTGGAAAGACCTGTGAGCGGATCGCGCTGGTGCATCGACTGGAGCTTGACCTCCAGTGCCTTGCGCTTGGACACGTCCGTGGCAACGACCTGCACGCACGGCTCGCCGCTGATGGTGAGTGGGGTCATCGCCACTTCGAGCGGGACGCGGGTGCCGCTGGCCGTGACGGCGAGGAACTCCTGTGTCTTCTCCGCGCCTTCCGGCTTGCGCAGTGCCGCCTTGAAGCGTGCCTGATCCTGCTTGTCGATGAGATTGAGTAGCGGGGTTTCCTTGAGCAGTTCGATATTCTCGTAGCCAAATAGCTTGAGGTAGGACGCGTTGGCGTCCATGTGCATGCCATCCTGCACGTAGCTGATCGATTCCAGCGAGGCCTCGATCATGGTGCGGTAGCGGGATTCGAGCTGGTGCAACGCCTCGCGTGTCTCGATCCAGGCGCGGCGTTCGCTGGCGACAGCGAGTTCACGCTCGACGGCCGGCAGCAGACGCCCCCACTGGCCCTTGATGATGACATCGCGTGCGCCGGCTTGCATGAGCAGGCGCAACTCATCGTCGGCGATGCGACGCGCGAGCACAACGACCGGGGCAAACGGTTGCTTGCGGGCCACGAGTTCCACCACCTGACGCGCCGGCAGATTGGCCAGGCCGTGCGCGCACAGGATCAGGTCCCACTGGCTGCTGTCGAGGTTCTGTTCGACCGCTACGCCGGTCTCGAGGCGCTGGGTCTTGAGCATGTAGCCGCCCTGGCGCAGGGCGGCGCTGGCCTGCTCGGTGTCATCCGGGGATTCGTCCAGAATCAATACCCGGAGGATTTTGTTGGCTGGTTTGGTCTCTGCCATGGATGTCCGTTGTGTGGCGTGCCGGTAATGGGTTACGAAGATTCCGCTGATTTGTTCAGCATGGCGGCTGCGGCCTTATAAAGATAGCAAAAAATCCGGCGTGTGGGTAAATTCCGCCAGCGTTAACCGGGTTACCACGCCTACTGCTGCACGGAAAGCAGCAAAAGTGTCTCCAGAGTAGGTTGGTTATTTTTAAGTAAGGAGGAACGGAGTAGGGCTTCAATAGTGCGGCGGCGGGGCCTCGTCGGCACGGCTGGCCACAAGCTCCGGCGCCAGTGTCCTGAGCTGGGCCTTGAGGGTTTCGAGCTCGCGGGTGAGGGCGTCGATTTCCCGCTGCTGGCGCACCACCACGGCGTTCAGTTCCTGCAAGCTGTGGTCCTGGAAGGCCAGGCGGGTTTCGAGCTCGATCAGACGGTTTTCCATGGGGCGCCTCGACGGGTTAGCGTTTAGTAAATGTCAGCGCGATCCGCGGTTTCAAGCGCTTCGCAGGCCTCCAGCCAGGCGGATTCTGCCTGCGCCAGGGCCAGTTGCACGCGCCCCTGCTCCAGGAGCAGCGCCTTGAGTTTCTCCTTTTCCGCGCCGGTGTAAAGCGCGCTGTCGGCGAGTGCCGCGTTGATGCGCGCTTTGTCTGCTCCCAGACGTTCGAGTTCCTGTTCGAGGGTCTTGAGACGATTCTTGAGCGGTTGGGTCTGGCGGCGTTTATCCGCATCCTGGCGGCGCTGATCCTTGCGGTTGATGGCCGGGCGCGCCGTGTCCGCGCCCGCGGACTCCGGAACCTGGCGCGCGCGCCGTGTCGCCAGCCATTTCGGGTATTCATCATCGAGGTCGCCGTCAAACGCTTCGGCATTGCCGTCCGCGACCAGCACCAGGCGGTCGGTCACGCTGCGCAGCAGATAGCGGTCGTGCGAGACCACCACCATCGCCCCATCGAACTCCTGCAAGGCCAGTGCTAGCGCATGGCGCATTTCGAGGTCGAGGTGATTGGTCGGCTCATCGAGCAACAGCAGGTTGGGGCGCTGGTACACGAGCAGCGCCAGCACCAGGCGCGCCTTCTCGCCGCCCGAGAACGGCGCCACCGGTTCCAGCACCCGGTCGCCGACAAAGCCGAAACCGCCAAGGAAGTCGCGCAGTTCCTGCTCGCGCGCGCGTGGGTCGAGGCGCGTGAGATGGGTCAGGGGATTGTCGTCGAGGTGCAGCTGTTCGAGCTGGTGCTGGGCGAAATAACCGATCTTGAGATCGCGCGCGCCAATGCGTTCGCCGCTGCGCAACGCCAGTTCTCCGGCCAGCAGGCGGATGAGGGTGGACTTGCCGGCGCCATTTGGCCCCAGTAGGCCGACGCGGTCGCCTGGCGCCAGACTCAGGTTCACGCCACTCAGAATAGTTATGTCGCCGTAGCCGGCGGTGCCGTCTTTGAGCACGAGCAGCGGCGCCGGCAGTTTTTCAGGTGCGCGGAACTGGAAATGAAACGGCGAGTCGACGTGTGCCGCGGCGATTTCCGGCATGCGTTCGAGCATCTTGAGACGGCTCTGTGCCTGGCGCGCCTTGCTGGCCTTGGCGCGGAAGCGCTCGACGAAATCGCGCATGTGCGCGGCCTCGCGCCGCTGCTTTTCGGAAGCCGCCTGCTCGCGCGCCAGTTCCGCGGCGCGTGCCTGCTCGAAGGCCGAATAGTTGCCGGTGTAAAGCGTGGCGCGCGCCGCTTCAGCACGCGCTTCCAGATGCAGGATGTGATCCGCCACCCGGTCGAGAAAATCTCGGTCGTGCGAGATGAGCAGCAACGTGCCCGGATAGACGCGCAGCCAGTCCTCGAGCCAGAGCACGGCGTCGAGATCCAGATGGTTGGTGGGCTCGTCGAGCAGCAACAGGTCGGAGCGGCACATGAGCGCCTGCGCCAGGTTGAGGCGCATGCGCCAACCGCCGGAGAAGGCGCTGACCGGCCGGGTCTCGTCCGCGGGTGCGAAGCCGAGGCCGTTGAGCAGGCGTGCGGCGCGGGTGCGCGCTGTCCAGGCATCGATGGTGTCGAACTGCGCATGAAGCGTGGCCTCAACCAGCCCGTCGCCGGCCGCCTGCGCGCGCGTCAGTGCCACTTCGATAGCGCGCAGCTCGGCGTCGCCATCCAGCACGTAGTCAATGGCGGCGCGCTCGGTAGCGGGAGTTTCCTGCGCTACCTGCGCGATCACCCAGCCGGGCGGCAGGCCGATGGTCCCGCCGTCCGCATGCAGCGTGCCGCGCACCAGCGCGAACAGGGTGGACTTGCCGGCACCGTTTGCGCCGGTAACGCCGCATTTCCAGCCGGCGTGCAGCGTGAACGTCAGATCGGCAAACAGCGCGCGGCCGCCGCGGTGCAGGGAGATGTCAGTGAAGCGCAACATGGCGGCGCAGTCTACCAGCGTGCGGCGGCCCGGCCCAGACACTTGTCGCGGACCATCCGGCCGGCTGTGGTACATTAAATACGGCAGGACGAACGAAGTAGGGCTTCAATAATTACATGAATGGCGATACGGGCAAGGATTTGTGGTACGCGCGGAAGGACGGGCGGATTCGCGGGCCGTTTCCGGCCGGACAGATTGCGCGCGAGATTCTCCTCGGCCGTATTCGCGAGAACGACGACCTCAGCACCGACCGCGAGCGCTGGCGTCCCCTTCGCGTTCTGCCGCAGCTCGTGCCGGAGGTAATGCAGCACGCCGATACAGAGGAAGGCCGCCAGCGCCTGCTGCTCGCGCGCCTGCGCTTAGACGAACGTCTGCACGACCGGCGCGGCCCGGGGCACGCGCCGGTCGAGATGAACCGGCGCCACGGCGACCGGCGCAATGTCGAATCCTTCGACGTGGTGGTGCCGCGCGAGCGCGACATTCGCGTGGCGGCGGAGGCGCGAGCGGCAAAGGCAAAGGCAAAGAATGAGCGCAACCTGCTGTCGCCGGCGGCCGTGATCATGATCGCCCTGTTCATCCTTGCCACGTTCTTTCTCTGGTACCGCCCGGTGGCGCCGCAGGCGGAGCACGACTGCGGGGCGGCGCCTGCTCCAGCGGTCAACTGGAGTGGCTGCGAAATGCTGGGCCGCATGCTCCGCCACGCGGACCTGAGCCGGGCCAATCTGTCCAGCGTCAAGCTGACGGGCGCCTATTTGCAAGCCGCGCAGTTGCGCGCGGCCGATCTCAGTAACGCCAATCTCGAGGATGTCGATCTAAGCGGGGCGAATCTGCGCGCGGCGAATCTCAAGGGAGCACTGCTGAACGGTGCGAATCTCTCCCTGAGCGACTTGCGCGATGCCGATTTCGGTCAGGCAAACTTTCAGGGTGCCAACCTGACTGGCGCAAAACTGACTGGCGCAAAACTCGGCCAGGCGGTCTGGGTCGATGGCCGGGTGTGCGCTGATGGGTCGGTCGGCCGGTGTCTCTAAGCCGCAGAGCTCCGACGTTTTATTCGGGTTCGTATCCCAAATTCGGCGACAACCACTTTTCGATGGTTGCCAGGTCCATCCCTTTGCGGCGCGTGTAATCTTCGACCTGGTCCTTCGCTAGCTTGCCGACTGCGAAGTACTGCGACTCGGGGTGCGAAAAATAGAAGCCGCTGACCGACGATGCCGGCCACATGGCGAAGCTCTCGGTGAGTGTCACGCCGGCATTCTTGGTGGCATCGATCAGCTTGAAGAGCAATTCCTTCTCGGTGTGGTCCGGGCAAGCCGGGTAACCGGGGGCGGGGCGGATGCCTTGGTACTCTTCGCGAACGAGTCGCTCGCTGTCGAGCGCTTCGTCCGCCGCATAACCCCAGTATTCCTTGCGCACGCGTTCGTGCAGGCGTTCGGCAAAGGCCTCGGCCAGCCGGTCGGCCAGCGACTTCACCATGATCGAGTTGTAGTCGTCATGACGGGTCTCGAACTGTTTTGCCAATTCATCGGTACCGGCAATCGTAACCGCGAAGGCGCCAATGTAGTCCTTGAGGCCGGTTGCTTTCGGTGCAACAAAATCGGCGAGTGCGCGGTTCGGACGACCGGGCGGTTTTTCGTCCTGCTGGCGCAAGCTGTGCAGTGTCATCCGCAGCTCACGACGTGCGTCGTCAACGTACACCTCGATGTCATCGTCGTTCACGCTGTTCGCCGCGAACAGGCCCACGACCCCGCTGGCCTTGAGCGATTGATCGGCGATCACGCGTTTCAGCAGCGCCTGCGCGTCGTTGTAGAGTTTGGTCGCTTCGCCGCCGACCTTTTCATCCTGCAATATCGCCGGGAAGCGGCCGTGCAGTTCCCAGGTGATAAAGAACGGCGTCCAGTCGATGTAACGCGCGATTTCCTCGAGCGGATAGTTGCGCAGCGTGCTGATGCCAAGCTTTCCGGGGGCCGGCGGCGTGTACGTGGTCCAGTCGATTTTCGCCTTGTTGGCGCGTGCCTCGGCGAGTGACAGCATGCGCACGTTCGCCTGCTTGCCGGCGTGCCGGGCGCGCACCTCATCGTATTCAGTCTGTATCTTGGCGACGAAATCGGCGCGCAGGTCAGTGGACAGCAGGTTCGAGGCTACGCCCACGCCGCGCGAGGCGTCTTTCACCCAGATCACCGGTTGCGCGTAGTGCGGTGCGATTTTCACCGCGGTGTGCACGCGCGAGGTGGTGGCGCCGCCGATCAGCAGCGGAATGCTGAAGCCCTCGCGCTGCATTTCTTTGGCGACATGCGCCATCTCGTCGAGCGACGGCGTGATCAGGCCCGACAGGCCGATGATTTCGACCTTATGCTTGCGCGCTTCGTCCAGAATCTTTGATGCCGGCACCATGACGCCGAGGTCGATGACCTCGTAGTTGTTGCAGGCCAGCACCACGCCGACAATGTTCTTGCCGATGTCGTGCACGTCGCCCTTGACCGTGGCCATCAGGATTTTGCCCTTCGGTTTGCTGGTGGAGGACTTTTCGGCCTCGATGAACGGCACCAGATGCGCGACCGCCTTTTTCATCACGCGTGCGCTTTTCACCACCTGCGGCAGGAACATCTTGCCGGCGCCGAACAGGTCGCCGACCACGTTCATGCCGTCCATGAGCGGGCCTTCGATCACCTGGATCGGACGGGCGAACTGCAGACGCGCCTCTTCCGTGTCCTGCGTGACGTATTCGTCATTGCCGTGCACCAGTGCGTGGGTGATGCGCTCGGTCACCGACAGCGTGCGCCAGCTGAGGTCCGGGCCCTTGGCTTGTTCGCCCTTGCCGGCGTATTTCGGCGCAATCTCGATGAGGCGTTCGGTGGCATCCGGGCGGCGGTCCAGGATTACATCCTCGACGCGCTCGCGCAGTTCCGCCGGGATATCTTCATACACCGCCAGGGCACCGGCGTTGACGATACCCATGTCCATGCCGGCTTGGATGGCGTAGTACAGGAACACCGAGTGGATTGCCTCGCGCACCGGGTTGTTGCCGCGGAACGAGAACGACACATTCGATACGCCACCGGAGATCAGCGCGTACGGCAGGCGCTGCTTGATCGCGCGGGTCGCCTCGATAAAGTCCATGGCGTAGTGGTTGTGTTCCTCGATGCCGGTCGCGACCGCGAAAATATTCGGATCGAAGATGATGTCCTGCGGCGGAAAGCCGACTTGTTCGGTGAGGATCTTGTAGGAGCGCGCGCAGATTTCGATCTTGCGCTGTTGCGTATCTGCCTGGCCGGTCTCATCGAAAGCCATCACCACCACGGCCGCGCCATAGCGGCGCACGGCGCGCGCCTGTTCGATGAACTTGGCTTCGCCTTCCTTGAGGCTGATGGAGTTCACCACCGGTTTGCCCTGGGTGCGCTTGAGGCCGGCCTCGATCACGTTCCACTTCGAGGAATCGATCATCACCGGCACGCGCGAGATCGCCGGCTCCGAGGCGATCAGGTTCAGGAACAGACCCATGGCGGCCTCGCCGTCGAGCATGGCCTCGTCCATGTTGATGTCGATGATCTGCGCGCCGTTCTCGACCTGGCTGCGGGCAACTTCCAGCGCCTTGTCATGCTCGTTGTTGAGAATGAGCTTCTTGAAGGCCGCTGAACCGGTGACGTTGGTGCGTTCGCCGACGTTCACGAACATTGTGTCCGGGCCGATATTGAACGGTTCCAGGCCGGCCAGCCGGCACTGCGGCTCGATCTTCGGAGTCGTGCGCGGGCGAATGTCGCGCACGGCACTTGCGATCGCCTGAATGTGCGCCGGGCTGGTGCCGCAGCAACCGCCGACGATGTTGAGAAAGCCGGAGTCCGCCCACTCGCGGATATTCTTCGCCATGAACTCGGGCGACTCGTCGTAGCCGCCGAATTCGTTCGGGAGGCCGGCATTCGGGTGGCTGCTCACCTGCACGTTCGCGACCCGCGCCAGCTCCTCGACATACTGGCGTAACTGGGTGACGCCGAGCGCGCAGTTGAGGCCGATGCTGAGCGGGTTGGCGTGCGCCAGTGAATTCCAGAACGCCTCGGTGGTCTGGCCCGAAAGCGTACGGCCGCTCGCATCCGTAATTGTGCCGGAGATCATGATCGGCAGGCGCAGGCCGTGCTGCTCGAAATACTGGTCGACGGCATACAGCGCGGCCTTGGCATTGAGCGTGTCGAAAATGGTTTCGACCATGATGATGTCGGAACCGCCATCGATCAGCCCGCGCAACGAGTCGGTGTAGGCCTCGACCAGCTGATCGAAACTGACGTTGCGATAGCCGGGATTGTTGACATCCGGTGAGAGCGACGCGGTGCGGTTGGTCGGCCCGAGCACGCCGGCCACGAAGCGCGGCCGCAGCGGATCCTTCTTCTCGAACTCGTCGGCCACGCTGCGCGCCAGGCGCGCGCCTTCCTTGTTCAGTTCGTACGCCAGCGCCTCCATGTGGTAATCGGCGAGCGAGATGGACTGCGCGTTGAAGGTGTTGGTCTCGAGAATATCCGCGCCGGCGTCGAGATAGGCG
>Ga0209253_10002067_pt1 | contig 17705 bp, 18 predicted proteins | sample FrelakmetBRP12BR_FD_187145 | JGI IMG/M metagenome (GOLD analysis project Ga0209253, IMG submission 187145) | Freshwater lake sediment microbial communities from the University of Notre Dame, USA, for methane emissions studies - BRP12 BR (SPAdes)... | ecosystem: Environmental > Aquatic >... | reverse complement strand
AAGGGCGATTGGACCAAGACGTTCCTGCAGGTGGCCAAGGAGAACGTCACTCCTCCCTTCGTGCAGATCTCCGGCATCCTGGAGTTGAAATGCCCCGCCCCCGACGGCGTGGACAAGATAAGGAGCACCATCCTCAAAGGCATGGAGCCTGGCGGGGACCATATCCATGTGCAATACGTGGGCGCCCCGCGGTACCGGGTGGTCATCTCCGCGCCCGATTACAAGACGGCCGAGGAGGAGCTGAAGGACATCACCGCAGACATGATCGCGCACATCAAGGAATATGGCGGCGAGGGCAGCTTCCACCGGGAAGCGAAGTGATGTACCTCCCTTAGTCAGATTCTTCTACCAGCAGCTCGATTATGGAAAGGTTAATAATGAGGACCTCATTTAGAAAGTGCCCGACTTGCCAAGAGTACACGTTGGCGGAGGTGTGCAAGCGCTGCGGCGCCAAGACCCTCGTGCCCATCCCGCCTCGTTTCTCGCCAGAGGACAAGTATGGGGAGTACAGGCGGAGACTCAAGAAGGAGCAAGGTGAACTACATGGACAACATTAAAGTGGTATTCCTGGAGGAGCCAGAGCTCGAATCCCCTATCCTCGTGGAGGGGCTTCCCGGAGTGGGGAACGTCGGCAAGCTGGCCGCGGAGCATCTGGTGGAGCAGATCAAGGCCAAGAAGTTCGCTGACATCTATTCCAAGTTCTTCCCGCCGCAGGTGCTTCTGGACGATGATGGGATCATCCGGCTGGTGAGCAACTCATTGTATTATTCCAAAGGTGCCGGCAAACGCCCCGACCTGATCTTCCTGACCGGCGACTACCAAGGCCTGACGCCCGAGGGCCAGTACGAGCTCTCCGATTACGTGCTGCAACTTTCGAAGAAGATGGGGGTCAAGCTCATCTTCACCCTGGGAGGGTACGGGATCGGCAAGATGGTGGAGAAGCCCCGAGTGCTGGGGGCGGCCACGGACATGGAGATGGTGGAGGAGATGAAGAAGAAAGGCGTGGTCTTCTCCAAGGGAGAACCGGGCAGCGGCATCGTGGGAGCGAGCGGCCTGTTGCTTGGCCTGGGGAAAGTCGAAGGCATCAAGGCGGTCTGCCTGATGGGCGAGACCTCGGGCTATTTCGTCGACCCCAAGGGGGCGGAGGCGGTGCTTCGAGTGCTGGCATCGATCCTCAACGTCGAGGTGGACTTCAGCGAGCTGGAGACCAAGGCAGAGCAGATCGACATCATCACTTCCAAGCTCAAGGAGATCGAGACGCCCCAGGAGCCAAAGAGGGAAGACCTCGGCTACATCGGATGAGGCTCCATGAGCTTTGTGATCGTCAATCAACTGAGCTCTAGCCAGATCGATGAGCTTTTGGAGCTGTTCCGTCACACCTATTGGGCCAACGACAGGAAAAGAAGTGACGTCGTGAGGATGCTTGCCAATACCGACTTGGTCTTCGGCTTGTACGATGAGGAGGCGGGAAGATTGTGCGCGTTCGCCCGCGTGCTCAGCGATGGCGTCTACCGAGCGGTCCTGTTCGATGTGGTGGTACATCCGAAGTACCAAGGGAAGGGGCTAGCCAGGGAATTGATGGAGGCGATCGTCTCCCACCCTTCGCTTGCGAAAGTCGAGAAGCTCATCCTTTATTGCAGACCGGAAGTGGTCGAACTCTACAAGAAATGGGGATTCACCGAGGAGCTCGGAGACACGCGCATGATGATGCGAAGCACATCTGAAGAATAAGAAAAAGAAAAAAAGGGGGGAGGTAATCGTGACCCCTGAAGTGAGTGAATGTGCATCCCATCCCATTCTCTCAGGCTTACTTTTTGAGATACTGTTGTTCGAATGTCTCCATATCCGCAAGGGTGCGTTCTGCGTCCTCTATCTTCTTCACCTTGTCCATGACAAGGTCCACCCTCTCGTAGATGAAGTCACGAATGGCGGCCCTGATGGCCTCGGATCTCGAGGGAAAGTCATCTACTTTCACCAGGAAATCTAAGGCTCGTATGTACCTCGCCGGTAGGCGAAGCGTGACCTTCTCCAGATCCGTTTCCTCCATCCACGCACCCTGGAGACATGAAGAGGTCGGAGCGACCTCCTTTGTCGGACAATTGATATATCGAGGACATTATATAAAGGTTACCTTTCCCAAATCATTTTAGAATATCCTTGCTAAATGAATCTACGGCCTTTCCCATGATTTTGATCGTGTCAGACGATTGCTCGATGGGGACAAAATTTCAAATACGGTTTCCGTAATAGGGTTCTGAACCCCCCGACTTAGCTCAGTCTGGTTAGAGCGGCTGACTGTAGTAGGTTGCCGGCATGCCGGTTTCCAGCCGTTATCAGCAGGCGCCCGGTTCAAATCCGGGAGTCGGGACTTTTATTATCATATTACTATTCATTTAAATAAATTATTATAGAAATGAACTCGCATAATGGGCTATGTTATGAAATAGGCAACTTATGAACGCAATAGCCACTTTCCTCAGGACATATGAAAATGATTCTCTCCAGCAAATATTTAATATTCCAGAAACTGAAAGACGTTCCACCTAGCGGACAAATATCTTCGTCTGACCATCAGAAGGGAGATATCAGGATTAGGTGAAAGCTCGATGACCAGGGGAACGGTGAAATTGCTGCTCACCATGAGCAGGAATGAGCAAAGGGAACTTGTGCACAATCTTCTAAGCAGATCGGAGCATGTGAGGTTCAGCGTGAAGACCGCTGACAGTTTTGCCACTGGGAGCGAGATGGCCTCCCAAGGTGCCTTCGATTGCATGATAATGGACCTGGACCTGCCAGACATGAAAGGGTTGGATGCGGTGGTTAAACTGCGAGAAAGAGCGCCTCGGATACCGCTGATCATTCTCACTGACGGCAAGGACCACGCCACGATCGAAAAGGCGCTCTCTCACGGCGCCCAGAACCAGGCCATCCTAGGGCATTTCGACGAAACGACGCTTCCCAGCATAATCCACTGCGCCATTGAGAAGAAGAACATGGAGGAGGCGAACAAGACCCTCAAGGTCGCCAACAGCATCCTTAGGCATGACATCATGAACAATCTCATGGTGGTGGGCGGATCGCTCGACATCTATAGGATGAAGAAGGATGAGAAGTTCCTCCAGAGCGCCACGAACGCTGTGGATCGGACTGTGGAACTGATAAAGAGGATGAAGGAGCTGGAGTCTGTCATCTCGCCCAAGGAAATGAAGCAGATGGACGTGCGGACGGTGGTCGAAGAAGTAATTAACAAATATTCCACCACTTCCAAGGCGCATTTCACGGTGACCGGAGATGCGAACGTCCTCGCGGACGAGGCGTTGACCTCCGTGTTTGACAACATAATCAACAACGCCCTGACCCATTCTGAGACGCATGCCGTCAACATCACCATAAGGCCTGGCGACTCGGAGTCTGGTCTCTGTGAGATCAGGGTCGCGGACGAGGGTGTCGGTATTCCTGCGGAGGTCAAACCCAAGATCTGGCAGGAAGGTTTCAAGTATGGCAAGAGCGGCCAATCTGGTCTGGGCTTATTCATCGTGAAAAGGGTGCTGGAGAGATACGGGGCATCGGTAACGGTGGAAGACAATCGGCCCAAGGGCTCGGTGTTCGTGATCCATCTTCGCTGCGGCTAGAAAAATTATATATTATATTTATTTTATATTATTTAATAGTTCTTCGGCCGCGCTTTCCGCCTTGGAGGCGATCTCCTCCTCATCGAGGGTCAGGACCCTGCGATCGCGCATCAATATGTCCCCCCCGCAGATGGTGGTCTTGACATTACCGGCATTGGAAGAGTATACGATATTGGAGATCATGTTGTCGGGGCGCAGCGGTCTGAGGTTCGGGGCCTTGCCGTCCAAAATGACCAGGTCCGCCCTCTTGCCCACATCGATGGAGCCGAGCTTGTCTCCCATACCTATCGCCCTCGCTCCATTGACCGTGGCGAAATCCAGAGCCTGCTGGGCTGTCACCACGGTCGGGTCCCACCGGTTGGCCTTCTGCAATAGAGCCAGTGTCTTCATCTCTTGGAGCATGTCCAGGCTGTTGTTGGTGGTGGACCCGTCCGTTCCGATGGAGACGTTGACGCTCGCCTTGAGCATCTCTGGAATTGGCGCCACTCCGCCAGTGGCCAGCTTCATGTTGGAGACCGGACAGGTGGCGATGGAGGCCTTTACCCTTGCCAGGGCGCTCACCTCGTTCATCGTGAGCCACGCTGCATGCGCCGCCAGGCAGTTCTGGTCGAGGAACCCGATCCCCTCCAGCCATTCCCCTGGCCGTTGGCCGGTCTTCGCCTTATGGTCATAGACCTCCTTCCTCGTCTCAGAGAGGTGGAAGTGCAGGAGCAGACCGTTCTTCTGAGAATACTCCTTCGCGCCCAGGAAGGTCTCCTGCGAGCAGACGTACACTCCCTGCAGTCCGATGCCGGGTAGGATCTTTTCCTTTCCCTTGAACTTCTGATGGAAGCGCTTACAATTCTCCAAAGGGTCGCCGGTCTGGGTGGTGAACTGCTGATCGAGCACGGCCCAGCATAGAACGCCCCTCAGCCCCGCCTCCTCGACCCCTTTGGCGATCACGTCCTCAGAGTAGTACATATCGACGAACGTGGTGGTGCCCCCGCGGATCATCTCCAAGCAACCCAGCCTGGCGCCCAGACCAATGTCCTCTTCGGTGCGTTTGGCGTCTAGGGCGAATACGCGGTCCAAGAAGTCCGAGAATGGCATGTCGTCCGCCACTCCTTTCATCAACGTCATGGCCACATGGGTGTGGGCGTTGACCATGCCGGGCATGACGATGTCCCCCGCGGCATCGACAATCTCGTCCGCGCTGGACCGTGTCCTGCCCACTTGGGATATCCTTCCCTTTTCGATCAGCACATCACCCTTTATGATGGCCCGCTCTCGGTTCTGGGTGACGATCCAAGCGCCCTTGATCAAAATGCTCTTCATCCGCACCGACGCTCCATGTCAGTAGGCCATAATCAATATTTCCAGAGCCAGCATCATGATGGTCCAGCGGAACTTGGAAAAGGATTATGATGGGGAAGCCCACTGTCCTGCCATCCATGGAGCTGGCGATAAGTCTCACCGAAGGTGGAAGGCCATGACCTCACTTATTTTCCTAGGCACTGGAGGAGGGAGATTCGCCACCGTTTACCAGGTGAGGAGAACCGGAGGCATCTACCTGGAGAGCGGGGTGCGGGTGCACATAGACCCGGGGCCAGGTGCGGTGGTCAACCTGAACCTGGCGGGCCTGGACCCTGCCATGACTGACGCGGTCTTGATCTCCCATTGCCATCCTGACCATTACGTTGATGCCGAGGTCCTGATCGAGGGGATGACGAAATGCAGCTTCAGCAAACGCGGCCTGATAGCGGGGAGCAAGAGCAGCATCATGGGCAATGGCGACTTCGGCCCGGCGGTCTCGGCCTATCATCGACGGATCGTGGCCGAGGTCGAGGTCTTGGCGGCAGGGGACGAGCTCGACCTCAAGGGCATGAGGATCGAAGCCACCGCCACCGCGCACAGCGACCTTGACGGCGTTGGGTTCCGTTTCCACACGAAGGAAGGAATAATCTCCTACGTGAGCGACAGCGAATTGGAGGAAGAGGTATTGCGAGCCCATAAAGGAGCCAGGGTCCTGATAATGTGCATCACCCGACCATTGAAATCCCGGGTCAAGTTCCATATGTCCACAGAGGACGCGGCCACCATGGCCAAGGATCTCAATCCGGAGATCGCCATCCTCACCCATTTCGGCTCCAAACTGATCCACGATGGCGTGGAGAAGCAAGTCGAGTATGTGGAGGAACATTCAGGTGTGAGAACCATAGCCGCACAGGACTTCATGAAGGTCGACATAGGCAAGAAAGTGCGGACCTCGAGCGTCTAGATACCTCGTTTGAAACGCTGGGATTCGCCAAACATTTCTAATCTCCGAGACCGTTCTATTCTGCGGGTCAGACCATGCTCACTAGAGAAGAGGCTTTGCAACTTGTGAGAAAGAATGTCTCGAAAGAGAACAACGTCAAGCACATGATTGCCGTCGGTGCGGTCATGAAGCAGACAGCCTCCAGAATTGGCGAAGATGCACATGAGTGGGAGATCGTGGGGATCCTTCACGATGTTGATTTCGAAACTTGTTCTGGACCGAGCGACCACACCCTCAAGGCAAAGGAGATCTTGCGCGGTGTCGTCGACGATGAGATCATGGCCACGATAATAGCCCATAACTTCGAGAACACGAAGGTCGCCGTGGACACAAAGATGAAGAAGGGACTGATATGCTCTGATGCGGTCTCCGGTCTGGTCCTGGCCTGTGCGTTGGTCATGCCTTCGAAGAAGCTGGCCGAGGTCAAACCCGAGTCGGTGCTCAAAAAATATGGTTCCAAAGACTTCGCCAAGAACGTGAGCCGGGAGAAGATCTCCATGTGCGGCGACCTCGGCCTTTCCTTGGAGGAGTTCCTCTCCATTTCCCTGGAAGGCATGAAGAAGGTTTCAGACGAGCTTGGGCTTTAAAACAGCTGATGTGATATTTTAACTATTGATAAGAATCGAGCCTTACAGGCAATTCTAATATCCCCTAGCTACCATTTTTGTAATTAACATACCTACATATGATTGATAATGTTAACAATAGACACATCATATTATTCGATTATTATCAATAGAATAATCATTATTTTTCTCTCAATATCCAGATTTACGAATATTTTCTTGAGCAATTAAGGAATATTGAGCATTTATTACGAAACTAATGAAATAAAAACTAGTAATATTTTTATAGCAGTGCTTTCGTAGGTTGAAATCGGTGTCTGAGGTCGGTGGCTCAACTTTCCTCCTAATATCTGTTTTGAATCCCCACCAACATCGGCCTCTGACACCAAACCCCCTTTATCCTAAATCCTGGAACTCGACCTCCATATCAAATTGAAAAGCTTTGGGGGACATGATAAGTATTATTCATCGTTGGAATTAATCAGGGCATGAATGGAAATAGAGGAGAAGGTTGCAAGGAAGATCTCGCCCACTGATACTCAAAGAGAGCAAGTTGGTCGCGTCACCGAATTTCTGATCAAGAAGGTTAGAAACCAAGTGGCTTCGTATGAACTTGACCTGAAGGTAAGACTGGTGGGCTCGGTGGCCAAGGACACCTATATTTTTCGGCCAGATATCGACATCTTCGTGATGTTCCCCACCTCGGTCTCCCGAAAGGACCTGGAAAGGATTGGGTTGGGAATAGCGAAAAAGGTGCTTAGAGGGGAAGAGAGGTATGCGGAGCACCCATATATGCATGGAATTTACCGGGGCTATGAGGTGGACATAGTTCCATGCTATTCGATCCAAGACCCTAATAGCTTGAAATCCGCGGTCGACAGGACCCCTTTCCACACTGACTATGTAAATAAGAACCTGAAGGCGAGCCAGAAAGATCAGGTCAGGCTCCTCAAGCAGTTCATGAAGGGCATCGGAACGTATGGGGCGGAGGCCAAGGTGCAAGGCTTCTCAGGCTATTTGGTGGAATTGCTGATCCTTAAATATGGAGATTTCGGATCGACCATACTCGCTGCGGCACGATGGAGAAAAGGGGTCACTTTGTCCATAGAAAATGGGGGCTCGGATAAATTCACTACCCCGTTGGTTTTTTATGATCCAGTAGATCAAACCCGGAACGTATCCTCTGCCCTCTCCATCGATTCCTTTTCAAGATTCGTCTTCGCTTGCCAAGAGTATCTGCGAGAGCCACGAGAGAGCTTCTTCTTCCCCAAGGGACAGAAGACGTGGACGAAGCATGAGATCAGAAACGAGTTGGTACGTAGGGGTACGCGGTTACTTGCGCTTCGTCTGGACCTTCCTGACATCACAAACGACGATCTCTACCCTCAACTCAGAAAGACCTTGGCAGGGGTCTGCGCTCTCCTTGAAGACAACGACTTCAAAGTCCTGGACAGCAACTATCATGTTGGAAAAAACAAGGTCACTCTTCTGTTTGAGCTGCAATCGGACAGGCTTCCCGCTCTTAAGAAGCACTACGGACCGCCGATCTGGATGGAGCATTCAGCCCGATTCCTGGAGAAATGGAATGGCCAGGCAATGGGACCCCCCTTCATTGAGAACGGTAGATGGGTCGCTAACATCGTGCGCCCTTACGAGAACGCAACGGCTTTGCTTAAGGCGGAAGTGGCTAACTCTGCGCTAGGCAGTGATATCAAGAGCCTCGAAGGCTTGGATATTCTGGAACACGACCAGATATTATCCAAGAACCTTAAGGGCGAGGTCTGCTCGTTGTTGGACAAGACCTTTCCTTGGAAACGGTGACCATTTAGGACTCGTCACAACTGGTCTTATGGGTTGACCGTAAAGGCGCCCGACTTGACCGTTTGGAACCCTGCCCCATCGATAACCTTCACATTATAGAGGTATTGGGTGCTGCTTCCACCAACAGCGACATAGGTGTTGGTGTAGGAATATCTCCCATAGGCGCTCCCTTGAACCATATCGACATAAGTCCCGCTCTGGCTCGAAGAAGGGTAAATATCGATTTGGACGCTAGCTATCCTACCATTTTCACTGACGTTCACGGAGATCTTTACGCTGTCCCCTGAATGGATCGGGGTGCTGCTGGTATAATCTTGCCAACCAGTGCCATCATCGAATGTAATCTTCTGAGCGGTTATGTCGGGTGCGCTATGATCACTGAATGGTGGGTTCAACAGCATGATCCAAATGCCCAGAGCCAAGAGAAACATCAAGGCATAGTTGCCGATCATTGTCTTGTTCTCAACCCTGTTCTTATTGACCTTGAAAAGGGGGAAGATATACCTCAGGGCGACCGCTCCAACCACGATGAGAACGCCTCCGATGATCGCAGAAATGTCCGTCAGAAGGAAGGACAGAACGCCGAATACAATGGCCACGAGCGCTGTGATCATCAGCGTCTTCGTGCCTTCGACGTCCTTTTCGAGAAAGGTCTTCTCATCGAAATCAGGAGGCACGAACTCGTACTTCGGCTCCTCGACCTCGTCCTTTCTCCGTTTTTTGGCCATGTTCTCCCGTTAAGGGAGGGGTGGATTTAAACCTTTTCTGTTCTCTCCGACCTCAATAGATTGCCAGTACTACCTGAGCTATGTAGGCTCTTTGTAATCGCTCGATTCTTAAAAAAGCGGGCTTTACAGTCATGTCCATGTCAAGCACTTTCATTCCACCCTCTAACAGGTTTATAAGGTTCGTTCGGATAGGAGAAGGCAGGTGCATCAATGGCTGAGAAGAAACTAGAAGAGTTGCCTGGAGTAGGACCCGCAACTGCAGAAAAGCTACGTGATGCTGGTTACACGGACCTTATGTCGATTGCGGTCGAGTCGCCCAAGAACCTAGCCGAGACCTGTGAGATCGGCGAGGCCGCGGCGGCGAAGATCATCTCAGCGGCCAAGGAAGCCGCGGATGTGGGCGGTTTTGAACCGGGGGACGTGATACTGGAACGTCGCCAGAACCTGCGCAAGCTCACCTCCTGCTCGAAGGCATTGGACGAACTAATGGGTGGAGGCTTCGAGACTCAATCCATCGTGGAGTTCTTCGGGGAGTTTGGAAGCGGCAAGACGCAGCTCTGTTTCCAGATGGCGGTCAACGCCACCATGTCCTTTGACCAAGGCGGGCTGGAGGGCGAGGTGATCGTCATCGACACGGAGAACACCTTCCGGCCAGAGAGGATAGTCCAAATCGCAAATGCATTGGACCTCGATCCCGTGGAAACGTTGCACAAGATCCATGTCGCCAGAGCCTTCAATTCCTCTCACCAGATGCTTCTGGTGGATAAGGCGATGGAGATGTCCCATAACATTCCAGTGCGGCTGATGGTGGTGGACTCCCTCACCGCCCATTTCCGTGCCGAGTACATCGGCAGGGGAGCACTGGCCGAGAGACAACAGCTCCTTAACAAGCATATGCACGACCTCCTCCGATTCGGCGACCTTAGCAACTCGGTCATCGCGGTTACCAACCAGGTGTCCGCCAAACCGGATGCCTTCTTCGGAGACCCCACCAGGCCCATAGGCGGGCACATAGTCGGCCATGCCGCCACATTCAGGATATATCTCAGGAAGAGCAAGGGCGGAAAACGTATCGCCAGGCTGATCGATTCCCCCAATCTTCCAGAGGCCGAGGCGGTATTCTCCGTTTCCGAAGAAGGGATAAGGGACTAGGCGGTTCTCCCGCTCGGGAAGAGCGCTGATGAACGCACCTTACTACTTGTTCGAGCTCTCGGGAGAGCATCCCACGCTTCCGAAGGCCGAGGTGCTATCTTGCTTGCAGGCGGAATGCGGCGCCAGCGAGGTACTGGTCGACGGTCCAGGCTATTCAGTATGCACCGTCCTAAAAGCGCGATTGAAGGACGTCGCCGCCAGATTGGCCCTCTGCCACCGGGTCGGACCTTACTTGGGTCAATGCGAACTTGACCAGGCAGCCTCTTTCGCCGAAGGCTTGCATCTGCCCTCGGGCTCCATATCGGTCCGCGTCAAAAGATACCAGGGCAAAGGATCTCCAGAGATCGCGAGAACGATGACCAAGAAGCTCGGAGCCGTGCTTTCAAACGGGAGAAAGGTCGACCTGATCGCGCCTGATGTCAAGGTTCGGGTCTTGGTCTCCGATAGACTGCAATTCTTCGTGGAGGAGCTACAGATAGACAGAGACCAGTTCGAGGCGCGGCATGTGCGAAGTCGCCCCTTCTTCTCCCCTGTTTCGTTGCATCCTCGGTACGCTCGCGCCTTGGTCAACCTCACGCAGGTCAAGAGGGGGCAATCGCTCCTCGACCCCTTCTGCGGCACTGGTGGTATCTTGTTGGAAGCATCGTTGATCGGTGCCAAGGCCCTTGGTTCGGACATATCCCCCCAGATGATCGACGGCTGTAAAATGAACATGAGCCATTTCGATGCGGATTGGAAGCGTCTTGAGGTCACGGACGTGAGCCACATCGAAGAGATCTTTGGCAAGGTGGACGCGGTGGCGAGCGACCCTCCCTATGGAAGGTCGGCCACGACCAAGAAGGAACCGGTGACGGATTTGCACACGCGTGCCATCGAATCGATCGCCAGAGTGTTGAGGCCAAACTCTCTAGCGGGGGTCGTCTTTCCCAATGTATGTAAATCTAGCTTGGGTCTGGAGGCTATGGCTCATCACATGCAGAGAGTGCACCGCTCCCTGACCAGACATTATTGCGTCTTCAAACGATGTTGATGGTGAATTGGGTGTTTTGGGTAATATCGGCGACGCCCTCTGCCTTGCTTATCGTCTCCAGCAATAGGACCGTTCTCCCAGGCTCTGAAGAGGCTCCGGTTCGGACCTCAATGATGATGGTGGCATTGCCCTGATAGATCACATCCAAGTCAAGGCTGTCCGTTCCTCCAGAGGAAGAATTATTTGCTTCGTACAACAAGGCGTTCCATCCGTCCGGGACGTTCGAGACGTCCATTCGAATGGTGATATTGACGGACCCAGTATTGTTGATGACGAGGGCGAAAAGGGCCACGCTTCCACCAGCCACACTGGTCTCATTAGCGCCCTGGACATCGATCTCGAAGGTGTTCTCGATGGGGATCTGGTACAGAGGCACGAAGACGAACGAACCTACGAGCACCATAAAGGTCACCACTCCGACCACGATCCTTTTTGAGTCCAGTTTGGTGACGTCGTTCAAAGGCGCTGGGTGAGTCAGGCCGAGCAGGACGATCAGGAAGGCGAAGATCAACCATCCAAGATAGAAGAACATTCCTAGGAGGATGAGAACGACCACCGTGGCGAAGCTGAGATAGCGCGCGTTCTTGCCCAGCAATCCTCGCGCAATGTGCCCTCCGTCCAACTGCCCCGCGGGTAGCAGATTGATGGCGGTGACGAAGAACCCCACCCAGGCCGCGAAAGCCATGGGGTGCATGAACACGTCGGGTGGTTGGGGAATGAATAAAGCCATCAACTCGTAGAAGAACGGGACGCTCACTCCCAGCTGTCCGCCCGGCGGGAGGCCTGGATGCGGGGTGCCGGTCGCGTTAAGCGTTAGCCCGATGATGGCAACGGGAATGGCCACCAACAGGCCCGCCAATGGTCCAGCCGCGCCGATCTCCACCAGGGCTTTCCTGCTGGGCATGGGGTCGTGCATGGAGATGAAGGCCCCAAATGTGCCCAAGGGAGGATAGCCCAACGGCGGTATAGGAATGAAATACGGCAGCGAGGCTGCCACGCCGTTCCTCTTCGATACATAATAATGGCTGAGCTCGTGCACTCCCAGCATAGTCATCAAAGGGAGGGCGAAGAAGATGGTTCCCCAGATCATGTTCTCCGAGGTGAAGAAGTCGGAGCTGTTGTTATAAGCCGCCCATAGAATGGCACCAGCGACGATGGTGGTGCATATGGTGGCGCCAAGGAGCAGGATATTGATCCAAACCCGTCTTTTTCCGTGCACAGGCTTTCTCACGATGGATATGGTGTATTCGCCCTTGCTGTAGTCCAGAATCGATATGTATCCAGAGGAGTTGAGCGCCTTTCTGAGCTGTTCGAAATTATTCTCTAAGGTCTTTTGGTCTGGAGTGATGCAGAGCGTGACCGCTTCAGAACTCACCTTCACATCGTAAACAATGAAGAATCTCGATACTGTGGAACGGATCACCTCGATCTCAGCCGCTTGGTCCATTGGGATACAGCGCCCATTACCAGGATGCAACTATATAATCCTGACTTGGAAAGGATATAATGGAGAAATTCTTGCTGGCCAAACAAAAAGAATTAAATGCGGCAAAGGGATGTTTGACCCCGTGAACCGATTCGCCCAGCTGTTACGGTTGGGTAACTGTGTCATAGCCGTCCTAGGGCTGATGCTTGCCGTGCTGGTCGCCACCGGCGCTTCCTTCCTCGATTATTGGCTGGAGGCGGTCATCGGCGCGGTGGTGGTCTTCTCCTTCGTGGCCGGAGGCAATTCATTAAATGATTACCTGGATCGCGAGGTCGACAAGCTGGCCCATCCAGAGCGCCCCATCCCTTCGGGCAGGATTCGGCCAGCCACGGCGATACGTCTCTCCGCGGCGGCGTTCGTGGTCTCCTTCGCCTCCTCCTTGCTCCTCGACCTATACTCGGTATTGGTCGTCCTCTCCGCAATAGGCATAATTCTGTTGTACGAGCTCAGGACCAAGGCCATGGGACTGGCCGGCAACCTTTCCATAGCATGGTTGACCGGGGCTCTGTTCCTCCTCGGTGGCACGATGGTGGGTCAAGTGGAGCGAACGGTGGCAATAGCCGCCATGGCCTTCCTGGCCACATTGGGAAGGGAGATAGTCAAGGATGTCCAGGACATGGAGGGCGATTTCGATCGTTCCACCCTTCCCAAAAGGATCGGGAAACGAAATGCCGGCCTGATAGGAAGCGCCGCCTTCCTGGCAGCCGTGGCGCTCAGCTTCGAACCTTACCTGGCCGGGATATTCGGAATATGGTATCTGGCTAGCGTCATGGTCGCGGATGCAATATTTATATACTCCTCCATAGTTCATTTCCAGAACCCCAAAAAGGGGCAGAGCTGGGCTAAGATTGGCATGTTGGTCGCTCTAATCGCTTTCCTCATCGGAGGGATAACGTGAAGGTCAAGGACTATATCATGCAGAGGGTCGCTGGGAGGAAAACGATGCACATGACTTTGATCGACCCAGCCAAGCAATCCTATGAGAAGGCGGCCCAAATCGCCAGCACCGCAGAGCGGCTTGGCACCGATGCCATCATGGTCGGTGGGTCGACGGACGTCACCCAGGAAAATCTGGACAGCACCGTATTGGCGATAAAGAAGGTGGTCAAGGTCCCGGTCATCTATTTCCCCTCTGGAGCTCACGCCATTTCCCGTTTCACGGATGCCATTTATTTCATGAGCATGCTCAACTCCCGAAATCTCAAGAACGTCATCGGAGAACAGGTGATGGGCGCGCCCATCGTGGCCAAGCTGGGACTGGAGACCATTTCCATGGGCTACATGATAGTTGAACCGGGGATGAAGGTGGGCGAGGTGGGCGAGGCCGACCTCATAAAGAGGGCCGACGCACCCACCGCGGTAGCCTATGGCCTGGCGGCGCAGTTCTTGGGCATGGAAGTTCTTTATTATGAGGCGGGCAGCGGGGCGCCCGACCCGGTGCCTGAGGAGATGGTGACCGCCATCAAGAACAAGGTCAAGCTACCGGTCATCGTCGGGGGAGGGATAAGGACCCCCGAGCAGGCGGTCAGGCTCAGGAAGGCGGGAGCGGACGTCATAGTCACGGGCACGATCGTCGAGAACGGTGGGTTCGCGGAGAAGTTGGGCGAAATCATCAGGGCGGTAAAGGGCTAGCATCCCCTTTCAACGGACCGCTGGAACGAAATAAGGACGCCTATTTATTCGCCATTGAAACGAGCATCTCGTGGATGCGCGTGTCATGGCAGAGCTCCGGATGGAAGGCCAGCGCCAGCAGGTTGTTCTGCCGGGCCATGACCATGCTCCCTTGATAGCGGGACAGGACCTGGCACTCGCCCCAGACGCGGGTGATCACCGGCGCACGGATGAAAACGGCGGGGAACGGCTCCTCCAGTCCCTCAATCTCCAGCTCGGCCTCGAAGGACTCCCTCTGCCTCCCGAAGGCGTTGCGGTCCACGGCCATGTCCATGAGCGCCAGGAGCTCGGTCCCGGTCCGTTCCACCTGCTCGTCGCCCTCCTTGGCCAATAGAACCAGCCCGGCGCAGGTCCCCATGATGGGGACGCCCTCCTCGGCCAGCTCCAGCACGCGCTGGCGCAGCTTGAAGCGGACCAGCAGCTTGGCGATGGTGGTGCTCTCCCCTCCAGGGATGATGACCGCGTCCACGCCATCCAGGTCTTGGAGGCGGCGCACGGGGACGGCTTCCCCCCTCATGCGAAGGCTGCGCAGCGCCCTCTTCGAGGCGGCGATGTGCTCAGGGAAGGCCCCCTGGACTGACATCACTCCTATCTTCATGGCGACTGGGTGAGAAGAGCCCTGGGTTAATAACCTTTCGAATCGCGGAGGGGAGGGGATCGAGCCTTGATTTACAGGACGATCGACGAACTTCCAGCGCCCGGGCGAGATAGGGGTTGCGCCTGAGTATCCCTGCAAAGGATCTTTCCGTCCTCTGGCCCATGCGCGCTCGCCTCAGCTGGCCTGCCTCATTGCCTTGTCCACCTTCTCCTTGATGGCGGCGATGACCAGCGGGTGGTCGTTCCAAGCCCCGAGGTCCACGATTTCGATGCCCTTCGAGACCTTGGCCTTCTCCACCAGCTCAGGGATGTCGCTCTGGCTGTGTATGCCGTCGGCGCTTATGGCCGCGCTGAAGAAGATTATCCTCTTGACCCCACTGGCCGCCATCTCCTCCACCACCTGTGTGGTGTTGGGCTCCTTGAAGGCCATCCATGCCAACCGCACGTTCTCGCCCTTGTACCCGTCCTGCACGAAATCACGCAACACGCCCTCCCGGAAGAGGTTCTCGTGCTCGGTCTCTGTGGCGAACTCCCGGTCCCATTCCTCAGGCTGGCCATGACCCACCAGCAGGACCCCGGTGGTGGCCTTGGCCGCGGGCGCGATGACCTGGTTGGCCTTCTCAAGGAAGCTCCGTCGCAGCAAGGCGGAGTCCCAGAGGGGTTCGGTGTAGATCATCCGCACGCCCCTGTCCTCCAACCTCAGACCCTTGACCAGGCCATCCCCCTCCGCGGTGTGGTTGGAGTCGGTGAGGAAGACCTTGGCCACCACGATGGTGCTCGCCCCCTCGTTGTAGGCCTTGGCCGCCGCCACGTCCGGACGCGGCTCCTCATCCAGGAAGGAGAGGTAGAACTTGAGTTCGCCTTTCCCTTCCTTCCGGTACTCCTCGGCCAGGTTCTGCATCATCCGGGCATGAATCGAGCAATGCCTGCTCCTCCCCTTCATGTACTTACTTCGCAAGATAGTGAAGAAGAACGGCCTCGCCAGGCGTGGCATGAACTTCAGCCCTTGATGGTCGAACTCCCGGAATTGGTGCACCCAAGCCTGTTGATCGTACTCCTCCGATTCCCCGTGGGAGAAGTACACCACGGCCATATAGCCAGGGTTGGAGACCGGGCGATCCTGCAGCCTAGGCATCTCCCGCGGGCGGTCCATATAAAGGAGTTGCCAAGTGCCGATGGCATATCCTATCAAACCGAACATAAGGCAGAGGGACGTGGCGATGATCCTCTCTCCAGGCTGCAGGTAGATGAAGACCAGATAAGTGTCGGCGACCAGCAATACTATGATCAATACCATAAAAATCGGAATGTTGCTCACCTTGCAGGAGAGCAAGGCCACCAGTGCGATGCCGATACCAAGTGCTAAGACCAGGGTAAGTATAAGGACGGCCAAATCCACGGGCCAGCCTATTGGAAAGCGCCATTAATTAATCCTTTCTTTTGGCATTCGTTTCATTGGCGCTAACTTGGCCTTGCCACTTGGACCCCGTGTGCTAGCTCATCGCGGCTCCGGTTGTAGCGCAGCGTGTAGATGATGGCATAGGCCAAAGGGAGCACCACCAAGGGCGGGCTGAGACCGAGCAGAAAGGCTACTATCGGGGCGATCCAGAAGATCCCTAGGGTCATGTAATAGGTGTCCCTGACGATGAGATAGAGGACGACCACGAGAGCCAATACGACCAGGAGCCCAACAGGGGCTAGGAAAGCATATGCCCAGATCATGATGGTCGTTCCTAGCCCGCCCTTGAACTTTAGGAAAGGCGAGTAGAAGGTGCCGAGGAGGGAACTGAACACGAGCGCGGCGGAAATAGCGGCTTCGTAATCAAACAGGTACCAGGAGACCGACAGCGGGAGGACGGCCTTCGATATTTCCCCCATCAAGGTCAGAACCCCGACCGCCCATCCTCCCACTCGGAAGGAGTTGGAGAGGCTTATGTTCTTGCTTCCGTGCCGGTCTATCTCCTTGCCTTTGACCAAATAGGTGAAGATGAACGCGAAGGGAATGGCGCCATAAATGTAGAAGACCGGTACGAACCACTTCGCCTCCATTGGCTGTAGGTATATGATCATCAGGGAGAGAAGGACGACCACGCCAACGATGGCGATCCCCAACACCAATCTTGGTTTATCGAAGATCGGTCCCGTCAGGCGATTGCGGTGAAGGAAATTCTCTCCGGCCTGAGGTTTCGCGCCCTCCATTTTCAGTCCAAAGAAGGGGATTCGTGTATCGCGGTATGAATCATTTGGTCTGGAATGGTTCAGAGCGCGTCAATCATATTGCGTCCTGAGATCGACGATGGTGCGCGTCTTGGGGACATAGACTTCGGAGTTGGCCGCGATAACTTCGACGATAGGTCCCTCGATCAAATCGTTATCCAGACCCGAGCGTATCTCGTCCACCTTGTGGAGGGCTTCCTCGACCCCTTTCCTGCCTTCCTCCTTGTCTCCCAGGTACTCGACCTTGAAGCGCAGTCGGTCCTTGTAGCCCGCCTTCTCGATGAAGAGCTGATAGCCAAGCACGCCTCGTACGCTCAGCACCGCCTCGTCGAACAATAGCGGGTAGACCTTCTCCCCAAACCCGACCTTGGTCTGCATGTCAAGGCGCCCTTTGATCTTACCGATCTTGCCTACCGCATTTATCCCGCAGCCACAGGGAGGCTCGATCATCTTGGATATGTCATAGGAACGGTAGCGCACCAGGGGCGAGCCTTGGAAGCTCAAGCTGG
>Ga0209253_10002066_pt1 | contig 17707 bp, 17 predicted proteins | sample FrelakmetBRP12BR_FD_187145 | JGI IMG/M metagenome (GOLD analysis project Ga0209253, IMG submission 187145) | Freshwater lake sediment microbial communities from the University of Notre Dame, USA, for methane emissions studies - BRP12 BR (SPAdes)... | ecosystem: Environmental > Aquatic >... | reverse complement strand
CGGCCGTGCGCGAGCGCGCCGCGGAGCTGTTCGCCCGCGTCGGCCTGCGGCCCGATCAGCTCGTCAAGTACCCGCACGAGTTCTCGGGCGGGCAGCGGCAGCGCCTGGGCATCGCCCGCGCGCTTTCCGTGCGGCCGCAGCTCATCGTGTGCGACGAGCCCGTCTCCGCGCTCGACGTCTCGGTGCAGGCGCAGGTCATCAACCTGCTGATGGATCTGCAGGAGGAGTTCCACCTGTCCTACCTCTTCATCGCCCACGACCTCGCCGTCGTAGAGCACATCAGCCACCGGGTGGCGGTGATGTACCTCGGCAAGATCGTCGAGATCGCGCCGACGCGGTCGATCTTCGCGCGGCCGCTGCACCCCTATACCGAGGCCCTGCTGGAATCCGTGCCCGTCCCCGACCCGGCGATCACGAAGCACCGCCGCGTTCTCGGCGGCGACGTGCCGAGCCCCGTCGATCCGCCGTCCGGATGCCGGTTCCACACGCGCTGCCCGTACGCCGAGAACCGCTGCCGCCGCGAGGAGCCGCCGTTGCGTCCGGTGGCGCCCGAGCACCTCGTCGCGTGCCACCTGCGGGAATGACCATGGACATCCTGTGTCAACCTCGGCAACGGGCGAAGCGCGATGCGCCTCCATCGTGGGTCCGGCTTCAGCCGGACACGGCATGGTGCGTCGCCACAAGCCGCCTGAAGGCGGCCCCACGGGTGGTGGGGGCGCAGTGAGCGGGCCGGGCCGTCCATGACCGCGCACGCCGTCGTCAACGCGCGCGCTGCGCCTGCTGCGGAAGCCTACGGTGCTGCGCGCTCGCGCGTGCTCTCCGCGGCCGGCTTCGCCGCCGCGGCGGCCGAGATCGCGACCTGGCCCGGATACGCGCCGACGCCGCTCGTCCGTTTGCCGGGACTCGCGCGGCGGCTCGGCCTGCACGACGTCTGGTACAAGGACGAGCGCACCCGCTTCGGCCTCAAGAGTTTCAAGGCCTTGGGTGGAGCGTACGCCGTCGCGAATGTCCTGAAGCGAGCGATCAGGGCCGCGGGTCGCGGCGACGCAACGTCGGTCGAGCTCGTGCGCGGCGCCTTCCAGGACATCGTCGCCGGCGCGACGGTCACCTGCGCGACGGATGGCAACCACGGCCGCTCGGTCGCCTGGGGTGCGCAGCTCTTCGGTTGCCGGTGCGTGATCTTCGTCCATGAGAAAGTGAGCCAGGGCCGCCGCGACGCGATCGCCCGTTACGGCGCGGAGGTGGTCGAGGTGAAAGGCAACTACGACGACGCGGTGCGCCACGCCGCCGCGACGGCCGCCGCGCACGGCTGGACCGTCGTCTCGGACACGTCGTACCCCGGCTATCGCGAGATCCCGACCGACGTGATGCACGGCTATGGCGTGATGGCCGCCGAGATCGCGGCGCAGATCGGCCCGCCGCCGACCCACGTGCTCGTGCAGGCCGGCGTGGGCGCATTGGCGGCGGCGGTGTGCGCCGACTTCTGGCTCCGCTGGGGCGAGCGGCGCCCCCGCTTCGTCGTCGTCGAGCCGACCGCGGCGGATTGCGTGACGCGCAGCCTGGCGGCCGGGCGCCCGGTTGCCGTTGCCGGCGGGCTCGACACGGTGATGGCCGGGCTCGCGTGCGGCGAAGTCTCCGAGCTCGCCTGGGAGATTCTCGGCGCCGGCACCGATGTGGCGGTGGCCGTCCCGGACAGCTGCGCGCTCGCTGCCGTGCGCGCGTTCGCCGACCCCGTCGCCGGCGATCCGGCCATCGTGTCCGGGGAGACCGGCGCCGCCGGACTGGCCGCGGTGTTCGCGGCGCGCGACGATCCCGCGATCCGCGCGGCTCTCCGGCTCGATGCGAGCTCGCGCGTGCTGCTGCTCGGCAGCGAGGGCGACACCGATCCCGCGATCTACAGGGACATCGTGGGCCGGTCCGCGGACGAAGTCCTGTCGCGCTGAACGGCACGCGCTGCCGATGCCGCAGGGAACCGCAACCAGGAGCGAACGATGACCGTGACCCCCGGCGCCGTCGCGCTGACCCAGGCGCTGGTGCGCATGAACACCGTCAATCCGCCGGGCCACGAGGACCAGTGCGCCGCCTTTCTCGGCGAGCTGCTCGAAGGCGCAGGCTTTCGTTGCACCACGCATGCGTTCGCGCCGCGCCGCACGAGTCTCGTCGCCCGGATCGGCGGCAGCTCCGGCAAGCCGCCGCTGTGCTTCACCGGCCACGTCGACGTGGTGCCCCTCGGCGCCGCACCCTGGTCGCGCGACCCATTCGCCGCCGAGATCGCCGATGGCAGGCTCCACGGGCGCGGCTCGAGCGACATGAAGAGCGGCGTCGCCGCATTCGTCGCCGCGACGATCGAAGCGGCGCCGCGACTCGCGTCGGGCCCAGGCCTCTCGCTGGTGATCACGGCCGGCGAGGAGACGGGCTGCGAGGGCGCGTTTCACCTCGCCCAGCTGCACAAGGTCGAGCGGGTTCTCGGCACCGCCGGAGCGCTCGTCGTGGCCGAGCCGACGTCGAACTATCCGCTGGTCGGGCACAAGGGCGCGTTCTGGCTGAAGGCGACGACCCGGGGCGTCACCGCGCACGGTTCCATGCCGGAGCGCGGCGACAATGCCGTCTACAAGGCCGCGCGCGCCGTCTCGGCACTCGAGCGCTTCGAATTCGGCGTTGCGCCGGACGCGCTGATGGGGCGAGCGACGCTCAACGTCGGCACCTTCCGCGGCGGCCTCAACGTCAATTCGGTTCCGGACGCGGCGGAGCTCGGGATCGACATCCGGACGATTCCCGGGCAGCGCCACGCCGAGCTGCTCGGCTGCCTTTGCCGGCACCTGGGCCCCGAGGTCGAGCTCGCGACGGTGCTCGACGTCGAGAGCGTGTACACCGATCCCGCCAATGCCTGGGTGCAGCGCGTGTTCGCCGTGATGGCGCCGCTCCTGGGCGAGGCGATCGTGCCGCGCTCGGTCACCTACTTCACCGACGCCGCCGCGCTGTTGCCGGCCTACGGGACCCCGCCGACCGTGATTCTCGGGCCCGGCGAGCCGCAGCTCGCCCACCAGACCGACGAGTACTGCTTCGTCCACCGCATCGAGCAGGCCGTCGTCGCCTATCGGGAGCTGATCCGGGAGTGGTGCGGATCATGACGCCGCGGGTGTTGGATGCCGCCGCGGCGGCACCGGCACGAGCCGATGGCCCTCCGGAATGACCGCCGCCGCGCTCACGGGTAGGATGTGCGGCTGCGCCTGACCTTCCCCCACATCGCCAACGTGCAAGGATCCCCATGCGAGCGAACAACATCCTGGAGACCATCGGCAACACGCCCCACATCCGCGTCAACCGCCTGTTCGGCACGGCGGCCAACGTCTGGATCAAGTCCGAGCGCGCCAACCCCGGCGGCTCGATCAAGGACCGCATCGCGCTGTCGATGGTCGAGGACGCCGAGGCGAGCGGCCGCCTCAAGCCCGGCGGCACGATCGTCGAGCCCACGTCGGGCAACACCGGCATCGGGCTCGCGATGGTCGCCGCGGTCAAGGGCTACAGGATCGTGCTGGTGATGCCGGACAGCATGTCGGTCGAGCGGCGGCGGCTGATGCTCGCCTACGGCGCGACGTTCGTGCTGACGCCGCGCGCCGAGGGCATCAAGGGCGCGATCGCGAAGGCGCAGGCGCTCGTCGACGCGACGCCCGGCGCGTGGATGCCGCAGCAGTTCGACAACCCGGCGAACATCGAGGTGCACGTGCGCACGACGGCGCGCGAGATCCTCGGCGATTTCCCCGAGGGCCTCGACGCGCTGATCACCGGCGTAGGCACGGGCGGCCACCTCACGGGCTGTGCGCGCGTGTTGAAGAAGGCGTGGCCGGCGCTCAAGGTGTTCGCGGTGGAGCCGACGGCCTCGCCGGTGATTTCCGGCGGCGTGCATTCGCCGCACCCGATCCAGGGCATCGGCGCCGGATTCATCCCGAAGAACCTCGACATATCGCTGCTCGACGGCGTGGTCAAGGTCGACGCCGAGGCCGCGCGCGAAATGGCGCGCCGCGCCGCGCGCGAGGAGGGCATGCTGATCGGGATATCGTCGGGCGCGACGCTCGCCGCGATCGCGCAGAAGCTGCCCGAGCTGCCGGCCGGAAGCCGCGTGCTGGGCTTCAACTACGACACCGGCGAGCGTTATCTGTCGGTCGAGGGATTCCTGCCGGCCGAGTGAGCCTCCGCCGCGGGGCCGGCGTCAGGCGGCCGAGCGCGTCCGGCTGGAGCCGGACCCACGCATCGCCCTGTCCATCGCCACCCTGGGGGCCTACCGCTCCGCGAGAAACTGCGCGATGCCGTTCCAGAAATCGGCGGTCGCGCCCAGCGTGTTGTGGTCCTCGCGCGGCACGACCTGCCAGCGCTTCGGTCCCGCCCACGCGTCGTAGAGCGCGCGCGAGCGCTCGACGGGAATGATCGTGTCCGACTGCGCGACGATCGCGAGCAGCGGCGCACGGCTCCGGGCGGCGTCTTCCCGCGTATCGAACCGGTGCCGCAGCAGCAGCGACACCGGCAGCCACGGGTAGTGGTGCCGGCCGATGGCCACGAGGCTGTCGAACGGCGACACCAGCACGACCCCCGCGACCGGCCGCTCGGCGGCAACGTGTGCGGCCAGCGCGGTCCCGAGGCTGCGCCCGAACGCGACGACGCGATGGCGGTCGACGCCGTCGCGCGCCACGACGGCGTCGTGGATCGCGAGCGCGTCGGCGGCGAGCTCGCGCTCGCCAGGCTTGCCTTCGCTGTCGCCGTAGCCGCGGTAGTTCAGCGCGACGATCGTCCACTCGCGCGGCCAGCGGTGGTCGGCGAGCGTCCACGAGACTTCCTCGGCATTGCCGCCGTAATAGATCACGGTCGGCGCCGGCACGACGGAGCCCTGTGCGACCCAGCCGCGCAGTTGCGTGCCGTCGCTGGCCGTCACGCTGAATGGGCTCGCGTGCGCAGGCAGGTGCGTCGTGGCGCCGAGCGGCTGCGGGAAGAAGATCAGGTGGTCCTGCGCGAGCCACGCCGCGGCGGGAACGCCGATTGCGATTGCGGCAGCGACGATCAGCCATTCCATGACGGTGCTCCGCGAGCGCGGCGGTCCGCGGACCATCGACGGATTATAGGCGCCGGGCGCGATCCCGGCGCCGTGCGCGCAAGCTGCCCCGAGGCGAAACCGCGACTGCGCCAAGGCGCCACGTTCACGGCGCGGTAAAATTGCAGCAATGCGGTTTCGGGGTGCGCCCTCCCGAGGCCTTCCCCGACCACGACGCCGGTTCCGTGCCTGTTCGTTAGGGTGTCGGGAAACGAATCGCCTGCCATCATGCACCTGACGTTCAAGCTCGACCGCGAAGGCAACGCGCTCTACGACGCCCGCGGCTTGCGGCTCGACCTCGCAACGCGTACCTGGGCGGCGCCGGCCGCCGTCGACGGCGCACCGGTGGGGCCGGCCGGCGAGACCGTCGACCTCGCGACGGCCATGCGCTGGCTGCAGCGCGAGAGCAGGCGTCCGCTGCGCGTTCCGATCGGCGTGATCGGCCCGCGCCAGGCGACGGTTGCGCAGCTCGTCGCGGCGGAGCGCGTCGGCGCAGGCCTGGCCGACCTCGGCCTCTTCGTGGTCTGTGGCGGCCACCAGGGCGTGATGCAGGCAGTCGCCGAAGGCGTGAAGCGTGCCGGAGGGATCGCCATCGGCGTGCTCCCGGAGGGGACGCCGGACACCGCCAACGATTACGTCAGGATCATCCTCGCCACCGGACTGGGCGAAGCGCGCAATGCCGTCATTGCCCGTGCCGCGTTCTGCCTGGTCGCGATCGGCGACAGCCTCGGCACGCTGACGGAGGTGGCCTTCGGCCGGCAATTCGGCAAGGTCGTCATCGGCATGGAAGGCGCCGCCAAGGTGGACGGCGTCCGCCACGTCGCCACGACCGACGCGGCGCTTGCGGCGGTCAGCGCGTGCGTGCTGGGGGTCGAGTCCGGCGCCGACGACGCGGGGCACGCGCTGCCCTGACGTTCGGCACGCCATGGCCGGGGCGTCGCCAGCCGCGACGTCGCGTGGCGGCAACTCCGACTCCGGCCGCTGCCGCCTCCTTGACGACGCCGGCCGGCCGGATGGCAGAATTGCGGGCATGAAGCTCACCGACATCACGCTGCGCCTGGCGCGCCGCTCCGACGCTGCGACGCTTGCCGCGATGTCGCGCGACCTCGTCGAGACCGGGCTCGGCTGGCACTACCGTCCGGCGCGCGTGGCGCGGTTCCTCGACGATCCCGATACGGTGACGGTGATTGCCAGCGACCGCGACCGGACCGTCGGCTTTGCGATCATGCGTCTGCCGGGCGAGCGCGCGCACGTGGTGCTGCTCGCGGTGCGCGCCAGCCACCAGCAGCGGGGCATCGGCCGGCGCATGACGGAGTGGCTGGTCAGGACGGCCGCGACGGCGGGCGTCGCCTCCGTCCACGTCGAGCTGCGCGCGGGCAACCGGGCCGCGCACGCGCTCTACCGGGCGGCCGGCTTCACGGAGACGCTGCGCCTCGAAGGCTATTACGGCGGCCGCGAGACGGCGGTTCGCATGATGCGCCTGCTCCGGCTGCCCGGCATCGTGCCGCAGGCCTGGACCCCGCCGGCGGGCGGCAGGAAGCAGTAATTCCCGAGCGGGGATCGGGCGTGGCGCGGGCGCATGTCCCGCGTGGGGGTGCGAGACTACCCGGGCGCGGCCAGCGCGCGCACGCCCTTCGCGTGGACGTCGTCGAAGATCGCCTCCAGGCCCGGATGCGCGCCGCGCACCTCGTCGACGACCTCCTTCGCCCACCTCAGGTACTCGCGCTTGCGCTCCAGCGTCCAGCTCGCGGGGGGCGCGGCGACCATGTCGTAGACGTTGCAGATCTTGTCGGCGAGCTTGACGAGCTTCGCCCGTTCCGACAGGGCGTGCGCGTGCGCCACCTGCAGCCGCTTCCGCTCGGCCTTGTCGAGCTTCGGGTCGTCGGTGACCTCGAGCACGACGGAGGTGATGACCTCGCCGAAGTGCACGCGCAGCTCGTCGGCGGTCGTGTTCGTGTCCTCGATCGTGTCGTGCAGCAGCGCGGCGCAGAGGACCGCGACATCGCCGACGCCCTCGCGCTTCAGCAGGCTTGCGAGCGCGATCGGGTGGTTGATGTAGGGCGAGGCCTCGGCGTCCTTGCGGCGCTGGTGCCGATGTTTCTCGGCGGCGAAGGCGACGGCTTCGAGCAGCAGCGCGGGGGGGTCGTTGACGTGCATGGCGCCGCGCCTGCCCTACAACACCGGGCGCCGCCGATGCCAGTCGGTTGCCTTCTGGAATGCCCGCCCGACGCGGATCAGCGTCGCCTCCGCGAACCGCGCGCCCGTCACCTGCACGCCGATCGGCAGGCCCTCCGCGGAGAACCCCGCCGGCAGCGAGACCGCGCACGCGCCGAGGTAGTTGGCGGCGCGCGTCCAGGTGGCGAGCGGCGTGGTGGCCTCGTCGACCTCCTCGAGCGGCGTCGCGGTGATCGGCAGCGTGGGGGTCAGCAGCGCGTCGCGCTCGCGCATCCAGTCCGCGAACGCGGCCACGGCGCGGCGCTGCGCCGCGATGTCGTCGATGTAGTCGGCGGCGCTGATCGATCGCCCGCCGAGCACGCGCTTCCTCACCCACGGGTCGATGTCGAGGCGCTCGTCCTCGATGTAGGCGCGGTGGACGGCGTACGCCTCGGCGGCGATGATCCGGCCGTTCTTCGCCATGACTTCGTCGAAGTCGAACGGGACGGCGGCTTCCCCGACGACGGCACCGAGCTCGCGCAGCGTTGCGATCGCCTCGTCGTAGGTCCGGACGACGTCGGGCAGCGTGAAGGCCGGGAAACGGTCGCGCGCGAGCGCGGTGATGCGCATGCCGGCGAGCGGCGCCATGCCGTCGGACCTGCCCGCGAGCGGCGAGCCGACGTCGAACGGCGGCGCCGACAGCGTGGCCGGGTCGCGCGGATCGCGCCCGGCGATCGCGGCGGTCAGGAGCGCGGCGTCCTCGACGGTGCGCGCGAGCGGACCGATCGAGTCGAGCGTCGTCGACAGCGGCACCGCCCCGTAGAGGCTCACCACGCCGTAGGTCGGCTTGAGGCCCGTGAGCCCGCACAGCGCCGCCGGGATGCGGATCGACCCGCCCGTGTCGGAGCCGAGCGCGGCGGGGACGAGCCCCGCGGCGACCGCCACCGCGGAGCCGCTGGACGAGCCGCCCGCGACGCGATGCGTGCGCAGGTCCCACGGATTCCACGGCGCGCCCATCGGCTGGTTGCGGCCCCAGCCGCCGAACGCGAACTCGACCATGTGCGTCTTGCCGAGCGGGATCATCCCGGCGGCGATCAGGCGCTCGACGGACGTCGCGGTGTAATCGGAAATGCGCCCGAGCCAGCTCTTCGAGCCCGCGGTCGTCTGCTTGCCGTCGAGGTGCAGCAGGTCTTTCAGCGCGATCGGCAGCCCGGCCAGCGGCCCGCGGGCGACCCCGGCGCGGCGCTCGAGGTCGGCGTTGTCGGCCGCGGCGAGCGCGTCGTCGCGATAGACCTCGACGAACGCGTGCAGCTGGCCGTCGAAGCGGTCGATGCGCGCAAGGCAGGCCTCGACGATCTCGCGCGAGGTCGTCCTGCCGTCGGCGAGCAGGTGCGAGAGCTCGGTCAGCGAGTGGAACGGGAGGTCGTCGCGCATCGGGATTGACGCAGGTCGCCCCGTAGGCAGCCAGGCGCTTGCGTCGAGGTCAAGTCTAGTGGAACCGCCGGAAAGGGGCGCGGGCGGCGTCGAAATCGAGGGGGCGGCGCGACCCGGAAGTGACGTCAATGCGACACTTCGTCGCATTGAGGGGCCGGGCGGGTACCTGGAGGCGATGCCGGTCGGCGCCCTGCGGACCCCGATCCGGGACCGGCCATGCGCGTTGCCCGGCGGATCCGGGCGCACTCGGGAATGGCGCGATAATGGGCGCTTGCGCCGGTCGCTTCGATCGCCGCGCACGCCCGGCTGGGAGGTCCCCGTGGAACAGCAATCCGCCCTGCGCGGCGTCATCGCGCCCGTCATCACTCCGTTCACGCCGGACCTGCGGCCGGACATCGCCAGGCTCGTCCGGATCTCGCGCTGGCTCCTTGCCCGCGACGCGGGGCTCGCGATGTTCGGCACGACGTCCGAGGCGAACTCGCTCGCGGTCGGCGAGAAGCTCGCGCTGCTCGACGCGCTGGTGGAGGCGGGGCTGCCGGTCGCGCGGATGATGCCCGGCACCGGCTGCTGCGCGCTGACCGACACGGTCGAGCTCACGCGGCACGCGGTGCGGCACGGCTGCGGCGGCGTCCTGATGCTCCCGCCGTTCTACTACAAGGGCGTCACCGACGACGGGCTGTTCGCGAGCTATTCCGAGGTGATCCAGCGGGTGGGCGACGCGCGCCTGCGCATCTACCTCTACCACATCCCGCAGGTCTCGCAGGTGCCGCTGTCGCCGGCGCTGATCGAGCGCCTGCTCGCCGCGTACCCCGGGACCGTCGCCGGCATCAAGGACAGCTCCGGCGACTGGAACAGCGTGCGCGGGCTGCTCGAGCGCTTCGCCTCGCGCGGCTTCGCGGTGTATCCCGGCAGCGAGGTGCTGCTGCTGGCCGCGATGCGCGGCGGGGGCGCCGGCTGCATCAGCGCTCAGGCGAACGTGAACCCGGCGGCGATCGTGCAGCTCTATCGCGGCTGGCAACAACCGGACGCGCAGGCGCAGCAGGCCGCGCTCGACGCGCTGCGCACCGTGCTCCTCGGGTTTCCCCTGATCGCCGCGCTCAAGGCCCTGGTCGCGCACTTCACGAAGGACGACGCGTGGGCGACGGTGCGCCCGCCGCTCGTCGGCCTCACCGCGGAGCAGCGCGCCGCGTTGCTCGCCGCACTGCCGCCGGGCTTCGCCATCGCCGGACTTTGATCGGGTTTCGCCCGGGCCCGGCGCGCCGCGCCGCCCGTCGATCCGGCACCGCGGATGTCTTATACTCTGCGGAGCCTCAAAGGGATCGAAGGCCCGGGGCGCTTCCCGGGCGGGCGGAGTGCGGGAGATGGAACCACTGGTACTGACGGTCGACATGGCGGGGCTGCCCCAGGCCTGGGTCGAGCTCGAGGAAGCGATCACATATCACGCGAAGCAGATGGTCGCGTGGTCGGTGGGGCGCGAGGTCCGCGAGTTCCGCGGCGGCTGGCAGAAGAACGGCGTGCGCTCGCGGATCGCGACGCGCTCGATCCTCGCCATCAAGGGCAGCGGGAGCGGCGCGCACCGGCACGCGCCGGGCCTCACCAACCCGATGCTGTTCGTCCGCGACCGCCAGGTGTGCGCCTACTGCGGCGGCCGGTTCATGCTGCGCGACCTCTCGCGCGACCACGTCGTGCCGGTCTCGCGCGGCGGCACCGATTCCTGGACCAACACGGTCACCGCCTGCCGCTGCTGCAACACGCGCAAGGGCGGCCGCTCGCCGGAAGAGGCGCGGATGCCGCTCCTCTACGTGCCCTACGTCCCCAACCGGCACGAGCATTTCATCCTGCGCAACCGCCGCATCCTTGCCGACCAGATGGAGTACCTGCTGGCCGGCGTGCCGCGGACGAGCCGCCTGCACGAGGGCGTCACGACTATTCGCTCGTGACCGTGCCGCGCAGTCCGGCGCGCTCGATGGCCCGCGTCACCAGGCCCTCGGCTCTCGCGTCCGCGACGAACCTGCGGACGTAGGGCATCGCCGCTTCGCGCCCCTTGGGGAGGGCGATCGCGAAATTCTCGAGGCCCCAGCGCCCGGCGAGCACCGTGGAGCCAGGCAAGTCGCCGGCCATCTCGTACAGCGTTGCCTTGTTGGTCGCGAACGCGTCGAGCTTCCCGGCCGCCAGCATCTCGGACGCGGCCTTGAGGGACGGCGTGCGGACCACCGACGCATTCCTGAATTCGCGGGACAGCGTCGTCTCCGACGTGCTTCCCTCGCTCACGCCGACGCGGATGCCGGGACGGTCCACGTCGGCGGGCAGGGCGATGGCCGAGCCGCGAGGGACGAGGTAACCCTGCTCCACCTGCAGGACCGTCGGCGAGAAATCCATGTCCTTCATCCGCGCGGGCGTCGCATTGGTGAACGCCATGTCCACGGCGCCGGACCTGACGGCGGCGAGCACGTCCGCGTTCTTCGGGTAGACGACCGGCTCGAAGGGAACGCCGGCCCGCTGCGCGAGATCCCGGCCGAGGTCGAAGCCCACGCCTTTCGCCGCGCTCGATGCGGGATCCCCGATGATCGACGTGGGCGTGCCGGGGTAGAGCCCGACGCGAAGCTTTCCGGTCGGCGCAAGGGACTGCCGCGCTTCCGGGCTCGGCGGTGCCGCGAGGCCCGCGCATCCGGCGAGAAGCGCCACGGCGATCGCCGCGAGCGGAAGGATCGGGCGAGGAAGTCTGGTCATGACGTTCTCCATGGAAGCGAAGCGTGGCGGCGGATCGTCGCGAGTGCCGGCGCGTCGGAGCGGAGCGGCCGGTCCGGCGACGAATCGTGATCTAATGACGGGCAACATTTTCGGGGAGGTAGCAATGTTCGACATCGGGCGCGTGAAGGCGAGGATCGTCCTGGCCATGAGTGTCCTGCTCGTGGCGGCCTCGCTGCCGCTGGCGGCGCAGGCGCAGGCGTATCCGGGCAAGCCGATCCGCATCATCGTCCCGTATCCCGCGGGCGGCGCTGTCGACATTATCGCGAGAATCGTCGGCCAGCCGCTGTCCGAGGCGCTGAAGCAGCCGGTGATCGTCGACAACCGCCCCGGAGCGAGCGCGAACATCGGCATGGAGCTCGCCGCCAAGGCCGCCCCCGACGGCTACGTGCTGCTGATGGCGTCGAACGGCATCGCGACCAACATGACGCTCTTCCCGAACCTCGCGTTCGACGGGCGCCGCGATTTCGCGCCGGTTGCGCGGATCGGCTTCGCGCCGCTCGTGATCGTCGTGCCCGCCGCCTCGCCGGCCAAGTCGCTGAAAGACCTCGTTGCGCAGGCGAAGGCGGAGCCCGGGAAGCTCACCTATGCGTCGGCGGGCAACGGCAGCTCCGGGCACCTGGCCGGCGAGCTCCTGAAGTCGTCGGCGAAGATCGACGTCCTCCACGTTCCCTACAAGGGCGGCGCGCCGGCCATCACCGACCTCCTCGGCGAGCGGATATCGTTCATGCCGATCAACCCCGTCGAAGTTATCGCGCACATCCGGTCGGGGCGCCTGCGCGCGCTCGCGGTCGGCAGCGACAAGCGCGTGCCGCTCCTTCCCGACGTGCCGACGGTGGCCGAAGCCGGATTGCCGGGATACGAGGCGACGGTCTGGTGGGGACTGGTCGCGCCCGCCGGCACGCCGCGGGACGTCGTCGGGAAGCTCAACGGGGAGACGAACAAGGCGCTCGCCGACCCGGCGATCGTCAACAAGCTCGCGGAACTGGGCGTGGTCATCACCGCGGGCACGCCCGAGCAGTTCGGCGCGTTCATCCAGGCGCAGACCGAACTCTGGTCGGGTGTGATCAAGGCCGCGGGCATCAAGCCGGACTGACCGGCGTCGCCGCCTGCGCCCCGCGTGCGTTCGGGCGCTTCGCTACACGATGCCGAGCGCACCCAGGCCCGCCCCCGCGGCGAGCATCCACAGCGGATGCAGGCGGGTGCCGAGACTGAGCAGCACCGTCGCTCCGGTGACCGCGTAGGCGGCCTCGTTGTGGTCCGTCATGCGCGTCAGCACGTAGCCCGACGAGAGCACGAGCCCGACCGTGATCGGCTCCAGCCCGCGCTGGATGGCGATCCGCAGCGGAGCGTCGCGGAAGCGCTCCCAGACGTTCGCGACGTAGTAGGTGAGCGCCGACGTCGGCCCGCACATCGCGAGCATCGCGACCAGCGCGCCGGCGACGCCGGCCACCTTCCAGCCGATGAGGCTCACGATCAGGACGTTGGGCCCGGGGGCCGCCTGCGCGAGCGCGAACATCTGCGAGAAATCGGCGTCGGTCAGCCAGTGGTGGACGTCGACCACGCGCAGGTGGATTTCCGGAATGATCGCGTTGGCGCCGCCGATCGACAGCAGCGACAGCACCAGGAACTGCAGCGCCAGCTCGAGGAGCACGGGGGAGATCACTCGCGCCTCCACCAGCCGCACGCGACCGCGAGCGGCACGAGCGCGGCGAGAACCCAGAGCAGCGGCTGCCGCGCGAGCCCGATCGCGGCGAAGGCGACGACGGCGACGCCGACCTGCCAGGGCGTCCGGCGGATCGTGTTGCCCATCTTGAGCGCCAGCGCCACGACGAGCCCCGACGCCGACGCCGAGACGCCGTTGCACGCGCCGCGCACCGCGTCGACCTGCGCGAACTCGGCGAAGACCATCGCGAGCAGCAGGACGATCGCGATGGGCATCAGCATCAGGCCCAGGATCGCGGCGATGGCGCCGGGGGGTCCCTGGAAGCGGCGGCCGACGATGATCGAGACGTTGGCGATGTTCGGGCCCGGCAGGAACTGCGACAGCGAGAGGACTTCGTTGAACTCCTTGTCCGTGAGCCACGCGCGCCGCTCGACGAGCATGCGGCGGGCGAACGGCAGCACGCCGCCGAAGCCGGACACGCCGACCTTGAGGAACTCCGTGAACAGCGCGCGCGTCGTCACGCGCGGGGCCGGGACCGGGGGCGGGGAGTCGGCGGAGAGGTTGGCGTCCATGATTTCGTCGTATGCTGACAGGCCACGAGCCGTTTGACGAGGCCGCCTGGAGGAACCGGTTTCCTTGTCGACGGGACGACCATGACCGTTACCCTGCATGTCCTGAGCGCCGACGATGCCGAAGCCCTTGGCCACGTGCGCCAGTTCTTCCGCAACTACGCGGGCTGGCTCGGCGTCGATCTTTCCTTCCAGAAGTTCGACGACGAAATGGCGTCCCTTCCCGGGGCTTACGCGCCGCCGGGGGGACGCCTGTTCTACGCCGAGAACGACGGTCGGGCCGCCGGTTGCGTGGGTGTGCGCCCCTTCTCCGAGGGGGTGTGCGAGATGAAGCGGCTCTACGTCGAGCCGGAGCAGCGCGGCTTCGGGATCGGCCGGGATCTGGCGTTGGCCGCCATCAAGTCGGCAAAGGCGCTCGGCTACCGCAAGATTCTGCTGGACACCCTGCCGGCGATGCGTATCGCCGTGAAGCTCTACCGCGAACTGGGCTTTCGCGAGGCTCCGGCCTACTACCCGACACCTGTAGAGGGCACGATGTTCCTTGCGCTCGACCTCGACAACTGGTCCGAGGAGGAAGTCGCCAACGAGAACCTCTTTCATCTCTTCGACTTCAATCGCGCCTGGTCGAAGCGCATGCAGGAGATCGATCCGCAGTTCTTCACCCGCCTGTCGCAGCTGCAGTCGCCCGAATATCTCTGGATCGGCTGTTCGGACTCGCGCGTGCCGGCCAACCAGATCGTCGGCCTGCTGCCCGGCGAGGTCTTCGTCCATCGCAACGTCGCCAACGTGGTCGTGCACACCGACCTCAATTGCCTGTCGGTCATCCAGTTCGCCGTCGAGGCCCTCAAGGTCAAGCACATCATGGTCGTCGGCCACTACGGCTGCGCCGGCGTAGGAGCGGCGCTGCACGGCGAGCGCATCGGTCTGGTCGATATCTGGCTGCGCCACGTGCAGGACGTGCGCGACAAGCACCTCGCCGACGTTCAGGCGCTTGGGGAAGAGGCGCGGCACGATCGGCTGTGCGAGCTCAACGTGCTGGAGCAGGCCGCCAATGTCTGTCGGACGTATGTCGTCAAGGACGCCTGGGAGCGCGGCCAGCCGCTCACCGTCCATGGCTGGATCTACGGCCTGAAGGACGGGCTCGTGCGCGACCTCGGCCTCACCGTGAGCCGGCCCGAAGATCTCCTGCCGCGCTACAACGCGGCACGCGCTGCGCTCAAGGTCTAGGCACCGGCTCGGGCGGCGGGGCCGCGGCTGGCGGCAGGCGCGCGGCCGCCGCGAGTCAGTCTGGCGTCATCCGCGCATCAGGCGAGCGCGGCGATCCACTGGTTCGCTCCGCGCAGCCTGCCGGCCATGTCGCTGGCGAGGTTCTCCAACACGGCTATCTTCAGCAGCGGCGCGCTGTCCGAGATCCGGCCGAGGTCGCCTGCCTCGAGGATGCGGCAACGGACCTCGGTGTCCGCGTAGACCGAGGCGCTGCGCGTCGTCTGGCCGAGCAGCGCCATCTCGCCGAATTCCATGCCCGGGCCCAGCGACGCGACGCGCTGATGCGCGCCGTTCTGCAGCGGCATCAGGATGCTGACGTGGCCGGATTCGATGAAGAACACGCGGCCGTCGCCTTCCTGCCCGTGGCTCAGGATCTGCTCGCCCTGCGCATACAAGTGCGACCGGGTCACCGCCTCGACCTGTCGCAGCAAGGCCAGGGGGACCCCCCGGAACAGTGCGGAATCGGCCAGCGAGCCCTGCGTCGCGGACGCCTGGGGCAGCTCGCGGACGAGCCGGTTCTCGCACCACTCCACCGCCAGGTCGTTGTCCTCGAAGACGAGAAAGCCGCGATCGCCCTTGCGCGCGGCCTTGCTCAGCGGACCCAGGATGGCGCGGCGGTCCCGGATGCGGGAGCACACGACGGCGATGCCGTCCTCGACGAATCCGAGGCGGGCCTGATTCAGCAGTCGGGCCGCGCTGTCGGAGATCCCGATCGCCTCGTGCATGTCGAGAATGAAGCTGTGCGTGTCGGAAGCCATTTCCCGCATCCGGCGAATGACGTACTCGACCCCGTCGATGGCCAGGAAGCCGTGCAGGCAAAGGTATTTGATCCGGCGTGCGTGCTCGTTCAGGTAGGCGCGAATCTCCGCCGGCGGCTGGCGCCGGGACGGGGCCGCGGTGCCCGTGTAGACCCGGCCCAGAGCCATTGCCGGGATGGCGGTGCGGGTGAAGATGTGGAGGCCGAGATCCCGCGACAGACGCTTGCACGCGGCGATGCCGCGCACGCTGTTGCCTTTCTCGTCCAACGGCGGCGAGAAGAGGCCGATGCCGAAGCGCCCGGGCACGACGGCGATGATCCCGCCGCTCACGCCGCTCTTGGCCGGCATGCCGACCTCGTACAGCCAGCTGCCGGCGTAGTCGTACATGCCGCAGGTCGCCATTACGCTCAGCACCCGCTCGACGTGCTCCGCGGGCAATGCGCACTTGCCGGTGAGCGGGTGCACGCCGCCGTTGGCGAGCGTGGCCGCCATGTACGCGAGGTCCCGGCAGCTGATCAGGATCGAACATTGCCGGAAGTAGTTCTCCAGCGTCGCCATGGGTTCGCCGTCGATGACGCCGAAGTTCTTCAGCATCCACGCGATGGCGCGGTTGCGGAAGCCGGTCTCGCTCTCCGAACGGTAGACCGCCTCGTCGACGACGACATCCCGCCCGACGAACGCGGCGATCGAGGATTCGATCCTTCGCCATTGGGCTTCGGTCGTCTCGCCGGCGACGAGGCTGGTCGTGGCGATTGCACCGGCATTGATCATCGGATTGAGCGGCGCACCAGTTTGGGGATCGAGGCTGATGGAGTTGAAGGCGTCGCCGCTCGGTTCCACGCCCACCTTGCCGGTCACGAACTGCTGCCCGCGATCCGCAAGCGCCGTGGCATAGACGAAGGGCTTGGAGATCGACTGCATCGTGAACATCGGGTCGGTGTCGCCGACCGAGTACGCGACGCCGTCCATCGTCACGAGGCAAATCCCGAACCATCGCGGATCCGCATTGGCGAGCTCGGGGATGTAGCTCGCGAGCTCGCCTCGATGCGTGGCTGCGAGACGACCGTGGAGATCGGCGAGATTTGTCTGGATGGGGCACTGCATGCGATGGCGTCCGCGGTTTGTGCGAAGGTCGTAGCGATGCAAGTACCGTGCCGATCGGGACCCGGACGGCGGCGAACGGGGAACGACCCCTTCGCGACGCCCGGCTTCCCGCACCAGGCGCCCGGCAAGGCGCCCCTTGCGGGCATTCAACGCGGCGTGTCTTCGACCGCAGAAGCGTCGTCGCTCAGCGAGACCAATTTGCATGGGCCGCCGGCGCCGGGGTTCAATCCCGGCAACAGGGGCTCGCCGCGCGTGGCTCTGTCAACGAGGTCCTGCTGGAACTCGGGCGGGCCATAGCCCCGGTCGCGTCCATTGCGCTCGAACAGGAACGGAGTTCCGCTCGCGGCGCAGTAGTTGCGCATCCATTCGAGCAACGCTGCATCCACCTCGCGCCCCGCCGGCACCAGGTAGTACGCGAGCCGATCACGCCACGGCTTCGCCAGGATGATCACCCCGAGCCGGTCCGGCCGGAATGACTCGGGAAATGGATTCCCGCACAGCCGCCATCCACAGAAGAACCCGCGGCAGGGATGAGCCGGCCGGTCTTCGTAGATCGTGCAGCCGCCATCCCCGCGGAAATGGCAGGGCACGCCGACCCTCATCTCGTGCCCGCGAATGTTCCCGGTCAGCCACCCATCACAGCAGGCGGTGCAGGTGCCGCAGCTTCGCGACGGTTCTGGCTCGAACGCATTGGCGCTGCGGGACCCGCTCGCCGACCCGACGGGAACGCCAGGCAGTGGCGAAGGAATCGACCGCAGGGGGGTCGTTGCCGGCGTGGACAATGGGGTCACGGCTCCATGGCAGTGCTTGTACCGCTTGCCGCTTCCACAATGGCAAAGCTCGTTCCGGGTTGGAGGCATCAAGGGATCATGAACACTGATTCGCCGCTTCCGGGTGCGCTCGCCGCCGCGCGGCCCTACGTCAG
>Ga0209253_10002065_pt1 | contig 17707 bp, 16 predicted proteins | sample FrelakmetBRP12BR_FD_187145 | JGI IMG/M metagenome (GOLD analysis project Ga0209253, IMG submission 187145) | Freshwater lake sediment microbial communities from the University of Notre Dame, USA, for methane emissions studies - BRP12 BR (SPAdes)... | ecosystem: Environmental > Aquatic >... | reverse complement strand
AGTGTCGTTTTCGATCCCACGAGAAAAGGGAATATTGCTCGTAACAGGAAATAAGCTGAAGGCAGATACTTTGAAACCGGACGGCCAACGGGCGGAACCAGTGCCCCACTCGTTTGGCAGATGACATCTGATAACGAACCGACCGAAAACATTTTATTTATTCTTTTATTGGAAAGTGCCAAGTAATTAGAATTTCCTGGCTTTCCGTAACGCCAATCTATCAACATGATATATCCATTTATTTTAGTTACCCGCAGCATTTCATTGGAGATTCGCTGCGACAGTTCCTCATCGGCTATTTGGACAAACATTGTTGATTCCAATACGAGATCGAACAAATAGGATTCAAACGGCATCGACGCCGCATCATCGCAAATAAAATTAAGATTTGGGTATTTTATTCTTCCTTCGTCTATTCTTCCTTGAAGCACGTCGATACCATAGAGATTTTCTGGCGAAAACCCCAATTGCAAGAACTTAATCAAGCTCCCGGCGCTACCACACCCAACATCAAGGATTCTTGAGGTCTCTCTATTTAGATTTGTCGCTCGCCTCAATGCAGAGATGACTGAAACTTCAAATGCCAGGTGTTGGAAGAGGACTTCTGGATTGGCCAACAAATCGTTTCTATCTTTACCCTTCTTTTCGTAGTAGTCCTTGTACCAATCCTGAGTTTGTTTTTCAATGGGTTGCATGTTTGTCTCCAAGTTGCTTTCTTACGGAATAATTAACAGCCTCGATACACTTCTTAACTTTATGCAAATATATTATTCGATTGGATTCTTATAGATGGACTTAAAAATACTTAAAATCATTACTATAGGATTTTCGCAACACAAAAAATAACCTTGTGTTTCCGGTCGGGGCCGTCTGCAGGAATGGGAACAGGAGCGACGTCACGCACCATCCCGACGACAATCTCCGCTGGCATGGGGACGAGGGAACCGAACACAAGCCTTTTCAGGATTTTCTTCCCTGCCATGGTCCTGGGCATGAGTCCCGAGTTCGCCACAAATTTCTTGACCGGCCGGAGCATCCGCTGGCGCAACGACAGGCCGTCAACAGGGGTGTTACCGAAGAACGACGACGCAAATCCATATCGACGGAAGAGGTCATTCAATTCGGGGACGCCATAGTAGGAAAAACTATTCGGACTGGGATTGAAATCATAAAGATCCTTGTTCGCTGTGGCAATCAGCACCTTCCCGCCTGGACGCAGTACACGACGGCATTCGGCAATGAACCGCTCGGCCGAGGGAAGATAATAAAGCGCTTCGAAAAGGATCACCACATCGAACGAGTCCTTTTCGAAAGGCATCTGCTGGGCATCAAACTGCTGAAACATTACCCGCTCGCCATAGTGGGCGCGGGCAATCCTGAGGATCTTCTCTGAATAGTCGCCAGCTCGATATCTGCGGGCCAGCCCGGCCAAATAACCTGCCCCTTGGCCGGTACCACAGCCTGCCTCCAGAACCTCTTTCCCAAGACAATAAGTACCGGCCCAATAGTAGCGTTGACATATCCGGTCAACCTGCTCGACCGTTACTTCATCGCCCGGCAGCTCAGTTACAGAAAGATAATCAGATTGCACCCTCCCTCCCTTTATAGTGCACCATGCTTGTTTTTGTGATCGCTGCATACGCGTTCTATCAAGTCGGCGTACCCTTTGTAGATGATCCTTGAATCGAATTTGCTGGAAAATACCCGTTTTACATTGCCGGAAATTTCCTTGTACAACACAGGTTCCCGGTACAATCGAAATACCCGTTCCGCGAACGTGTCGGCATCGTTTGGCGGAAAATAGAACCCAATTCGGTCGTTATAAAGGATTCCCTTGAGATCCCCTTCGAATGCTGACAATACCGGCAAACCCATCGACAGATAGAGGAATACCTTATTAGGGAAGAAGTTGGCAACGAAAGGAGTCGGGCAAACACCAATATGGGAATTCATAAGCAGGGCATGGATGTCGTTGTTATCGAGCCAGCCGGGAAAGATGACATTGTTGAGATCGGCCGCCTTCCTCCGGACCTCCTCGAAGAGAATCCCGTCACCCGCAATAACAAATACGATCTCCTTTTCCCCTTTCGCAATCCGGGCACCTTCCACGATTACGGATGGATTGTGGTAGTACGCCATGGTCCCCACGAAAGCGACCACGAACTTGCCTCGAATCCTTTTCAAGGTCTCCTCCATGGCCGGGGATGAACCCGACACCTCGCCAGGATTTGCCGATCCCAGGAAGAAAACCCGGTCCGAATCGACCCGCTCCCTGCCGGCGCAACGCAATCCCCAATCCATCAGAACCTCCATCATGGAGACTATTGCGTCCGCCTGTTGGATCGCCTTCCTGGAAGCCCGGTAATCCCACGAGAGGATCCTTCGCGCGATTCCCTTTAGAGGACCAGGGACCCGATCGATGAATATATCCGGCCACGGGTCGCGTATGTCCACCAGGAACGGGATGCCACGCTCCTTCGCGTACTCCGCCGCTTCATACGCCATAAGGTGGCAAGGTATCGAGGCTACGATTGCGTCAGGGATGGGCATATTCCGAATCCGTTTCCGGAATTTCCATGCCATCAACCGATGGTCCAGGTACCGGCGCAGCGAGACGTTATCCCTGTACCCGATTCCTTTCAAGGCGACGATCGAGACATTCTCACGCCAATGAATCGTTGTGTCTCTTTCGAAGATCATCTTTTTTTTGAGATGGTCGAACGCCCCGGCCCACCAGGTTATCGCATGTCCTCGCTCCGCCATTTCCTCGCATAGAAGTGCTGAGCGTAATTTTCGCACCTCCCGCGTCAGCGGCAAGGACTCTCCTGTTTGCAATACCCAAACGTTCAACGGCCGAGATGTTGAAATGATCCGAAATACTCCCGAATAGAGTGCACAACGATATTTACATCTTCATCCGTCAAGTGCTCGCCAATCGGCAAACTCAATATTTCGGAAGCGAGGGAACTTGCGAGGAAGCCCTCCCCATGGGATCCGAGGTAGGCGTACGCCTTGAGTGAAGGCAAAGCAACCGGGTAATGGACTCCGCTCTGGATTCCCTGCGAGGAAAGGTGGTTCCGGAGCGCATCCCGTTCCCGAGTCCGGATCACAAACAGATGCCATGCTGGCGACGCCCATGGCTGCGGTCGTGGGGAAACGACACCGGAAATGTCCTTCAAACCGTCCAGGTATCGATTCGCGATACTACGACGACGTCGAATCCACTCGTCCAGGTGAGGCAGTTTCGCGGAAAGGATGGCGGCTTGAAGACCGTCCAGACGAGAATTCCTTCCCTCGAAATCGTGTTTGTATTTTTCCAGGCGTCCGTGGTTTGCGATCATGCGGAACTTTTTCGCCAGGTTCGCGTCATTGGTCACGACAGCCCCCGCATCGCCATAGGCTCCAAGGTTCTTGCCTGGGTAGAAGCTGAAAACTCCTGCATCTCCCAGCGTGCCGACTGGTTTCCCCTTGTAAGCCGCCCCGTGCGCCTGCGCGCAATCCTCAATGACCTTGAGGCCATGCTGCCGGGAGATTTCCAGGATCGGTTCCATGTCGCACGGGTGCCCGTAGAGATGCACCACGATGATCGCCGCCGTCATAGGCGTAATGCGGGTGGTCACGTCTGAAGGAGAAAGCGTGTATGTCGCCGGATCGATGTCACTGAAGACGACGCGGTGGCCGGAACGCGTCACCGCTTCGGAGGATGCGATGAAACTGTTCGCAGGGACAATAACCTCGCTCCCTGACGGCAATGACAAAGCCTCAAGTGCGATTTCCAGGCCATCCGTGCCGTTGCCCACACCTATGCAGTACTTCGCCTGTAGGTAGGAACCGAATTGCTCCTCAAACCTCTTTACGTATTTTCCGCCGATGAAAGCGCTGTCCCGGATTACGGAAAAAATAGCATCGTCGATTTCCGTTTTGATCGTTTCGTACTGGTGCTTAAGGTCGAGGAACGGGATCAAGTCAAATACTCTTAATATTCAATCTTTTTTATGAAAATTGCGGGATTGCCCGCCACGATATCGTTCTCGCCTACATCCCGCGTCACGACGCTTCCGGCCCCCACCAAAGAATTTCTACCGATTTTAAGCCCTGGAAGAATGGTCGCATTGGCGCCGATCTTTGCATTCTCATCGATCATGGGTCCTTTCAATTCATTTTTTACGCTAGGAGACTTCGGATATTTGGCATTTGTAATGACTACATGGGGCCCGATCCAACAAAAGCATCTTAATATGGTAAATTCCGGTATGAATGCTTGCGTATGGATTCTGACCCCTTCCTCGATCACAACGTGATGTTCCACCACGGATAGCGTCCCGATGCTGACGTTGTTTCCGATTTGGTTCAATTCCCGGATATTCGCTTTGTTGCCGGTCTGAAATCCATCGCCGATGGCATTGCCGCCATAGATGACGGTATGGGAGCGGATGATCGCATTATTTCCTATGACAGTTTTCTCCCCATTTTGTCCCTTGAATGGGGCACCGATGACACAGAAATCTTCTACGACAACATTGTCTCCAAACATCACATCTGGATATATGATCGCGGTATTGGCAATCCTATTCATTTCTTTTCCCCAACTGGCATTTATTTGGTTTGAATCTTAGAAATACTTCCCTCCCTGTTTCAATCGATTCGTATATTGCTGTTATTAGTTCCAGTGATTTTCTTCCTTCCAATCCATCAACCAAGGCCGGTTTACGATTTACAATCGAGTCAATTACATGATCGAAATATGCCACGTGGCCGAAACCGTATACATCCGGTGGGTTTTGGCGGTATATCGACGTGACCTTATCATCACCTTCCTCGGTTTCCATAAAGTTCCATGTTTTCATCTCATTAACTGCAAACCCGCCAATCTCAACAGTCCCTTTCTCTCCAAGAATGGAAACAGATCCTTCCAGATCCTTCGGCCTGGTTGCAGTTGTCGCTTCGACGATACCCAGAGCCCCGTTCCGGAACTGTATTACTGCAACTCCTGTGTCTTCCGTTTCGATATTCACCAATGCCGTCGTCGATTTCGCGAATACGGATTCCGGCTCCCCAAGCATCCATTCCAGGAGATCGATGTGATGACTTGCCTGATTGGCAAATACGCCTCCGTCCATCCCCCACGTACCGCGCCATGAATCCTGATCGTAATATTCCTGAGTCCGGCACCAACGCACACGTACCGTGCCCATAACCAATTTACCAAAACGTCCCTTCACCAAAGCTTCCCTTAGTTTCACAACTGGATAGTTATATCTGTTCTGCTTGACAACGAACAACCGGATTCCCGCTTCGTCGCAAGCCTTGATCATCCTATCCGCATCCTCAAGCATCAACGCCATTGGTTTTTCAACCACGATGCTTTTCCCATAACGTGCTAATTCAATTGTATTATCCGCATGGTTACCACTTTCCGTTAATATGTTTATGACATCAATACGTTCATATTCGCTTTCCATCATTCGATTCATATCAGTGAACCATGGCACACCATATTTTTCCCCGTATCTTTTTGCTCTCTCTTTTTTAAGATCACATACCGCTGAAAGATTTGCTCGACGGACACTTCCACTGGATAGAATTTCTGCGTGTTTATTTGCTATACGGCCACAACCTACCAAAGCAAATCTCATCATTTATTTAACCTTTCCCGGTAAATGTACACATTCATACTACCCATGTTTCCCACAAATCCACAACTCCGGGAGGGAGGTTGCGGGAGGGAGGTTGAATGTGCCCATGACTGTCGAACCCCATATACCCGTTCTGGGCAAGCGTTCATTGTCGCCATCGATGTATAATGGTTCTCCGAACGTGATCAGCCAGATGCGCATTTGCTTTCGTGATTGATGATTGTTGAGTAACAATCCAACAACTGTTCAGCTTCGTGGTTCCAATTGTAGATCTCGCGGCATGCCGTCTTGCCGTTTTCCCCCATTCGGGAGGCCTCATCCGGATTATCAAGAAGCTTACAGATCGCCTCGGCAATTGCACCTGGATCCAGCGGATCAACCAGTAAGCCACAATGAGATCCCTCCACGATCCTTCTCCAGAGAGGGAAATCCGACGCGATCACAGGAATGCCTGCCGACATATATTCAAACAACTTGATGGGCTGTGAATGGATATGATTCGAGGTAGGATGCAACGAAACCAGCCCTACTCTTGCCGTTCCCAGCAATTCCGCCACTTGTTTGCGCGATTGCCAACCGAAATATTCAACGCGCTTCCAACCGGGCAACTTCTGCAATCCGGCCAATAACGATTCGGGATCGACATTCCCCGCCAGGGAAAGCTTGACCTGATATTTTTCCGGGACAAGCGAAATCGCTTCCACCATGGTGCGTGCGCCCCGGATCTCGGTTATGCCCCCTATATAGACGATCACTGGTTTTCTGACGAAAACGGGTTCTGACTCGTCGGATACAAGTTCTCCCAACCGGGGATAATTTTGTACCAACCAGGTTTTCTTGGCAGGAAATCTGCCGGCAATGGTTGGCGTCACGGCAACAATCCCGTCCAGCGAGATTCCAGCGAACCGCTCGAAATACTCGCAAATATCCGCAATAAATTTCCTTAGAAAAGGGTGGAGCCATTCTTTATTTTCAATCTGTCGCGGCAAATCCTCATGTACGTCATAGATAACCCGTTTACCGAAAAGCTTTAATGCCATTCCGACCGGAATCAACTCGGGATCATGAAAATGGTAGACAACCGCGTTTTGCTGCAAAGCGCGCCTGAAGGCTGTGAATGACAAACCTACCATTCGCCGGAAACGGTTTTTCGCCATGGGTAGAGCGATTACACGGATCCCATTTAGAATCTCATCCTTGTTATGAGGAACAATCTGGACAACGTCATAACCGGCTTCCGCGAGACTGATGCATTCTTTATGGAAAATTCTGACGTCGTTCGATGGATGGACGGTAGAGATGTGACAAACCTTCCTCATTTCACAATCCATTGAGAACCATATAACAGCAATATATTCTCAGTCTCGTTTCAACTTGTGGTAGTATTCTATCAACCAACTGTACTTATAAAAATACTTCTTGTAAGAGGGGTAGTCCCAAAAGCTTTTCGCCGGGGAATTCATCAGCATATCGAATCCTTCTGTAGATATCCCAAACTTCTTTACTACGTAATCCCTATCCTGCCGTTGCATATCTTCGGTATATTCATTCTCGCTCATCCCTTTTAAAGCTTCATCTCGAGAGATTTGCCCCGACCAGACCAGTGATGACAGATGCAACCGCTTTTTATCATAACCAAATTTTTTGGGTAATATATAGCCTTGATAAAATTTTGTATAAAACGATTCAAGATGTTTCCCGGGATAAGGTTTCCACCCTAATTCATTCTGCAGGATATGCAATGTTTTCTTCTTGTCATAATCGACATAATCCAGGATCGGGATCCATTTAATCTTTTTAACCATCGAGCAGTAGATGAACTTTAGAATTCCAAGCTGTGGAAATGATTTTATCGGCCTGGTTCCATATCGCTTGTGAATCCCCCGGATATATAGCAAGTCGGTATGTCCTTGTGACCAGGCGGCCACTCCGCCTCCCTCCGAGGCCGTATTATCTCCACCCAAAATATATTTTACATTTTCCCGGGAAGCCTTGTCGTATAGTACGGCATGTATTGCATGGTCAGTAGGAATCTCCAAATCCGGGACGGAAGCTTTTAAAAACGCCAGTTGGATATCCCGGAATTCCTCCCAATCCAGCACATGGGTATAGAGATCGATCTTCAGTTTGCGCAGTGCATTTTCGATATTGCTTACCGCCAGTTCGGAATCCCAGCCGTTGTCCATATGCACCGCAAGTGCACGCAAGCCAAGCTCCTTGGTAATATAGGCGACATATGTGCTATCCACGCCGCCACTGACACCGATGATGCAATCATACGATTGTCCTTTTCCATCCTCCTTGATTTTTTGGATAAGGGCTTCCAAAGCGCCTTTTTCTTTTTTCCTAAAATATGCCTTGCTCCGGATCGTGGCTTCATACTGATGGCAATGGGAACAAACCCCTTTTTCGTCGAAAACGATGTCCGGATCGGATGTGTCCATGATACATCTGGAACATATTTGATGTCCGTCACGCATTGCTCCTCCACAATGAATCAAAATATCCAACCCTGCCCAAATAGGACAGAGCCAGCGATAGAAGCAATATCAATGCAAATCCATGAGTCAAAATAACGACGGTATAATCGCTTTGCACAAACATCAGGGTCGATAGGTTTATGCTGGCCAGGCATGGAATCAACGCGAATAATTCCAACCTCCTGTACAGGTATACGGAAATATCCGTCAGCCAAAGGGCAAGCAGTGAGATCGGAAATGATATAATTCCGAAATATCCATAAAGACCGAATAAATACCCGGATGTAGCACTGATGCTTCCGAGGACTGCTTTGCCATAATACTGCGGCCCATAGATCAACCCGATGATGTTGGGACCATCCAGTGGTTCCACGCGCAACAGTTTCGCCAGCTTCGGTATGGCCCCAATACCCAGGGGACCATTTTCCTGTGCATAATGCATGTACCAACATCCGACATGGAATGGCATAAAAAAGATGCGGTTTAAAATAGATCCCATGTAGGAAAAATACAACCCGGAAAAATCTTCGATGCCTATCCCTTCTCGCAAAAGAGTCATAATTATGGCGGGAGAAAGTACGAAGAATGCTAACAGGACCAGAAATACAGGATGGATTGAAAAACCTTTTTTCCATAATATGACGAAGCACACCACAACAATCATATTAAATAAACCGGACCGTGCTCCGGTAAGACTGACAGCGATTGCCGTTAAAATAATGATAAATACGCTGCCGGGATATTTTATCGCTTTATTAATGGCATTATTCCCTATCAACACCATCGTTAATAACCCCATCAACAAGGGGGCGATCGAAGATGTCATGATACTGAATGCGTATATCACGCCTCTGTTTTCCAATAATTTTAAAGATTCTTCCCTTGCCATTCCAGACGAAAGCGGATCAAATAGTATCGCGTACAGTCCAGTACTTGTTATGGGGACATACAACAAATATAAAATTAATACAAATATCAATACTGCCGTTAAAGCAATAATGCTACGAAGGTATGCTCTGGAATGATCGGATCCGATCGCAAGTCGAGTCTTGTTCCATATATTTTTTGCTTCTTCCTCCATGGTTGAGATGCTTCCAGCCAGACCAATTAATACATAGCCATGTATCAAAAACATCATGGTATATGGATTCGGGAGCCAAGCTTCGTAATAACCAGAAAATATTGCGGCAGGCCACTGTAAAAATATATTCGTATACGAGAGTAATACGATACTTGGTTTTATGAATACATAGCGACGGACCTGAAACAATCTGATAAGACAATACGTTGATATAAACGTAAACACGAAATTGGTAATCACAAAAAAACTCATCGTATCAAAAAAATTAAAATCTCGTACCATGTCAAATAGGTCTCATATTACATTATTACAACTGGATGTTATCCAATTCTTCTTTGCTCGGATAGGTAATCAATACCGCATTATGTTTCCCGTGAAAAACAAACATGCTTCCAGCGGCCACCCCGGAAGCGCCTGCACGCACCGCGGCCACGAAATCTTCGTTGCAACCCGCTCCCCCGCACGCCACAAGAGGTATGGATACCGCGTGGGATACTCTCGCAATCACGTCGAGTTCAAAACCCAGTCTTGTTCCGTCCCTATCGATCGAATTCAAAAAAATTTCCCCGGCGCCAAGTTGTTCCGCTTCCCGGGCAAGATCAACGATATTCCCTTTAGTTTTTTTCCTGCCTCCATGGAAATACCTTTCATATTGGCCAAAAATATTTTTCTTTACGTCCATCGACACAACGACGCTTTGGCTTCCATAAAGGGAAGAAACCGTGCGAATGAATTCCGGGCGGATATTTACCACACTATTCAAGACGATTTTCTCCACTCCTAAGGTAAACAGTTTTTCCACATCTTCAAAATCCCTGATCCCGCCTCCATAACTAAATGGCATGAAGGACTCGCTTGCTATATCCGAAATTAATTGAAAGTTTGGCTTCCTGTTTTCCGTTGTCGCGGTGATATCAAGAAATATCAATTCGTCTACTTCTTTTTCATTGAATATTCTTACGGCATTTATCGGATCTCCCACATATATTGGCTTATTAAATCGAACTGTTTTTACAAGTCCTTGATCTTTCAGCAGAAGACAAGGAATCACTCTGGCTGCCAACATGCTATATCCCCAAGAAATTCATCAGAAGATTTTTCCCATACTTATGGCTTTTTTCCGGATGAAATTGAACGCCCATTATATTTCCACTTTCAAATGAAGAAGCAAATTCATACCCATGGAATGTCGTCGATGTAACATCCTCCTGGTTGTTGCAAACCAGATGGTACGAATGGACAAAATAATATTTTGTCTCGGTACCGATATTTTTGAATAAAATATTACTCTCCCTCAGGACGCGAATTGTATTCCAACCCATGTGCGGTATTTTCAGTCTTTTATTTTCTTCCCCAAATCGAAAACGAACGGTTTCGGCGTCTACCCATCCCAAACCCGTTGTAACTCCTTCCCCACTGCATTTTGTCATCAACTGCATGCCCAGACAGATTCCCAGGACGGGCGTCTTCCGGTGGATTACCTTGTCGATTAAAATCGGTGTTAACCCTCTTTTTGCAAGGTTCAACATCCCGTTATCAAAAGAACCTACCCCGGGCAATATGATTTTATCCACTTTATCGATCACATCCGGATCGGACGTAACCACCGCATTTCCACCAATTGCTTTTATCATATTCAGTATGGACCCGTTATTTCCCATACCATAATCGATTATTGCCACCATCTGAATATCCTTAAATATAGGAGTATTTATATTGCTATGCTGCAACTTTGGAGAATCGATAGGATATCCCCAAGTACACTACATATAAAATTGAATACGCCCACGAAAAACATATTAAACTGACTTTTACATCATTGTAATAGACACCGGCATACATGGAAGCAGCTGTGGACACCAATAACGTAAACTGCCATATCAAATCATATTGCTGTTTTTCAGCTATATAAATGACAAAGCTTAACGGGCTTGAAATGAATCGAAAAAAGAACATCACAGACATGATTCTTGCGTATTCCCCTGCCACTAACCAGTTTTCCCCGAATATCCAGGAAAACAGGGTGGGAGCGGTAAAAAAGAATGCCCCGAACGGAAGGACCGAAATGGCCGTCAATCCCGCAAGCGTCTTGAGAAATATGCTTCGGCAATTTCCATGTATTGCGTAATCACTGCTTGCCCTTTGCCGGAAAACATCCAGGACGGATGCGGAAATCAGCGAAATCGGCGCAGCCAGGACCCTTTGTGTCAAGGCGTAGAAGCCAACAATCACCCCTCCGAAATAGAGATTCAGGATGTAGATGGGCAGTTGATTCGACATCACATTGATAAAATCCGCCGGGATGGAATAAAGGGGAAATTTTTTATATCGGTATAGTTGTTTTACTATATTATTTTTGCTGATAAATTGAACGGCTTTTCTCTCCGTCTTCCACATTTGGGAACCGAGGAATCCGGTCGTTATGAATTGTCCAAAAATATACCCGAATATCAATCCGCTGGATCCAAATCTCTTAAGACCCATTGCTATATTGACAAGCCCTGTAGATGCGGTTTGCGAAACTTTGCTGATGACGAGTCTCTTATACTGCAATTTGCGTGTTGACCAATAGTAAAACGTATTGAATATGCCGGTTAACAATATCGTCAGTGGTATGAAATAAATCATGGAAACGGCTTCTTCATTGCCTACCATTCTTGGCATTATCTTCCGGAACAGAAGGATGGCAATGAAAATTGTTCCACTAATGATGAAGGACAAGATGATGGAAAGAGCCACCACATTGATTGCTTCCTCGTCATTTTCCGGCAGGATCACCGCCAGTTCATATCTCCCCGACACCACCACGGATAATACGGATGCAATTGCCATATACAATGCAAAGGAACCGAACTCTTCCGGTTTATATAATCTCGTGAGAATAGGGGATATCAAGATGGGAATGGCCTGCGCCGCTGTCGTTCCCGTCATAAGGGAAAAAACATTTTTCACAAAGGAACTCTGGCGAAGCGTTGAGGGGGATATTTTTTGAAAATTCATCTTCATGAGAAATACGGGTTCAGGACAATCAGGACGCAATGATAAATTTATGGAAGCCCCTATTGGAAATTGGCCATCTACAGAAAAGCTTTCACAACAATGACCGTCTTGAAAGCCTCACCAGCAGTTCCCCGAACCCGTTCCCGAAGAATTCCGGCCATTGCACCATCGGGTGGCGATCCCGCGTTGTGTTCGGTCCGGTGTAGGTTTTCACAACCTCGTCCGCCAACGGAAATCGACCTGTCATATCCTCGCACATATCCCGGGCTCTACCGGTTGGGAACATCCCCCACCAGCCTTCGATCAATACTCCCGACAACTGGAACGGGCCGTATCCATTGTTCGGGCCTGCCGTCTGATAATTCCACCGGTAAACACCGTTCCGCCCATCCATGAAATTCGTAACCCGATACGCAGGGAAATCCTTGTCCGGCCATCGCAACACCACATTGAAGAAGCGATCCTCCAACCCTTTCATCAGTCCGAGGTAATATCGACTTCTCTGTTCGTCGTCCCGAGAGGCGTATCGCAGGCTTTCCAGCCAAACGGGAAATCTGTGGCTGTGGGAGGTATCCTCCGCGATGTCGGCCACCGGGACCGGCATCAGGTTCTCCGCGACATTGTCGTTCCCGGCGTAAAGATAATCGGGATGATCCTTCCAGGCGCCGGGCTGGAACAACCACGTGTTGTCGCTGCGAAAAACCACGTACTTGCCGTACACCGCGAACGCCATGGCCAATATGTCCCGGAGGTCCGGGGAATGAGGGTGCTGCGTGCCGGTCGCCAACTCGAACGACCTAAGATCGGCGGCCATGGCGAAAAGAAAAAGTTCGTGATCCGTGATCGCCCGGTAATACGACGGTGTCGTGACCTCCTGGCTCAATTTCCAGTTCAGCCTTTCCCGGATTCCACCCGCGAACCGGTTTTCATACCACCACGCGGGTTTTTGCTGCCAGAGGGCATTGACCTCCTGGTACAATTTCCCGACCATCCCGGGGGGAATCAGCAACCCATTCCCCGATTCCGCAGCCAATACGATGAACCTGCTCGCGAGGTACAGATAATGCTCACGCGCCAGGTCCAGATCCTCGGGTTCCGCCAGGAAAGACAGATTATCGTTTGCCATGAATCGGGTGAAATGACCGGAAAATTGTTCCTGCCACGACCGAACATTCACCCGAAACGCCGCGTGGAGAGGAACCATCAGGACATGACCGGCGTCGTACATATTCCGTTCCGTCCACAGATTGTCCTGCAAATAGATTCGTACCGTGTTATCCCACAATAGCGCCGTTCTTGCGTCGACCTGGGGGTTTCCGGACTGCTTGCCGCAAGCGCACGTTACGGCAACCAGCAGCAAGGCGACAAAATATCTCCGGCATGCAGTGGTCATTTCCCCTGACAGGCCACTCCCAACGCCGAAGAGATTCTTTCCAGTTCCACATCCGTCAGGTAAGGGTGCATCGGGAGGCTCAGCACCCGTTTGGCGGCAGATTCGGCAGTTGGGAAACTCCCTTCCGGCAGGTTCAGCCCGGCGAACACCGGCTGCCGGTGCAACGGAATCGGATAGTGGATGGCGGTGGGAATCCCCTCTTCCTGGAGCTTTTTCTGTACTGTCTCGCGATCGTCAACCTGCACCGTGTACTGGGCGTAGACGCTGATGTTGTGAGGTTCGACGCACGGCGTAACCACCGCACCCCGAAGCAATTCAGTATACCTGTCCCCGATGCGGGACCGGGCCGCCAATTCCCCGGGGAACACGTCGAGTTTTGCCAGCAGCACCGCCGCCTGGAGGGTGTCCATCCTGCCGTTGATCCCGAGAATCGAGTGGTGGTAACGGCGGTCCTGGCCGTGAACCCTGATCCGTCGAATCTTCGTCGCCAGATCCTCGTCGTCCGTAAAACAGGCGCCGCCGTCCCCATAGCAGCCCAGCGGTTTTGAAGGGAAAAAGCTGGTGCAGCCGATGCGGGAGAGGGCGCAGGACTTCCGTCCCCTGTAGCTGGCCCCAAAACTTTGGGCTGCATCTTCGATCACCGGAACACCATATTTCCCCGCAATCGCGTTGATGGCATCCATATCGGGGCACTGGCCGTAGAGACTGACCGGGAGGATGGCCCGGGTCTTCGGGGTGATCGCCGCTTCCAGGAGCGAAGGATCGAGATTATAGGATCTGCCGTCAATGTCCACGAAGACCAGCTTCGCGCCAAGGAGAGCGATGGTTTCACCGGTGGAGATAAAGGTGAAGGGGGTGGTGACCACCTCGTCGCCGGCACCGACCCCCAGGGCCATCAGGGAAATCAGGAGGGCGTCGGTTCCGCTGGCCACGGCGATGCACTGCTTCACTCCAACGTACGCGGCCAGTTTTTCTTCCAGCTCCTGAATCTCCGGCCCCATGATGTATCGGCCGTGTTGCAGCACGGCCTTCATGCGCCGTTCAAGTTCCGGCAGAATCTTCCGTTGCTGCGTTTTCAGATCGACAAACTCAATGGGCGTCATGGCGTCTCACGATTCCTTGCCGGTTTCTTTCTTGAGGTCCCGATAAAAAGCTTTTCCTGTAGCCAATGCTTCCGGCAAGGGGGCATCCTCATCAAGGTCAAGACAGCGAAGGATTCCCTGCTCCACTTCCTTATATCGAAGTCCGCTTTCCGGACAGGGATATATCCCGTAAGGATCAGGATCCTTGAGAACATGGCCATGGCGGCTCATCCACCCTTTTTGACGCGCCGGGACCCCGATCATGAGAGCGTAGTCGGGGACATCTTTCGCGATCACCGCACCGGCAGCGATAAATGCATACCTACCGATGGTGATTCCGCACACGACCGTGGCATTGGCCCCGATGGAAGCACCGCGTCGGATCAGGGTCTTTTCATAGAGAGACTTCCGAAGGACTTGAGAACGCGGATTAGTCACATTGGTCAAAACACACGACGGCCCAAGGAAAACGTCATCCTCGATGACCGTTCCTTCATACACCGATACGTTGTTCTGCACCTTGACGCGATTCCCGATGACCGTTCCCCCGGCGATGGAAACGTTTTGTCCAAGACTGCAATATTCACCGATCTTCGCCCCGCGGAGGATGTGGGAAAAATGCCAGATTTTCGTCCCTTTGCCGATCTCGGCTCCTTCATCGACATACGATGATTCATGGACAAAGTAGTCCATAAGGCTCTCCTTGGTGATCAGGGAATGACTAGGGTCTGTTCAGAAACGGATGGACATGGGACCCTGCATTTCGTGCAGGCACGGTATTGCGCAGGTTATACACAAGGTCGATCGATGGGCGAGCATCCTCAATCCCGAAACCCCGGCCGGCAAGGATTTCCCGGTAGATGGCCGTATGAAGGTCGGTGAATCCTCCGGAGAATTCGAACTCTTCTCCGTCAACGGTGATGGAGCGGTACGTGGTCTTCCCTCCCTGTGCGGATTCCTCGGGGAGGTCCTCCCGCCCCACCGAGAGGAACCAGCGAACCTCCGCCTTCTCAAGCTCCAGGATACCGGCCATCTTCCGGTCGTCGGCATGGTGCACTTTATAATGTTGCACGCCACCGAAAATCCATATCAGCATGTCGAAGAAGTGTACGCCGATATTGGTGGCGATTCCGCCGGATTTGCTGGTATCCCCTTTCCAGGAGGCGAAGTACCAGTTCCCACGGGAGGTGACATACGTGAGGTCGATGGCATACTTTTTCCCTGCCGGGGCCTGTCGGATCTTCTCCCGCAGAGCAATGATCGAAGGATGGACCCTCAGCTGGAGGATGTTGTAGATCCTCTTCCCCGATTCCCTTTCCAGCTCGGCGAGGGCGTCCAGGTTCCAGGGGTTGAGGACGAGCGGTTTTTCGCAGATCACATCGGCGCCGATGCGCAGGGAAAAGCGTACATGGGCATCGTGGAGATAGTTGGGGGAGCAGATGCTGGTGTAGTGGATGCGCTTGTCGCCTCCTTGCCGGCGCATTTTTTCCGCGTGTCGGTCAAAACGCTCAAACTCGGCGAAGAAGGCCACGTCGTAAAAGAAGCTGTCGAGGATCCCCACGGAATCGGATTTGTCCAACGCGGAAACGATCCTGTTTCCTGTATCCCGGATGGCTTTCATGTGGCGCGGCGCGATATACCCGGCCGCCCCGATCAGAGCGAAGTTCACAGGAGATGCAACGTCACCCACGTTCATCTTTCCCTTCCATTCCGTCCTCTTGACGCACCGCCCGATCGGCATTTCGGACTTCCATCACCGATAGGAACCACGCGGACAACAAGAATCCCAGGATCGTGGACACAACGATGATCGCACCCCTTTTCGGGCTGGATTTCCGCTCGGGAGGAACCGCCCGGTCGATCACCTGGATGACGACCGCATCACTCGCCTCGTCAAGCTTCGCCAATTCGTATTGCTTCGATAACAGTTCATAAAGGGTTTCGTTGTACTTCAGCTGTCTCAGTTTCCGGAGGTATTCCGTTCCCATCGCGGGAACCCGCCCCGAGGGCATGATCGGGTCGAAACCCTCCCCCTTGGACGTCTCGATTTTCTCCAACTCGGCGCGGAGGGCCCGGATCTCCTCCTCGACCCGCTGCAGGTCGGGATTCTGGGCGGTCGCAAAGGAGCGCAGCACCCTGGCCTCGACCTCCTTCACCGCGATCCCCGCCCGAAGGCGCGCGATCCCATCGATGATGGCTCTTGCCTGGGCGTCGATCTGGAATACCCCCGTCCGCTGCTGGAAATCCCTGATCTCCTCCTCGGCGCGAGCAAGCGACTCCTTCGTGTGCCGGATCTGCTCCTCGAAGAACATGCGTCGCTGGCCCGCTTCCGTAATCGCAAGCCCGCCCGCAAGGGATTTCAACTCCTCGACAAACGCGTTGGCCATTTCGGCCGCACGCTTCGGGTCCTTGTCTTCCACCATCAGGGAGATGACCCCGTTCTTCCGATCCTCCCGGGCCGAGAGAGATTCGAGGAGCCTCTGTCGGGCATCCTGGCGGTACCGCGTCCTGTAGAGTTTCAGCAGGTCGAACCGATCGACGATGCGGTCCAGAACGGTCCGTGACTTCAACATCGCCACGAACAGTTCGCCCTGGGACTTGACGCCGGGGGCTCCACCCACCTGAGCGATCAACCCTCCAGCCTGGCCCAACAACTGCGCGGCGAGGTTCCCCCCCTTTTCCTGGGGAGGGAGGATCCGTGACTCCGCCGTGTAATAGTTGGGGAGCAGAAAGGAAATTACCGCCGCCGCAACGGCGACCGCCCCCGTGATCTGGAATATCCGTCTTGCCTGCCGGCGGAATGCGCGGAACATGTTTGTCAGGGCGATGTCACCCTTGCGAGAAGTCGTTTGGGGCTCCATTTCTTGACTCATGGCTGCGGGTCCTTAAAAGATCGCGACCACGACGCCGGCGGCCACGGCGATCTGGAAGAGGATCTGCGTGATGTCCTTGATTTCACGCAGCCAGGCGATCCGGTCCAGCTTCTCCGGCACCACGATGCTGTCGCCGGGCTCGAGGAGCGGCTTCCCGTCTCT
>Ga0209253_10002064_pt1 | contig 17708 bp, 12 predicted proteins | sample FrelakmetBRP12BR_FD_187145 | JGI IMG/M metagenome (GOLD analysis project Ga0209253, IMG submission 187145) | Freshwater lake sediment microbial communities from the University of Notre Dame, USA, for methane emissions studies - BRP12 BR (SPAdes)... | ecosystem: Environmental > Aquatic >... | reverse complement strand
CTTAACAGCCTTAACCGCTTTCTTGTGAACGATGTCCTGAATGCTAATTTAGTGAACGATGTCCTGAACGTTGTCAACTAAATCCTAAATAAACCCAAAATCCAAATGTTTAAACCCAAATTCAGGGGTGAGGGTCGTTTGGCGTTTGAGTTTCTCCCGATCTCCCCATCACCCCAACTCCTCACTGTTCTTTCTAAGGGCCTCAATGCCTGGCAACTTCTTCCCCTCGAGAAATTCGAGAGAAGCTCCGCCTCCCGTAGAAATATGACTGATTCTATCTGCTACCCCTGCCTTGTTCACCGCCGAGACGGAATCTCCTCCTCCCACGATACTGAAGGCTGAGGAGCTAGCGATCGCCCTAGCAACGGCAAAAGTTCCCTGGCTGAATGGCGCCATTTCAAAGACACCCATGGGACCATTCCATACAATGGTCTTAGCCGATTTGATCTCCTCTGAAAACGTCTTCGCTGTTTCCGGACCGATATCCAAGCAGACCCAGCCTGAAGGAATTTTATCGTTCTTTACGATCTCCCTCTTCGCCTGGATATCCATCCGCTCGGCAGCGATGTGATCAGAAGGGAGAAGAAACTTGATCTTCCCTTTTGACTTTTCCAAGAGGTTAAACGAAAGACCCATCTGGTCCTCTTCGACAAGGGATTTTCCCACCTGAAATCCTTCAGCCTTAAGAAAGGTATACGCCATCCCTCCCCCGATCAGGACAGTAGTTACTTTATCCAGAAGATTTTGGATCACTCCTATCTTATCAGAAACCTTTGCTCCGCCAAGAATTGCTACATAGGGCTTTTGGGGGCTCACCAGAGCTTTCTCCAGACTACCTATCTCTTTCATCATTAAAAACCCTGCTGCCACGGTCTTCACAAATCGGGTCATTCCTTCTGTAGAAGCATGAGCCCGGTGGGCGGCACCAAAAGCATCATCGACGTATACGTCACAGAGGGAGGCCAAGGTCCTTGAAAAAGCCTCTTCATTCTTCTCCTCCTCAGGATGAAACCTAAGATTTTCCAGGAGAGCGATCTCTCCTCCTTTCATTTCTCCAATCTGCTTCTGAACCTTTTCTCCAATGCAATCCGGGGCTAAATCCACTTTTTTCCCTAATAATTGGGATAACCTTTCAGCAACCGGAGCCAAACTGAATTTAGGATCCCTTTTCCCTTTGGGTCTTCCCAGATGAGAGGCGAGGATGACCTTTCCACCGGCCTCACTGGCAAACCGAATGGTTGGAAGGGAAAGGAGAATCCGAGTATCGTCGGTAATGTTGCCCTTTTCGTCCTGAGGAACATTAAAATCGACTCGAATAAATACCCGCTTCCCTTTCAATTCAATTTGGTCTACGGTGCGAATGGCCATGAATCGCTCCCTTTAGATTCTTTCTTCCCGTCTGCTAGCGCGGCCGGGTAATGTAAATTGTGAAGACTCCGAGAATACCAAAAACCACTCCAGGCATAGCACTAGAGATATGGATTGCCACTCCAAAGAGGTACGCATTCACCTCAATTGGATTGATGACATTGCAGATGACCAACGTAAAACCCATCAATAAAACGATGGCTCCAACAAAAAGTCCCCAGTCAAGATACCCAGAAACTTTCTTCAAGGAGTTCGGATGCTTTCGTATAACCCTAACCTCCCTTCTTGCCGTCTCCACAAAAACCGATTTAGCCCTCTTTTGTGTCATTCCGGCGAAAGCCGGAATCCAGTATTTTCAGTGCCTTACGAACTGACTGGACCCCGGTTTTCACCGGGGTGACGCCAGAAATTCAATTTCGTCACATTCAGGGGATGGAGGGGGAGCGACGATTCAGAATTTCGTCACTTTTTCCCGAAAAGATATATAAACAATTCCACCATACGATTGGAGAAACCCCATTCGTTGTCGTACCAAGAAATAATCTTCACCATTTTTCCACCGATCACTTTCGTGGACGGACCATCCACAATCGAAGAATGGGGGTTTCCATTGAAATCAATAGAGACCAGGGGCTCTTCACAGAAACTTAGGATTCCCTTTAACTTCCCTTCTGCATACGACTTTAAAACCTTATTCATCTCTTCTGCCGTCGTCTCTTTTCCCAACCTGACTACCAGATCGACGACAGAGACATTCGGTGTGGGCACCCTGATCGCCATGCCATCCATCTTTCCTTTCAATTCCGGGATGACCAGGGAGAGGGCCGTCGCCGCCCCTGTGGTTGTTGGGATCATCGACATCCCGGCTGCCCTTGCCCGACGAAGATCCCGATGCGGAAAGTCGAGAATCACCTGATCATTCGTGTAGGAATGGATGGTAGTCATCAATCCATATTCCACCCCGAACTCGTCTACCAGTATTCTGGCAATGGGAGCCAGACAGTTCGTTGTGCAAGATCCCATGGAGAGGATGTGATGTTTCGCGGGATTATATTCCTTTTCATTGACTCCTAACACCAAAGAAATATCCGGATCCTTTGCCGGGGCGGAAACGACCACTTTTTTTGCACCTGCTTCGATATGCTTTGATCCACCCGCCCGATCCGTAAACCTTCCCGTGCTTTCGAGGACCAGATCCACTCCCAAATCTTTCCAGGGAAGCTGACCCGGATCTTTGATTGCGAACACTTTAACCTCTTTCCCGTCGATCGAGATGGCATCTTTCTTCGCTTCTACCCGTGCCCCAATTTTCCCGTGGACGGAATCGTATTTCAAGAGATGGGCCAATGTTTGTGCATCGGTCAAATCATTGACTGCCACAAATTCCAACTCCTTCTTATTCAGACCTGCTCGCAGAACATTTCGACCAATTCTTCCGAATCCATTAATCCCAACCCTCACTGCCATAAGAATTCCCTCCTTTCGAAAATTAAGATTATTATATACCTTTTTTTCACTCGCAGCGTCAATATCAATATTCCTTACCCTTCCTTTCCCCCTTCCCCTGCTCACCCTCACCCACGCCCTCTCCCATCGAGGGAGAGGGGGAAAAAGCAATGGCGTCAATATTTTTCAGGAAATTTGGGAACTTGGCAGAGGGAGCGAAACCCGGTATATTGGCGAATGCACACCGAGCTGAAAGAACAAAGAGACCTAACAGGTACCCGAAAGTCGCACTCCCTTGCTGAACGAATTGGAAAATGCTATATTATTTCTTAGAGGAGTTTTCGAAATGCCTATTTATGAGTTTAGCTGTGACCAATGTGAAAATGAATTTGAAAAATTGGTGCTGAATACCTCCGAAAAGATTGCTTGCCCCAAATGCAAGACCAAGAAAGTTCGTCGAATAATGTCTGCCTTCGCCTTTTCCGTCGGTGGAAAGTTTAAGAGCACTGCCAGCTCCTCTTGCGGAAGCTGCGCCTCCCCCAGCAGCTGCTCCACCTGCGGCTCCAAATAAAGGATTGACGGGATCCAAGCCCATCATTTCACCACTCTCTCTGTTTCCCCTTGAGGTCACCTGAGAAGAAGCTCCGGATACTCAACGGCCCCGACACTTTCTAACTCCTCTTTGTTGCTCACCACCTTGCTCATGTTGCGGCCTGACCCCTTTATGTTTTGACTTGGGGTTTTCAGTTATCACTGTGGACATCAGGGATTTCGAAAAGATTCCTGGAATAAAGATTGAAAGAATAACCCTTTAAGAGGACTTGAAGATCATCCGCATTATTTCTCTTTGCATCAATGTCCCACCACTCTTGTAAAAAATTCTATCGAGATTTCGCACCCACTATTTCTCTTTGTAGCTCCCCTCCATCCCGACCAAATCTACAATGCAGCTGTCCAATCTCCGTGTTCAATCTATCACCCAAGACTTGAGTCCCCTCAACCTTCTATTCAAATAATTCTGAGAGCATTCCTGGGATATTTACCCAGGTCTGAAGGTCAGTGGTATAGAAGATCTCCCCGTTCGAACTAATCCCGGCCAGATCGGATCTTCCATCCCCGTCAATGTCTTCAACTACCACCAATTGGGAAAGTAACCCCGGGATATCTATCCAGTTCTGAAGATCGGTTGTATAACGAATATTCCCGGCCGGAGTTAGTCCGACCAAATCAGATCTTCCATCCGCATTAAAATCCCCAACTACTAACCGGAAAAATACCCCCGGTAGATTGGTCCAGTTGACAAGATCGGTCGTAAACCAGATACTTCCATCCGAAGCTAACCCAGCGATCTCATCTCCCATCCTTGCCGGGTTAAAATTCCCACTCACCATCTGCGCAAGCGCTCCAGGAACGTTCGTCCACGTGCTGAGATTGGTAGTAAACCAGATACCTCCATTGGAAGTCAACCCCGCAAGATCGTCTTTGCCATCCCCGTCAAAGTCTCCGACCACCAACTGCGAGAGTACCCCCGGAACATTTATCCAGTTCTGAAGATCGGTCGTATAATAAACGTTTCCCCCTGAAGTTAACCCGGCCAGATCGGATCTGCGATGATCCCCGTCAAAGTCGCCGACCACCAGCTGCGAGAGTACACCGGGAATGTATATCCAGTTCTGAAGATCGGTCGTATAGTAAATGTTTCCCACCGAAGTTAACCCCGCCAGGTCGGATAGACCATCCCCATTAAAATCGGCAACCACCGCCTGCGCAAGTGCCCCGGGAATATTTTCCCAGGCCTGAAGATTCGTCGTATAGAGCATACTTCCGGCCGAATTTATCCCGGCCAGATCGGAAAGGCCGTTCCCATCGAAATCAACGGTCCCATAAGGCTTCGTGAAAGTAACCTTCTTGGTTAGGCGGTTTCCTGTTTTATCGTAGGTGTAAGTGAAGGTGGTGTTATCGTAGACCGCCCGGGTCAGGCGCTTCAGGGAATCGTAGACATACGTAACTCTACCCGCCTGGATCTCACCCACCGAAAGAAGAGAAATACCGAAGCATATTGCTATGAGAGATATTTGAAACCGTTTTCTACCATTTAATCTCTTTGCCATCTTATTCCCCTCCCTCTGTTCCTAACGCCGTCTCGTGGCATTTTTGATAATCTCTTTTCTCTTATTTCCCCTTGAGGTCACACGGGAAAAGGCCCCCTCATATTCAATCCTCAGTGGCCTCGACACTCCTACCACCTTCCTGCCGTTCACCACCCTGTCACATACTGCGGCCTGACCCTCTAGGTTCCTCTATGTTCCCTTTTTCTTGATAATATAAAAAAACCTTAAAGGTAGAACTGTAATAACCGTAATTATAACAAGAATATTTCTGATATCTGGGGTGTTAAAATATACATGAAGTAATCCATTTATTAGCATTATCAACGCAGAAAATAGGCAGAACTGCAAGACAATCTTGTTCGCCTTTCTAATTACGTGAGCATCCTTTTCCAAATCAAAAAAAATGGCATCTGGATCCATCCATTTCCGATAAAAGGTCGTCTTCCCCGGTCTTCTTTGGGGGTCATAAAATATGTAAATAAACCCTCCAAGAAGTATTTCGCCAATAGCTATAATGACGTAGACAAGCATAATGATATCTCCTTTAATATTTGCTAATGAATTCTTCCCATGGAATAGTGAAAGTGGCAGGTAAGGATAAGCCTCTCCCATAGCCAACAGTTATAGCGTCGAGTTTGCTCCCCTTGAACGTAAACTGAAATCCGGCATATTTACCGAGCCAAGGAACATTTATTGATAAACTCCTTTCTTTACCTTCGCTGCATCCGCTAAGTCCTGAAATCCCTGTACTTACCCCCACGTCTACTAACGAACCGATTACGAATTCCTTGCTCATACCTTTGTATTCGTTTTTATAGTAACTGAGACCCCACCACTCCGAACTGAAATTTACCCCCCCTGCCCCTGCTGTCATTGGAACCCATATATGTCCCCCAGCATTGAAAACAGCTCTAATTAAGCCCAGTGGGTCCGCCCAATTGATCGGGTTATTTGCGACATACGAGAAGAGGTTTACCCCGCCCAAGTACCTTATCGGGTCCTTGCTGATAAACCTTCCTACCTCCGGGTCGTAGTACCTTGCCCGCATGTGGAGGAGACCACTGTCGTCATCCATCACGCCGTATTGCCCCACAAACGTGAATGGATTCGGAACCGTCTCAACCGCATTCAAGAGATTCCGAAACTCATCGTAAGCATACTTGTTCACCATGTTGCCAGCGGCATCCGTCATGGCAATGGTGTTGGCTAAACCATCATAGTGATAGTAATACACATTGGAACCACTGATCTTAGCCACAAGGCTTATGCCGTTGTAGACGTAGTAGCTCGTGATATTGTAGGCATCATCCATTTCAGCAATCACCTGTGGGAGGAATCCATTGGGATCGACCAGATACCTTGTTGTGGACCCGTTGATTGTCTTGGTCACCCTGTTAAAGAGTCCATCATATTGGTACTGAAAGTTGAAAGAAGACGAAGAAATGTTGGTAAGCCTATCTTGAGAGTCAAAGGTGTAAGTACTCGTATCGGTGCCCTGGGTTCTTGTATTGAGGTTGCCATTGGGATCGTAGTTGTAGGTGGTTGGTCCTGCCGAGGTGAGGAAATTCCCATCAACGTAATTGTAGCCAACACTCCCAACGGGAAGCGTCCAGCTCAATGGCTCCTCGACAGAGACATTTATCTTGTTCCCAACCCCATCCAGGGTATAAGTATACTGGGAGATAATCCCTCCGGGTCCGTTATTGGTAAGGCTTACCAGCCTGTTTCTGGTGTCATAACCGTAGGTGGTATAGGTCCCATTCGGGTAGTGGACGCTCGTCAGGTTCCCCTTGTAATTGTTCTCGTCATAATGGTAATCGATCACGCTCTGATTGGGCAAAGTGATCCTCGAGAGACGATTGTAAGCATCATAATCATAGGTGACTATCCCAAAAGCAGTGGTAATGGTTTCCAAATTGCCAACCTCGTTATAGGAATAGTCAATCCTTTTTCCTCCGGGATAGATCACATACTTTAAGCGATTCAGCTCGTCATACTCGAAATCCGTCGATCCGGTTACATCGGCCATCCAATCTTTGTTTCCCGCCTTATCGTAGCCATAACCGATCGATATGTTGGGGCTGGATAGGCTCGTCAGTCTATTGTTTTTGTTATAAACGTAATTGGTCTGTCCGGGCTTGCGGCTCTTCTTCCATAGTGGGGTCCCGACGGGGTAGTAATCGAATTCTTCAACTGGAGTTCCTTCCGGGTAAGTAATGGTTTTAAGTCTGTTCAACGGATCATAAGTGAATTCGGTAGTCTGGCCTTCTGCGTCGATAAGGTATCTGATGTTCCCGTTTCCATCATATTGATACTCGGTCACGCCTCCACCCGGATCGAAGACCTTCCTGATTCGATTGTCTGCGTCGGGCTGATAGGTGGTCGTTTTTCCATTTTCATCTTTTACGCTACTCTGGCCGCAGCAGAAATAGGTGTATTCGACAGTCTTTCCGTCAGGATAGGTGATTTTCGTTATCCGGTCAATGCCATCGTATTCGTAACGGGTGATATTGCCTCTGGGATCAGTAATGCTTGTAAGGCGACTCACGTTGTCATACCCATACGTTGTGGTTAGAGAATACGGGGGCGAACCAATCGTTGGACCGGTCACGGTTTCGAGGTCGCCATGGCTGTTGTTAGTAAAGGTCGTTTTGTTGAGCCGTGCGTCGATAAATTCACTTAGCAGTCCGTTTCCGGAAGGGTGGTATCTGAATTCGGTTATTCTGCTCAGGGGGTCTGTAATGAATCTTAGGTTCCATTTTCCGTCCTGAGAATACTCAAAGGTGTATTTGTAATTGTTATTGCGGGGATCAATGATCTCCTTGAGGTAAGTTTGGTCGCTCCAGTAGGTAAATGTGGTTTGACAGCCTAAATCAGCGCAAACCGGATCTTTGATGAAAGTGATGTCGCCATGGCTGTTATATCCAATCGTTGTCGTGTACGTATTTGGATTGGTGATGGAAGTTCTGTTGCAGTTGCCGTCGTAGCCAAATGATGTGGTGTTATTCATGGCATCCTTAAGATTCTTGCTTCCGCACCCGGCATCATCGTGATGGTAATACAGAGGGTTCCCTCTGGCGTCGGTGATACTCACGTCTCCATAATTCCAGCATACCGGGGGTTGGCATACGCCGTATCCTCTTTGGTTTCCCAGGGGATCGGTTATCGTACTAAGGAGATTGTGGTACCATGCGTTACTCAGGTAGCCCAGCACGGTTGGTCCTTGCGGGGTGATGATCTGGGTCATGTAGCTTTGCGGATTATATTCATAGGTTGTGACAATTCCTGCCATATCAGTCTGTGTCTCAAGATGGCCATTGTCATATGTAAATGAAGCCTGCCGGCCTATTGGGTCCGTGATGGTGGATACCCTGTAGTTTTCATAGCCGAAGGTAGTGATCCGACCCGCAGCATCAGTGATGGAGTTAAGAAAAACGCCGGAAGGGAGGCTCGAAAGATATTTCTTGATGCGGTTGTTGGAAGTGTCTGCAACAAAGAGGTGGCCAGATTGATCAACGGCCACTCCCTCCGGGCGGAAAAACTGAGAATCTTCAATAGTGAAATTTCCCCACTTGGTGAGGAAGTTGCCATTGTTGTCAAACTTCTGGACACGATTGTTCTGCGTGTCCGCTACGTAGACATTGCCCGATTGGTCGACTGCCACCCCTTGGGGCCAATAAAAAGTTCCATCCTGGGGAGAACACAAAGGAAAGTTGTGATAGGATCCCCACGTCAGAATTAAGTTTCCATTGCTGTCGAACTTCCGGATCCGGGAATCTCCGGTGTCCGAAATAAAGATATTGCCTGACTGATCCGCCGCTATACCACCGACGTAGATAAACCCATTCACACCCGCCTAACTTCCCCATTTGAGAACGAAAGTCCCGTCGTTGGTAAATTTCTGCACGCGGGAGTTAGCGTACTCCCCTACATAGACATAACCTGATTGGTCAACAGCCACCGACCGAGGATCAATAAACTGCCCATTTTCCGAACCATAAGATCCCCACTTGGTGATAAAGTTACCGCTGCTGTCGAACTTCTGGACGCGATTATTACCGACCTCTGTCACATAGACATAACCCGATTGATCGACAGCCACCCCGTAAGGGTAGCTGAATTGTCCATCTCCCGAGCCGTACGAACCCCACTGCGTGACATAGTTTCCTTGACTGTCAAACTTTTGAATACGGTGGTTATTCGCGTCGGCCACATAGACATAACCTGATTGATCGACGGCTAACGAATGGGGGTAGTTAAACTGCCCGTTCCCTGAACCATTTGATCCCCATATGAGAGGCGGATTTACCCATTCGTTTTGGAAGGTAATCGCATTGCCATTTTGGTCCACAATGTTTACCAATTTCCCATTGGTGTCGAAGTTCTGGGTCACCCTATCCTTCTTTATCCAGAGGGAATAAGTGCCATCGGCCTTCTTCACCAGTTCATCATAGACACCTTTTGGAGGGTAATAGGGTCCGATTCCCGCTCCCGTGAAAAGGTGAATCTTTCCCGAGCCCCTCCTCACATAAATTCCGCCCGGAACCTCGGAAAGAGTCACATCGTAATTGAAAGTCCAGCTCCGCCCGAAGATGCTGTCTCTTGGATCATCTGCATTGTAGGTTCTTTTGATCTCCACCTTGGGTCCTAGGCCAGAGTATGATAGATCAACATCCCCAACAACTACGTTAAGGTTTTGCGGATTGACAAATATCTTAGGCATTCCCCCTCTGGAGCTGCAGCCCTTGATCGATTCTTCAATGACATCCATCACGATATTGGGATTGTCTTCGGGGCCCCCGAAGTCTCCTCCCTGTCAGCATTCACAAACGCCGCCGCGCAGGAGTTCCATCTCTTTTTGCGTGAGGAGCGACAGCTTTTTTGTGCGGCCATCGGGGTTTTCACCGAAGGTCAAAATGTTCCCCGTCCAAATGCTTTCCAATGCCTCCTTAGAAGAATAAGTAAACGGCCTTTCCCCTTTCTCCGGGTCGATCAGTGTATACTCTTCTTTGCTGGCAGAAAGAAGGATAATATAGTGGCCCGGCTTGACCAGGGCAATGATCGGGAATTGTACGGTATCGAGGTGCTCGATCTCCACTCTGACCCCATAAGCGCTTAATCCCTTCATCTCAACAAATTCTTTTAGCTCCTGGATGGAGTTCTGGCTTCCGTTTTTCGAGAGACGGTTAAATTCCTCCTCCGAGATGTTTATCCCTTTCGACCGGAGGACGATATCTAAGGCCTTTGGGCCACATGCCCTTGTTCGTCCTCCTTTTTCGGACTCTTTTCGCATCCGGACCTTCTTTATCCAATACGAGCAGTATTTGATCTGGTCCCAGTCCTGGGTTTCCGCGAGAACCTCCTCCAGCAGGCGAAGCGCTTCATCATGATTCCCCCTGGAAGAGTGAATGCACGCAAGACTGGTCATAGCATCATGAGCCTGTCTTGTCTTTGGAATGATCGCAATGCCTTTCTGGAACTCGTTGATCGCCTCATCCCATTGGCCGTGATATTTCAGATATAAGCCCACCTTCATGTGGGCTTCGCCTGCCAGGGCAGTAGAAGGGTATTTCTCGGTAATGTGTTTGAATTTGGCGAATGCGTGTTCCCACCTCTTTGACTTCCAATCTTCCTCGGCCATTCGATAGTGGCGGTGAGTTTCTTCAAATAGCTCATTAGAATGATTAACGCCTTGGCCCAATCTAAGGCCCTGCTCCATGGGGCCCGGATGTGGCAGAGATCCAGGACAGGTGGGACAAGGAGCGCTGGCGGGCTGGGCCAAAACCGGGCTGAATGGGCTAGAACAAATGAAGATTATTCCGAAACAAAGAGCTATGATCATTCTCTTCAACTGCATAGGTCACCTCCCTAAGGGATAAAAATTCGCATAGAGCATCCTCCTATGTCCCTTAAGGGACTACGGAGGACAGGTAGCGCAAAGCGCATGGCGTAACTTCAATAAATCCATAAATATTTTTCATAGTTCCCGCTCGTCGCAAGCGTGACAGCGATACCGTCATGGACTAAGTGGTAATTCGCCGGCATCAATGCCGCCACTGCATTACTCCACAAAAAAGGCCGCACATCCATTACGAATGCCGGGCCTCGTTAAGTTTCTCTGCACTTCTTCCCCCCCATTCAAACCGCGGTTTAATTCTATGGAAGAAAAAAGCTACAGGATCTGCATCCTCTGTCTTCCCCGCAAAGGGAAAGATGAAGGATAGGTTCTTTGGCTTGACAAGAAATACGATTGTGCAGAAAATACAGCGGGCAAAAGTTTTTGTCAAGCACTTTCTTGGAAGGATTATTTTCGAAACAGCGTAAACAATAATGTCAGGATGATACTGATGAGAATGGAGGTAACGACGGGAAAATAGAAAGTGAAATTCTTTTTTCTGATGATGATATCTCCGGGAAGTCTACCCACCCATGGAATTTTCTCCCCAATCAACAGAAGTAACCCGATGAGAATAATAAAAACACCCAGTAGGATGAGCATCTTTCCTAAAGCGCCAAACACTTCTCTCTCCTACTTTCCCCTCACCTTTATCCTCTCCCCATCAGGGAGAGGGGAGGGTGAGGGGGGCATATATCTTTCTTTCTCGCTATAGATGCAGCCACAATATTGCTGGCGGTACAATCCCAGGGATTTGGATACCTCCAGTCCCCTTCTCCATCCTTGCCGAAAATCTTCGTAATAAAATGGAATCCCTATCTCTTCAGCGATGCGCTCCCCGGTTTCTTTGATCTGAGCATGATTTTGATGGGAACTTTGGAGAAGGGTGGTTGAAAATCTATCGAAGCCATGATCCTTCGCCTCGCGAGCTGTGGCTTCAAGACGGATCGAGTAACAAAACTGACATCTCTCCTTTACTCGATGGGACACATTTCTCAAAAACTCCTCAAGGAGATATTCATCCCGGTAGATCACCTTCAACCCAACTTCTTGGGAGTATTGTTTCAACGCACCGAGTCTTTTTTGGTATTCCTGATAAGGGTGAATATTGGGATTGAAAAAGTATCCAGTGGCGTCCTCCCCTTTTTCTTCCATTCGTTCAAGGGGATAGATAGCACAGTTGGCGCAACAGATATGAAGGAGAATTTTCATTCTACTCAAACTTCACAAAACCACACTCAAGGCTACCTCTAAAAATGTCATTCCTGCCCCGATTTTCATCGGGATAGACTCCAGCAGGAATCCATAAGCTCTTGACATAACTGGACTCCCGCCGGAGTTTACCCCGTACTGGATACGGGGCGGGAGTGACGAATTGGAAATTATTATGGGGTCCCCTAACACTCTGGGGATTCGAATTCAGGGTTAGTTAGCAGCAAGGGTTCACTTTGCAGAATCTTTCCTTCGGGGAATCCCCAACTCCTTCTCAACCTGTAAGATCCTATCGGTTGCCTTGATGACGGTATCAGGATTGAGGGAGATGCTGTCGATGCCACAGCGGACCAGAAACTCGGCGAATTCTGGATAATCGCTGGGAGCCTGGCCGCAGATGCCAATCTTCCTTCCATTCTTCTTGGCCCTTTCAATCAATAATTGAACCATTTTTTTCACCGCCGGATCCCGCTCATCGAAGATATGAGAAACTTTCTCTGAATCACGATCCAATCCCAATACCAACTGGGTCAGATCATTCGATCCGATGGAGAATCCGTCAAAAACCTCGGCAAATTCATCAGCCATGATCACATTGCTGGGGATCTCACACATCACATAGATCTCAAGGCCATTTTGCCCCTGGATCAGACCGTGCTTTCTCATCTCCGCAATGACCAACCTCCCCTCCTCCACCGTCCTGCAGAAGGGAATCATCAATTTTACATTGATCAAACCCATCTCATTCCGAACCTTTTTCATCGCCTTGCATTCAAGAGAAAACCCTTCCTGATAAGACTCATCATAATACCGGGAGGCTCCCCGGAAACCAATCATGGGGTTGTCTTCAACGGGTTCAAATTCGCTTCCACCGATGAGATTGGCGTACTCATTGCTCTTAAAATCGCTCATTCTCACAATGACATCTTTAGGATAAAAGGCAGCAGCGATCTTGCCCACCCCTTGAGCCAGCCTATCGACGAAGAAGACCTCCTTATCTTCATACCCGATGGTCAACTGTTCAATCTCTTTTTTAATATGAGGATCGCTGATTGAATCAAATCGGACAAGCGCCATGGGGTGGATTCGTATAGAATTATTGATAATGAATTCCAGTCTGGCCAGACCCACCCCATCGTTGGGAATAAAGGAGAGGTGGAAGGCATTGTCCGGGTTTCCTACATTCATCATGATTTTTGTCTGAGGCTTCTCCAGATGTGCCATATCGAAATGCCTCACCTCATAATCGAGGATCCCTTCGAAAACCAATCCCGTCTCCCCTTCTGCACAACAAACAGTGGCACTTCGATAGTCTTTCAAAAGCTCGCTTCCATCCCTTGTTCCCACCACACAGGGAACACCCAGTTCCCTGCTGATGATGGCCGCATGACATGTCCTTCCCCCGCGGTCGGTCACAATGCCCGAGGCAATTTTCATGATGGGTTCCCAGTCCGGGTCTGTCATCTGGGTGACCAATATCTCGCCCTTCTTAAACTTTTCTATCTCTCTTGCACTGGTGATGACATTGATGGGGCCAGCGCCAATCTTTTCACCGACGCTCTTCCCCTGGACCAAAACATTCCCCTTCTCCTTCAACACATAGGTCTCTAAAACATTCATCGCTCCCTGGGATTTTACTGTTTCTGGCCTCGCTTGAAGGATAAAGAGTTGCTGTGTAATACCATCCTTTGCCCACTCAATATCCATGGGCCTGTAGACACCTGCTTTCTTCGAATAATGTTCTTCGATCTTTATCCCCCATTGCGCAAGCTGAATGACCTCCTCGTCCTCCAGGATGAAATCCGCCCTTTCTTGTGCGGAGACAGGAACATTCTTGGTTGACCCCTCTCCCTCCAGGGTGTAAATCATTTTGATCTCTTTACTTCCGAGGGTTTTCTGAATGATGGGTTTATAATTTCCTTTAATGCAGGGTTTAAATACATAGAATTCATCGGGATTGATAACTCCCTGAACGATATTCTCCCCTAACCCATAGGCACCTGTGATGTACACCACGTCCGGAAACCCGGATTCTGTATCGATCGTGAACATCACCCCAGAACAGGCCTTATCGGAGCGCACCATCTTCTGAACTCCGATGGAAAGAGCGACCGAAAAGTGGTCAAACCCCCTATGGGTTCTATAGGAGATGGCGCGGTTGGTAAAAAGGGAGGCAAAACATCGTTTGCAGGCTTGAACGAGGGCGTATTCCCCGCGGATGTTGAGATAAGTCTCCTGCTGACCGGCAAAACTCGAACCAGGAAGGTCTTCGGCTGTGGCGCTACTACGGACCGCCACATCCGTATCCTCCCCATACTCCTTGCACAACTTCCGATAGGCTTTAACAACCTCCTCAACGATCTCCCTGGGAAACTCCAAACTGTGGATAAGCCTCCGAACCCGGCTTCCCCTCTCTGAAAGGTTTTCCACATCTTCGACATCGAGATCAGAAAAGATCTCTCGAATATTTTCTTTGATCCTTGGTTTACTCTTACCATCATGCCAGTCTTGGACAATCCCTTCGTCCAAAAGGGCATGGTAGGCATTCACGGTTACAGCAAATCCATTAGGGACACTCACCCCTTGTTTCATCAGTTCCTTTCGCATCTCTCCCAAGGAGGCATTCTTTCCTCCAACTGTGGGAAGATCGTCGAGTCCAATTTCGTCAAACCAAAGAATGTAAGGTTTTTTACCCATGGTCCCCTCCTTGGGAGCCTTTATTATTTTATTGCTATTTATTCGTACAAATCTTCCGATATATTACTACGTAAATCTATCCGAACGGAATTCCCTTGTCAAGGATGGCTCTCACATCGATTTGATGTGGAGCCCAAATCCCGATTTAGAGAATAAAACCCTTTTCCCAGCCTGTCTTTGCGAGTCCCGCCAAAAGCGGGAAAAGGTGCGTGGCAATCTCATTGAACAAGGCGGGATTGCTTCACTTCGTTCGCAATGACAATTTCCTAAATCGGGATTTGGGTGGAGATGAGCAATTGATTTTTGAACAAATTATCATTAGTATAAGATATTATACTAGAGAAGGAAGTGAAATCCATGAAAAGTTCGAAATATGTCTATCTTTTTGAAGAGGCAGAAGGGACCAATAAGAAACTCCTAGGAGGGAAAGGAGCGGGTTTGGCTGAAATGACCCGTATGGGTCTCCCTGTTCCTCCTGGATTTATTGTCACCACCGAGGCCTGTCTTCATTTTTATGAGAACAAAAAGAGACTTCCTAAAGGCCTCCTGGAAGAAGTGGAAGTCAATCTGAAAATGGTGGAGGAAAAAACAGGCAAAAAACTTGGAAGCGCTCAAAATCCCCTCTTCTTCTCTGTCCGGTCGGGCGCGGCGATGTCCATGCCGGGAATGATGGACACCATTCTCAATTTGGGCTTAAACGAGAAGACTCTTGAGGGTTTGATCCAGATCACTTCGGATGGAAGATTCGCCTATGATGCCTACCGAAGATTTATTCAACTTTTCGGAAAGATCGCCTTGGGGGTGGAAGAAAAGGAATTTGACCAAATCCTTAACCAGACAAAAGAAAGAGTGGGAGCCAAGGAGGATATTGATCTCAATGCTGATTATCTCAAGGATAGTTGTAAACAATATCTGGTATTAATCAAAAAAAGGACGGGAACTCCTTTTCCTCAAGACCCGATGGTTCAACTCAGACTCGCCATTGAAGCGGTTTTCAAATCCTGGATGGGCAAGAGGGCCGTGGATTATCGAAAGGAATTCAACATCACCCGTGACATGGCGAACGGAACCGCCGTCAATCTATGCACCATGGTTTTTGGGAACATGGGTTTTGACTCGGCGACGGGGGTTGCGTTTACACGAGACCCGGGCACAGGAGAGAACATTCTCTATGGGGAATATCTTGTGAATGCTCAGGGTGAAGATGTCGTGGCCGGGATCCGGACGCCTAAACCCATTCAAAAGATGAGAAAGGAAATGCCAAAAATCTATCGAGAATTGGAGCGGGTCAGAAAAACTCTAGAAGAACATTTTCATGAAGTTCAGGACTTCGAATTCACCGTAGAGAAAGGGACCCTCTATATCCTTCAAACTCGAAATGGGAAGATGAACGCTCAGGCGATCGTTCGAACTTCTAAAGAGATGGTCTTTGAAAAACTAATTAATAAGGAAAAAGCGGTCCTGAGATTGAAACCTCAAGAGCTGGAACAACTCCTCCATAAGCGGATCGATCCAAATTTCAAGGGGAAACCGGTCTGCGTCGGCCTTGCAGCTTCCCCGGGAGCAGCCTCCGGAAAAGCAGTGTTCGATGCGGATGAAGCAGAAAGGTTGGGAAAACTTGGCCAAAAACTCATATTGGTGCGAGAGGAAACGAAACCCGAGGATATTCATGGCTTCTTTGCTGCCCAGGGGATCTTGACGAGCCGGGGAGGAAAGACCTCCCATGCCGCAGTGGTCGCAAGGGGTATGGGCAAACCCTGTGTATCTGGATGCGAAGAGTTGCACATCGATCCACAGAAGAGAGAGACCACCGTAGGAAATATTCACATCAAAGAAGGAGATTTTATCACCATCGATGGCTCCAGAGGCCAGGTCTATCTGGGAGAGGTCCCTACCGTAGATCCTGAAATCAGCAAAGATCTCGTTACGCTCCTGGGTTGGGGCGATGGGATAAGAACATTGGGCGTTCGGGCCAATGCCGATACCCCTGAGGCCGCGATCAAAGCAAGGCAGTTGGGTGCAGAAGGGATTGGTCTCTGCCGAACAGAGAGAATGTTCAACGCCGCGGATCGGCTCCCCATTGTTCGGGAGATGATCTTGGCGGGGTCGAAAGAGAAAAGGGCAGAAGCGATTGCAAAGCTTCTTCCCATGCAGCGCAGCGACTTTAAGGAGATCTTTAGGGCCATGACAGGGCTACCGGTGACGATTCGCCTCCTCGACCCACCGCTTCATGAATTTCTCCCATCCGCTGAAGAACTGGCCGAAGAATTGAGAAAGCTGAAAGAGATTGATACCGCCTTTTCCACCATGGAAAACATCTCTGATGCGATGAAGTTTCTGGATCCCTCTTTCCGCGAATCACTGGGACTCCTCGACCACGTGGTGACTGATATTGTCGAGATTAAAGAGAAGAGGCTCGATAAGAAGCTCATCCGAAAAGAGCAGGAAACTCTCAGGAAGGTGAAAGAGATGATGGAGGTCAACCCCATGCTGGGTCATCGAGGGGTCAGGTTGGGGATTACCTATCCAGAGATCTATAGGATGCAGATTCAGGCAATTCTGGAGGCCGCCGCCGAGTTGATCAAAGAAGGTCTTGATATTCAATCCGAAATCATGGTCCCGCAGGTCTGCACCGCCCAAGAATTGAAATGGGTTTATCAACTCGTCTTAAAGGTCCAAAAGGAAGTGGAGAAACAATATGGAATTCAGATCCCCTTCAAATTCGGGACGATGATCGAAGTGGTGAGAGCCTGTATGAGGGCCGGAAGATTGGCAGAGGTGGCAGACTTCTTCTCCTTCGGGACCAACGACCTCACTCAGGCCACCTTCTCTTTCTCCAGAGAAGATGCGGAAAACAAATTCCTGCCCCTTTACAATCAACGGAAGATTCTCCAGGACAATCCCTTTGAAGTATTGGATGTGAAAGGCGTGGGAAGGTTAATGATGATCGCTATCGAGTGGGGAAGGAGGACAAAACC
>Ga0209253_10002063_pt1 | contig 17725 bp, 16 predicted proteins | sample FrelakmetBRP12BR_FD_187145 | JGI IMG/M metagenome (GOLD analysis project Ga0209253, IMG submission 187145) | Freshwater lake sediment microbial communities from the University of Notre Dame, USA, for methane emissions studies - BRP12 BR (SPAdes)... | ecosystem: Environmental > Aquatic >... | reverse complement strand
GGGGCACGCCCGCGGCGTCGTGCTCCTGGCCGCGGCGGCCCACGGAGTGGAGGTCCGCGAGGCGACCCCCTCCGAGGTCAAGCTGGCGGTGACCGGCTACGGCTCCGCCGACAAGGGCCAGGTGGGGCGGATGGTCCAGGCGATCCTGGGCCTCCCGGAGGCTCCCCAGCCCGACGACGCGGCCGACGCGCTGGCCATCGCGATCTGGACCGCCAACCGGGAGCGCGCCGGCGAGCGCATCAACGCCGGGATCCTCGACCGCGCGGCGGCGGCGCCGCGGCGGGCCGGGGAGTCGCCCTACGAGCGTGCCGTCCGCGAGGCCCTCGCCCACGAGGAGCGGATGCTCGAGGAATGGGACGGGACGCCCTTCGCCGCCGGGGCCAAGCGCGGCGCGCGCCCGGCCGCCCGTCGGCCGCGGGCCGCGGGCCATCCCGGTCGCGCCGGATGATCGCCTCCCTCGACGGCGTCGTGGGGGCCGTCGGGACGGACAGCCTCGTCGTCGAGGTCGGGGGGATCGGCTACCGCGTCTTCGCGGCGCCGGCGGTCCTGGCCGCCGCCGTGCCCGGCTCGCGCCTCAAGCTCCACACCCACCACCTCGTCCGCGAGGACCTCCAGGCGCTCTACGGCTTCCGGACCGCCGACGAGCTGGGCTTCTTCGGGCTCCTCCTCACCGTCACCGGCGTCGGCCCGAAGGTGGCGCTGGCCATCGTGGGAAGCCGGCCCGTGACCGAGCTCCAGCTCGCCATCCTCGCCGACGACCAGGCCATGCTGACCGCGATCGGGGGGGTGGGCAAGCGGCTCGCCGGCCGGATCGTCCTCGAGCTGAAGGAGAAGGTTGCGGCGGCCGGCACCGCCGCCGCGGTCGCCGGCGCCGGCCGGGGCGGCGTCCCGGGGCCCGGCGAGGGCGAGGTCGTCGCCGCCCTGCAGGCTCTCGGCTACACCCTGGCCGAGGCGCGCGAAGCGGCCCGCGCGGGGGCGGCCGGGGGAGGTCCGTCGGCGACGCTGGAGGACCGCGTGAAGGCGGCGCTGCGGGCGATCTCGCCCGGCGCGGGGTAGGGCCCGGCCGGACGGTGGGCGTGACGCCGCGCGGATCGAACATCCGTGCGAAATGGAGTCCCGCGTGCTAGACTCGCCGCGATGACGGATACCCCGGGCAGCTTCCTCGCCGCGGACCTGGCCGACGAGACGGAGGTCGCGCTCGAGCGATCTCTGCGCCCGCGCACGCTCGACGAGTACCTCGGCCAGCGCGAGGTGAAAGCCGGCCTTTCGGTCCTCCTCACCGCCGCGCGGCGGCGGGGTGAGGCTTCCGACCACGTGCTCCTGCACGGACCGCCGGGACTCGGCAAGACGACGCTGGCCACCATCATCGCCCGCGAGCTGGGCGTCAACATCCGCTACACGTCGGGGCCCGCGATCGAGCGGGCCGGGGACCTCGCCGCAATCCTCACCTCGCTCGACGAGCGCGACGTGCTCTTCATCGACGAGATCCACCGCCTCAACCACGCGGTGGAGGAGATCCTCTACCCGGCGATGGAGGACTACGCCCTCGACGTGATGATCGGCAAGGGGCCCTCTGCGCGGTCGCTCCGCCTCACCCTGCGGCCGTTCACGATCGTCGGCGCCACGACGCGGGCGGGCCGGATCAGCGGCCCCTTGCGGGACCGCTTCGGGGCCGTCTACCGCCTCGACTTCTACGCCGAGGAGGACCTCGTCGCGATCGTCCGCCGTTCCGCCGGGATCCTCGGCATCGAGATCACCGACGACGCGGCGGCGGCGATCGCCTCGCGCGGCCGGGCAACCCCGCGGATCGTCAACCGCCTCCTGCGGCGCGTCCGCGACCACGCCGAGGTGCACGGCGACGGGCGGGTCAACCGGGCCGCGGTGGACGAGGCGATGGGCGTCCTGGAGATCGACGCGGAGGGTCTCGATGCCACCGACCGCCGGCTCCTCGCCGCCATCATCCAGAAGTTCGGCGGCGGTCCCGTCGGCGTGGCTGCCCTGGGGGCGGTTCTCGCCGAGGAGGTCGAGACGGTCGAGGACGTCTACGAGCCGTACCTCCTCCGGATCGGCTTCCTCGACCGCACGCCCCAGGGGCGCGTCGCGACGGACCGGGCGCGGGCCCACCTGGCCGGCCTCGGCTACGACCTCCCGCCGCGGCGAGCGCAGCGCGAGCCGTCGCTCTGGGAGGCTGTCGCCCCTGCCGACGGGCCGGCGCCGGCCCGGCCCGACGAACCCGCTCCGGCCGACGGCTCGGCCCCCGGCGAGGCCTGAGCCCGAACGTGCCGGGCGCCGCCCGCTTCGAGGTCCTCGTCCCGCCGCCCGCCGACCGCTCGACCCGCGCCAGGCTGGGCCGCCTCGAGCTCCCCCACGGGAGCGTCGAGACGCCGATCTTCATGCCGGTCGGGACGAACGCCACGGTCAAGGCGCTCCACCCCGACGACCTCGAGGATGTCGGCGCCCAGATCGTCCTGGCCAACACCTACCACCTCTACCTGCGGCCCGGCCACGAGCGGATCGCGCGTCTCGGCGGCCTCCACCGCTTCATGGGCTGGGACCGTCCGATCCTCACCGACTCCGGCGGCTTCCAGGTCGTCTCGCTCGACGACCTCAACGCCATCGACGACGAGGGGGTGACCTTCCGCAGCCACCACGACGGCTCCTCCCACCGCTTCACGCCCGAGTCGTCCATCGCGATCCAGGAGGCGCTCGGGGCGGACGTGGCGGTCGCGTTCGATCAGCCGGTCCCGCCGTCGTCGACGGACCCGCGCGACGTCGCGATCGCGACCGAGCGGACCCATCGCTGGGCGGAGAGGTCGCTGGCCGCCCACCGGCGGGCGGACCAGGCGCTCTTCGGGGTGATCCAGGGCGGCCTCGATCCGGACCTGCGGCGCCGCTCCACCGCGGCCATCGCCGGCCTCCCCTTCGACGGCCTCAACATCGGGGGCCTCGCCGGCGACGAGACGCCGGCCGAGCGCGCCGCGGTCCTCGACCTCGTGGTGCCGCTCCTCGCCGACGATCCGCGGGTCCGCTACCTGATGGGGCTCGGGTCGCCGCTCGACCTCCTCGACGCCGTCCACCGCGGCGTCGACCTCTTCGACTCCGTCCTGCCGGCGCGGGTCGCCCGGAACGCCCAGGCCTGGGTGCCCGGCGGCCGGCTCAACCTCCGCAACGAGCAGTTCCGGGACGATCCGCGGCCGATCCAGGAGGGCTGCCGCTGCCTGGCCTGCCGGCGCTTCTCGCGGGCCTACCTGGCCCACCTGTTCCGGGCCGGCGAGCTGCTCGCGTACCGCCTGGCGACTTGTCACAACCTCACCTTCACCCTAGACTTCATGGCCGAGATCCGGGCCGCCCTGCGCGCCGGGACCTTCCCTCAGCGCCTTCCTGAGCTGCGCTCCCTGGCGGCGCAGAAGAGCCGCGGTGAAGCGGCAGTGCAGCCCGCGTGAAGGCCGTGGCGCTACCCTCGAAATCCGCGGAGGCGTTCGACGATGGGATCCCGGGACCGACCTCACCGCGAGACGAAGAAGAAGCCGAAGGCGGCCGACACGAAGCCGAAGCTGCAGCCCTACCTCGAGCCGCCCCAGAGCGTCGAGGTCATCAAGCCGAAACGGAAGCCGCGGACCGTCGTCGAGGACGAGGGCGAGGGCTGACATCCCGGGGCGGGCGGGAACCGTCCGCTCCACCGGGGCCGAAGGCACGGACAGGAGCGTGACGAGATGGCGTTGACGAGCGACCGGCGGGTGGAGCAGGGCAACGGATCGGGCGGCGGCGAGCGCGGCAAGGCCGTCGAGGCCGCGATCCTCGCGATCGAGAAGCAGTTCGGGCGGGGCTCGATCATGCGGCTCGGCTCGGCCGAGCGACAGCAGGTCGACTTCATCCCGTCGGGCTCGATCGCCCTCGACCTCGCCCTCGGCGTCGGCGGCATCCCGCGCGGACGGATCACCGAGATCTACGGCCCGGAGGCGTCGGGCAAGACCACCGTCTGCCAGCACATCATCGCCGAGGCCCAGCGCCGGGGCGGCGTGGCCGCCTTCATCGACGTCGAGCACGCGCTGGATCCCGGCTACGCGCGGGCCTGCGGCGTGAACGTCGACGAGCTGCTCGTCAGCCAGCCGGACACCGGCGAGCAGGCCCTCGAGATCACCGAGACGCTCATCCGCTCGGGCGGGATCGACGTGGTCGTGGTCGACTCGGTCGCGGCCCTGGTGCCCCGCGCGGAGATCGAGGGCGAGATGGGGGACTCGTTCGTCGGCATCCAGGCCCGCCTCATGAGCCAGGCCCTGCGCAAGCTGACCGGCGCGGTCAGCCGCTCGAACACCTCGCTCGTCTTCACCAACCAGCTCCGCGAGAAGATCGGGGTCATGTTCGGCAACCCCGAGGTGACACCCGGCGGGCGGGCCCTCAAGTTCTACGCCACCGTCCGCCTCGAGATCCGGCGGGTCGAGACGATCAAGACCGGGACGGAGTCGGTGGGCAACCGGGTCCGGGTGAAGGTCGTCAAGAACAAGGTGGCGCCGCCGTTCCGGGTCGCGGAGTTCGACGTCATGTACGGCGAGGGGATCAGCCGCGAGGGCGGCCTCCTCGACGTCGGGGTGGCCATGAACGTCGTCACCAAGACCGGTGCCTGGTTCACCTACGGCGAGACGCGCCTCGGCCAGGGCCGCGAGGCGGCGAAGGTCTTCCTGCGCGAGAACCCCTCGATCGCGACCGAGATCGAGGGCCGCATTCGCACCGGCATGTCGACCGCGGAGATCCCGGTGGAGGGCATCGAGGAGGCGGAGTAGGCACGCGCCGCCGCCCTTCCGCCGTGGCCCGCTCCCGGTGACCCGCCCGCCCAAGGAGACACGCGCCGAGGCCCGCGCGCGGCGAGCCGCGGTCGAGGATCCCGCCGTCGTCCTCGAGGCGGCCGCACGGTTCCTCGAGGTTCGCCCGCGGTCCGTCGAGGAGGTGCGCCGGCGTCTGCGCGACGCCGGCTACCGGGACGACCTCGTCGATGGCGCGGTCGAGCGGCTCGCCGCGCTCGGCTATCTCGACGACGCCGCCTTCGCCCGGGCCTGGGTGGAGTCGCGCGATCGGGCCCGCCCGCGGGGCGCCCGGGCCCTGCGCGACGAGCTGCGGCGGATGGGCGTCGCGGCCGAGGACGTCGAGGCGGCGCTCGCGGCCCGCGAGGCCACGGCGACCGGCGCCGCCGAGGACGATTCGACGCTGCGCCCGGCGGCCGGGGAACGGGCGCCGTCGCGGTCCTCCGACGAGGAGGCCGCCGCGCGGCTTCTCGCCCGGCGCTGTGGGCCCCTGCTCCGCGAGACCGACCCCCGCAGGCGTCGGGCGAAGGCGTACTCGCTCCTCGCCCGCAACGGCTTCGACCCGGACGTCTGCCGCGACGCGGTCACGGCATGGATGCGGGCGGCTGCGCCCGACGGGCAGGCGTAGCGAAAGCCCCCGCCAGGCGGCGGAACCCGGCGTTTGACCCTCCCGGCGCCCGGCCGTACCCTGTGCGCAACCCGGCCGCGTCCCGGCCGGAAAGCGAAGCACGTTCCATCCCGGCGAGCCCACGCCGGGGTCCGGTCCGCCCCGTCCGAGAGAGCGTGGTGGCCGGCCCGGCGTACGCCGATTCCGCGACAGACCCGCGGCCGCGCCCGGCCGCACGGGAGGCGAGAGCACACCATGGACAACCCCGTCGTCGTGGCGGTGGCCGTGCTGGCGGCCATCGTCGGCGGCCTTGCCATCGGATTCCTGGCGCGCGGCTTCTGGGCCAGCCAGTCGATGCGAACGGCGCAGGAGAAGGCCGGCCGCATCGTGGCCGAGGCCCGGACCCAGCAGAAGGAGCTGATCCTCGAAGCGAAGGACGAGAAGCTGCGCCTCCAGCGGGAGGCCGAGGACGAGGCCCGGGCGAAGCGCGCGGAGCTCTCCGCCCTCGAGCGCCGGCTGCTCACCCGCGACGAGCAGCTCGACCAGCGGACCGACATGCTCGAGCAGCGCGACAAGAAGCTTCTCGAGAAGGAGCGGGAGGTCGAACGGTCCCGCGAGGAGATCACCCTGACGCGTGCCGAGCAGGTCGCCGTCCTCGAGCGGATCTCCGTGATGACCGCGGACGAGGCCAAGGCGCAGCTGCTCGAGGCGGTGCGGGCCGAGGCCGAGAGTGACGCCGTGCGCCTGGCGCGCCAGATCGAGCGCAAGGCGCGCGATGAGGCCCAGGACAAGGCCCGCGAGGTCATCGTGACGGCGATGCAGCGGGTTGCCGCTGACCACACCGCCGAGCACACGGTCTCGGTCGTGCACCTGCCCTCGGACGAGATGAAGGGGCGCATCATCGGCCGCGAGGGCCGCAACATCCGGGCCCTCGAGCAGGCGACCGGGGTCGACCTCATCATCGACGACACACCGGAGACGGTCGTTCTCTCCGGGTTCGACCCGGTCCGCCGCGAGGTCGCCCGGATCGCGCTCACCAAGCTCATGGCCGACGGGCGGATCCATCCCGGCCGCATCGAGGAGGTCGTCGGCAAGGCCCGCGCGGAGGTGGAGCTCGTGATCCGCCAGGCCGGCGAGACGGCCGCCTACGACGCCGGGGTGCCCGGCCTGCCGATGGAGATCCTGCGGCTGCTCGGCCGCCTCAAGTACCGCACCTCCTACGGCCAGAACGTCCTCAACCACGCCGTCGAGACGAGCCGCCTGGCGGCCGTCATCGCCGCGGAGCTGGGCGCCGACGTCCAGGCCTGCAAGACGGGCGGCCTCCTCCACGACGTGGGCAAGGCCATCGACCACGAGGTCGAGGGCGGCCACGCCGGGATCGGCGCCCAGGTCGCCCAGCGCCACAACCTCTCGTTCAAGGTCGTCAACGCGATCGCCGCCCACCACCAGGAGGTCGAGTACGCCTGCCTGGAGGCGCCGATCGTCCAGGTCGCCGACGCGATCAGCGCCTCGCGGCCTGGCGCCCGCGGCGAGTCGGTCGAGATGTACGTCAAGCGGCTGGAGGACCTCCAGGCGATCGCCGGGAGCTTCCCGGGCGTCGAGCGGACCTTCGCCGTGCAGGCGGGTCGCGAGGTCCGGATCCTCGTCCGGCCCGAGGAGATCGACGACCTGACGGCGACCCGCCTGGCCCGCGACATCGTGCGCAAGATCGAGGAGTCGCTGACGTATCCGGGCCAGATCAAGGTGACGGTCATCCGCGAGACGCGGGCCGTCGAGTACGCGAAGTAGGACGGCCCCCGAGCGCGGTCTATCGCGTGCCCGGCGCCTGTCGGGCGCGCCGTCGACTCCTCCTGATCACGAACCACGCGGAAAGGGCAGCCAGGACGCCCAGGCCGAGGGAGACCAACGCCACGACCCAGAACGGCGTGCTCCATCCTGTCCAGGGCCAGCCGAGCTCCTCGCCCACGACGTCGACCGCCGAGGAGGCGAGCGCGTCGCCAGCGTCGTTGTTCGTCATCACGATCACGCCCTGGCCCAGGTGCGGCACGGCGACGAACCGGCAGCGGTATCCCTCGTTGGCGCCTTCGTGCCCGATGGCGATGCCCCCCTGCTCGCGACTGACGCCGAAGCCCACCGCGAAGTCAGGATCGAGCAGAAGCCGGGCCGTGGCGCGGTCCAGGACGCCGCCGGTCCCGTCCTCCCAGGAGCGCATCACGTCGATGAGGAGGGCCGCGTACTCGGTGGGGGTGGTCCACAACGAGGCGGGCGCCGTCTCCGGGTAGGCATGCCAGCCTCCGCCGGCCACCTCGGCTCCGTCCGGCCGGTAGCCGACGGCCACACGGCTTCGGTCAGCCGCACCGAGGATCTCATAGGTCGACAGCGTGAGGCCGAGCGGCTTGAACACCAGGGTGTCGGCCATCTCCTCCCATGTGAGCCCGGTGTGGTCCTCGATCGCAAGCTGGGCCATCACGTACCCGCCGCCCGAGTAGCTTCGCTGTGCTCCCGGCTCGGCGACCACCCGGATCGGCTCGTTCTTGTCTCGGACACCGTCGAGGATCTGGGCGAGATCCGGCAGCGGCTCGTCGAGGCGATAGCCGGGGAAGCCGTGGACATTTGTGCCGGCCCGGTGCGCGAAGAGCATGCGCAGCGTGATCGGCCCGTCGTACGGCATCGGCGGCAGCCGCCAGCTCTTGAGCATCCCGGCCACGTCCGCATCGAGATCGATGAGACCCCCCTCTGCCGCCGCGGCGGCCACCACCGCGGAAACCGGCTTGGTCAGTGACGCTGCCTGGAACAGCGTGTCGGTCTCAACGGGTCGACCCGGCTCGGCGAACCCGAAACCGCGCGCATACACGACGTCGAAGGCATCGACGATCGCGATGCTGACGCCGAGCACGCCGTGGGACTCCATCGCGACCTGGATGACGTCGTCGACCGCGGCGAAACGCCGTGCGGGGTCGACCGAGGGCATCACCCCGGCCGCCAGCAGCGACAGCACGAGGAGCGCTGCTGCAGCTCTCATCATCGGTGCATCCAAGTGGCCGTCCCCACGCAGGAGGGCGGCGTCGGCCTCGCGTCGGGGCGGCGCGTGTGGCGACGAGGGCGGTGGCCACGAGCAGCGTCACCACGATGCCGGGACTGCCACGGGCGTCCGCGTCACGTCCCATCCGCCGGGGGCCGGCCCTCCGGCGCGGACCGGGGTGCGGGCGCCGGGACCGTCGCCTCGGCGAACGACCTGGAGCCCGGGAGCTGCTGGCGCGAAGGCCGCGCGACCCAGCTCGTGTCGCCGCGGACGCTACGTCCGGCCCTGGCGTCGAAGATCTCGATGCAGAAGTCGCACCGGTCGGCTCCCATCGCCAGTGCGCCGCTGCGCGAGAAGCGCAGCTGGGAGGAGGCGCCCTCGTGGAGGGCGGCATCGAAGGCGCAGAAGGCCGGGGCGACCGGGCCGGCGCCGAGCAGGCGCAGGCTGTCGAGGATGTAGCAGCGGGTCACGTCGAAGGCGGCCCGGTTCCCCGATCGCTCGACCCAGGTGGCCTCCCATGCCGGAGGGGGGAACATGTCGGCCACCGTGCTCAGGTAGCTACGTCGCCCGCGCTCCGTGCGCAGCTCCAGGGCCAGGGCTATCCGCAGGGGCCTGGCGATCGCGATGCTCGCGGACTCGACGGCGTCAGCCGCCGCCTGCTCGGTCCACCCGCGCTCACGAAGCGACGTGTAGAGCGCAGCCATGGGCAGCACGAAGAACGCCAGGTAGGCGCGGTTCATCTGCTCCGGCCAGGGCAGCCGTCCGGCGAGCCGGTCGTAGGCGGCCCGGGCCTCCGGGGCGAGCCCCGGCTCGGTCATCTGTCCGCCGCGGACCCAGAGCGCCAGCGAGGCCCGGCCTGCGAGCAGGTACGGCGTCCGCCAAGCCGTGCTCCTCGCCCGTCGCAACCCGACGGCGCCGACGGCGACGGCCGTGGCGCCCGTCGCCCCCAGCAGCACCGTCCATCGCATCGCAACGCTCCTCCGGGGACGCCTTCCGGATCGGTCGTGCCAGCGGGTCGGCGCGGTCCCGGCGAGCGGGGCATGGGCCGCGTCAGAGCCTCCCGCCGACCGGTGAGCGTAAGCGTCAGCGGGGGACCTGGCGAGAGGCAAACGGCCCCCGGGCGCAGGGGCGTCTCGAGGCGGGCCGGAGACGGGGTCTCCGGCTGCGTGGCTGGTACGGCCACCGGGTCCGAGTCGACCACCAGCGTGGACGGCAGGCCCACGTGGCGAAGGCGGACAGGCTCTCGAAACGCATGCCGATCGTGCTGGGTGCGCAGCTCCGGCTCCGGAGCCGTTGCTCCACGCCTTCATCCGGCGGCGGGTCACGGCGGCCGGGGTCGGCTCGTGGACGATGAGGTCGGACCATGCCGGGTAGGATTGGTGGGCGTGGCGGCAGCTCCCGCGGGTCTCGGGCGAGCGGCCCGGGGCTTCGGGGGAGGCATCCCACTCGGGCCAGAGGGCGGCAAACCTCCATGCCAGCAGGGTACAGGCGGGCCCCGACCCGACCCCAGATCTCGACCGACCAGTACGCAGGGTGTGGCTCGTGAGCACGATTCCGGCGCATCGCGTTCATCCTCTCTCCCCGAGCACAGGAAGCAGGGGAGGGGAGAACGTGTCCCGCGCGCCGCGGGCCTGCCGGATCCTGATGATCGGCGACGTCATCGGGAAGCCGGGGCGCGAGGTGATCGAGCGGATCCTCCCGGACCTCCGGACCGCGGACGGGATCGACTTCGTGACCGCCAACGGTGAGAACCTCGCCGGCGGCATGGGCCTGACCGCGGCAACAGCGGCGGCGCTCCTCCGCTGCGGGGTCGACGTGATCACCTCCGGGAACCACATCTGGGACAAGCGCGAGATCTACCCCGGCCTGGAGACCGAGGAGCGGATCCTCCGCCCCCACAACTACGGCAGCGACGGCGTGCCGGGCCGCGGCTGGGGGATCTTCGAGGCGGCCGACGGCACCGACGTCGCCGTCCTCAACTTCCAGGGCCGCACCTACATGATCCCCATCGACAACCCGTTCACCGACGCGGACCGGCTCCTCGACGAGGGCGCCGACGCCCTGCCCCCCGTCCGGCTCGTCGACTTCCACTGCGAGGTCACCAGCGAGAAGAACGCCTTCGGGCTCCACCTCGACGGCCGGGTGAGCGCGGTGGCCGGGACCCACACCCACGTCCCGACCGCGGACGAGCGGATCCTTCCCAGGGGGACGGCCTACCAGAGCGACCTCGGGATGACGGGCCCGCTCCACTCGGTCATCGGCTTCGACCCGGCCACCGTTCTGCCGCGCTTCATGAACGGGCTGCCGACGCGCTTCGAGGTCGGCGGCTGGCCGGTGGTCTTCAACGCCCTGCGGATCGACGTCGACCCCGCCACGGGGCGGGCCCTCGCCGTGGAGCGGATCCAGCGGGTCGTGGAGCACGCCTGATGCCGCGCGATCGGCGCGCCCCGGCGACGGGGCGGCTCGCGCCGCCCGCGCCGTCGCGGGCGGACTTCCATGCCCACACCTGCCGCTCCGACGGGCTCCTGGAGCCGGCGGCCCTGGCCGCCGCCGCGGCCGCGGCAGGGGTCCGCACGCTTGCGGTCACCGACCACGACACCCTGGCCGGCTACCGGGAGCTCGTCGCGCCCGGCGCTCCGCCGCTGCCGCCCGGCCTGGAGCTCATCCCCGGCGTCGAGATCAACGCCACCGCGCCCGACCTCGCCGACCTCCCCGACGGCGAGCTGCACGTCGTGGGGCTGGGCGTCGGTCCCAGCGGTCCTGTCTTCGAGGCGCTCCTCGACCGCCAGCGCGTCGCCCGCCGGCGTCGCTTCGAGCGCATGGTCGGCCGGCTCCGCGAGGCGGGGGTGCCGGTCGACGCCCAACTGGAGGACCTCGATCGCGGTGACGAGGAGGCCCTCGGACGGCCGACCCTCGCCCGTGCGCTGGTCGAGGCCGGGCACGCCACGGACGTGCAGGACGCCTTCGACCGCCTCGTCGGCCCCGGCGGGCCGGGCTACGTCCGCCGCGAGGGGATCGGTCCCCGCGAGGCCATCGCAGCCATCCGGGCCGCGGGCGGTCTTCCGGTCCTGGCTCACTTCGCCGCCGCGCCCACGAGGCCGGCGCTCCTCCGGGACCTCGTGGCGGCGGGTCTCGGCGGGATCGAGGTCCACCACCGCAGCTTCGACGCGGCCACCGTGGACGCCATGCGGGCCGTGGCGACCGCCCACCGGCTCGTCCCCTCGGGAGGCACCGACTTCCACGGCGACGAGGGCTCGTACGCGGAGGCGATCGGCGAGACGTGGATCCCCGACGAGGTGGCCGAGGCGGTCCGCGCCGCGCTCTCCCTGCCGGCCGGGGCCACCGCATGACCACGCGCCGCCTGCCGGTCCTCGAGCTCCCGCCGACCACCCTCGAAACGGCCGCACCGCGCCCCGCGTCGCGCCCGGCCGACGGCCGTGTCGCCGAGTTCCGCCCCGAGGACCGGGCGCTGCCGCGCTTCTGGGTCTGGACCCTCGGCTGCCAGATGAACAAGAGCGACTCGGAGGAGATGGCGGGGCGACTGCTGGCCGCCGGCTGCGCCGAGGCGCCCGCGGTCGAGGCCGCCGACCTCGTCGTGATCAACACCTGCGCGATCCGCGAGGCGGCGGAGGCCAAGGTCGTCGGCCGCCAGGGTGTCCTGCGGGCGCTCAAGGCCGCCAACCCCGGGATGCGGGTCGTGCTGACCGGCTGCGCCGTCCGCGAGCGCGACCGGGCGGGCCTCGCCCGGAGGTTCCCGGCGGTCGACCTCTTCCTGCGCCCGGACGAGGAGCCCGAGCTCGTCGAGCGCCTGGGGCTCGCGTCGGCCCAGGCTCCGGTCGGCCTCGCATCCGCCACCGCGGCGACGACGCTCGTCAAGGGCGTCCCGGTGTCGGCCGCCGACCACCTCGCCGGCTCGCGGGCGGCCGCCGTCCGCCAGGGCGCCGTCCGCCGCGAATCCGCGGTGGCCGCCTGGCTCCCGATCATCTACGGCTGCGACAAGACGTGCACCTACTGCATCGTCCCGTTCAGCCGGGGGCCGGAGCGGAGCCGGCCCTTCGATGAGGTCATCGCCGAGGCTCGGGCCCTGGTGGGCGCGGGGTACCACGAGGTGACGCTCCTCGGCCAGAACGTCAACAGCTACGGGCACGACCTGCCCGCGGAGGCGCGCTTCGCCCATGCCGGCGAGAAGCGCCGGGCGGGCCGCCGGCTCGACCGGGCTGGCCGCCCCGACCTCGCCGAGCTGATCCGGGCGATCGACGCCATCCGGGATGACGACGGCCGGCCGGCCATCCCTCGCCTTCGCTTCGTGACCTCGCATCCCTGGGACCTCTCCGACCGCCTGCTCGAGGCGATGGCCTCCTGTCCGTCCGTCTGCGAGGCCCTGCACCTTCCGGTCCAGTCCGGCGACGACGCCGTCCTGCACCGGATGGGCCGCCAGTACTCGATCGAGCACTACCGGGAGCGCCTCGCCCGGATCCGCGAGACCATCCCCGGGGCCGCGATCAGCACCGACGTCATCGTGGGCTTCTGTGGCGAGACCGAGGCCCAGCACGAGGCCACGCTCGATCTCCTGCGGGCGGTCCGCTTCGACCAGGTCTTCGCCGCGGCGTACTCGCCGCGGCCGGGAACCCCCGCGACCCGGCTCGCCGACGACGTCCCCGCCGGCGTGAAGCGCGAGCGCCTGAACCGGCTCCTGGCCGTCCAGGAGGCGATCGGGTTCGAGCGCAACCGGGAGCGGCTGGGGATGACGGCTTCGGTGCTCGTCGACGCGGTTGCCCGGGCCCGCGCCCACGACCACGACGATGCCCCCGACGAGCGTGCCGCGGCGCCGCTCGCGCTGGCGGGGGAGGACCCCTTCGCCGCGCGCCTGCCGGACGGCTGGGCGCGCCTCTACGGACGCTCGCGCGAGAACAAGCTGGTGCACCTTCCGGGCCCGCCCGAGCTCGTGGGACGGATCGTCGACGTGCGGATCGTCGGCGCCGGCCCGTACAGCCTGCGCGGCATCCCGGCGTAGGGGAGGGGAGGGCCACGGACCCCTCGCACGCCTCGACCGCCCGGCCACCGCTGGTCATCGTCGGCGGCCCCACCGCCACCGGGAAGACCGACCTGGGCATCGAGCTTGCCGTCACGATCATGGCGACGGGCAGGCCCGCCGAGGTCGTCTCTGCCGACTCCCGCCAGGTCTACCGCGGGATGGACGTCGGGACGGCGAAGCCGGCCCTCGCCGAGCGCCGGGGCGTTGCCCACCACGGCCTCGATCTCGTGGAGCCCGACGCCGCCTTCTCCGCGGCGGATTTCGTGGCCCACGCCAACGGCGCCCTGGCCAGCCTCGCAGCGCGTGACGGTGTCGCTCTCCTCGTCGGCGGCACCGGCTTCTGGATCCGTGCGGTCGCCGACGGGATCGCCCTCGATGACCTCCCGTGGGACCCCTCGGTTCGGGTGACCCTCGATGCCGACCTCGCGCGCGGCGGGCTGGCGCCGCTGGTGGACCGGCTGCGAAGGGCGGCTCCCGGCCTCGCCGCGACGACCGACCTGCGCAACCCGCGGCGGGTCGTTCGCGCCCTCGAGATCGCCACGCTCGCCGGGGACGTGCCCCTCCCCGCGCCCCGCGGCTACCCGGCGCCGGTCCTGCGGATCGGCCTCGACGTCGCCGATCGGGCGGTCCACCGGACCTGGATCGCGAGGCGGGCCGAGGTCCAGCTCGACGGCGGCATCCTCGAGGAGGCCGCGCTCCTCCGGGAGCGTTTCGACCCAGGCATCCCGGCGTTCTCCGCCATCGGGTACCGCGAGGCCTGGGACCTCCTGGACGGCCGGCTGGACCGGGCGGGCTATCTCGAGATCAACGTCCGGCGCAACGTCGCCTTCGCCCGTCGCCAGCGCACCTGGTTCCGACGTGAGCCGGTCGACCTCGCGCTCGACGGGGCCGACGCGGCGGCGACGCACGCGGCACGCTCCGCCGTGGAGGCCTTCGCCGGCGCCTGATGTCCCGCGGGGTATCCTGCCCGCATGCCCCGCAGCACGACCATCGATCTCGCGCCGCCCGTCGAGAAGGCGTTCCTCGTCGCCGTCGACACCGGCGAGGACCCCGGCTGGAACGCCGAGGAGAGCCTGACCGAGCTCGCCGCGCTCGCCGACACGGCCGGCGCCGACGTCGTCGGCGCAGAGTGGCAGAACCGCCGCCACGTCGACCCCAACTGGTACGTCGGCAAGGGCAAGGCCGAGGAGCTCCTGGCCGCGAAGACAGAGACCGGCTACACGCTCCTGATCGCCGACGACGAGCTCTCGCCCGGCCAGCAGCGCGCCCTCGAGGAGCTCACGAAGGTCAAGGTCATCGATCGCAGCCGCCTCATCCTCGACATCTTCGCCCTGCACGCGCGGACCCACGAAGGGCGCCTCCAGGTCGAGCTCGCCCAGCTCGAGTACCAGCTGCCGCGTCTCACCCGGATGTGGACCCACCTCTCGCGGACCGGTGGCGGGATCGGCACGCGGGGCCCCGGGGAGACGCAGCTCGAGACCGACCGGCGGATCATCCGCGAGCGCATCAAGAAGATGAAGGCGCGCGTGGAGGACGTGCGGCAGCAGCGAGCGACCGCCGCGCGCGGCCGTGATCGGCGCCTCGTGCCGACCGTCTCCATCGTCGGCTACACGAACGCCGGCAAGTCGACCCTCCTCAACGCGCTCGTCGGGAGCGAGGTGACGCGGGCGGAGGACCGCCTCTTCGCCACGCTCGACCCGACCAGCCGCCAGGTGAAGCTCGGCGAGGGCCAGACCGCCGTCCTGACCGACACGGTCGGCTTCATCCACAAGCTCCCGCACCAGCTCGTCGACGCCTTCCGGGCGACGCTCGAGGAGGTGACGCGGGCCGACGTCCTCGTCGAGATCGTGGATGCCTCGGACGGTCACTTCGCGGAGCACCGGGCGACGGTCCAGACCGTGCTCGACGAGCTCGGGGCGGGGGACAAGCCGCGGCTCGTGGCCTTCAACAAGGCGGACCTCCTGGGCGCCGACGGCGGCGACGGGGCGCACGCACCGATCGTCGCGGGGAGCGTCCTCGTCTCCGCGCTCACGGGGTTCGGGCTCGACGCGCTGCGGACGGAGCTCGCGGCGCTCCTGGCCTCGCTCTGGGAGGATGTCGACCTCGCCGTCCCGTACGCGGCCGGCGAGCTCCTCGCCCGGGTCCGTGAACGGGGCGCGGTGGACCTCGAGTACGGCCAGCGGGACGTCCATGTGCGTGGGCGGGTGGCGCCGGCGCTGGCCGCCGAGCTGCGGGCCGCCGCGTCGCGCTGGGCCGAATCGCTCCGCGAGGCCGCGCCACCATGACGGCAGCGGCCGCGGGCCCATGAGCTGCCGGCCGGCGGCGCTCGACCGGCGCCTCCCGGGGCCGTTCGTGCCCCTTCCCGTCCCGTCGCCGGTCGTCGTCGTCAAGCGGAAGCACGGCGACCGGCACGACCGCTGGCAATGGGATGGGGAGCTCGTCGGGACCGCCGGACCGGGCTGGCGCGTCGTCCGTCACGTCAGCGGCGTCCACGAGCGTCGCCTCGTGGCTGCGCGGACCGCGGAGCCACGAACCGCCGTGGAGCTGCGCTGGCTCGGGACGCGGGCCCCGGCGACGATCCTCGTCAAGCTGGACGACGCCCTCCGGGTCGTCGAGACGAAGGTCGACGCGGCGCTGCCTGTCCGCTTGCGTGCGGGGCGTCTCGTCTTCACCGATCTCGACGTCGACGTCGTGCGCGACGCACGTGGCGTTGTGACCGTGCGGGACTGGGGCACCTTCGAGTCGCGGGTCGCCGTCCTCGGCTACACGGATTCGACGCGGGCCGTCGCCTCGGCAGGGGAGGCCTTCGGACTGCGACTCCTCGCGGCCTGGGCGCCCACGCTCGAGCACGACATCGCCGTGATCCTCGCCGCGACCGGCATGACAGCTGCGTCGCCGACCGGCGACGACGCGGGCCACGATCGGGCGATCGCACCCTGGCTCCGCCGCGCGGGCTGCCTGGAGACCGGGGGAGGGGAGACCGTCCTCTGGTCGGTGGCCGAGGGCGGTCGGGGGCGGCGCTGGCGGTCGCTTCGGCGCGATGCGGCCGGGGTGCTCGTCGCCGACCTCCTCCTCGAGGTCGACCCGGTCGGCCGCTGGACGCGCCTGGAGCTCGCGACCTCGGGCGGGATGCTGACGCTCCACCCGGACCCCGATGGGCGATCCGCCCACGGCAACGTCATCACCCCGGGTGGGATGCGTCATCTCGCGCCCCCCTGGAGGAGCGGCCACCGGCTTGTGGTCGAGGGCGAGCCAGTGGCCGCCGGCGCGCTCGCCGCCGCGAACCCGCCCGGCGCCGGCCCAGGGCTCGTCGTCTCGACAGATCTCGCGATAGCCGCCCGCTCGGACGTTGTCTCGCCGTATGCCGGCGGGCCCGACGGCCTCCCGGGTCCCTCCTGGGCGCTCGAGGTCGCCGACGGCGATGACTGATACGCCCGCTCCGACTCCGTCCGGGGAGGCCCCCGGCGCCCGTCCGCGAGCATGCCGGGCTCCGCACCGTCGCCGCCACCAGCCCCCTGATGGGATCGAGGCGTCGACCCGCCGCGGCGCCGTGCAGGGGATCGACTCCGGTGTTGTAGCATGCTACAATTCCTATCCGAAACGGGGTCGAGCGGAGGAGGGAGATGAGCCTGACCGTGCCCGAGGCGGCCCGCCGCACGGGCCGCAACCCGGAGACGATCCGGCGCTGGATCCGCGAGGGGAAGCTCCGCGCGCACAAGGTCGGCACCCAGCACCTGATCGAGGAGCCGGATCTCGCCGCGATGACCGATACCGAGACGGAGGGCGCCTTCGCGGTTCCGGCGGCCTGGCGGAGCACATGGACCGGTGAGCCGATGCCCGACTGGGTGACCCTCGTCCGACGCTCGCGAACCCGAGGCTGACGTGCGCCTCGTCATCGACGCGAGCGCCGCTCTGGCCGCCTTCTCGGGGCCGGCAGGCGAGGCGGCGGTGAGCGCCCACCAGCTCGTGGGTCCGCCTCTGCTCTGGTCGGAGGCGGCGGCCGAGCTCCACGCCGCGTTGCAGCGCGGAGAGATCAGCCGGACGACCGCCGAGGCTGCCCTGGACGCTCTTGATCGCGCGGTCGAGTGCCACGAGGACCGGCGGCTGCACCGGCGGGCCTGGGAGCTCGCGGACTCGCTCGGGTGGGGCCGCACCTACGACGCCGAGTACGTCGCGACGGCGCTCGACCTGGGACTGCCGCTTCTCACGCTCGCCGCGCGGCTCGCGCGCGGGATCGGCCACCTGTTGCGCGTCCTCAACCC